>Ga0075012_10000048_pt1 | contig 109490 bp, 101 predicted proteins | sample All_14_2_FD_71474 | JGI IMG/M metagenome (GOLD analysis project Ga0075012, IMG submission 71474) | Freshwater microbial communities in response to fracking from Pennsylvania, USA - Allegheny Zone_MetaG_DW_15 | ecosystem: Environmental > Aquatic > Deep subsurface > Groundwater > Drilled... | reverse complement strand
GGTCTGGAAGCGGCGGGCAGCAAAAGCCTTGCCGCGGCCGATGTGCAAAGCCTGGTCAGCGCCATGGCGGCATTTTCACCGCCTGCCTTTGGTCAGACCCAGCTTAACGAGGACCAGCTGACGCAGTTGCAGCCGGTCATCGCCGCGGCTTGGCAGTAACGAAAAAGGGGTGGGGGCGAGAGCCTCCACCCCGCTTCGCTTGGGTTGGTTACTTGACCAGCGGACAGGTTGACTTGGACAGCGGCTGGAAAGCTTCCGCCGCCGGCACGGTGCCGACCTTCTTCAGGTAATCCCACGGATACTTGGACTCCGCCGGCGACTTCACCTCGTAGACATACATGTCGTGGATGACACGGCCGTCGGGGCGGATGGTGGCGTTGTGCATGACCGGGTCGTTGATGGGCAGCTTGCGCATGGTATCGGCGACCTTTTTCCAGTCGTCGGTGCCGGCGGCGGCTACCGAGCGCAAATAGTGCAGGGTGCTGGAATAGACGCCGCCTTGCACCATGGTCGGCTTGGCGCCCTTGACCTTGGCTTCGAAACGGGTGGCCAGCGCACGCGACTTTTCGTCGGCATCCCAATAGAAGCCCTCGGCATAGGACAGGCCTTGGGCGGTGTTCAGGCCCAAGGCGTGGACATCGGACAAGAAGACCAACAGGGCGGCCAGTTTCTGGGTCTTGCCGTCGATGCCGAATTCCTTGGCCTGCTTGACCGCGTTGACCGTGTCCTGGCCGCCATTGGCCAGGCCGATGACCTGCGCCTTGGACGACTGCGCCTGCAGCAGGAAGGACGAGAAATCGGAATTGTTCAGCGGATGGCGCACCGCGCCCAGCACCTTGCCGCCATTGGCGATCACCTGTTCGCCGGCGTCCTTTTCCAGGGAGTGGCCGAAGGCGTAATCCACGGTCAGGAAGTACCAATCCTTGAACCCTGCCTTGGTCAGGCCGGCGGCGCCCACCGCCGCTTGGGAGTAGGTGTCGAACATCCAATGGAAACCATTGGCGGCGCAATCGTCGTTGGTCAGCTTGGTGGTCGCCGGCCCGGAATACATGGCGATGCCGCCCTTTTCCTTGATCAGCTTCTGCACCGCCAGGGACACCGACGAATTGGTCAGGTCGACCATGGCGTCGACCTTGTCCTGTTCCAGCCATTGCCGGGCGGTGGCGGCGCCGATATCGGCTTTGTTCTGGTGGTCGGCCTGGATCAGCTCGATCTTCATGCCCTTGCATTCGGCGGCCAGGCAATCGTCGATGGCCATTTGGGCTGCGACCACCGAGCCGGGGCCGCCCATGCCGGAATAGGGGCCGGACATGTCGGTCAGCACCCCGATCTTGACGCTGGCATCGGTAAATTGCGCCTGGGCCGGCAGAGCCGCCAGCATGGCCGTGGTGGCGGCCACGCCCAGGGAAACGAGCGTCCGTTTGCTCATGGTGTCATTCCTCCCGAATTGACTTTTATTTGTCCGTCGATAATGGAGGAAACGAAACTGCCTTAGCAATGGCGCGAAAGTCGGTGTTGGTTTGCAAAAGTGCAATGTCGCGGCTAAAAGAATGCCCCCCGGTGAACCGGGGGGCCTGCTTGGCATGATCAGCCGTTGAATTCTTTTTCGTGCAGCCACGAGGCGTGGGTGACCACCTTCTTGTGCTTGGACCATTCCTCCAGCATCACCGGGGCCAGATCCTTCAACTCCTGCATCTGCGCAGCCGTGCCGGTGACGCAGGTCAGTTCCAGCCGGTGGCCGTTGGGGTCGAAGAAATAGATGGATTTGATGATGCCGTGATCGGTGGGGCCGACCACTTCCAGGCCTTGCGCCTCGACTTCCGCCTTGGCCTCCAGCAGCGCCGCTTCGTCGGCGACCCGGAAGGCGATATGCTGGACCCAGCGCGGGGTATTGGGATCAAAGCCCATGGGCGGCGAGTTGGGGATCTCGAAAAACGCCAGGATGTTGCCGTTGCCGGCATCGAGGAACAGGTGCATGTACGGATCGGGTTCCTTGGTCGACGGAACCTTGTCTTCGGAAATGGCCACCAGGAAATCCATTTTCAGCACCCGGCGGTAAAATTCCACGGTTTCCTTGGCGTCGTTGCAGCGATAGGCCACGTGGTGAATCTGCTCGATCTTCATGACGTTTTTTACTCCCTGTCGTCGCCGCTTGGGCAGCGTTGATGGGATGAAATTAGTTTCATTTGTAACCGTTGTCAAGAAAAGACGCATGGCCCTGCCGATTTGCAGGAATCAGTCGTTGGTCAGTTTGCGCAGGATGCTATCCAGGGCGGTGATTTCGTCGGCGGAGAGAGCGGACAGGATTTCCGCCTCGCGCGCCTGCACCAGCGGCAGGATCTGGCCGTAGACCTCGGCGCCCTTGGCGGTCAGGCGCAGGCTGACATAGCGGCGGTCGGTCTCGTCCTCTTGCCGCGACACCAGACCGGCCTCGATCATGCGGGCGATGGCGCGGGTGACGCGCACCTTGTCCATGTTGGTGCGTTGGCAGATGCCGTTGGCGGACAGCGGCTGGAAGCCGGCCAGCACCGCCATGGCCCGCCATTCCGGCGGCGTCAGGCCGAAACGGTCGGAATAAAGTGCGGCCAGCGAGCGGCTGACCTGCTCGTTCAGCACCGACAGGCGATAGGGGAAGAATTGCTCCAGCTTGAAAATGGCCGCACCTCCGGGTTGACGCGCGATCATAGCCGAGCCGTGCCTATCAGTTGAGGAAGAATCGTACCGGCACGGTCAATTGCAGCACGGCGCCGTGAATTTCCGGTGGCGGCGGTGGCAGGGGCTGGGCGCGGACCAGCATGTCGAGGGCGGCGGCATCCAAAGATGCATGGTCGGACGAGGTGTTGATTGCTTGCGTCAAAACCCGACCCGAGCGGTCCAGGCTGAAGGCCACCAGCACGGTGCCGCGCAGGCGTTGCGACTGCGCCTGGGACGGGAAACGTTTATGCCGCTCCAGATGAGCCAGCAACCGGCTTTGCCACGACGATACGGCATGCGGGTCAGGGGACGGGGGCGCCGTCTGGTGCGTGCTGGCCGGGGCCGGCTCCGCCGGGACGGCGGCGGCGCTTTCGGCGGCAGGCGGTTCAGGGGCGGCCTGGGGCAGGGCCACCGCCTGACGTGGTGCCGGTTTGGGAACGGCGGGCCTGGGCTTTTTCGTCACCGGTTGCGGCCTTGGCTGCGGTTCCGGTTCCGGCGCCTTGGCCGGGGGCGGGGGCGCCGCCGGCGGCAAGTCCAGCAAGATGGCCGCCCCGGCGGGTTTGGGCGGCGGCACCAGGGTATGGGTGACGATCAAGGCGGCGGCAATCACCCCGTGGGCGGCGATGGCGATGGCCAGACCGATGCTCCAGGGACGCGTGATCATCCCGCCTCCAGCCCCACCAGCGCCACTTTTAGATAGCCGGCGTGGCGCAGCGCATCCATCACCTCCATCAGCCGGCCATAGGCGATGGCCTTGTCGGCACGCAGGAAAACGCGGGTTTCCTTGTCGGCATGGGCGGCAATGTCGAGCGCCGCCGGCAACTGATCCTGGGCGACGCTGTTTTCCCCCACCGCCAGCGATTGATCGGCGCGGATGGTGACGAAGACCGGCTGGTCCGGCTTGGGCAGGGGCTGCGCCGACGAATCGGGCAGATCGACGGGGACGTCGACGGTGGCCAGGGGGGCGGCGACCATGAAGATGATCAGCAGCACCAGGATGACGTCGATGAACGGGGTGACGTTGATCTCGTGGGTTTCGGCGATATCGTCGCCGCCGTCAGACAGCCGGGCGCTCATTCGGCGGCCCGGCGAAAGGAATTGGCGTCGCGGTCCAACTCGCGTCCGGCCAGACGCAGGATTTCCGCCGCCGCCAGTCCGGCCTGGGCGCGCTGGCCGGCGATGGCGCGGGCGAAGGCGTTATAGACCACCACCGCCGGTATGGCCGCCACCAACCCCATGCCGGTGGCCAACAGGGCCTCGGCGATGCCCGGCGCCACCACCGCCAGATTGGTGGTCTGGCTGTGGGCGATGCCGATGAAGCTGTTCATGATCCCCCACACCGTGCCGAACAGGCCGATGAACGGACCGGTGGAGCCGATGGTGGCCAAAATGCCGGTGCCGGCGCTGAGGCGGCGGCCCAATTGCGCCAATTCGCCGTCCAGGCGGCTGGCAATGCGGTCCTTGATGCCGTCGGGGACCAAGCCGGTGGACAGGCGCAATTCCGTCGCCGCCGCCTCCAGCATGGTGCTGACCGGGGCGTGTTGGGGGTGGCTCAGATCGCGCTTGGCTTCGTACAGGCTGGTGGCCCGGGCGAGAATGGCCTGACCGGCAGCGATGCGGCGCTTGGTCTGGCGCAATTCCCAGGATTTGGCCACCAAAACCGTCCAGGTGGCGACCGAGGCCAGGGCTAGGCCGATCATCACCAGCCGCACCACCAGATCGGCGGCCAGGAACATGCCCCAAGGGGAAAGATCGTGGGCCATCAGCGGGACTCCCAGGTGATATTGAGGGATTCGCGCCAGCCGAAGCGGACCAGATGGTCCTCGACCACCGCCTTGATGTGTTGCAGCGACTGCTCGCTGTCGGCTTCCAGCCGCAATGACAAGGTGCTGGAATCAGCGCTGAAATGGCACGAGCCGCCGGGAAAGTCGGCGCGACCGCTGTTGGCGCCGTATTCCACCGGGATCTTGTGGGCGAAATGCTTGCACAATTGGGTCAGATAGCGGCTGGCCGTGGCTGTGGTCACGGCGCCATGGGTGATGATGTGGGTCATGGGAACCTCCTTTCGGCGGCGCGGTCGGCGAGAACCATGGGAAACCCGAGCGAGCAGGCTTCCACCCGGCCGTGGATGCCATAGGCGCGGTGCAGGATGTCGGGGCTGAGGGCGTGGGCCGGGCTGCCGTCGGCGATGATGCCGGCGTCGCCCAGGATGACCAGCCGGGTGCAGAAACGGGCGGCCAGATTGATGTCGTGGATGGCGATCAGGGCGATGGCCCCCTGGCGCCGGGCCTGTTGCGCCACATTGCCCAGCACCGCCAATTGCCAGCGCAGGTCCAGGGCGCTGGTCGGCTCGTCCAGCAGCAGCAGGCGGGGCTGGCGCACCAGAACCTGGGCCAGCCCGACCATTTGCCGCTGACCGCCCGATAATTGACCCATGCGCGACAGCGCCAGCCCGTGCAAGCCCAGTTCGGCGAAGACCGTCTCGATCGCCGCTTCGGCGGCGGCGGCGCCCAGATCGGGGCGGGTGGCGCGTAAGGCGCCCAAAACCGCTTCGTAGGCCAGCAAGGGCGAGGCTTGCGGCAAGGTCTGCGGCAGATAGCCCACCTGGCGCAAGCGATGCAGTGCCGGGGCGCGCAGCAGGTCGAGACCGTCCAATTCGGCTCGTCCGCTGGCGGGCAGCAACCCGGCCAGGGCGCGCAGCAGCGTCGATTTGCCGGCACCGTTGGCGCCCAGCAGGCCGACGACGCTGCCCGGCGCCACAGGGGCCAGATCGATGCCATCCAGTACCGGCTTGCGGCCATAGGAGATGGAAATATCTGCCAGGGACAGGCTCATGGCCGCCTCCGCTGACCCAGCAACAGGGCCATGAACAGCGGGATGCCGACCAAGGCGGTGACGATGCCCACCGGCAGCACCAATCCGGGCACGATGGCCTTGCTGGCCGTCGAGGCCAGCGACATCACCAGGGCGCCGGCCAGGGCGGCGCCGGGCAGATAGAAACGGTGATCCTCGCCCAAGGTCAGGCGGGCCAGATGCGGACCGACCAGACCGATGAAGCCGATGGTGCCGACGAACGCCACCGCCACCGCCGCCAACAGGCTGACCCGGACCAGCACCACCAGACGCAACCGCTCCACCTGGATGCCGAAGGAACGGGCGTGATCCTCGCCGCCGCGCAAGGTGGTCATGGCCCATACCTGACGCAGTGATAGCGGCAGGCACAGGGCCAGGGCGGCGGCGATGATGGCGGCCTTATCCCAGCTCGACCGGGTCAGGCTGCCCATGGTCCAAAACACGATCTGCTGCACCGCGTCGGCGCTGGCGACGTATTGCACCAGCCACAACAGCGCGTTCATGACGAAGACCATGGCGATGCCGAACAGCACCACCGTATCGGCCCCGGCCCCTTGGCTGCGAGCAAGGAAATTGACCAGAAGGGTGGCCCCCAAGGCGGCGGCGAAGGCAAACAGCGGTACGACGTGCATGGCGGCCAGTCCCGGTACCGACAGATCGAAGACGATGGCCGAGGCCGCGCCCAAGGTGGCGGCGTTGGTCACCCCCAGGGTGAACGGACTGGCCAGGGCATTGTTGAGGGTGGTCTGCATTTCCGCCCCGGCCAGGGCCAGGGCGGCGCCCACCAGCACTGCCGTTACCGCTTGCGGCAGGCGGATGTCCCACAAGATCACCGCCAGGGTGGAATGCTGTTCAGCTTGCAGCAGATCGCCCAAGCGCAGCCCGGACGGGCCGGTGGCGACGTCGAGGACAAAGGCGGCGACCAAGGCCAGGGCCAGGGCGGCCATGGTGGCCAGCCGCCCGATGATGAAGCGGCGATAGCCGCGGGCCAGACTGAGCGTGGTCATGGATATTGAGTCCAGAACACGCCGTCCAGCGGCAACGGCTGAAAGCGGGCGGTCATCTCGCGCAAGGTGGCGGCGGGGTCGAGATCGGCGAAATGCTCGGGGTGAATCCACTGGGCCAGCACCTGCACGGCGACGACGTTGAAGGGGGAATGGACAAAATGGTGCCACAGGGCATGGGCGCGGCCCTGGCGCACCGCCTGTAACTGACCGATACCGGGGCGGGCGAGGGCACGGGCAAAGCTGGATTTGGCCAGTTCGACCGGGGTGTCGTGGCCCAGGACGATGCGTTCCGGCGCCTTGGCGGCACTGTCGATATTGCCCACCGCCGTGCCCAGATAGAGGTCGGGCTGATGGGTCATCAGATATTCCAGGCTGATGGTGCCGGCATAGCCGGGGATCAGGCCAGACGCCAAGTTGCGCCCGCCGGCGGCGGCGACCATGGTGCCCAAGATGCCGTTGCCGATGCTGGCGCAGCATTCCGCCTGCAGGCCGACGCGGTTTTCGATGAATACCAGCGGGCGGTCCTTGAGGGCCGCCACCCGGTCGGTGACCTTGGCCAGTTCGCGGCCATAGACCGCGTTGAACTCCGCCGCCTCGGCCTGACGGCCCAGCAAAGTGCCCAGCAATTCCATGCTTTTCGGCGTGTTGACCAGGGGATCGAAGAAGAAATCGACGAAGGCGACGGTGATGCCGGCGGCTTCCAGTTGTTTGACGATCTCCACGTCCTTGGGCGCCGGGCCGTGACCGGCCATGGAAAACAGCGCCAGATCGGGCTTGAGCGCGATGCTGCGTTCGACGCTGAACGAATCGGCGGCGACCTTGCCGATGGCGGCGATTTTGCCAAGCTGGGGGAAGCGCCTCAGCCACTTGGCGTGGCCGATGGGGTCGAGCAGGGGGAAGTCGCCCATGGTGCCGACGATGCGGGCCAGCGGATCGGCGCGGTCAAGGATGGCCAGGGCGATCACCGCCCGGCCTTCGCCCAGGATGATGCGCTCGACCTTGTCCGGCACGGTGATGGTGCGGCCTGCAAGATCGACCACCTTTAGCCCGGCTTGCGCCGGGCCGGGGGACAGGGACAGGGCGACCGCTATGGCCAGCACGAGCAAAAGATGGCGGATCATGATGGCCCTTCCCTGTTCATGCGAATGATGTTGAGAGTTAATTGCATATCTTAGTTAGAACTTCAACGTTGTCGACAGCAGGAAGGAGCGGCCTTCCTCGTAGACCGGAGTGATGTTGTTGGCGGTGGTATAGCTGCCGCGGGCCACGTATTTCTTGTCGAGGACGTTGTTGGCCTCGAGCCGCAAGGTCCAGTGTTCGTAGGATTCCAAGGGCTGCCATTGGCCGAACAGGTCGAACACGGCATAGCCCTTCATGGGCTGGAAATTGCCCCGGGTCAGGGCCTCGTCATGGATACCCTTGGCCATTTCGGCGGCGCCACCCACGGTGACGCGGATGGGCTCAAGGGTGTATTCGGCCCCCAAATTCAGCACATGACCCACTGGGGTGGCCAGGTTGTAATCGCTGGGCAAGGCCATGCGCGAGGCATAGCGTGCCTGGGTGAAGTTGTACTTGCCCCACAGCTTGGCACCACCCCAGTCATAGCTGCCGGCCAGATCGATGCCCTGGCTGCGCAGGCTGGCGCCGTTGATGCGGATGGAGTTGGTGTAGTCGTAGAAAAGCGTGTCGTACATCTGAGTGCGGAACAGCGCGCCTTCCAGCTTCAGGCCGGCCTCGTCATAGCGCAGCCCGGTGCGGAAATTGTGTGACCGGGTGGGCTTGATGTCGTCGCTGGTGGTCATTTCATAGGCGTGCAGCAGACCGGTTTCCGGCAACGACAAGCCGCCGAACACATAGGAATAGCCGCCAAAGGCCGACAGTGCCGGGGTGATGGCATATTCGGCGCTGGCATTGGGCGACAGGCCGAAAGTGTTGAAATCCTTCTCGTCCACGGTGTGATAGGTCTGATAATCGGCGCGCAGGCCGGTTGACAGCTTCCAGTCGGTCCAGGGCGAGATACGGGCCTGGGCGAACAGGCCGTAATTGCGCGCCTGTTCGTCGGCATTGGTTCGCTTGAGATAGCGGTGGACGAAGGCGTCGCTGTTCTCGAAATCGACGCCGGCGGTCAGCTTGCCGGTGGGGATGGCGAAGGTGTTCTGCGCCTTGAAGCCCATGGTTTCGATATTGGAATTGAACACGCCCGAGGCCACCGCCGTTTGGTTGGTGTCGTTGGGGCGTTGCAGGCCGACGCGGTTGTAGAACAGGTTGACCTTGGGATCGTAAGTGTCGGTGGGCGCCGTGGTTTCATAGGTGATGCCGGTGCTCAGGCGGGTGGCGCGGGTGGTGTTGTAAAGCCTGCCGGTGCCCTGGCTGACCTCGCCCAGATTGGGGCGCATGCGGCGCACCGCATTGTCTTCGGCGTATTCTCCAGAAACGCCGAAGCGGTGGCCGCCGGCATTTTCATAGGCCAGCTTGGCCAGACCGCTTTGCAGATGATCCTTGGTGCCGGGTTCACCGTTGCCGTCGCCGTTGATGTAGTTCTCGCCCATGTTGCGGGTGAGAACGCCCAGCACCTCGTAGCCGTCCTGGGCGGCATAGCCGGAACCGGTGGTGCGGAAGCTCTGGCTGTTGGTGTTGTAGCTGGCGATGACGGTGGCCCCGGCAGTCTGGCCGGGCAGCAGCATGTCCTTGGCATCCTTGGTTTCCATCTTCACCGCCCCGCCCAGGGCGCCGGGTCCGGCATCGGCGGGGGCCACGCCGGCTTCCACCTGCACCGCCTTCAGGAACAAGGGGTCCAGGGTCGTCGAGCCGTTATGGTGCCAGATGTTGCTGCGCTGGGTGATGCCGTCGATGCTGACGTTGAGGTTGCTTTGCTCAACCCCGTGGACGAAAAATTTCTGCGCCGCCGCCGAACCGCCGCTGACCGTCACTGCCGGATCGTGGCGGAACAATTGCCGCATATCCTTGGGCTGTTCCTGGTCGATCTGGTTCTGATCGATCACCGAGGTGGTTTCCACCTCGCGCGGGGCCTTGCCCTCGACATCCACCGGCGCCAACTGGATGGCTTGCTGGCCATGGGCCGGCAGGATGGTGCCGGCCAGAATGGACGATGCCAACAAGGCGGCTTTACCGAAAAGGCGGTGGGGGCGGCTGGTCATCTTCCGTCTTCCTTTCATCTACAGCGGTGGGGCTGGACCCTGGCTGCGCGGTTATGATAATAATGCGTCGCACTCTCAACAAAAATCAGTGCTGGGCCGCAGATTTCAGTCTGTATAAAGCCTGTAACAAAAATGTGCTTTTGCGCCGCATTCGCATTTGTTTGCGGCGCATTCAAAAATTGGAAACGGACGGCAGTACGGAGCTCTTGATCAGGACGAACCCATGCATGAAGCAGCCAAGGCCATCAGTTTTCAAGATATCCGCCACCAGAACCGCGCCGATCATTTCAAGCTGGTGGCGCCGGTAATCCAGCCCGGCGACACCGTGCTGCATGGCCGCTATTGCAGCATGGCCCTGCGCTCGGGCTTGCGCTTCCATGCCACCGACATCGTCGACATGCACGATCTGGTGACCCAGGCCCAGGCCGAGCCGGGGCTGACCATCGGCCTGTTCCTGCAAGGCGGCGCCAGCGTTTCCCTGGGCGGCAAACCCTTTGCCTTCGGCGAGGGCGGCGAATTCCGTCCCCATGCCTTTGCCCTCAATTGCGCCGAAACCGATCTGTTCGAGCGGCGCGGCAAGCGCGGGCGACGGGTGTGCAAGGTCAATATCAACCTGCCGCCCGACTGGCTGGACCGTCAGGAACTGGCGGCGGATGACTTGCGTCCGCTGCTTTGCGGCCATCGCGCCGTGCGCACCTGGAGCCCCAGCGCCCGTCACCTGGACCTGGCCAAGGGACTGCTTTATCCCGATCCGGCCATGCCTTTCATCCACTCCCTGCATCAGGAAGCGCTGGCGCTGGAATTCGTCGCCGAAACCCTGCGGCAATGGGACCAAAGGCCCGAGCCGGTGCCGCGCTTGGGCGGACGCGATCTGGCGCGGTTGCGCCGGGCCTGCGATTACCTGGATGCCCATCAGGACAGCCGTCTACACGTGGACGACGTGGCGCGCGAGGCGGGCATGAGCATCAGCGGGTTACAGCGGCTGTTCCATGCCGCCCATGGTGCCTCGGTGCTGGAATTCGCCCGCACCCGCCGTTTGCTCCGCGCCCGCGAAGCCTTGGAGCAAGGTACCATCAGCGTCACCGAGGCGGCGTTGAGCGCCGGCTATACCTCGTCGGCCAACTTCGCCACCGCCTTCAAGCGCCAGTTCGGCATCTCGCCCAAGGATGCGCGCAGACGGTAAGGGACTGGGGGAGACGGATAAAACCAGCAGCAAAGCGGATAAAATAAAAATTCGCTTTCATCCGCGATGCGTCTGGGTGCGTCCGCTATAGCAAAAGCCGGACCGCGTGATTGTCCCACGAGCGGTCGCGCACATATGCGCCGGTGATCTCCACCGTGCCGGCCTGGGCCGACCACAGCCAGGCGCCACGCCGGCCGCTGGTCATCAGGACACTGTCGCCGTCATCGCCGGCGGCGACGCCGCAGCCATCGGCCACCGCCACCGTGCCGAGAAAACGGGCAGAGGTGGTTTCCCACAAGGTGACCAGCGATGCTTGCGGGCACGAGGCGGCGAAATAGCGGCCATCGGCGGACATGGCGACGCTGCCGCAATAATTGCGCACAGTGGCGGGCAGGGGGGCGGGCAGGTCGAGCAGGCGGATGGGCTGGCCGAAACGGTGCAGCGCGATGATCGGTGCGGTGGTGTCGTCATCCTGATATTGCATGCCGATGGCGACGTCGCCTTGGTCGTTGACGGCGAAATGGCGCATGGACAGCAATTTCCACCGTGCCGGCAACCGCCACTGACCCAGCAAGCCGCCGTCGCGGCTGTCCAGGTAGACCAGCGACGAATCCATGCGTTCCAGGTTCAGGCGGGCGCGTCCGCTGTCGGGATGGGTGATGATGCCGCCATTGGCCACCACCAGGGTATGACCGTCGGCCAGCATGCGGATGTCGTGCGGCTCGATGCCGTGCGACGGCATTTCCCCCACCCGTCGCCAAGTGTCGCCCACGTCCCAGATACCGATCACCCCGGTGGCCTCGGCATAATCGTTTTCGGCGGAAAAGAACCGGCGGCCATCGCCGGAAAAGGCGCCATGGCCGTGGAAGTGGCGCCCTGTCGGGGCTTCCAGCCAATGGGTGGCCTCACCGCTGGCCAAGTCGATCACCCCGGCGAAGGTGCCGGGGCGCCGGGCCACCGCCACCGCCAGTTTGCCGTTGGGGGCAAGGGCGATGCCGTGACCGCGACCGGGCAGCGCCACCTCGAATTCCATTTGGCCGCCAGAATCGAACGCCCCCAGGCCGTATTGCCGCCCAGGGGCAAGGTTGGCGGCCAGCCACAACGAGCGGCGTCCGTCGGCACGCGCCGCACTTTTGCCCATCAGGCCGAAGGCGGCGATGGCGGCCAGGAAGGCGCGGCGGTCAATCACCATCGAGTCCATTGAATCCCACCTGCACGTCCAACGCGGCGGCCACCTCGGTTTCCAGCACCTGGGCGGCAGTCTTGATCTTGGCTTTCAGCCCGTTCAGGCGGCTCCAGCCTTCGCTCTCGCCCATGCTTTCCTCCATGGGGGCGGACAGCTTGGTCGCCGCACCTTGCGCGTCAGTTAGGGCGGCGAGGAAGCGGTCGGCGGCGGCACCCTTGCCGTCGGCACGCAAGGCCGGGGCGAAGGCGGTGGCGAAAGTGTCGCGCAAGGAATCCAGGTTCACGGCGATGTTGCGCAACGACCGCTTGGACCGCCAGTTTTCCGCCCGGCTTGGGCGGGCTTCACCAGCGGAAGCAGCCAAAGGATAGGCCAGCTTGACCTCGGCCATGGCCGAAAGCTGGGCGTGCAAGGCATTGAACATCTGCGACGCCGCCTGCCGGTGGTCGGCATAGGGATTGACGCCGGTCCCGGCACTTTTCAATACGGTGGCGAAGCCGTCCGGCTTGCTCCAATCCTGGACCAGTTCGGCCCCGATCCGCCCCAGATTGGCGGTGATGCCCTGGGCCAACCGGCAACGCAGCATACCGTCGTCGCTGGTTTCCACCAGCTTGGCCGCTTGGTTGGTGTCGAACAACAGCATTTCCAGCGCCGGCAATCCCTGGATGGCGACGCTGGCGAAAGCGATGCGGTTGCCTTCCAGAGCCTCGGCGTTGCGGTCCTTCAACAGTGCCAGCATCTGACGGTCGCCGGCATTCTTCTTGTCGGGCCAGAACTGCACGCGCTGGCCGCGGTGGAAGGCTTCCACCGGGCCATAGCCGATCCATTGCACCTTTTGCCAAGAGTCCATGGCGGCGTGAAAACCGGCGCGGGCGGTTTCCAGGCTGGGCGGGGCGGGGCTGGCGCACAGGGTCTGCATCCCCTGGTCCAGCAAGGCGGCCTTAGCCTGGAAGTCACGGTAGCCGGCGATCATCGGCCCATCGGCCCCGGCGGTGAGGATGCCGGCATAATCGGGAGCGGCCCAGGCCGGCCCCGATGCCGCCAGCAAGACGGCCATCAGCGTAAGACGAACGCGCATAGGATTCCCCCTTACAGCGAGTTGACGAAGCGGATCAGGGCGGCGCGGTCGGCCTTGGGCATGGATACCACCTTGTCGCGTGCGGTCTGAGCCTCGCCGCCGTGCCACAAGATGGCCTCCAGCGTGTTGCGGGCGCGTCCGTCGTGCAAAAGCTGGGTATGGCCGTTGACCACCTGGGTCAGGCCGATGCCCCACAGCGGCGGCGTCTTCCATTCCGAGCCGCTGGCCATGCCCTCGGGCCGGTTGTCGGCCAGACCGTCGCCCAGGTCGTGCAGCAACAAGTCGGTATAGGGCCAGATCAGTTGATCCGATTGTTCGGGCATGTCGGCGCGTTGGGCCGTCTTGTGGCTGGGGGTGTGGCACGAGGCGCAGCCGGTTTGGTTGAATACCTGCTTGCCGCGCAGCACCTGGGCATCACTCGCATCGCGCCGCTTGGGCACCGCCAGATTGCGCGAATAGAAGCTGACCAGATCCAAAACGTTGGCCGGTACCTCGAAGCCGGCATATTGGTCGTCGCCGCCATGGGGGGCATCGAGGCAGGCTTTTTGCGCCCCGGTGCAATCACCGGAATTGGCGGGGAACAGCGGGTTGGACAGGCCGATATCGCCATTGAAGGCATCGGCGCTTTGCTGCTTGACCGTCGGGTTGCCGCCCTTCCAGCCGAAGCGGCCCAGCATCAGCTTTCCCTCTTCCTGACCCCAGATCATCTTGGCCCGACCGGAAATGCCGTCGCCGTCCTTGTCCTCGGGGTCGGCGCGGGCGATCAGGCTTTCTTCGGCGATGGCTTCCAGCAGACCCAGGCCGATCATCGGCGGGGCGACGCGGGGCGAGATCAGGGTTTGCGGATGCAAGGGGCCATAGCCCAGATCGCTGATGGCATAGCTGGGCTGGCGCAGGCTGGCTTTCTCGCCGCCCGACAGCGCCACCGGGATTTCCTGGTAGCGGATAGTCATGCGGCCCTCGGCGGCATGGCCGGCGATGGCGAAATTCTGCAATTGGCCGCCATAGGTGGGCTCGGGAACGATATTGGCGCGGCCCTGGGCGATGGCGGATTTTTGATCTTCGGTCTGCGGCGGAATGGATAGGCGCAGGAACATGGATACGCCTTCCTCGCCGTCGGCGGGCACGTGGCCGCGACCGTCCTTGAGATGGCAGTTCTGGCAGGCGCGGGCGTTGAACAACGGCCCCAGACCGTCGGCGGCCTTGGTCGAGGACGGCGCCGTCACCCACAGGCGGCGGAAAAAGCCGTTGCCGACCTTGAAATCCATTTCCTTGGCGAAACTCATATTGGCGGAGAAATGCGAGAAGGCATCGCGGTTGATGACCTTGGCATGGGTGGCGGTGCCGCCCGGCATGTCTTCGCCCGGTTCCAAAGGCGCCAATCCATTGGCCAGGGCGGTACCGGCCATGGACAATCCGGCCAGCAGCGAAACGATCATCACCCGCATGATTTCTCCTTTTCTTAACAACAAGAACGGGGCCGCCCCAAGGGCGGCCCCGTATGATGGAATGCTTACTTGCCGATGGCCGACGGGTTGTCGAGGCTATCCGAGCCCTCGAACTTGACCTCGCCCAGGGCCAGTACCGCCACCGCCTTTTCCAGCGAGCGGGTCTGTGCCACCAGGGCGTCGATGGCGGCCTGAACCTTGGCGTTGCCGGCACTGTTGCCGGCACCGATCATCTGGTCATAGGCCTCGCCGCCCTCGGCGGTCTTCACCAGCACGCCCATGGCGGTCATGGTGGCGTCCAGCTTGGCCTTCATGTCGCCATCCAGGGCGGTATCCTTGGCGGCGACCAGATCGGCCAGGGCCGGGCCCTTTACCTCGGTGCCGTCGGTGCGGGTGTATTTGCCCAGATAGATGTTCTGGATGCCTTTGGCGTCGTAGAAATGCGAGTTGTGGGTGTTGTCGGAGAAGCAGTCGTGCTCTTCTTCGGGGTCGTGCAGCATCAGGCCCAGCTTCATGCGCTCGCCCGCCAGTTCGCCGTAGGACAGGCTGCCCAGGCCGGTGACGATGGTGGCGATACCGCTATCGGGTTTGCCCTTCAGCAGCTTGGCGCGGATTTTGCCCTTGGCGCCCCAACCGTCGACCATGGTCTTCAGATCGTCGACCAACAAATCGGTGGCGGTGACCAGATAGGCGGCGCGGCGGTCGCAATTGCCGCCGGTGCAGCTCTTGGTGTCGAAATCGCTGGCCGGACGGTTGCCGGCACCCGGACCGGTGCCGTTGGTGTCTTGGCCCCACAGCATGAATTCGATGGCGTGATAGCCGGTGGTGACGTTGGCTTCGACCCCGCCGGCCTCGTGCATCTTGGCCAACAGCTTCTTGTCGATCTTGCTGGCATTGACGTTCTTGCCGCCGACCTTGAGTTTGGGATGGGCGATGATGTTGGCGGTGTAGAGCGGGTTTTCTCCCGATTCGGTGCCATAGGTATCGGCGTTGACGTAGTCGATCAGACCTTCGTCCAGCGGCCAGGCATTGACCTTGCCTTCCCATTCGTCGACGGCGCTGTTGCCGAAACGGAAGGCCTCGGATTGCTGATAGGGCACGCGGGCGGCAATCCAGGCCGCCTTGGCGGTGGCCAGGGTTTCGGCACTGGGGGCGGCCACCAGGGCATCGATTGCGACCTTCAACTGCTTGGCCGCGATCAGCGAATCTTCGTACTTGGCGTGGGCGATGTCGGCATAAGTGGTCAGCACCGCCTTCTTGTCCACACCGGCGGCGCCAGCCTGACCGGCCCCCAGCAATACCGCCGCACTGGCGGCCACCATCACAAAACGCTTCATCTGTTGACCCCGCTTTCCACAAGAAAAGAGGGGGTATGATTACGCAATTGAGAGGCGATTGCAATGCTATTGAGAATCGATATTAGTTCTGTATGGGATTGCCCCCTTACGGCGGCACGTCAAACGATCAGTCGTCGTGACCGCCGCGCCGTCCGATGGGCAAATCGCGGTGGATATAGGCGCTCATCACCAATCCCCAGCCGAACAAAAGCGACAGCATGGCGGTGCCGCCATAAGAGATCAGCGGCAGCGGCACGCCGACCACCGGCACCAAGCCCATGACCATGGCGGTGTTGATGAAGAAATACAGGAAGAAGGTGGTGGTGATGCCCAGCGCCACCAGACGACCGAATTGGGCGCGGCAGCGCATGGCGATGGCATAGCCGAAGGCGGTCAGCAGGACGTAAAGCCCCAGCAGGAACAGGCCGCCCATCAACCCCCATTCCTCGCCATACATGGTGAAGATGAAGTCGGTCTGCTTTTCCGGCAGGAAGTTCAGGCCCGACTGGGTGCCGTTCATATAGCCCTTGCCGAACAGACCGCCCGAGCCCAGGGCGATCTTGGATTGAGTGATATGATAGCCGGCGCCCAAGGGATCCTGGTCGGGGTTCAGGAAGATGATGACGCGCTTTTTCTGGTAATCATGCAGGAATTGCCAGGCCACCGGAATCGATCCCAGGCCGCCGGCCAGCAGCAGGGCGAATTTCCATATGCGGACGCCGGCCATGAAGAAGATGGCGCCCGAGCTCATCAACACCATCATGGCGGTGCCCAGATCGGGTTGCTTCATCACCAAGGCCACCGGCAGCAGCACCAGCAGCAGGGGGGGGATCAGGAAGGTCGGACGGCCCACATCCTGCACGCTGGCCCCGTGGAAATAGCGTGCCAGGGTCAGGATCATGGCGATCTTCATGATTTCCGACGGCTGAAGCTGGATGAAACCCAGATCGATCCAGCGCTGTGCCCCCATGCCGATGGTGCCTTTAAGATCGACGGCGATCAGCAAGACGATGGAGACGGCGTAAAGGATATAGGCGTGGCGCATCCAAAAGCGCAAATCCACCACCGCCACGGTGATCATCAGGCCGATCCCCATGGCGAAGCGAATCATCTGCTTGATGGCCCAAGGTTCCAGCGATCCCTTGGCGGCGGAATAAAGCGTCAGGAAACCGACGCTGGCGATGGCGGTCAGTACGGCGATCAGCGACCAGTTGATCTGCCAGATCTTTTCCCGCCAGCTCATCTCGGTACGGTTCAGGCGGCTGGACAGTCTTTGTGTCGGACGCAGCATCAGCCATGCTCCTTGTGGTCGCAGGCATGATCGGTGCAGTTCTGGCCAGAGGCGACGCGGGCGCGTTCACGCTTTTGCACTTCCAGCATGATGTCGCGGGCGATGGGCGCGGCCACCGCCGAACCGCCGCCGCCATGTTCCACCACCACGGCGATGGAAAAGCGCGGTGCATCCTCGGGGGCATAGGCGACGAACAGGGCGTGGTCGCGTTCCTTCCACGGCAATTCATCGTTCTTCTTCACCCCGGTTTCGCGCTCGCGCATGGTGATGCGGCGCACCTGGGCGGTGCCGGTCTTGCCCGACAGCCACATGCCGTCTTGCTCGATACGAGCGCGAAACGCCGTGCCGCCGGGTTCGTTGGACACCGCGTTCATACCCTTGCGCACCAGCATCAGGCTGCGTTGCGACACGCCGCAGGACGGCCAGTTGGGGGCGGGGCGCGGGGCGGAATCCTTTTCGGTGATCAGGTCGCGGGCCACATGCGGTACCACCTGCTGACCACCATTGGCGATGCGCGCGGTCATCACCGCCAATTGCAAGGGCGTGGTCAGGCAGTAGCCCTGGCCAATGCCGTTGATCAGGCTTTCACCCGGATGCCAGGGCTGTTTCAAGGCCTTGCGCTTCCAGGCGCGAGTGGGGATCAGGCCGGGCCGTTCGTTGGGCAGGTCGATGCCGGTATGCACGCCCAGGCCGAAACGGTTGGCCACCTCGGCCACCTTGTCGAAGCCGACACGGCGGGCGATTTCATAGAAGTAGACGTCGCACGAGCCCTTGATGGCATTGATCAGATCGACGGAACCATGGCCGCCCTTTTTCCAGCAGTGGAACTTGATGCTGCCCAACTCGGTGTGGCCCCGGCACAGCACCGTCTGTTCCGGGCTGATCACCCCGGCTTCCAAGGCGGCGATGGCCACCACCATCTTGAAGGTGGAGCCCGGCGCGAAGGTGCCGGAAATGGCCTTGTTCTGCAACGGCGCCCGCGGGTTGGTGGACAATTCCTTCCATTCGTCGTGGGTCAGGCCGCGATTGAAGGCATTGGGATCGAAGGACGGCGTCGATGCCATGACGATGACGTCGCCGGTATGGATGTCCATTACCACCACCGCCGCCGATTCGTCGCCCAGGCGCTGGGCCGCATATTCCTGCAACCGGGTGTCCAAGGTCAGCGCCAGATCGACGCCCGGCTCACCCTCGCGCCGCTCAAGCTCGCGCATGACGCGGCCCACCGCGTTGACCTCTTCCTGGCTGGTGCCGCCGCGACCGCGCAGCGCCATGTCATAGATCTTTTCCACCCCGGCCTTGCCGATACGGAAGCCGGGCAGTTCCTCCAGCGGATCGTTGTCGCTCTGGTCGTTTTCCGACACCGCCGAGACATACCCCAGAATATGGGCGCCCAGATGTTCCAGTGGATAAAACCGGCTTTGGCCGACGTCGATCATGACGCCGGGCAGATCGGGGGCGTTGACCTCGATGCGGGCCACTTCCTCCCACGACAGGTTTTCACGCACGGTGATCGGCACAAAGGACCGGCGGCGGCGAACTTCCTTGGTGACGCGGGCGCGGTCATGGTCGGTCAGCGTGATGATCTGCGACAGCGCATCCAGGGTGTAATCCAGCGACGGCGACTTTTCCGACACCACCAGCACCCGGTAATTGTGCTGGTTGACGGCCATGGCGATGCCGCTGCGATCCAAAATAAGCCCGCGCGGCGGCAGCAGCAGGCGGATGGCGACGCGGTTTTCCTCGGACAGCATGGTGTAGCGGTCGGCTTCCACCACCTGCAAATAATACATGCGGGCGATCAGGGCACTGATCAGGGCGCCCTTGCCGCTGGCCAGCATCAAGGCCCGGCGGCTGAACAGTTTGGTCCGGTCGTTGTCGTGGTACATGCGCCCTCAGACCTCTTTCAGAAAGGCCATTTGGGTCCGGGCCAGGGTCCAGGTCAGCAGCGGGAACAGGCCCATGGTCAGCAGGTAGTCGAAGATCACCGGGCTGGCGTCAAGGGCCTGGCCGTAAAGAATGGTGACCAGCAACCAGGTGGCCCCGGCGGCGGCGGCGGCCAGCAGGCCAAACGCCCACCACGCCACCATGAACGACTTACCCAGGAAGAAACGGCGTTGGCCGGCGGCGATGCCTTGCACCGACAGCAGTACCAGGGCGTTCACCCCTAAGGGGGTGCCGCCGATGATGTCGTACAGCAGACCGATCAGAAAAGCCGACCACGCCGGCAGCAGATCAGGGCGATAGATGGCCCAATAATACACCCCCATCAGCGGCAACATGGGGATGATTCCGGACAGGCCGGGGATACGGGTGGGAATGGCGGTCAGCAACAACAGAACCAGGGTCACGCCGACGGGAACCAAATGGCGGACCCAGGTGTCCATGCGCACCCAGACCGAGGGCTTCAATTGCCCGCTCCGCTGTCGCTGGCGCGCCGCCGGCGTTCCGGCATCGCCGGCTTTTCAAAGGGCAGGATGCCGCCCAGGCCGAAATCGACCACGGCGACGAATTCCAGTTCATGGCGGCGGACGAAGGGCTCGACCCGGATGGCGCCCTCGGCGGTCGAGGCGATGACGCCGATGGGCAGGCCGGGCGGGAAGGCGGCACCCGAGGCGGCGGTGATGACCCGGTCGCCCACCGAAATGGACGGGTTGCCGGCGACGTAATTGAGCTTGGGCCGCGCCTTGTTGTCGCCGGAAAGGATAGCGCGCGTGCGCGAGTTTTCCACCAGCACCGGGATCTTGGCGTTGATGTCGGTCAGCAGCAAAAGCCGCGACGAGCGGTCACCCACCTCGGCGATATAGCCGATCAGGGCTTCCCCCGACAGCACCGCCTGGCCCTTGCGTACGCCATCGTGCGAGCCGGCGTTGAGCAGCATGGAATGACCGAAGGCCGAGCCCAGATCGCCGATGACGCGGGCGGTGATGAAGGCGGGGTCGGGATCGGGAACCACGTTCAGGTGGTCATGCAACACGCTGTTTTCGGCATCCAGCCGCCGGGCCACCGTCTGCCAGTGTTGCAGACGCAGATTTTCCTGCTTCAGACGGGCGTTTTCGGCCCGCAGATTGGCAAGTTCGCGGATGCTTTCGCTGATTTCGGCGATGGTGGCGGCGGGGCGCGACATGGCGTCGAGCATGGGGGCGATGGCGTCGGCGACGGCAGTGCGCGTGCGTTCGATCAGGACGATGTCCGCCTTGCCCAGGATCATCAGGGCGACGGCGGCGACGACCAGGGAGACGAAGGCGAAGCGTTGGGCCAGCAGCCGCAACGTTGCCAGGCGTCCGACCGCACCGGACTGCTTCACATGATCCCCCTTTGCGCCTGAAATACGGTCGTCGGGCGCGCCGACGACCGATTGCAAGCCAGACTACTACATATTGATGTCGGAAAACTAGTACATGCTGGACAGAACGTTCTTCAGCTTGGGCATTTCCTCAAGCGCGCGGCCCGTTCCCAGGGCGACGCAGGACAGCGGATCGTCGGCGATGGACACCGGCAGGCCGGTGGCGTGACGCAACACATAGTCCAGGTTGGACAGCAGCGCACCACCGCCGGTCAGCACGATGCCCTTGTCGACGATATCGGCGGCCAGTTCAGGGGCGGTGTGTTCGAGGGCGACCTTGACCGCCTCGATGATGGCGCCCACCGGCTCGGCCAGGGATTCGGCGATCTGGCGTTCCGAGACGATCAGTTCCTTGGGCACGCCGTTCATCAGGTCGCGGCCCTTGATCTCCATGGTGCGGCCTTCACCGTCTTCCGGCGGGCAGGCGGAGCCGATTTCCTTTTTGATGCGCTCGGACGAGCCTTCACCGATCAACAGGTTATGGTTGCGGCGGATATAGGCGATGATGGCTTCGTCCATCTTGTCGCCGCCGACGCGGACCGAGCGGGAATAGACGATGCCGCCGAGCGACAGCACCGCCACCTCGGTGGTGCCGCCGCCGATGTCGACGACCATGGAGCCGGTGGGTTCGGTCACCGGCAGGCCGGCGCCGATGGCGGCGGCCATGGGTTCCTCGATCAGGAAGACCTTGCGGGCGCCGGCGCTTTCCGCCGATTCCTGAATGGCGCGGCGTTCGACGGCGGTCGAGCCCGACGGCACGCAGACGATGACCAGCGGGCTGGCGAAGGACCGGCGATTATGCACCTTGCGGATGAAGTGCTTAATCATCTCCTCGGCCACCTCGAAATCGGCGATGACGCCGTCGCGAAGCGGGCGGATGGCCTGGATGTAGCCCGGCGTGCGGCCCAGCATCATCTTGGCCTCGTCGCCGACGGCCAGAACCTTTTTCTTGCCCTTTTCCTCGGCGATGGCCACCACGGACGGTTCATTGAGAACAATGCCGCGGCCCTTCACATAGACCAGGGTGTTGGCGGTGCCAAGGTCGATGGCCATATCGGCGGAAAACCAGCCCGTCAGGTTCGGAAACATAATCCCTCGCTTGAAAAGAACACGCTATGCCGTGGTTGAGCCTGGACTTATATCAGGGCGTGACGGCGGCGGGAGCGCTTTTTTGCCGTTTCGTCAAAAGTTTGTTCAAAGCCTTCACGTAGGCTCGGGCCGAAGCCACCATGGTGTCGGTATCCGCGCCCTGGCCGTTGACGGTTTTGCCGTCTTCTTCCAACCGCACGGTCACTTCCGCTTGGGCGTCGGTTCCTTGCGTCACCGCGTGCACCTGATAGAGCAGCAGGCGCGCTTCATGCGGGCACAAGGCCTTGATGGCGTTAAAGGTGGCATCGACCGGGCCGTCGCCGGTGGCCTTCACCGATTTCAGTTCGCCGTCGATTTCCAGTTCCAGTTCCGCCTTGGGCGGGTTGTGGCGGGTGCCGCACAGCACTTCCAGCCCCTTGAAGCGGATGCGTTCGTTGTCGCGGAACACCGCTTCATCGACCAGGGCGACGATGTCTTCGTCGAACACTTCCTTCTTGCGGTCGGCCACGTCCTTGAAACGGGCGAAGGCGTCCTCGATGGCGTTGTCACCAAGATCATAGCCCAATTGTTTGAGCTTGTCTTTAAAGGCGGCACGACCGGAATGCTTGCCCATGACCAGACTGGAGCGGTTGAGCCCCACCGATTCCGGCGTCATGATCTCGTAGGTCTGGGCACATTTCAGCATGCCGTCCTGATGGATGCCGGATTCGTGGGCAAAGGCGTTCTTGCCGACGATGGCCTTGTTGGGCTGGACGACGAAGCCGGAGATGGCCGAGACCAGCCGCGAGACGCGGGTGATGTTCTCGGTCTTGATGCCGGTGGTATAGGGCATCAGGTCGTGGCGGGTGCGCAACGCCATGACGATTTCTTCCATGGCGGCGTTGCCGGCGCGTTCGCCCAGGCCGTTGATGGTGCATTCCACCTGCCGGGCGCCTGCGCCCAGCGTCGCCAGCGAATTAGCCACCGCCAGCCCCAGATCGTTGTGGCAATGCACCGACAAGATGGCCTTGTCGATGTTGGGGACGCGGTTGACCAGCATCTTGATCAGGGCGGCGTATTCATCCGGCACCGCATAGCCGACGGTGTCGGGGATGTTGATGGTGCGCGCGCCGGCATCAATGGCCGCCTCGACCGAACGGCACAGGAAGTCGTGTTCGGTGCGCGAGCCGTCTTCCGCCGACCATTCGACGTCGTCCACCAGATTGCGGGCGAAAGCTACCGATTCCTTGATCTTTTCCAGCACGCGCTCGGGTTCCATCTGCAACTTGAACTTCATGTGCAGCGGGCTGGTGGAAATGAAGGTGTGGATACGGTGCAAGGGCGCCAGCTTCACCGCCTCGGCGCAGCGTTCGATATCGCCACGGGCGGCGCGGGCCAAGCCGCAGATGGTGGAATTCTTCACCGCGCGGGCCACCGCCTGCACCGCCTCGAAATCGCCATTGCTGGCGATGGGGAAGCCGGCCTCGATGACGTCGACGCCCATTTCCTCCAGCGCCAGGGCGATCTTCACCTTTTCCTCGAGATTCATCGAGGCGCCGGGGGATTGTTCGCCGTCGCGCAGCGTGGTGTCGAAAATAATGACGCGGTTGTTGTCCATGGACCTGCCCAGATCAAGAGTCCCGCCCCGCTGGCGCAGACCCGGGGAGGGCGTTCGGTCACGGGAAGGACGGTTTGGATTGCGATTGTGGCAAAATTGTGGCCGCCGCACCGCAACGCGGCTATAGGAAGTCCAAGTTGAGTGTCGTTGTCAACAGGCTATCTGTCACGCCGGCAGGGTGAAGCTGAACACAGCCCCTTGATTGGGGCCGGCGGAATCGACCCAGATACGACCGCCATGGCTTTCGACGATCTTTTTGCAGATGGACAGACCAATGCCCGAGCCGCCGCCATGTTCGTCGCGCCCGTGCAGACGCTGGAAGATACGGAAGATGCGGTCATAGAATTCGCGGCTGATGCCGATGCCGTTGTCGGACACCGATATGCACCAGGCGCCGGTCTGGCGTTGGGCGGCGATCTCGATGCAAGGGGGCACGCCGGGCTGGCGGTATTTGATGGCGTTGGCGATCAGATTCTGGAACAGGCGGACCATGTCGTCGGCACTGGCGAACAAAGTCGGCAGCGGGCCGGCGACAATGGTGGCATTTTGCTCGGCCATGGCCAGTTCCAACAGGTTTTTGGCCTGATCCAGGCATAGATTGAGGTCGACCATACCGCGCTGCGCCGACATGCGCCCGATGCGCGAATATTGTAAAAGATCCTGGATCAGCCGATCCATGCGCTGGGCACCGTCGCGGGCGAAAGCGATGAATTCCTTGATTTCATCGCTCAGTTCCGTGCCCATGCGCCGTTCGATCAGGCCCATATAGCTATTGATCATGCGCAACGGTTCGCGCATGTCGTGGCTGGCCACATAGGCGAATTCTTCAAGCTCGGCGTTGGATTGTTGCAGCTTTTCCTGAAACTGGCGCGATTCGGTGATGTCGATGCCCGAGGCCAGGCTGCCCGCCGGCTGGCCGTCCTGGTCGCGCAAAGGCCGCGCCACTTCGTGAATCCAGGCATAGCTGCCGTCGTTGCGGGCCAGACGGTATTCGTGCTCGCCGCCCTTGGCCAGACCCGCCCGGTCGTCGGGATGTACCGCTTCCAGCCAGCCCTGGCCCAGGGCATCGGTGGAGGGGTGGCCGGTAAAGGCGGTCCAGGTGGCGTTGACGTATTGGCACTGGCCGTTCGAGTCCTGACGGCGCACCAGGGTCGGCATTTCGTCGAGCACCTGCATATAATAGTCGCGTGCCTTTAGTACCTGTTCTTGCGCTAGTTGGTGGCTTCTCTCACGGCTGCCGCGCACCCTGACCAGGGCGACGGCGAAGGCGATGACCAACAGGGCGACCGCCACATTGCCGATCAGCCGCGGCAGAACCGGGCGCAGGATATCGGCTCGGGTGGCGCTGACGCCGATGACCAACCCCCAGGGCTCGATGGTGCGTAGCGCGATCAGTCTGACCTTGCCATCGATGCCGCCCACCCCTTCCTGGATGCTGGCCTGCTTGCCCGAAGCCAGATGGGCTACCCGCAGCGGCACCTTGGCCAGCGACCGACCGATGGGGGCGCCGTCCATGCTGGGGGCGCGGGCCAGCACGGTGTGGTCGCGGTTGGTGACGGAAATGGCGCCGCTTGCCTCGGATGGCAAGGCCGCTTCAACGATGCCGGAAAACAGGCTGGGCGACAGGGCGGAAACGAAGATGGCCTGCACTTGTCCCTTTTCGTCGCGTTTGGCGCGGGCGGCGAAGATCACCGTGCGCGACAGCAGGCTGGTGACCGGTTCGGACACGAACAAGAGGTCGGAGGAAGGATTGGCGCGGAAAAAATCCAGATAGGACCGCGCCCCCACATTCTTGCCCACCAGCGAAGCGTTGGTGGAATGGGTGATGGTGCCGTCGGGGGTGGTGATGGTGATGGTCAGCGCCGCCGGTTCAAAGCGGGCGCGGGTGGTGAGAAAGCGGTTATAATCGCTGTCGCCGGGACGATAGGTGGGCTTGAACTCGGCGGCGGCATCGACCAGCAGGAAGTCCAGGGATCTGATGGTTTGCCCGACGCGGGCTTCAACCACCCGGGACAGGGCATCCAACCGCTCGACTGCTTCGCTCCGTCGATCGACCACCAGGGAATACGAGTCCCAGGCGGTCATGCCGATGACAGTGACGATGACGACCACCGCCCAGAACCAATCCGTGCCCCGTTTCGCCGCCATGGCGTCTGCTCACCTCAAAGTCACCTCACCAGGGTAGAACCTTGATCCAGGGCACACAAGGGAGACAAAAGGCGGAAAACCTAGCCGTTCAGGGCCGGCAGGATGAAGGTGAAGGTGCATCCCTGGTTGGTTCCGGCGGAATCGACCCAGATGCGACCGCCATGGCTTTCAACGATCTTCTTGCAGATGGACAATCCGATGCCAGAGCCGCCGCCATGGTCGTCGCGGCCATGCAGGCGCTGGAAGATGCGGAAGACGCGATCAAAATAGGTGCGGTCGATGCCGATGCCGTTGTCCTGCACCGAAAGCCGCCACGATCCGGCCTCGCGCTGGCAATCGATGCGGATTTCCGGGGCGATCCCCGGCTGCGCGTATTTGATGGCGTTGGCGATCAGGTTCTGGAACAGGCGCACCATGTCGTCATCGCTGGCATTGAGCGTGGGCAGGGCGCCGATGCACAGCCGGGCCCGGCTTTCATCGATCATCACTCCCAGATTGGACAGCGCCACCGACAGGCAATCGGCCAAATCCAGAGGCCGTCGGGCCGTGGACATGCGACCGATGCGGGAATATTGCAGAAGGTCCAGGATCAGGCGGTCCATGCGGGTGGCGCCGTCCTTGGCGAAAGCCAGGAATTCCTGGATGTCGCCGTCGACCATGGTGCCCAGGCGGCGCTCGATCAGCCCCATATAGCTGCTGACCATGCGCAACGGCTCGCGCAGATCATGGCTGGCCACATAGGCGAACTGTTCCAATTCAGCGTTGGACTGGGTCAGCTTTTCCTGGGCTTCGCGGGTCTCGGTGACGTCCAGACAGGCGGCCAGATGACCGGCGAAGCTGCCGTCCTGGTGATGAAATGGCTGGGCCACCTCGTGCATCCAGCGATATTGGCCATCATATCGGCGCAGGCGGAATTCCTGTTCGCTGCTCTCGCGCCGGTGCAGGCGGGACGCGTTGGCGTCTTGCCACGATGCCAGATCGTCGGGATGCACCAGCGGACGCAGATCGCCGGCGGTGGCGCCGCAATAGGCTTGCAGCGTGCCGTTGGTATAATCGATACGGCCCAGGTCGTCGCAGCGCCAGATATGCACCGGCAGGTGGTCGAGAACCCGCATGTAATAATCGCGGGCCAGCGCCAGTTCGCGCTGGGTTTGCAGGCGTTGGCGTTCGCGACCGCCGAGAAAGCGGCCCAAGACCATCACTACGGCGCCGACGATGATCAGGAAGATCAAATCGGCCACCAGGGTCTTCAAAACCGGCTCGAACAAATGCTGGGCGGAAATGGTCACCACCACCACCAGATTGTGCAGGTTGGTGTCGCGGATGATCAACAGGCGCTCGAACTGGTCGGGACCGCCGCCACCTTGTAGCACCGACAATGCGTTACCGCTGGTGATATGGGCCTGGAACATGGGGGCGCCGGCCAGCGAGGCGCCGGGGGTGGTGTTGGCGAGTTCCGGTCGTCGGGCCAGCACGGTGCCGTCGCGGCGCAATATGGCGATGGCGCCGCTGTCTTCTGACGGCAAGGCCGATTGCAGCAACGATCCCAGCAATTCCGGGTTGATGCCGGTCAGCACCACCGCCCGCAGACGCCCGTCGTCATGGCGGATGGCCCGGGCGGTGAAGATCACCGGGTTGTTGGCGATGCTGACCGCCGGCTTGCTGATGAACATGGAGGTGTCGTCGGGATGGGCGCGGAAATGGTGCAGGTAATCGCGCTCGCCCACATTGCGCCCGACGAGGGAAACATTGGAGGCATGGATGATTGTGCCATCCGGGCTGACCACCGAAATGGTCAGGGCATCGGTGAAGATGAAGCTGCGGCCCTTGAGTAAGCGCAGGAAACCGGAATCACCCGGCGGACGGTCGAACGGCAGTTCGTTGGCGGTTTCCCGCAGCAGCATGTCCAGAGTCTGGAAGGTCTGTTCGGTGCGGGCCTCGACCACCTTGGCCAGGGCGGTCAAGCGCTCGACCGTCTGGCGGCGATGTTCGACATAGCTGCGCCCGATATCCCACAGCAGTACGGCCAGACACAGCAGCATGACCATCCCCAGCCATGCCCGCGTCAGCGTCATCTGCCGGCGCAAAGCCGCGATCATCGTCATTGTCGGTCGCCGATTGTTCACCCCTGACCAATGTACATGCTTGGGCGGATGATCTCCATAACCAATGGATAAGGCCGTGACCCAAGAAAAAAACCCCGGAAGTTTCCTTCCGGGGTTTTCTGCGTCGATACTGACGGAACAGGCCTTAGTTCTTGGCCTTGTCCACCAGCTTGTTCTTGGAAATCCACGGCATCATGCCGCGCAGGCGTTCGCCCACCTGCTCGATCGGGTGTTCGGACTGGATGCGGCGGGTGGCCTTGAAGCTGGGCTGACCAGCCTTGCATTCCAGCATCCAATCGCGGACGAAACGGCCCTGCTGGATGTCTTCCAGCACGCGCTTCATTTCCTTCTTGGTTTCTTCGGTGATGATGCGCGGGCCGGTGACGTAATCGCCGTATTCGGCGGTGTTCGAGATCGAGTAGCGCATGTTGGCGATGCCGCCTTCATAGATCAGGTCGACGATCAGCTTGACCTCGTGCAGGCACTCGAAATAGGCCATTTCCGGGGCATAGCCGGCTTCGACCAGGGTTTCGAAACCGTACTGGATCAGCTTGGTCAAGCCGCCGCACAGGACGACCTGCTCGCCGAACAGATCGGTCTCGCATTCCTCGCGGAAATTGGTCTCGATGATGCCGGACCGACCGCCGCCGATGGCGGAGGCATAGGACAAGGCGATTTCCAGGGCGTTGCCGGTGGCGTTCTGAGCCACGGCGACCAGGCAGGGAACGCCGCCGCCCTTCAGGTATTCACCGCGCACGGTGTGGCCGGGGCCCTTGGGGGCGACCATGAACACGTCCAGGTCCGGGCGCGGCACGATCAGGCCGAAATGCACGTTGAGGCCATGGGCGAACACCAGGGCGGCGTTCTGCTTCATGTTGTCGGCCAGGTCGCGGTAGTAAAGCTCGGCCTGCAATTCGTCCGGGGTCAGGATCATGACCACGTCGGCCCAGGCGGCGGCGTCGGCCGGGGTCATGACCTTCAGGCCTTCGCCTTCGGCCTTCTTGATGGTGGCCGAGCCGGCGCGCAGCGCCACGGCCACGTCCTTGACACCGGAATCGCGCAGGTTCAGCGCATGGGCGTGGCCCTGGCTGCCATAGCCGACCACGGCGACCTTCTTGCCCTTGATCAGATTGACGTCGGCGTCACGATCGTAATAAACGCGCATGGAAACATTCCTTCCTGACAAAACGGGAATTCGGCCCGATAGAAATCTGGGCGAAGTGTTTAAAGCGGATTGGCGCCGCGCGCAATGGCGGCGACACCGGTACGCGACACATCGACCAGACCCAGGGGCTCCATCAGCTTGATGAAGGCGTCCACCTTCTCGGTGGCGCCCACCACCTCGAAGACGAAGCTTTCGTTGGTGCTGTCGATGACGTTGGCGCGGAAGATGTCGGCGATGCGCAGGGATTCCACCCGCTTTTCACCGGTGCTCGACACCTTGACCAGGGCCAGCTCACGGCTGACATGGGGGCCGTCGGTGGTCAGATCAGCCACCTTGTAGATGGGCACCAGACGGCGCAGCTGGTTCTTGATCTGCTCGACGATCATCTGGGTGCCGCTGGTGACGATGGTGATGCGCGACAGCGCTTCCTTGGTGTCGACCTCGGCCACCGTCAGGCTTTCGATGTTGTAGCCGCGGCCCGAGAACAGGCCGATGACACGGGCCAGCACGCCCGATTCGTTGGCGACCAGCACGGCGATGGTGTGGCGCTGGATCTCTTGCTCTTTGCTCACGTTGCTGTTCCTTATGCCTTAGACCAGAACCATGCCGCCTTCGTCCGAGCCGGGCTCGACGCGGACGTTTTCCTCCGGGCCGAGCACCATTTCGTTATGGGCCATGCCGGGCATGATCATGGGGAAGCAGTTTTCAGACGCGTCGGTGCGGACATCGACGATCACCGGGCGGTCCACCGCCAGCATTTCCTTGATGACGTCGTCCACCTCACCGGGCTTGGTGGCGCGCAGGCCGACGGCGCCGAAGGCATCGGCCAGCTTGACGAAGTCGGGGTGGTGTTCCATGTGGCTTTCGGAATAACGACCGCCATGGATCAGTTCCTGCCACTGGCGCACCATGCCCATGTACTGGTTGTTCAGGATGAACACCTTCACCGGCAGGCGATGCTGGCACAGCGTGGCCATCTCCTGGATGTTCATCTGGATCGAGCTTTCGCCGGCGATGTCGATGACCAGGGCATTGGGATAAGCCACCTGCACGCCCATGGCCGCCGGCAGGCCGTAGCCCATGGTGCCCAAGCCGCCCGAGGTCATCCAATGGCAGGGCTGCTCGAACTTGAAGTGCTGGGCCGCCCACATCTGGTGCTGGCCCACCTCGGTGGTGATGTAGGGGTTCTTGTACTTGGTCAGTTCATAAAGCCGCTGGATGGCGTATTGCGGCTTGATGATCTTGTTGCTGTTTTCGTAGTGCAGGCAGTTGCGGCCGCGCCAGCCCTCGATGGTCGCCCACCATTCCTTCAGCGCCTTTTCATGCGGGCGGCACTGCTTGGCCTTCCACACCTTGATCAGGTCTTCCAGGATGTGGGCGGCGTCGCCGATCACCGCCAGATCGACCATGACGTTCTTGTTGACCGAGCTGGGGTCGATGTCGATGTGGATCTTCTTGGCGGTGGGGGCAAAGTCCTTCAGCCGACCGGTGATGCGATCATCGAAGCGGGCGCCGACATTGATGATCAGGTCGGCGCCGTGCATGGCCAGATTGGCCTCGTAGGTGCCGTGCATGCCCAGCATGCCGACCGAAAGCGGGTCGGAAGCCGGGAAGGCGCCCAGGCCCATCAGCGTCTGCGTGCACGGATAGCCGGTCATGCGCACGAACTGGGTCAGCAACTGGCAGGCGGCGACACCGGAATTGACCACGCCGCCACCGACGTAGAACACCGGGCGCTTGGCGGCGGCGATCATCTCGGCGGCTTTTTCGATGGCCTTGAGGTCGCCCTTGACCTGCGGCTTGTACTTGGTCTTCAGCTTGCTGGGCGATTGGTATTCGCCGCGGCCGGTGATGACATCCTTGGGCAGGTCGATGACCACCGGGCCGGGACGGCCCGACTTGGCGACGTGGAAGGCTTCGTGCACCGTCCGGGCCAGATCATCGGGCTTCTTGACCAGATAATTGTGCTTGGTGCACGGCCGGGTGATGCCGGTGATGTCGGCTTCCTGGAAGGCGTCGTTGCCGATCAGATTGGTGGGAACCTGACCGGTGATGCACACCAGCGGCACCGAATCCATCAACGCGTCGGTCAGGCCGGTGATGGTGTTGGTGGCGCCGGGGCCCGAGGTGACCAGCACGCAGCCGACACGACCGGTGGAACGGGCATAGCCCTCGGCGGCGTGGACGGCGGCCTGCTCATGGCGGACCAGGATGTGGCGCAGGCGGTTTTGCTTGAACAATTCGTCGTAAATGGGCAGCACTACGCCACCCGGATAGCCGAAAATTACCTCGACGCCCTGGTCGACAAGGGCTTTCAAGAGGATTTCCGCACCGGTCATCTGCGCATCGTGCTGTGCCATTTCGCACCTTTATTCCTATGAACGCGAACAGCAGCCACCCATAAACGCACGCATCCGCGTGCGGCCACAAGGTGGCTGCGAGCGGGACAACCTATCGCTTCACTAAGGCGGGGTCAATAGAAAGTGGCGAACTTTCGCAAAGATTTCGTCAAAAATTCTTTCCGAAAGTTGCGTGGAAACCGCCTCAGGCTTTTCGAGTTGATGCCGGAACCACGTCAGCTGCCGTTTTGCGTAATTTCGTGTCGCCCGTTGCGCCGCTTCCACCGCCTGGATTTCGGTCATGGTGCCGGCAGCCAGTCGGGCCAGTTCGGGCACGCCCAGCGCCTTCATGGCCGGCAGCGCCGGATCAAGGCGCAAGTCCAGCAAGGCGCGCACTTCGTCCAGTGCCCCGTGTGCCATCATCACCCGGAAGCGGTGGTCGCAATTGGCGTAAAGAATGTTGCGCGGCGGGTCCAGCGACAAGGTCAGCCAGCGCGCCGGCACCGCCCCTTCCATGGGCAGGGATTGCCAATGGGCCAGGGATTGGCCGCTGGCTTCCAGCACCTCCCAGGCCCGGGCCAGGCGCTGGGAATTGGCCGGGTCCAGCCGTGCCGCCATCACCGGATCGCGTTCGGCCAATCGGGCGTGAAAGGCCATGTTGCCCATCTCGGCCAGCAAGGCCCGGGTTTGGGCGCGGATTTCGTCGGGAATCGGTGGGGCAGGGGAAATGCCGTGCATCAAGGTGCGGATATAAAGCCCGGTGCCGCCCACCACCACCGGCAGCCGGCCTTGCTCCCAGGCCTCTTCCATGGCGGTTGCCGCCATGTCCTTCCACAGGGCGGCGGAGCAGTTGACCGACGGCGGCAGCACGCCGTACAGGCGATGGGGGACCTGGGCCTCTTCTTCCGGGCTGGGCCGGGCGGTGACTACCCGCAGCACGTCGTAGACCTGCATGGAATCGGCGTTGATCACGGTGCCGTTGAAGGCGCGGGCGATGGCCAGGGCCAGACCTGACTTGCCCGAGGCGGTGGGGCCGGCGATGACGATGGCGGGACGGTTCATGGTCTTGCCTATACCATCTTGAGGACTTGGGCGGAACCTTCCCTTGCCAAGCGGCGCCCTTGGCCGTAAAGCTTTGGCCGCCGCCATGACCACGCACAACCGGGTGATTGATGGAAAACGTACTGACGCTGATCGCCGGCCCTCAGGTCGGTTTGACCGACGCCATGGTGGCGGATATCCGCCAGGGATTGAAAGCCTTGGGCGCCCACGTGGCGGCGGCCAAATGGCTGTCGCCGGGCAAGGCCTGCGATCTGGCCTTTGGTGATCTGGCGCCGGAACAGGCCGATGCGGCGGCGCGCCAGCGTCTGGGCAAGGTGGCTGTCGATGTGGTGGCTCAGGCCGCCCAGGGTCGGCGCAAGCTGCTGCTGGTGGCCGACATGGATTCGACCATGGTGGTGGGCGAGACCCTGGACGAACTGGCCGAATATGCCGGCATCAAGGATCGTATTTCCGCCATCACCGCGCGCGCCATGAACGGCGAGATCGGCTTCGAGGACGCGCTTAAGGAACGCATCGGCCTGATGGCCGGCCTGCCGGAAACCGCCTTGGCCGACACCTGGGCCAAGACCCGGCTGATGCCCGGCGCCCGCACTTTGGTACAGACCATGAAGGCCAACGGCGCCTATGCGGTGCTGGTCTCGGGCGGCTTCACCTATTTCACCACCCGCGTGCGCGAGGCCTGTGGTTTCGACATCGATCTGGGTAACCGCTTCATCTTCACCGACGGCAAGCTGTCGGGGGTGGAAGACCCCATCCTGGGGCGTGAAACCAAACTGGCCACCCTGATCGGGACGGCGGGCGAACGCAAGATTCCCCTGGCCCTGGCGGCGGCGGTGGGCGATGGCGCCAACGATCTGGACATGATCAAGGCCGCCGGCCTGGGTGTGGCCTATCAGGCCAAGCCGGTAGTGGCGGCTGAAGCCCGCGTGCGCATCGACCATGGCGACCTGACGGCACTGCTGTATGCCCAGGGCTATGGCGATGACGACATGGTGGGGGGCTGAGATGGCTGATTTTCGTTATTTCACCACCTATACCGGCGTGCGCCTGCCGTTGAAGCTGGTGGGGCCGTTGGCCGAAACCGAAATCTCCAACCGCAATACCTTCATCCGCGCCCATTTCGACGGCGCCGAGCGGGTGGTGCGGCTGGAAAAATGCGTCTATGGCGCCGTGGTGCTGGGCCACGCCTACGACTATCACCCCAGCGGCGCCTTGAAGCGGGCGGAAATCGTCGTCCATGACGAGGACGACGAAACCACCGTGCTGCATTTCGACGAAAACGGCACCGCCTGTTAGGGGATGACGTTGGCCAGGGCCGAGTTCAACGGCACGATCTGGCTGTCATCCTCGCCGTAGGGCTGGGGCGGGATGAAATCCAGATTCACCCCCGGCTGGAAGATCAGGCAATGGGTCGAGCCGCCATACTGGAAAAAGCCGATCTCATCGCCCTTGGCCACGGTATCGCCGATTTTCACCGCGATGATGCACGACGAGATTTCCGCCATGCCGACGAAGATGCAGCCGACCTTGCCCACGGCCGGGTTGCCGGTGTCGATGACCATCACCGCCCGCGTCGCCACCGCGGTGATGAAGCCCTGGGAATTGTTGGGGCCGGCGGGGTCCAGCCCTTCCGACGGCGCGTCGGCGTAATAGGTGCCGTTGACGACGTAGGCGTCAACCACAGTGCCCGATACCGGCGCGTGCCAGCGATGGTAATTATAGGCCGACAGAAACGCCTGATAGACGGTGCCGCCGACAAAGGTTTCCGCCAGATCGCGGCGGTCGGCGGTGAACATGTCCATCAACGAATAGGGCTGGGTCTTGATCCAGAACTTGTCGAACAGATTAACCCCGGTCTGTAGCGCATAGGGGCCGGATTCGCAGGCGGCGGTCACCACCAGCGCATTGTCGGGGCTGGCGACCGGGCGCATGCCCGGCTTGAACCGACGGGTGAAGAAATCGTTCCACGAGCGATAGCCCCAATGGGGCAGGGCAGGGTCGCAGATGAATTCCGACATGGTGACCTTGGTGGCGGCGGTGGTGCTGAACCAGCCCTTGGGATTGTCGGTGTTCAGGTAATCGCGCGAATTGGGGCCGGACAAAAAGTCGGACCAATAATTGAGCACGGCGCGGATTTTCTCGTTGATGGTCGGGAACTGGAAGAAGGCGAAGCCCGACGGCATGCACATGGGCCAGTCCAGCAGGGCGTTGAGCGGGCAGCCGACTAGGGACGAGGTGGAAAACGGCGGGGCGTAATGCATGACCGCGTTGATCCGCCGCATCAGCCCGTCGATATCGGCATAGCCCAGGCGATAGCCGGCGGTGTGGGCCTGCTCGATGGCCTGGGTCAGGTGCATGCGGTAAAGCGGCGTTTCCATGATGCAGTCGTAAAGCGCCTGCACCGGGCGCACCAGCGGGCGGTCGGGATGGGCGGCGACCTCGGCCTCGATTCCCAGGCGGAACTCGGCCAGCGCCGCTTCGTCCATGGGCAGCCAGCCACCGGGACGGGATTTGTTGATGGTGATGGATTGCGTGGTCATGGTCGGGCCTCCCCCACTTATGTTGGCATGAAACGCCGCCAGCAGGATGGCACGAAATCAGATAAACCTAAAACGTGTATTTTGTTATAAATTGTCTATCTTTGGTTTGATTGCGGGGTATGAAAAAGCCCCGGCAGGGTGTGCCGGGGCTTTTGCGAACCGAGATTTAATGGTGGCCGTGGCCGCCATGGCTGTCATGACCGTGACCATGGCCGTCGCCGGCGGCCTTGCCCGAGCCCACGCACATCAGCAGGCCATAGACGGCGACCGACGCGACCAGCAGCAAAATGACCCCTTGCAGCACACCGGACATGGCTTTTCTCCATTGATTGATTGCCGCGAAACTGGCACGGCGCGGGGGTTGAAGTCAACCGGCTACTCGGCCGCCAGGGCCGGGGCTGGCGTCGGTTGCCCCGGTTCCGGCGCGATCAGTCCGCTCGAGCGCCAGACGATGGCGATGGAGCCGTCGGCCTGCATGCGGCCCAGCAGGCAAGGCTTGTGCAGGTGGTTGTTGGCGCCATCGACGGAGACATCGAAACCGGTCAGCGACCGGGTCTTCTGTCCGGGCAAGGCCGCGCGCACCTTGTCCGGCTCGGTGCTGCCGCAGGCTTCCACCGCCGCCGCCCACAGGCGCAAGGCCATGACCGACGCTTCCATGGCGTCGTTGACCACCGCCTTGGGGTTGGCGCAATGTTGCCGCCACTGGCGCAGGAAGGCCTGGTTCTCCGGCGTGTCGATGCTCATCAGATAGTTCCACGCCACCATGTGGCCGGCCAGCAGGCGGGGATCGAGCAAGGCGGCCTCGGCCTCGCCGATGGAGACGGTGAGCACCGGCACCTCGGCGCCGCCCAATTGGCGGAAGAAGTGGAAGTTGCTGTCGCCGCCCACCGTGCTGACCACCAGCGCCTTACCGCCGCTGGCGCGGGCGAAGGCGCGGATATCGGCCACTGCCCGGGCCCAGTCGTCGGCGCCCACCGGCAGCAGGGTTTCACGCAGGCTCTGGCCGCTTATACCGCGTCCGCGCAGGTAATCGGTCAGTACCTTGTGGGTCAGACGCGGATACAGGGTGTCGTTGCCGATCAGGTAAAAACGACTGTATCCGCCGCCCTCGGCGCTCATCAGATATTGGATGGCCGGCAGCAATTGCTGGTTGGGCGGGGCGCCGCAATAGACGACGTTGGCAGCGGCCTCGGCCCCCTCGTATTGCGACGGATAGAACAGCAGGCCGTTACGGCGGTCCAGAACCGGCAGGGTTTCCTTGCGCGCGGTCGAGCTCCAGGCGCCGAACAGCGCCTGTACCCGGTCGTGGCCCAAGGCCTGATCGGCCAGTTCGGCGGTGCGCTTGGCATCCGATCGCGGATTGTAGAGCAGGGCTTCGACCGGGCGTCCCAACAGGCCGCCACGGGCGTTGAGCGCAGCCACTTCCATCAGCAGCACATCCTTCAACGGACGTTCGCCCACCGCCGAGCCACCCGACAGCGAATGCAGGATGCCGATACGGATGGCGCCGTGATCAAGGTCGTCCAGGAAGGTGCCGACGGCTTGGCCCAAGGTGTCCGATTGCTGGCCCAGCGCCCCGGCGGCGGCGTGCACGCTGTCGGCTTCGGCTCGGGTCTGGCTGCTGGCTTCGGCCACATCCTCGATGGAGGTGCTCATGCTTTCGGCCTCGGCGGCGGTGGCCCGGACGCCATCGGTGATGGCCCGGCTGGCGGCACTTTGCTGGTGCATGGTGGCGGCGATGGCGGCGACCAGGGCGTTGACCTCGTGCATGGACCCGCCGATGGCATTCATGGCTGCCACCGCTTGATCGGTGGCCTGACGGATCTCGCCGGCGCGCCCGTCGATTTCGGCGGTGGCTTTCTCGGTTTCGGTCACCAGATTCTTGACCTCGGCGGCGACCACGGCAAAGCCCTTGCCGGCCTCACCCGCTCTTGCCGCCTCGATGGTGGCGTTCAGCGCCAGCATGCGGGTCTGGCCGGCGATGTCGGAAATGGTGCGGGCCATGCCGCCGATGCGCCCGGCGGCGTCGGACAGGCCGCGAATGGTGGCATCGGCGCTATCCACCAGTCCCACCGCCTGGGTGATGACCTGGGCGGCGCGGCTGGCCCGACCCTCCAACTCGCCCAAGGACTGGTCCAACTGGCCGGCGGCCTCGGCCAGCACGGCGGCTTCGCTGGTGGCGGTGGCGGCACCGGTTTGCACCTGCTGGCTTTTTTCAGCCACGGTGCCGGCCTGGGCGACCAGGGCGCCGGCGGCGTCGCGCATGCTGTGGGCGGCATTGGACAGGTTTTGCTGTACCCCGGTGACCGTGCCCTCGAACTTGCCGATGAAGCTTTCCATGGAGCGGTGGCGCTGTTCCTGCACCTCGCGGTCGGCTTCCTGTTCGGCGATGGCGGCATCGGCCTCGACCAGCGCCTGGCGCATGGCCTCGATGGCACGGGCCAGCCGGGCGGCGGCATCAGTGCCGGTTTGATGGGGGACTTTGACGAAGCGGTCGCCGGCGGCGATTTCTTCGGCGGCTTTGGCCAATTCGGCCAGTTGGGGCTTACGGGAAAAGGGTGAAACCGATTTCACCATGACGGCCTCCGGGTTGTGGCTCCGCCCCAGTCGTAGCAATCGGCATGCCGCCGCCCAGGCCAAGCTTATCCGTGGTCGTCAACCAGGGCGCGCCGACAAGATAGGCAGTCTGGCTTAAAACAAGGCAAAAAAGACCCCGGAAAACACATGTCTTTCCGGGGTCTCGGGATGGGCGGATTATTTATCCGGTCCGGCAAACAGCGTCTTGCTGCGGATGGGTTTTCCACTTTTTCCTTGCTCGGTCAGGACAAAAGTCAGGTCGGCACTGCGTCCGGGCAGAACGTTTTCGGGAACGTTGACGAAGATGCGGTAGGTGGCGACCTGATCCTTTTCCACCTTCAGCTCCAATTCGGCGGCATCGGCCTTGCCGCCGACCACTTCCAAAGTGGCGCCAGCCAAGCCTTCGGTCTTCAGCACATAGGTGCGGTCCTCGCGCACCATGTTGAGGATCTTGTAGGCATAGCCGTTGCGGACCGATCCGTCGGACAATTGCACGTAAAGCGGCGCGCGTTCGTGCAACACGTTGACTTCGGTGGTGGAGCGGGTCAGCAGCGATACCAGCATGATGCCGGCGACGATGGCCAAAAGGCCGGCATAGAGCACGGTGCGGGCGCGGATGGGCTTGATCCCCGGCGCTTTCCGTCCGGCCTCGCGCGCTTCCAGGTTGACCTGGGAATCATAGCTGATCAGGCCGCGCGGCAGGCCGAACTTGTCCATGATCTGGTCGCAGGCGTCGATGCAGACACCGCAGCCGATACAGGCCAATTGGTTGCCGAAGCGGATGTCGACGCCGGTGGGGCAGGATTGCACGCACATCTTGCAATCGACGCAATGGCCGCGATCAGCGAAATTGCGGTCCTTGGGGGCGGGGGCGCGCGGTTCGCCGCGCCAGGCTTCATAGCTGACGATCAGCGAATGTTCGTCGAACATGGCCGCCTGGAAGCGCGAATAGGGGCACATATAGACGCACACCCGCTCGCGGGCGAAGCCGCCCAACAGGAAACAGAAGCCGCCGATGATGATGATGAAGACATAGGCGGCGGTGGGCGCCTCCAGGGTGAAGATGTCTTTCAGCATCTGGAAGGCGTCGCCGAACCACAGCGTCACGCCGATGCCGCAAGCAGCCGAAACCAGTGCCCAGGCGCCGACCACCACACTCTTCTTGGCCAGTTTGCCGACACTGGTGGGGGCGCGTTCAAAAGTGATGCGGGCGGTGCGTTCGCCGATCACCCAGCGTTCGATGTTCTGGAACAGATCGGTGTAGACCGTCTGCCAGCACAAGAAGCCGCACCAGACACGCCCGGCCAGGGCGCTCATCAGGAACAGGGAGATGGCGGCGATCAGCAGCAGGCCGGTGACGTAATAGATTTCCTGCGGCCAGATCTCGATATCGAAGAAATAGGCGCGCCGTCCGGCCATGTCGAGCAAGATGGCTTGTCCCGGCGCGTCGGGACCGCGATCCCAGCGCAGGAACGGTCCCAGATGCCACCAGGCCAGCAGAATGCCCGAGGCCCACCATTTGAGATTGCGGAACAATCCCTTGACGCCGCGCGGTACGGCTTGGCCATTTTCGCGGTAAAACGGAACCTCGCCCTTGGTGGGCTGGCGCTCGGTGATCTGATCAGGGTCGATGGTCGCGTTCATGGGTGCCTTGTCCTCCTGTCCCGAGTCCAGGTTTAGCTGAGGCTTAACCAGTTTTCAGTGACATTTGTCACTAACAGCCATGCAGGAATGGAGGGTCTGGTTGCGAACCCAACGCCTAATATTGCGCGCCTGGCGCTCCGACGATCTGGCCGCCTTCCGTCTCATCAACGCTGACCCCGAGGTTATGGCCCTGATGCCGTCAACACTGGATTCTGGTCAAAGCGACGCCCAGGGCTTGCGCATCATGGATAATCTGTCCACCCGCGGCTGGGGCCTGTGGGCGGTGGAAGTGCAAGGCGGCAGCCCGTTCATCGGCTATGTCGGGCTGAACGAACCGGCCCAGCCCATGCCGTTCGCCACCCAAGGCCAAACGGTGGAAATGGCCTGGCGCCTGGGCCGTGGCCATTGGGGCCACGGCTATGCCGCCGAGGCCGCCGCTGCTGCCCTGGATTTCGGCTTTTCCACCCTGGGCTTGGCGGAAATCATCGCCTATACGGTACCGCACAATCACCGTTCGCGCCGGGTGATGGAGCGCATCGGTCTGGTCCGCGACACTGCGGGCGATTTCGATCATCCCGTCCTGCCGCCCGGCCATGCCTTGCGCCGCCATGTTTTGTATAGAAAGAGCCGTTCATGACCCGCATCTTCATCGACGGCGACGCCTGCCCGGTCAAGGACGAGGTTTTGCGCGTTGCCGCCCGACACCAATTGTCGGTGATCATCGTTGCCAATCGCTGGCACCGCATCGACCATTATCTGGTCGAGCAGGTGGTGGTGGCCGAAGGCGCCGATGCCGCCGACGACGTCATCGCCGAACGCTGCCAGGACGGTGACGTGGTGGTCACCGCCGATATTCCGCTGGCCGCCCGCTGTCTGGCCAAGGGGGCACTGCCCCTGGATTCGCGCGGGCGGGCGTTTCAAGAGGCCAATATGGGCATGCAACTGGCCATGCGTAACCTGATGACCGATTTGCGCGAACAGGGCACCGTCACTGGCGGGCCGGCAGGCTTCACCAAACAGGATCGTTCGCGTTTTCTCGACGGCTTGGAACGTCTGGTGCAGGCGGCCCGGAAACGATAGTCTATCATCCAATCATAATGTAACGGAAACAGGGCGATGCGCCGTAGTCAGATCGAAGCCGCGTGGTTGGGAAAGGCCGAATGCCGCACATGTGCCATCCGCGATCTGGTGCTGTTCGCCGATTTGCAGGAAGCGGATTTCCAGCTGATCCATGTGCCGGTGGAAGAGCTGATGCTGGATGCCGGGACGACGCTGTATCATTCGGGGGACGAGGGCGTTGCCGCCTTCACCATCCGCAGCGGTCTGGTCAAACTGGTGCAATACCTGCCCGACGGCAACCGCCGCATCGTCCGGCTGCTGCGCGCCGGCGACGTGGCCGGGCTCGAGGTGCTGGCCGGGCGCCCCTATGAACACGCGGCCCAGGTGTTGCAGACGGCCTTGGTCTGCCGTCTGCCGCGCGAGGTGGTCGAGCGGCTCAACCGCGAAACCCCACGCCTGCATCGCCAATTGATGAACAAATGGAGCGATTCCCTGCGTCTGGCCGATGAATGGCTGACCGAGTTGAACACCGGCACCGCGCGCCAGCGCATGGCGCGGCTGTTCGTGCATCTGTCGGGATTGAGCGAGGACGGTCTGTGTCGCATGCTGGGGCGCGAGGATGTGGGCGCCATCTTGTCGCTGACCACCGAAACCTCCAGCCGCACGGTGGCGGAATTCAAACGTTTGGGAGTGGTTCAGGAAATACGCCCCAACACTTTCCGCCTTGATCGCGGCCAGTTGGATGCCATCGCCGCCGGCGGCTGATCACAGCGCCAAGCCGATCACCTGATTGCGCAACTGGCTGACATCGTCGCGCAGGTCGGTCAGGTGCGGGTTCAGGTCCAGCGCGGTTTCAAATGCCGCCAGGGCAGCGCGTTCTTGCCCCATCTCCCGCATGATCAGCCCCAATCCGGCCCAGGCGCCGAAATGGCGCGGCTCCAGGGTCAAGGTGACGGCGATATCGGCCAGGGCGGCGGCATAATCGTCTTGGGCGTAATGCAAGGTCGCCCGCATGTTCCAGGCCGCCACCAGATCGGGGGCCTTGAGCACGATCTGATCGAGCAGGTGAAATGCGGTGGGCAGATCGCCGCCATGCAGGGCGGCCTTGGCCCATTTCATCATTCGCTCCACCTCGGGCTGATTGCTGCGCGACCACACATGGCGGATGGTCGCCTCGAGCAGGCGGGCTTCGGCGGGATTGGTGGTGGTGTGCAATTGCTGGAACAGACGGTCCAGGCCGGGCTGGATTTCAGCATGGCTGGGGGGCTTTGGCGAACAGGCATTGGCCGCGCCAAGCAGGATAATCGCCATCAGAAAGCCAACGATCCGTGCCATGACCTGCATGTGGGCACGGCGGAAGGGCTTGGCAAGACGGCAAGAAAAAACCGCGCTCCAGGTGGGGCGCGGTTTTTACTTTCGGTCCGGCCGGGCGATCAGCCCTGGCGAGCCTTGAAGCGGGGGTTCGTCTTGTTGATGACGAACACGCGGCCCTTGCGGCGGACAATACGGCAGTTCTTGTCGCGCAGCTTGGCCGACTTCAGCGAATTGCGAATCTTCATAATCCAACTTCCCTAAAGCTTTTAGGTCGCGAATGGTCTAGTCCGGGTGCGCGACCGGAGGCGGCGAAAATACGGAAACCCCCATAGGCTGTCAACCCATTGATGGATTTTTTCTGCGGCGCCATTTATCTATGTAGGCATGTTACAGTTTATCGCCCATCCCGACAACGATCCCGTGCCGTTTCAGCGCCTCGACGCCACCCATGACCCATCGGTGCTGATCGTCTGCGATCATGCCTCGGCGGTTATTCCGTCACGGCATGGCGATCTGGGATTGGCCGCCGATAGCCTGACCGATCACGTGGCCTGGGATATCGGTGCCGCCACCCTCTCTCGTCTGCTGGCCGAGCGGCTGGGGTGTCACGCCATTTTGGCCGGAATCAGCCGTCTGGTCATCGATTGCAACCGCCAACCCGGTGATCCGTCCTCGATCCCGCATTGTACCTGTGGGGTCACGGTGCCCGGCAATCATAATGTGGACGATGCCGAGGCGGAAGCCCGGGCCGGGGCGTGGTTCTGGCCTTACCACCGCGAGATTGGCACCGTGCTGGGGCGCATGTTCCGCCATGGGCCGGTGCCGGCGATGATTTCGGTGCACAGTTTCACCCCGTGCATGCAGGGGTTTCAGCGGCCTTGGCAAGTCGGCGTGTTGTGGAACCGCGACGGTCGCATGGCCCTGCCGGTGATCGATTCCTTGCGCCAGGTGCCCGGATTATGCGTGGGCGACAACCAGCCTTATTCGGGGCGCGAGATCAATTACACCCTCGATACCCATGCCGGAGCGGCGGGGCTGCCGCATGTATCCTTTGAAATCCGTCAGGATCTGGTGCGGGACGAGGAAGGGTGTCGCCGCTGGGCCGATATCCTGGCCCGAATCTTGGCGCCGGTGCTGGCCGATCCGTCGTTGCGGCGTGTCCAGGTGTTTTGATCAGGCGGCTTGGCGGGCGCTGCTGCGTTGCAGGGCGGCGTATAATTGCTCACGCGTGAATGGCTTGGGCAGGTAATGGCTGCTGTGGTCGCCAATGGTCCGGCGGATGCTGTCGGGGCAATGCTGGGCCGTCATCATGATGAAGGGCAAATGGGCCAGTGCGGGACGCAGGCGCATTTCCGCCATCAGGCCGTGGCCGTCCATGGGTTCCATATGCAAATCCGACAGTACGATGTCGACGGCTTGGCTGTTCAGGATTTCCATCGCCTCGCGCCCGTCTCCGGCCTCGACCACATCCAGGCTGCCATGCTGTTCCAGCATGCGGCGGATCATGCGGCGGGTCAGCGGGCTGTCTTCAACCACAAGAACGGTGCGAACAGGCATGATCTGGAATCTCGAAAGCCAATCATCGATCGGCTCAGGATGCCAGTATCCCCGGGCAAGTCCCACAAGGCGTTAGTCTTAGGCGCCTGATCATTGGCAGCACGCAGTGTCATACTTTCGATTCAGGCGGCGGGGCGCCACCGTACCACCTTGGTCAATTGGCGGGTCAGGGCATCAAGGCCGAAGGGCTTGATCAGATAGCCGTTAACGCCAGCCGAGCGGGCGCGTTGCACATGCTCCATCGACCCTTCGCCGGTGATCATGATGAAGGGGATGTGGCTGGTCGCCGGGTCTTCGCGCATGGCCATCAGAAGCTGCAGTCCGGTCATGGGAATCATGTTCCAGTCGGACAGGACCACGTCTACGGGTTGAGCCCGGACCAACTGCAATGCGGTGGAGCCGTCATTGGCTTCGATGATCTGATCGATGCCCAATGACCTCAACATCTGCCGGACGAGCAAACGCATGGCGGGGATGTCCTCGACCAACATGATGCGGGGCTGCGACGACGGCGTGTTCATGGCCATGCTCTCTTTACGCGAATTTTCCGTGTTGTGCGCATCATATCTCCGGGTGTTTTTTCATGCATCGGGTGCGCACCTTATCCGGCGAATTTTTCCCGGCTTGAACCGGAAACGGTGGCGCATTATGGTCTGGCACCCATTCGAGGCCGAGGAATGAACAGATGAGCGACGACCAGAACAACAGCCAGATCGGGGGCATTGCCGCCGAGGCATTGCGCCAGTTCGTTGAGCGCATCGAGCGGCTGGAAGAAGAAAAGAAGGCGTTGTCCGCCGATATCAAGGACGTTTATGCCCAGGCGAAAAGCCAAGGCTTCGACACCAAGATCATCCGCAAGTTGATTGCCCTGCGCCGCATGGAAGAGCAGGAGCGCGAAGAGATCGACCAGTTGCTGGAACTGTACAAGGCCGCGCTGGGCATGGTCTGACTTTTCCACCGACGACCAAAAAGGCGCGGGGTTTACTCCGCGCCTTTTTTCATGTCGCGCTCGACCGGCAGGCTGAAGCCGAAGGTGGCGCCCTGGTCGGGGCCATCACTGCGTCCCCAGATGGTGCCGCCATGGGCGGTGATGATCGACCGGCACAGCGCCAAACCAATGCCGGAACCGCCGATGCCGCTATTGGGATGCAGGCGTTGGAAGACCTGGAACAGGCGCTGCTCTTCCCCGGTGTCGAAGCCGCGGCCATTGTCGGCAAATTCGAAGATCCACAAGTCGTCGTCCCGGCGGGCGCTGACCTTGATCCGGGGCGGGCGGTCCGCCGCCCGGTATTTCAGGGCGTTGCCGATCAGATTTTGCATGACCCGCATGATCTGGCTGGGATCGGCGGGTAAGGTGGGCAGACTTTCGACCGAGATGTCGGCGCCATTGCTTTCGATGCTGGTGGCCAAGTTGGCCAGGGCGTCGGCGATCACGGCGTTCAAATCGGTGATTTCAAAGTGCCAGGCCTGCCGGCGCAGGCGTGAGTAATCCAGCAAATCGCTGATCATGCGCGACATACGCTTGGCGCCGTCGATGGCATAAGTGACGAAGTCACGGCCTTCCTGGTCCAGGGTGTCGCCATAGCGCCGTTCAATCAGCCCCACATAGCTGGCCACCATGCGCAGCGGTTCCTGCAAATCGTGGGAAATGGCATAGGAAAAACGTTCCAGCTCGGCGTTGGACCGGGCCAGTTCCTGTTCCAGGCGTTTGCGTTCGCTGATGTCCAGCACGCTGACCAGGACCATGGCCTCGCCCTTGAGGAAGCCGAACGCCGCCGATAAGAGTGCGGTGAAGCGTTCACCGTCGGCCCGTTTCAACACGGCTTCCAGGTTGCGCACGATACCGGTGTTGACCAGGGATTCGACCATGCGCGAGCGATCCGCCGGGCTTTCCCAGAAATTGGGCGCCACCTTGCCATAGGCCTCGGCCTGGGGCACCTGAAAGGCCTCGGCCGCCTGGGTGTTGATGTAGATCACCACGCCGTCCGAGCGGCGGGTGACCACCAGCGGCAACGGCGAGATATCGGCGATCAGGCGAAAGCGTTCCTCGCTTTCTTGCAAGGCTTCCAGGGATTGCTGCAATTCCGCCGTGCGGGTTTCCACCTCGCGCGACAGCGTGTCGATGTGGTTGCGTTCCGTCGCCCGCAGCCTTTCGGCGGCGCTTTGATGCTGGTGTTCCGCCCGCACCATGCCCCAGGCCAGCAAGAAGATGGTGGCGGTCAGGGCCAGTTGGATGCCGCCGTGGATTTGCGCTTCGCGCACCCATTGGTGCAGCAATCTTTCATGGCTGATGCCGACATTGACCACCAGCGGATAACCGGGAACCTTGGTGAACCCCACCGTACGCGGGATGTCGTCGGTGATGCTGACCAACTCGCGCACGCTGCCGCTTTCGCCCAATTCACCATAGGCCAGGAACACCGCCGAACTGGCGATGGATCGACCGATGGCTTGCGGGGCGAAGGGATGGCGGGCGAACAGCACGCCTTCGGTCGAGAAAATTCCGGCGGCGTCGCCTTCGCCCGGGGTGGCGGCTCGCAGCGGGGCGGCGAGCAAGTCTGGCTCCAGGGCCATGCCGGCCATACCGAGGAAGCGCCCATCCGGGCTGATCACCGGCCGCGAGGCGAACCAAGCCATGGATTCGGTCAATCGGTCGGTGGCCGGCGGTGACAAGGCCATGCGCTGTTCCGACCAATGTCGGCGCTGATATTGGTAATGCTGACGGTCCGAGATATCCACCGGCAGCGACAGGGTTTGCTGTTGGCGATGCACCACCTGACGCATGATGCCATCGGCGTCGATCAGCGACAGGGCGCGGATTTCCTTGGTGGTCGCCAGCTTGGGGCGCAATGGCTCCAAGGTGCCGGCGGGGGCGGGGCCATCGGTGGGGATGCGGCTGACCGCCTCTTGCAGCAACTGATCCAGCAATTGCATGCTGGACATCACCCGTTGGGCGGCGGCATTGGACAAAGCCCGCGCCAGTTCCTGCCCCGAATCGATGTGGCGTTGGCGGGAATAAGCCAATTGCGCCGCCGACATGACGCTGGTGGTCAATGCCAAGATGGCGGCGGCGATCCAGATACGAAGGCTGCGGCGGCGGAAATCCATGACCCTGAACTGTCGACTCCCCAATTTCTTTGGCCGAAGTCATTGTGCGGGGCCGCTTTAGTTGTGGCAAGGCCACAATTTATTGGATATGGGGCCTATACTTATGGATGTTGCCTTTTATTGCATTAGTCGCGCCGGCGTTCGATCTCGATACCAACCGACGCGGCTTCGGCATAGACGTCCAGCTTTTCGGCCCGGATGCGTACCGAACGGACACGCTCATCCACCAGACACAGGGCGGCGATCTTTTCCGCCAGGGTTTCCACCAGATTGATGTGGCCTTCGGCCAGCAGGCGTTTGATGCCTTCGATGACGTCCTCGTAAGACACCACGTTGGCGATATCGTCGGACATCGGGCCGGCCTGTTCCAGTACGGCCATTTCCACGTTGATGCGCACCCGCTGCGGCGCCAGCAATTCGTGGGCGTGGATGCCGATCAGGCATTTCAGCACCAGATCGCGGACCAGGATGCGATAGATCTTGGCGTCGCCGTGCTTTGCGAACATGGAAAGTCTCTTTCAGGTCAGGGATTGGGCGGCGACGATCACCTGATCGTCGGCGGAAACGGGCAGGTCGGCCAGCAATCGCCCGATGGTGATGCCGGTCCGCGGATGCAGGACGGTGTCGGCGATGTCGGCCAAGGGCGCCAGGGCGAAGCGCCGCTCGCACAGCCGGGGGTGGGGGATGGTCAGGTCGGGATGCTCCAGCACCACGTCGTCATAAAGCAGAATGTCCAGGTCGATCAGGCGCGGGCCGTAGCGGCGTGACGCCACCCGCCCCAATTCCTGCTCCAGGCCCTTCAGGCGGGCCAGCAGATCCAGCGGCGCCAGATCGGTGGCAAGGGCCACGGCCATGTTGAGGAAGGCGGGTTGGTCGGTGACGTAAAGCGGCGCGGTTTCATAAAGGCGGGATTGGCCGCCAATACGGCCCAGTCGGGCCAGGGCATCGACGGCGATGCGCAGATTGGCTTGGCGGTCGCCCAGATTGGTGCCCAAACCCAGATAAACGCTTGCCATTGCTCCTGCCCCTGGCGTCGGAAGGGCGCAACAATCCTCTAGAAACGCGGTCAAGGCAAGGGGGGAGTGAGGTCGGTCAGCCCGACGCCAGAACCAGGGGGGCGGCCCAGCCCGACGACATGGCGATGCGGACCGCCTGGGCACGGTTGGCGGCGCCGATCTTGCGATAGACGTTGCGCAGGTGCACCTTGATGGTGATTTCCTGCAATTCCAGGGCGATGGCGATTTCCTTGTTGGTGCGGCCTTCCACCAAAAGCGCCAGGATTTCCGATTCGCGGCGCGACAATTTGTCGAAGGGGGCGGGGATTTCGCCGGTGCGGGTCGGGCGCTGCTGCAAGGGCATCATCGGCATATGCACCGTCACGTCCTCGAAGAAACTGGACGACGGCAGGTATTTTTCCCCCGACAGCACCAGCCGCAAGGCGTTGACCATGGCGGTGCCGCTGACCGTCTTGGGGATGAAGCCCGAGGCGCCGGCCTGAACGGCGGCGACCACGTGTTCGCGGGTGGAAAAGCCCGAGACGATGACCACGGGAACGTTGGGGAATTGCTTGCGGACGCTTTCCAGCCCCTTCAGTCCGTCCATGCCCGGCATCATCAGGTCCAACAGGATCAGGCCCAGGGACGGGGCGGTGGCGCCGACGCTCAGGGCTTCGCCCAGATTGGCGGCATCCAGAATTTCTGCCGAGGCATCCAGTTCATGCAGAAACGGCTTCAGTCCGTCCCGCACCAGCTTATGGTCATCGGCGACCAGTATTTGCATCACACGCTCCTTACGTCCCGCCCGTCGGACCGCATCAATAATGCCAAAGCATAGAGGGTCAATGGGTCCAGAACAATGGCAACCATCAAGTTTGGGTAAATTCTTCGTCGCCGGGCGGTAACAGGAAGGTGGCGATGATCTCGCCCAATTTACCCAAGGCCACCGGTTTCTTCAGTACGGCGCAGCGGTCGTCTTGCAGGTTTTCCGCCAATCTTTCGGTGGCTCCCAGGTGACCGGTGACGATGACGATTGGCTGCAGCGGGTCGTATTCACGCAATTGCTCGACCAGCTGTTCGCCGCCGCCCGACGGCATGCGCAAATCGGTGATGACCACGTCGGCGGGGTCGTCGCGGAAGCGGGTCAGCGCCTCGGAGCCGCTGCCGCACAAGGTGACGCGATAGCCCATTTCGGTCAGATAGCGGCCCAGGGTCTCGGTGGCGGTGGTTTCGTCGTCCACCACCATGATATGGGCGTCGATGGGGCAGGTCTGCGGGGGGGATTGCGGCACTTCCTGGGGCTCGTCATTGGCATCGATGGGCAGGGAAATGACGAAACAGGCCCCTTGGCCGGTATTGTCCAGTTCCAGTCGCCCGCCCATGGCATTGATGATGCCGAAGCTGACCGACAGGCCCAGGCCGGTACCGCGCCCGGCTTCCTTGGTGGTGAAGAACGGCTCGAAGATGCGGGCGCGCACGGCGGGTGGGATACCCGGACCGTTATCGGCGACGCGGATGGTCAGGCGGTTGCCGTCCTGGCGGGCGGTGACGGCGATCTCCGCTGCCCAGGCCTTGCCCCCACCATTGTGTTCGCGCTTTTCCTTCAGCGCGTGATGGGCGTTGGACAACAGGTTCATGATCACCTGTTCCAACTGGACCCGTCGCCCGCGCACCGGGATGGGGGTGTCGGGCAGGCGGGTGACCAGAGTGATCTCGTCCGGGCGCAATTGGCCTTCCAGCACCGCCATGGCCGAGCGGGTGGCCGACATGGCGTCGAACACCTGCATGGGGGAATTGTCGCGGCGCGAGAAAATACGGATGTCGTCGATGATTTCGGCGGTGCGCTGTGACTGGTCGGCGATCAGATGAAATTGCTGAGCCTGCCATTCCGGCGTCGCCTTGCCGCGTTCGATGAACAGCAACGCCCCCTCGGCGGTCAGGCGGATGATGTTGAGGGGCTGCGACAATTCGTGCACCAGACCGGCGGCCATTTCGCCCAAGGTGGCCAGCTTGGCCGTCTGCACCAATTGTTCCTGCACCTCGCGCCGGTCGGAAATGTCGCGGATCACCAGCAGGCGGGCCGGGCGGCTGTGGAAGGTGATGGTGGTGGCCACCACTTCGGCGTCGAAAAGACTGCCATCCAAGCGGATCATCTGATGTTCCGCCCGCACCCGTCCGGGCGGCGGTCGGGTGAAGCGCTCGATCAGGATGGGGTGTTCTTCCGGCGGGATCAGTTGCAGGATGGATTCGCCCACCAGCGACGACAGGCCGTTGCCGAACACCTGCAAGGCGGCAGGATTGGCGAACAGGATCTCGCCCATGGAATGGACCAGGATGGCGTCGGGGGTCAGCTCGATCAGCGACCGGTAGCGTTCCTCGCTTTCGGCCAGTTCGCGCACCGCCCGGTCGTGTTCCACCCGCATGCGCAAGGTGCCGATGCCGTAACTGAGGTTGCGGGCCAGATCCTCGAGCAGGCGGACGATGTCGGCATCGAAGGCGTCGGGCTCGCCGGCGTAGATGACCAGGGCGCCGATACGTTCGGCCACCTGCGCCAGCGGCAGGGCGATGCACGAGCGGAAGCCGTGCTTGCGCACCGATTCGCGCCAGGGGGCGAAGCGGGGGTCGGTTTCGGTATCGACGGTGATCTGGGTGACGCCGGTGCGGATGGCGTTGCCGATGGGGCCGTGGCCGCGGATGCCTTCGCCCCAGGATGCGCCGATTTCATCGACGTAATCGGTGCGCCAGCCGGCCACCGCCATGGGGATGACCGATTGTGCGTCGTCGTTTTGGGCATAACCGACCCAGGCCAGCTTGAACCCCGCCACCTCGACGGCGATGCGGCAGATGTGTTCCAGCAGGGTTTTCTCGTCGGTTGCCCGCAGCAAGGCCTCGGTGGATCGGGTCAGGGTGGTGACGGCACGATCGATCTGGCGAAGCTGATCGGCTACGGAATGGGCAATCATCGAGGCGGGAAGCCTTTCCCTGTCGGCGGGTTGGTGCCATACATGCTAACGCGCGGCGGCGGTGGGCGATAGGGTTTCATAGGATTAGCCGCCAGGGCAAAAAGGGTGAGACATGCGGATCACGGGCTTATGCGTCGGATTAGTCTTGAATTTGGCCATGGTGCTGCCGGCGGCGGCGGCCGAGCGGGCGCTTGACCTATTGGATGCGGCGGTGTCGTTCACCGCCGATTTCACGGTCAGCGGCGACAAGGGCACCTATCACGGCAGCGTCTGGCACGCGCCGGGGCGCGAGCGGCGCGATTTCTCGACCAAGGATGGTGGCCAGGCGGTGATCCTGCGTCGCGACACCAACAGCGCCTATCTGTTGAAGCCGTCGGGACGCTGGTATGTGGGCCTGGCCTTCAGCGCCGTCGGCGTTTTGGCCGGCGGTATCGACACCCTGACGGTGGAGCGCACCCGCCTGGGCTCCGATGTGGTCGCCGGTATCAGGACCACCCGTTACAAGGTGGTCGGCAACGGCCCCAAGGGCAGCCGTTTCGACGGCCATGCCTGGTTCGCCAATGACGGCGTGATGATGAAGGCCGAGGGAACGGTGACGGAAAGCAATGGCCGTCGGTCGGAGGTGGCGACGGCTTTGAGCAACCTGCGTTTGGGCAAGGTGGACGAACGCATGTTCGAGCTGCCGGCGGGCTGGATGGGGATGGATTTGCGCTCGGTCCCGCCTGAGCGTCTGGCTCAGGCCATCGAGGCCCTGCGCCCCCTGCTGGAAGGGCGCTGAGTTAGTTACTCGTGAAAAAGTCCTTCGCTGCGCTCAGTGTACTTTTTCCCGTTGTTTGAAGCGGAGAAAAATAGGCTTGGGGCGGCGCCTTGCGCCTATTTTTCGCTTTTACGTTTTACCGCCTTTGCGAGGCAAAGCCGAGGGACTTTTTCACGGCGACGAATTACCAGAAACGGACGCGCCCGGTATCCAGATGCACGAATTTGGAACCGGGATAGGTGCCGACGCCGCCGACCTTCAGCGATTTGGCGGCACGACCGACCACCCGGGTGGTGGCGCCGGGGATGCGGATGTCCACCGCCTTGCCGCTCATGTGCAGGCTGCCTTGGGCGACCCCGTCGGTGGCCGCCGCCAGCATGGCATTGGTGGTGGGCGAGCGATAGCCGGACACGATGTGGATGGCGCCCTTGGCCCCCAGGCGGCGGTGGGTGGCGGCCATGAGGTCCAGAAGCCGCGGGTCCATGGGGTGGGTATCACCCGAACGGTGATCGCGCAGCAAGCGGCTGATCTGCGACAACGATTTGGCGATATAGCGGCCATCGGCCCAATAGACCGTCTTGACCCATTCGCCGGTATGGATGTTGTACAGGTTGAGCGCACGTTCCGGCATGGCGCGAACGGCGGCTTCCAGCGGCGAAGTCAACGCCAGCGTGGCGGCGGCACCGATACCCGCGCCCAAAAACATGCGGCGCGATAGGGTCTGATCGCCAGTGCGGTCCTGGTTCATGCGTTTCCCCCTCTTGACGGGGGAGACTCATACCATCGCCCAGGGGTGGGGAGTCAACCCGGAATCAAGGAAAGATACGCACATTACTTCTTGACGGGTTCCTGGCTGACCTGCGGCTGAGGCGGCTGCTGCCGGCGCTTTAACGCTGTTTTCAGGCGCGAATCATGCCCATACAAATCTTCACGGAAATGTACGGTGCCGTCTTCGTCGGACCAGGCGGTCATATACATAAGGTAAACGGTCAGCGGCTTGTCCAGCTTGACCGTGCGGGTGGTGTCGTCGAGCACCCACTCATCGAGCTTGTCGGCCTGGGCCGGCAGCAGCAGCTTGGCCAGGTCGGTGGGGCGTTCCAGGCGGACGCAGCCATGGGACAGAGCACGGAAGATACGACCGAAATACTGCCGCTTGGGCGTGTCGTGCAGATAGATGTCGTCGCCGTTGTCCAGGTTGAATTTGACCTGGCCCAAGGCATTGTCGCTGCCGGGCTTCTGCCGCAGACGATAGGGAAACTTGGAATATTTGGACCAGTCGATGCCCAATCCCTGCGATTTTTCAAAGTCACCGTCGAAGGCATCGAGAATGCGCATGTTGTTGTTGGCCAGATAGCCGGGATCCTTGCGCAGCTTGGGCAGGATTTCCTTGGTGGCGATAGAGGGCGGCACCGTCCAGGTGGGGTTGATGACCACCGAGGTCATGGTGGTGGCCATGGTCGGCGTCTGGTGCTGGATATCGCCGACGACAACCCGCATGGCCATGTCGATGCGGCCCTCGCGCACCAGTTCGAAATGGGCGGCGGGCAGGTTGACGGCGATATGGGTTGAATCCAGTCGCCGCGGCATCCAGCGCCAGCGTTCCAGATTGGCGGCCACCTGACGGACGCGTTCCTCGGCGCTGATGTTGAGCGCGGTCAAGGTCTGCTTGCCGATGGCGCCGTCGGGATCGATGCCGTGCCGGCCCTGGAACCGCTTGACCGCCTCGATCAATGGGGCATCCAGGGTGTTGCCCTGACTTTGGCTGGCGGCCAGCTCGCCGGTGACGATCAGACGCTTGCGCACCAGGGGCAGGCGCGCATCCTCCATACCAGCCTTGATGGATGGGCCGTCGGGGATGACCGACCAACCGCCATCGGCGGCCAGTTTTTCGTATCGGGCCAGGGCGACCTTCAGGCGGTGATAGCCGGCATAAGCCGGCTGCACCGGGATCAGAGTGGCGGCCAATTCGCGCCCGGCAGCAAGCTCGCGCAAGATCGCGGTGCCGTCCAGCTTGGGTCGAATCTCGGCGCCCATGCCGCCGACCTGACGGGTGGGGGCGACGCGACCGATGGACAGGTCGCGGGCAAAGCGGGCCAGGGTTTCCGAAATGAGCAGGTCACGGTCGTCGGCGTTGTTGATGTCCGGCACCACATAGGCCTGTGGGCGCAAGCCCTCACCGGCGGCGACTGCCTGAATCTGGGCCAGCAGCTTGTCGGCGCGCGGGCGCGCCTCGCCCGACCACGCGGCCTTGAAGCCCCGCTCGCTGTAGAAAGCGCGGATCAGGTCGCTTTCCAGGGGGTGTTCCCCCACCTGAATAACGGCGCTGTCTTCGGCCAAGCGGGCGGCGATCGAGGCCCTGGCATCGGCGCAGAAAAGCCCCGGTATCAGGACCAGGGCGGCAGCAACGTACAGCGGACGGATAAAAGACAAGGTTTTCTACTCGGACCGAATTCACCTCAGCATGGGTATCGGGCTTGACGTAATTTAAGTCAACGGTTGTCGCGGCCCCATGGTGACGGCGCCGCGACACTGCGTCTGTTGTGCAACACTTAAGCTAGGGTCAACCCTGTAGCCAGGGCAGGCCTTGGGCTTTCCAGCCGCCTTGCGAGCCGCGATGGCGGGATTCGTCCAGCGGTCCCTCGAAACCGTCGCTGATATTCCAGCATTCCTTGTATCCCAGCGACGTCATCAGCTCCGCCGCCGCCTTCGAGCGCACGCCCGACCGGCACAGGAACAAAAGCGGTGTCTCGGTGCCGATGCCCTGGGCCGCCAATTGCTGGGCGAAGGCGTCGTTCTTGGTCATGGTCGGGAAAATCTGCCACGACACCAAGACGGGCTGGGTTTCCAGGGACGACAGATCGGGCAAGCCGACGAACTGCCACTCCGCCTGGGTACGGACGTCGACCAGACGGGCCTCGGGGGTGGATTTCAGCTTTTCCCAGCTGTCACGGGGCGAGATGTCGCCGGAATAGGTGCTCATGGCGGTTCCTTTCTACGTATAATCTAGTGGTAAATGGGATTAATATACACAAAAAACTGTTGTTTTGTAGATTATGGCGTGGTATTTCGTAAATCACAGTATGACATACACCTGATGTGGTGTGAATAAAGAAAGGGTGCCTGAAATGTTGGATGCCATCCCCACCGATCCGGTCCTGGCCGAGCCGCTGGTGCGTGACGCCGACCTGAGCGAATACCGGGCCGCCCTGGCGCGACATCAGCGGGGCGAGTGGGATGCCGAGCGTTTCACCGCCTTTCGCCTGCGTTTCGGCGTCTACGGCCAAAAGCAGCCGGGCGTGCAGATGGTTCGCATCAAGATCCCCGGTGGGCGGCTGTCGCCAGCGTGGCTGCGCACCATCGGTCAGGCCAACCGCACCTATGCCCAGGGCGACGCCCATCTGACCACCCGTCAGGACGTGCAGATTTATTCGGTACCGCTGGATCAAAGCCCCGCTCTGCTGGAATTGCTATATGCCAACGGCATCACCACCCGCGAAGCCTGCGGCAACACCATCCGCAACCTGACCGCTTGCGCCCTGGCCGGCGCCTGCCCGCGGGAACTGGTGGATGCCGGCAAGGTGGCGGATCAATTGGCCCGCGCCTGGCTGCGCCATCCGCTGGTGCAGAACATGCCGCGCAAGCTGAAATTCACCGTCTCGGGCTGCGCCACCGATTGCGGTCATTCGTCCATTCACGATCTGGGCCTGATCGCCATCGATAAGGACGGCCAGCGTGGTTTTCGCATCCTGGCCGGCGGCGGTCTGGGCAGCCAGCCGCGTGCGGCGATCGAGGTTCTGCCCTTTGTCGCTGAAACCGACCTGCCGGCGGTGATCGAGGCTTTGGCCCGTCTGCACCAGCGTTATTCCGACCGCCGCAACCGCAATGCGTCGCGGGTCAAGTTCGTGGTCAAGCGTTTCGGCGAGGAAAAGTTCCGCACCCTGTTCGCCGAGGAATTCGAGCGCGTGCGTCAGTTGCCCCAGCGTCCGTGGACCGGTCTGGAATGGCGCGACGCCCTGGAAGCCCCGGTGTCCCGCGCTCCGGTTGGCCTGATCGCCGCCCATGACGGCAGCACCGCCGTGTCGGTGCTGGTGCCCTTGGGCATCTTGTCGTCGGACCAGTTGGACCGTCTGGCCGAAATCGCCGAAGCCGCCGGGGTCACCGATCTGCGCGCCACCCGTGAACAGAATCTGGTGTTCCTGGGCGTTGCCGCCGACAAGGTGGCGGCGGTGGTCGACGGCGTCACCGCCATCGGCTTGCAGGTGCCCGCCTCGGCGGAACAGGCGCCGACGGTGATTTCCTGCCCCGGCACCACCACCTGCCGCATCGGCATCACCAATTCGCAAAGCTTCGCCCGTCAGGCCCTGGCCAGCGCCCTCAACGATCCGTTGGCCAAGGGTCTCAGCGTCCATGTCTCGGGCTGCCAGAATTCCTGCGGCCTGCACCATGTGGCCGATTTCGGCCTGCACGGCGCCGCCAAGAAGGTGGAGGGCCGCGCCACCCCGCATTATCAGCTGCATTTCGGCGGCGACGCCAATGCCGGCCTGGTTGGCTTGGGCGGCCCGACCATTCCGGCCAAGCTGGCCGACCAGGCTTTGGCCCTGCTGCGTCAGGCCCTGGCGCAAGGTCGTCAGAGCGGTGAAAGCGTGCGTGCCTGGGCTGAACGATTGGGCCAGGACGGCATCGCCGCCATTCTGGCGCCTCTGGATGCCGGCGCCACCGATGGCCTGTTCGTCGATTGGGGCGATGCGGTGGATTTCCCCGGCGCCCCCCAAGCCAAGGGCGAGTGCGCCGCCCCCTTCGCCATGGATCTGTGCTACGCCGATCTGGCCGACGATGCCCTGATTTCCACCGACCGCCACCTGATCGCCGGTCTGCATGATACCGCTCGGGATACTGCCGCCGACGCTCAGGCCTTTGCCCTGCGGCGCCTGCTGCACGCCCGTGGCATCGTCACCGAGGACGGCATTGCCGTCGGCGCTCTGCTGTCGCAGGTGTCACAGGTATGGGCCGATTCCCCGGTCATCGCCCAGGCGGTGGGCCAAGCGGATAAGGCCCAGGCGCAGGATGCCCAGACCTATCGCGAGGCGGTGGCCTATCTGCTGGACAGCGTCGCCGAGGCCATCGCCGCCCCGGTTCCGGCTGTGGCCGAGGTGGGGGACATCAACGCCTTGCTGGGGGCGGTGCCATGAGCCACGTGGATTACAGTGCTGCTTACGGTCACCTGTCCGGTAAGGATCTGATCGAGGTCATCGCTCATCAGGTGTTTCCGGGCAAGGTGGCGGTGACCTCGTCGTTCGGGGCCGAATCCGCCGTGCTGTTGGATCTGGTGGCCCAGGTGGATCCGTCCATTCCGGTGGTTTTCCTCGATACCGGTGAGTTGTTCGACGAAACCCTGGAATACCGCTATCGGCTCGAGCGCCAGTTGGGGTTGACCAATGTGGTGGTGGTGCGTCCGGCATCGGAAGACCTGACCGAGGCCGAGGATCTATGGCGCACAGACCATGATCGTTGCTGTTATTTGCGCAAGGTGTTGCCGCTGGCCCGTGCGGTCGAGGGGTATGCCGGCCTGATCGACGGACGCAAGCAAGCCCACGGCTTCGATCGCCAAGCCTTGTCCACCGTCCAGGTGTCGGGCGAGGTGGTCAAAATCAGCCCGCTGGCCAATTGGAGCGAGGACGACGTACAAAAGGCCTTTGTCAGCCGTGGCCTGCCCACCCATCCGTTGGTCGAGCAAGGCTATCGCTCCATCGGTTGCTGGCCGTGTACACGCCCGACCAAGCCGGGCGAATCGGCCCGCGCCGGGCGCTGGGCCGGCAGCGCCAAGACCGAATGTGGAATTCATACCCTTGTCCTTGGCAGCGACGGCGCCGGGATCTGACGGAAAGAAAATGATGAACGACCTCGACCAACTGGAAGCCCAATCCATCTACATCTTCCGCGAAGCCTTCAATCGGCTCGACAAGATCGCCATGCTGTGGTCCATCGGCAAGGACAGCAACGTCATGCTGTGGCTGGCGCGCAAGGCTTTCTTCGGCCATGTGCCGTTCCCGGTGCTGCATGTGGATACCAGCTACAAGATCCCGGAAATGATCGAATTCCGCGACCGGGTGGCGAAGGAATGGAAGCTGCCCCTGATCATCGGTCAGAACAAGGCGGCGCTTGAGGCCGGCATGCACCCCGACCAAGGCCGGGTCACCTGCTGCTCGGCCTTGAAGACCGAGGGGCTGAAGGCGCTTTTGGCCGAACACGGCTTTACCGGCGTCATCGCCGGCATCCGCCGCGACGAGGAAGGCACCCGGGCCAAGGAACGGGTGTTTTCGCCCCGCAACGACACCAACGAATGGGACGTGCGCGACCAGCCGCCGGAATTCTGGGACCAGTTCAAGACCGATTTCGCCCCCGGCACCCACTTGCGCATCCATCCGCTGCTGGCCTGGACCGAGTTGGACGTGTGGCGTTACATCGCCCGCGAGGGCATCCCGGTGGTCGATCTCTATTTCTCCAAGAACGGGCGGCGCTATCGCTCGTTGGGCTGCGCGCCCTGCACCGGCTCCATCGCCTCGACCGCGTCCACCGTCGACGAGATCGTCGAGGAACTGGAGACCACCAAGACGTCCGAGCGCGCCGGTCGCGCCCAGGACAAGGAATCCGAAGACGCCTTCGAGCGGCTGCGCGCCGCCGGCTATATGTAAGCAAGGGACGGCACACTCATGTCCAACACTCCGCTCAAGATCGTCGTCGTCGGCCATGTGGACCACGGCAAGTCCACCCTGGTCGGTCGTCTGCTGCACGAAACCGGCGCCCTGCCCGAAGGCAAGGTCGAGTACCTGAAGGAAGTCTGCGACAAGCGCGGCATGCCGTTCGAATGGGCCTTCGTCATGGATGCGCTTCAGGCCGAACGCGACCAGGGCATCACCATCGACACCTCGCAATTGCGGTTCCATACCGGCAACCGTCCGGTGCTGATCATCGATGCCCCCGGCCACAAGGAATTCCTGAAGAACATGATCACCGGCGCCGCGTCCGCCGAAGCCGCCGTGCTGGTCATCGACGCCCATGAAGGCGTGCAGGAACAATCCCGCCGCCATGGCTATCTGCTGCACCTCCTGGGCCTGACCCAGATCGCCGTCGCCGTCAACAAGATGGATCTGGTCGATTGGTCGGAAGCCCGCTTCCAGGAGGTGGAAGCGGAAATCCGCGCCTATCTGGGCGGCATCGGCGTCACCCCCACCCATGTGGTGCCGGTGTCGGCGCGCGGTGGCGACAACATCAACGCCGTTTCGGAAAAGTCGGCCTGGTACAAGGGGCCGTCGGTGATCGGCGCGCTGGATGGTTTCGCCGCCGCTGCCGTCGCTACCGATCTGGCTTTGCGCCTGCCGGTGCAGGACGTCTACAAGTTCGACAGCCGCCGCATCATCTCGGGCCGCATCGAAAGCGGGCGCATCAAGGTGGGCGACCGCCTGACCTTCTCGCCCTCGGGCAAGTCGGCCCGCGTCGCCAGCATCGAAGGCTGGGCCGGGTCCGACATCACCGTGCTCAGTGCCGGTGCCGGCCAGTCGGTGGGCGTCACCCTGGACGAGCCCATTTTCGTCGAGCGCGGTCAAGTGGCCCATCTGGCCGAAGCCGCCCCGGCCTTGGCCCATGAAATCCGGGCCCGCGTGTTCTGGCTGGGCCGCGACCCGCTGGCCTTGGGCGACCGCCTCAAGCTGAAGCTGGCCACCGCCGAATATCACGTGGAAGTGGCGGCCATCGAGAAGGTCATCGACGTCGAGGATCTGGGCAGTCACCAGGGCGCCCAGGTCGGTCGCAACGCCGTGGCCGAACTGGTGTTCCGTTCACGCGGGGCCATGGCCTTCGACACCTTCGGCGACAACGCCCGGCTGGGCCGCTTCGTCCTGGTGCACGGCTACGATATCGTCGGCGGCGGCATCGTCGGTGCCGCCATGGACAACCGCAACATCTTCCATGTGGATCATCAGGTGACCTCGGAATCCCGGGCACGGGCCAATGGTCACAAGGGCGGCGTGTTGTGGCTGACCGGCCTGTCGGGTGCCGGGAAGTCGACCATCGCCATGGAACTGGAGCGCCGCCTGTTCCAGAAGGGCTGGCAGGTCAACGCGTTGGACGGCGACAACGTCCGCCACGGCCTGTGCAGCGACCTGGGCTTCAGCCCCGAGGACCGCAGCGAAAACATCCGCCGCGTCGGCGAGATCGGCCATCTGTTCGCCCGGGCCGGCATGCTGGTGATCACCGCCTTCATCAGCCCCTATCGCGCCGACCGCGACCGGGTGCGTGCCATTGATCCCGAGGCCTTTCATGAAATCCATGTCGCCACCGGCTTGGATGAATGCGAACGCCGCGACCCCAAGGGTCTGTACAAAAAGGCACGCAAGGGCGAAATCATCGATTTCACCGGCGTTTCCGCCCCCTATGAGGCGCCGGAAAATCCTGAATTGACCCTGAATACCGATGGCAAGTCGGTGGAGGAGACGGTGAGCGAATTGGTCTCCTATGTGGAAGCCCAGTTCGGGCGCAACGCGGTGGACACCATGACCGCCTGGACTTTTCGTATTTAGTTTGAACGGCGACGCGTCCCACTCCCGGAAAGGGGAGCGAATCATACCTTCGCTCCCCTTGTTCTTATCCCAGGATGAACCCACAGTAAGAGGAATAGGTATTACCAAAAAAGAATAGGTAACAGGGGAGTGCGCGTGGCGAACAACCGGCTCCGAATCAAGCCTGGGCCCGAGAGCGTGCCTTTCAAGCGGCGTGCGGTTCTCAGTCGCTTGCGGTCGCGCATCAGCGAGTTGGAACTGGCGCAAAAAGAGGCCAATGCCTCCCGTGACGCGCTGATGGCCACCACCCGCGCCCTGCGTGAAAGCGAAGAGCGCTATGCCCTGGCCATGCGCGGCCCCAACGAGGGTCTGTGGGACTGGAACCCGATCACCAAGGAACTGTATCTGTCCGCCCGCTTGCTGGCCATTTTGGGGTTTTCCGGTGAAACCGTGCGCACCACCTCGCACGATTGGCTGAAGATGGTGCATCCCGATGACCGGGTGCCCTATCAATCCACCCTGGTCCAGCATCTCAAAGGCCAAACCGACCACTTTGAATGCGAATATCGGGTCCGCGGTCGCAATGGCGAATACCGCTGGATTTTGTCGCGCGGTCTGGCGGTCCGCGACGAAAACGGTGTGGCAACCCGTATGGTCGGGTCCATCGGCGACGTCACCGACCGGAAACGGCGCGAGGCGGTTCTGCGGGCCAGCGAAGCGCGCTTCCGTTCCCTGGTCGAGGCCGCCGCCAGCATCATCGTCGTCGTCGGTGCCGATGGAAGGGTGCGCGAATTCAACCGTGAGGCCGAGCGCATGTTCGGTCTGTCGGCGGCGGCGGCCATCGGTCGGGCCTGGAGCACTATCCTGGATAGCAATCGGGTGGGCCAAGACGGCGATCGCTTCGATCAATGGCTGGATGAGGTGCGCAAGGGCTGGCAGGTGCGCGATCGCGAAACGGTGCTGGGCCAGCACATCATTTCGTGGAATCTGGCGCCGCTGAGCGATGATGACGGTATCGTCATCGTCGGTCAGGACATCACCCAGCGTCGCCGGGCGGAAACCGCGCTCAGGCAGGCCAACGATCTGTTGGAATACCGTGTTGCCGCCCGCACCGCCGAAGCCGAGGCGGCCTGCCGCCAGGCGGAAGAGGCCAACCGCTGCAAAAGCGAGTTCCTGGCCAATATGAGCCATGAATTACGCACACCCTTGAATGCCATCATCGGTTTTTCCGACGCCATGCGCCTTGGGGTGATGGGGCCGGTGGAAAATCCGCTTTACGCTGAATACGTCCAGGCCATCTGGGAATCGGGCACGCACCTTTTGTCCATTATCAACGACGTCCTCGACCTGTCCAAGGTCGAGGCCGGTCACTTCGACCTGGCGCCCGAACGGCTGCCGCTGACGCCTTTAGCCGAGCAGGTGATCCGGCTGATGGCGGAAAAGGCCATGCGCCACCGTCTGGAACTGCGCCTGCAGGTGGATGGCGATCCTGGCCATGCTTTGGTCGACCCGCTGCGGCTGAAGCAGGTTCTGTTCAACTTGCTGGCCAACGCCGTCAAGTTCACTCCTGCCGGCGGTCATGTCATTCTGTCCTTGGGCCGCGATGACGGCGGCAGTTGGATCAAGGTCGCCGATTCGGGTATCGGCATGAGGCCGGAAGATATCGACCGGGTGTTGGAACCCTTCGTCCAGATCGATTCCCACCTGACCCGACGCAACATGGGGACCGGGCTGGGTCTGCCCTTGGCCAAGCGTTTCATCGAGTTGCATGGCGGCACCTTGGCCCTGGCCAGCCAGCCGGGGCAGGGGACGGTGGTGACCATCCGTCTGTCGCCGGCCATGGCGCTATGCTAGGCTGGGGGCTTGTCGTCAGCGGGAGCATTTTCCATGTCCGGTTTTGATTTCGACCTTGTCACCATCGGCGCCGGTTCGGGCGGGGTGCGCGCTTCGCGCATGGCCGCGCGGCTGGGCAAAAGGGTGGCGGTGGCCGAGGAAAGCCGGGTCGGCGGCACCTGCGTCATGCGCGGCTGCGTGCCGAAAAAGCTGCTGGTCATGGGCGCCCATATGGCCGAGGAAATCGCCGATGCCGCCGGTTTCGGCTGGGATGTCGGCGAGGTGTCGTTCGACTGGGGCCGGCTGGTCAGCGCCAAGAACGTTGAGTTGAACCGGCTGGAGGGCGTCTATAACCGTATCCTGCGCGATTCCGGCGTCACCGTGCTGGAAGGCCGGGGCACGGTCGTCGACGCCCACACCATCGAGGTGGCGGGCAAGCGCTATTCGGCTGAAAACATCCTGATCGCCACCGGCGGGCGGCCGTCCTTGCCCAAGATTCCCGGCATCGAGCACGCCATCACCTCGAACGAGGCCCTGGACCTGCTGCAATTGCCCAAATCCATGGTCATCGTCGGCGGCGGCTATATCGCGGTGGAATTCGCCGGTATTTTCAATGCATTGGGCGTCAAGGTGACGCAAATCCTGCGCGGCGAGGCGACGTTGCGCGGCTTCGACCAGGACATCCGCGCCGCCCTGGATGAAGCCCTGGTGGCCAAGGGCATCGACCTTCGGCGCGAAACCCAGGTGCTGTCCATTGAAAAGGTGGCGGGTGGCTATGATCTGCGGCTGTCGGGCGACGAAACCCTGCGCGTCGATCTGGTCATGTACGCCACCGGACGCGCCCCCAACACCAATGGTCTGGGTCTGGTGGATGTGGGCGTGCAGATGGATGAAAACGGCGCCATCGTCGTCGATGAGTTCTCCCATACCTCGGTGCCCAGCATCTGGGCCATCGGCGACGTCACCGACCGCATGAACCTGACGCCGGTGGCCCTGGCCGAGGGCATGGCCCTGGTGCAGACCCTGTTTCTGGGCAATCCGACCACTGTGGATTACGAAAACGTGCCCACCGCCGTCTTCTCCATGCCGACCATCTCCACCGTCGGCCTGACCGAGGAACAGGCGCGCACCAAGTGCGGCTGCGCCATCGACGTCTATGTGTCGCGCTTCAAACCCATGAAGAACACGCTGTCGGGCCGCGACGAACGCACGCTGATGAAGATGATCGTCGAGCGTGCCACCGACAAGGTTTTGGGTATTCACGTTTTGGGGCCGGATGCGGCGGAAATGGTTCAGGGTTTCGCCGTGGCGCTGAAATGCGGGGTGACCAAGGCGCAGATGGATTCCACCATCGGCATCCACCCGACGGCGGCGGAAGAACTGGTGACCATGCGCGATAAAAGGCCCGATCCCAGCCCGGAATGTCAGGATTGATGGAGCTTATCCCGTGTGAGGTGGGTTTTGTCCGGTGGCTCTGTCGGGCATGGTGTTCGGCTCGTACGTGCGCGGTGAACAGCGCGACGATATGGATTTGATCGCCTATACCGGGCTGCAATTAGAGCTCAGCGATGCGCTGGGGCTGCACGTCGATCTGGTCGAGCGTGAAGTCCTGCGCCCCCCTAGCATCCCAAGTGCTGTCCGAACTGGTCTTGTTGTGAAGCGTGACCCTGCCGCCTGTTTTGCCGATATGCTGGATTACGCTCGCGATGCGCAATCCTTTGTCGTCGGTATGAGCGCGGAAATGTTCGAGACGGTGACCACGTTCGTGCCGCTGCTGATTTGCCGTTTACCTGATATGATCGACGAAATTTCACCCTGATTGGTCAAAGGGTTCCATTGTGCTGGATTACGATTTCCCCCTGTGGCGCCCGCCGTCGGAAGGCGACAATCTGATCATCCAGGCGACGTTGGGCTGCCGTTTCAACGGCTGCACCTTCTGTTCCATGTACAAGGTCAAGGAATATCGCGCCCGCGATCTCGCCGCCGTTTACGACGACATCGCCGCCGCTGCCCTGGTCTGGCCCGATGCGCACCGGGTGTTTCTGGCCGATGGCGACGCCTATAACCTGCCCACCGATCATCTGGCCGCCATCTGCGACCGTCTGGCGGCGACGTTTCCCAATCTGCAACGGGTCACCGCCTATGCCACGCCGTTCAATCTGCTGGGCAAAAGCGTCGCCGAAATCCAGTTCCTCAAGGCCAAGAAGCTGTCGCTGGTCTATGTCGGTATCGAAAGCGGCTCGGACTTTTTGCTGAAAAAAATCAAGAAGGGCAATGCCAAGCAGATGCACGACGGTCTCGCCCGCGCGGCCCAGGCCGGGCTTAAGGTGTCGGCTACGGTGATCACCGGCCTGGGCGGCCAAGCCCATTGGCAGCAGCACATGGACGAGACGGCGGACCTGATCAACAAGGTGCCGGTGACCTTTCTGTCCACCTTGCAATTGCGGCTGGCCGACGAGGTCGAGGACCGTTTCATGGAAAAATTCGGCGAGCCGTTCCAGTGGCAGGACGATGCCGCCATCCTGCTGGAAATGCGCCGGCTGGTGGAGCGGCTCGAACCGCCCAGCCCGGTGATTTTCCGTTCCAACCACGCCAGCAACGCTTTGCCCTTGGCCGGGACCCTGCCCAAGGATAAAGCCCGCGTCTTGGCCCAGATCGACCATGTCGTCAGTATGGGTGGTGGACTTCGGCCCAAATGGATGCGAGCTTTATAAGAATTCTGAAAGTGCTGCCTAAGAATTGAGCCGAAAGATCATTGATTGCGCATGGCTTTGTTGCGCACACCCCTAAAGCCCTTGAAGGACAATGGTTTTTCCCAGGCACGCCGGTTGCATGGCTGTCTATCGACAGTGATAACAAGGAATGGAGAGGGAATGGCCTACGATGAAATGAAGTCCCAGGCCGGCGGCGTTCGCGCTCCTTACCGGACTTATGAAAACTGGTTGCTGTCGCTGCCGCCCGATCTGTTGCGCCGCAAGCACGAAGAGGCCGACATGCTGTTCCGGCGTCTGGGCATCACTTTCGCCGTTTATGGCGACCAGGACGGCACCGAGCGTCTGATTCCCTTCGACACCGTTCCGCGCATCATCGCCGCCAAGGAATGGAAGCATCTGTCCACCGGCTGTTGCCAGCGCGTGCGTGCGCTCAATGCTTTTCTGACCGATCTCTATCACGGCCAGGATATCCTGAAGGCCGGCATCATCCCCAAGGAACACGTGTTGACCAACAACATGTTCCGCAAGGAGATGATGGGTATCGACGTGGCCCGCGACGTCTACGTGCATGTGGCCGGCATCGATCTGGTGCGCACCGGCGAAAACGATTTCTATGTCCTCGAGGACAATCTGCGCTCGCCGTCCGGGGTTTCCTACATGTTGGAAAACCGGGCGATGATGATGCGCCTGTTCCCCGACCTGTTCGCCCGCCACCGGGTGGCGGCGGTGGACGATTATCCGGATATCCTGATCAAGAATCTGCGTTCGGTGGCGCCGGCCAAGTGCAAGGGCGACCCCACCGTGGTGATGATGACGCCGGGCTACTACAATTCCGCCTATTTCGAGCACGCCTTCCTGGCCGAGCAGATGGGCATCGAACTGGTGGAGGGCCGCGACCTGTTCGTCTCCGACGGGCTGGTGTGGATGCGCACCACCCGTGGTCCCAAGCGCGTCGACGTGATCTACCGCCGCATCGACGACGATTTCATGGACCCCGACGCCTTCAACCCGGATTCCACCCTGGGCGTGCGCGGCCTGCTTGACGTCTACCGCAATGGTGGGGTGACCCTGGCCAACGCCATCGGCACCGGCGTTGCCGACGACAAGGCCACCTATACCTACGTCCCCGAGATGATCCGCTTTTATCTGGGCGAGGAACCCATCCTCAACAACGTTCCCACCTGGCGGCTGGAGCGCGACGACGACCGCAAATACGTGCTTGAGCATCTGGGCGAACTGGTGGTCAAGGAAGTGCAGGGCGCCGGCGGTTACGGCATGCTGGTGGGGCCGACCTCGACCAAGGCGCAGATCGAGGAATTCCGCCTGCGCATCTTGGCCAATCCCAGCAATTACATCGCCCAGCCGACCCTGGCGCTGTCGACGGTGCCGACCCTGGTCGAACAGGGTATCGCGCCCCGGCACGTGGATTTGCGTCCCTATGTGCTGGCCGGCGAAACCGTCACCCTGGTGCCGGGCGGCTTGACCCGCGTGGCGCTGACCGAAGGGTCGCTGGTGGTCAACTCGTCGCAAGGCGGCGGAACCAAGGATACCTGGGTGCTGGAGAACGACCCATGCTGAGCCGTACCGCTGAACATCTGTACTGGTTGAGCCGGTACATGGAGCGGGCCGAGAACATTGCCCGTTTCCTCGACGTCGCCAACCGCACCGCGCTGTCGGCCAGTGGCGACCGCAACGCCTTCTGGCGCTCGGTGCTGTCCATCGCCGGCGGCGAGAAGGCCTTCAACGCCCGCTATGGCGAAGCCTCCGCCGTCAATGTGGTCAGCTTCACCGTGCTGGATTCCACCAATCCGTCCTCGATTTACGCGGCGCTCAGGGCGGCGCGTGAAAACGCCCATGCGGTGCGTTCGGTCATCCCCAACGAATTGTGGGAAGCCATGAACGCCACTTGGCTGGAGGTCAAGTCCATGGACGGCCCCCGCCTGCGCGAACAAGGCCTGATCGCTTTTTGCGAATGGGTGCGCGAACGCTCGCACCTGTTCCGCGGCATTGTCGACGGCGTCATGCTGCGCGACGAGCCTTATCACTTCCTGCGCCTGGGTACGGCGCTGGAGCGGGCCGACAACACGGCACGCCTGATCGGCGTGCCGTTGGGCGGCTTCTCGCCCAGCGGTGCCGGTTCCGATCCGTTCGGCCATGTGCATTGGGCGGTGGTGCTGCGCTCGGTCAGTGCGCTTAAGGCCTATCGCACCGTCTATCGCGACGAACCCAAGCAGACCAATGCGCTTGATATGCTGATCCTGCGCGACGATATGCCCAGGTCGCTGCAATCGTGTCTGGGTTTTGCCTTGAAGTCACTGGAGGCGCTGGGGCCGGATCTGGAATGCACGCGGATGACCGGGGCGTTGCAGGCCCGCTTGCACTGGAGCAAGCTGGATGAGTTGCTGGACAAGGGGCTGGCTGCCTTCATCAGCGATTTCATCACCGCCAACAACCATCTCAGTGCGCGATTGCACGAAGACTTCTTGATGTCGGCCTGACCGCCGCAGGGGAATATCGATGACCTATTGTTTGGCCATGTCCCTGGATCAGGGACTGGTATTCGCGTCCGATTCGCGCACCAATGCCGGGGTGGATCACGTGTCCACCTTCCGCAAGATGCGGGTGTGGGAAAAGCCCGGCGACCGCGTGCTGGTCATGCTGTCGGCGGGCAATCTGGCGGTGACCCAGTTCGTGTCGACGCTGTTGGACCAGGGCACCAAATCAGACGACCCGAAGAAGAATATCCTGCTGGCGGAAACCATGTTCGACGCCGCCCGCGTGGTGGGATCTTACGTGCGCGAAGTGCACGGCCACGACGCCAAGCATTTGAAGGAACATGGCGCCGATTTCGCCCTGTCGCTGATTTTCGGCGGCCAGATCAAGGGCGAGGCGCCCAGGCTGTTCATGATCTACGCCGCCGGCAATTTCATCGAATGCGGCGAGGATTCCCCCTTCATCCAGATCGGCGAGACCAAATACGGCAAGCCCATCCTGGACCGGGTGGTGACGCGCAAGCTCGATCTGATGCCGGCGACCAAATGCGCGTTGCTGTCGCTCAACTCCACCGTCCGTTCCAACCTGACGGTGGGGCTGCCCATCGATCTGCTGGTCTATCACAAGGACGAGTTCAAGGTCGGCCTGCACCACACCATCGGTGAGGACGACCCCTATTTCCAGAAACTGGGGCAGATGTGGGGCGAGGGCCTGCGCAACCTGTTCCAGGTGCTGCCCGACCCGCCCTGGGGCGGCGAGGTCTGAAATGAAAACCGGCCCCGCGACATCCGTCGGGGGCCGGTTTCCTGGGGCCGTGGTTAGGTCGGCGGGGCGACGGCGACCGCGGTCGGGGTCGGGATGTGGTCGGTCTTGGTGGTGACAGCCGCCGAACCCACCGTGTTCATGTAGGTGACGATGTTGCCGGGATCGTCGTAGCGATCACGCTGCTGCAAGGTCTTGGACGGCGCACCGAACGAGAACCGCAATCCGGCCAGGACAAAAGCGGCGCCTTGGTTGCCCACACCGGTATCGAACAGATACGAGGTATTGGTCCACGAGTCCGGACGGTACTCGAAGCCGGCCTGGATAGCCCGGCTGTTGGCGACGCCGGAAACGCTGGTGCCCAGGGCCAAATTGGGGGTGGCGTAATAAATCCCCCCCAGATTGGCGTAACCGGTGGTGTCGCCGTGGTCGTTCTGCACACCCGCCGACGGCAGGATGGAGAAATCGTTGAAGTAGAATTCCGCTTCGGCGCCGATGCGGCGGATATCGGAATCCGCGTCCTTGTGCGGGCCGGCGATGTTCGACCACATGCCGGTCACGCCCAGCAACATGCTGGTCGGGTCACGATAAAACAGGTGGACGGCCATACCGCCGCGCAAATCCTGGTCGGCCATGCCGAAGGCGCCGTCCATCTGAACACCGAAATCATGGCCCAGAGGGGCGGTAAAGGTCGCGCCACCCAAGATGGCGGGGCCGCCGCTCAGGGCGCCTCCCATGACATCCACCTTGACGTTGGGGGCTGAAACCGCTGGGGCGGGATCGGCGGCGAAAGCGGAAAATGCCGACATTCCGGTCAGAATGGCGGCGATGGCGCAGGCGCGGTTTCGCATTTTAAAAAACCTCTTGGAATGCATCTTCCTGCACCCGTCGTACCCTTCCATGGTGATGGTGGAAAGTTACGAATTGTAGCATTTTATATATGCGTTAAGTCTTGTTAAGCGTTTTGCCGCCCCTGCATCTGGCGGCGGATATCCAGCACTGCCTGGCTGGGTTGTCCTAAATCCACTTGGCTTAAGGTGATGAACTGACCGGCGGCGACATTGGCCTTCAGCACCGCGCCTTGGGACAGGCTGACGGGCAGCAGATTGCCGGTGACGCTGGCGTTGGACGGCAACAAGATGCCGCGCACGGTATGGCCGCCGATGCCGTCCAGGATATCGCCCGGCTTCAGGTTGCGCTTGGCGATTGCCGCCACATCGGCGACCCAGGCCCGCGGGCAGCCGGTATGCTCGCCACGCAGGCAGACGCTGATCACCGACAGCGCCGCTTCCAGCCCCGCCAGACGATGCGGGCGCCAGCGGGCCGCATAGCTGCCGCTGTCATCGGTTAATAATCCGAATTCGGCGAAGGAGCGGGTGGAATGACTGGCCGGGCTGGTGAAGGTGACGAAAACCCCCCAGCGCAAGGCGCCGGCCACGGCGCGGCCATCGGGCTCCAGACATGACGCCGCCTCGACCATGCCGGCATGGGGAAGCCGTCCGCCATCGTGCTGCGGACGGAAGACGTGGGGCAAGTCATGGGTGCCGCAGGGCAGGAAGGCCAGCCCGCTCTGTGGCGGCTCCAGTAATGTGGCATTGGCGACCGATGCCAGTTCCAACGCCGCCCTGGTGCCGTCCAAGGTGGCGGTGGCGCTGGGGATGTCCAAATCCTTGGCCCGGGCCTGTTCCGGCGTCAGGCGCAGATGCGGCCAGACATTGTCGGGGGTGATGTGCTGGTGCCCGGGCTTCCAGGCGATGCCGCGCCCGGCCGCGGCGATCTGGAAGCCGCAGGCCCGCGCCCAATCCACCAATTCGCAGATCAGGGCGGGCTGGTCGCCGTAAGCCAGGGAATAGATGACGCCGCGCCGTGCCGCCTGCTCGGCCAGCCAGGGGCCGGCCAGGGCGTCGGCCTCGATGCTGGCCATCACCACGTGGATACCGCATTCCATGGCGGCCATGGCATGGGAAATGGCCCGTGGCGCGCAATCGCTGGCCTCGAACAAAACGTCCAGGCCTTCCTGTTCGCACAGGCTCATGGGGTCGCCGGTCACCCAGGTGCCGCCGCTGTCGATGGCATCGGCCAGCGAGCGGGCCACCGCCTTGGCCGGCGGCCAAGCCGCCAGGGCCAGGGCGGTATGGGCGCGTTCCGGGTTGAAATCGGCCAAGGCTGCCACGTGCAGGGCCGGCAGATGGCGAGCCTGAGCCAGGAACAAGGTGGCGAACTTGCTGGCGCCGATCACGCCCGCCCGGATCGGTCGGCCATGGGCAAGTCGGTCGGCCATCAAAGATGTCAGGCTCATACAGCAAATCCCAGCTTCAGCGCGGCGTCACACTACCCTTAACCCGCGCGGATGAAAACCATGCAGCAGAAGGGGGTGAGTAAATGTTCGGTTAATGGAGTTTATTATTGCCCGAACATTCCGCCACCCCAGCCATGCGTCGGGCGGCGACTTGAGGGGCGCATTGATGTTCAGTCCACCCCTTTTCTTTGGCGCGGTCATCCCCACGTGAAGAACATAGGTCCAAAGCAGGCCGGTTCCGTGAAGGGAGAACGCCATGCACGCCGCCGATGACATTTTCGCCCACTTCGCCCGATCCTATGAAGGCCGCAAGGAATCCGAGATGAGCTTGGCCGAGTATCTGGCCGGCTGCCGCGACGATCCGATGATGTATGCCTCAGCCGCGGAACGGATGATCGCCGCCATCGGTGAACCCGCCATCATCGACACCGCCAAGGATCAGCGGCTCAGTCGGGTGTTCATGAACCGGACCATCAAGATCTATCCGGCCTTCGCCGAGTTCTACGGCATGGAGGAAACCATCGAGCGCATCGTCGGCTATTTCCGCCACGCGGCGCAGGGGTTGGAGGAGCGCAAGCAAATCCTGTACCTGCTGGGGCCGGTGGGCGGCGGTAAGTCGTCGCTGGCCGAGCGGCTGAAGGCGCTGATGGAGGCCATGCCCATCTATGTGCTGAAGGCGGGCAAGGAAATATCCCCCATGTTCGAAAGCCCGCTGGGGTTGTTCGATCCCGACACCATGGGCGACATGCTGGAGGAAAAATACGGCATCGCCAAGCGCCGCCTGCCCGGAGTGATGAGCCCGTGGGCGGTCAAGCGTCTGGACGAATTCGCCGGCGACATCTCGCGCTTCAAGGTGGTCAAGGTCTATCCGTCGCGGCTCCGGCAGATCGGTGTGGCCAAATGCGAGCCGGGCGACGAGAACAACCAGGATATTTCCACCCTGGTGGGCAAGGTTGACATCCGCAAGCTGGAGATGTTCGGCCAGAACGATCCCGACGCCTATTCCCATTCCGGCGGCTTGAACCGCTGCACCCAGGGGCTGCTTGAATTCGTCGAGATGTTCAAGGCGCCGATCAAGATGCTGCATCCGCTGCTGACGGCGACGCAGGAGGGCAATTACGCCGGCTCCGAGAATATCGGTGCCATGCCGTTTTCGGGCATCATCCTGGCCCATTCCAACGAAGCCGAGTGGCAGACTTTCAAGAACAACAAGAACAACGAAGCCTTCATCGACCGCATCTGCGTCATCAAGGTGCCCTATTGCCTGCGCGTCACCGAGGAGCAGCGCATCTATGACAAGCTGATCCGCACCTCGGAACTGGCCCAGGCGCCGTGCGCCCCGGCCACCTTGGAAATGCTGGCCCGCTTCACCGTGCTGTCGCGGTTGAAGGAGCACGAGAACTCCAACCTCTATTCCAAGATGCGGGTCTATGACGGCGAAAGCATCAAGGAGACCGACCCCAAGGCCAAGCCCATGCAGGAATACAAGGATGCTGCCGGGGTGGACGAGGGCATGGACGGCATTTCCACCCGCTTCGCCTTCAAGGTGCTGTCGTCCACCTTCAATTACGATACCGGCGAAGTGGCCGCCGATCCGGTGCATCTGATGTATGTGCTGGAACAAAGCATCAAGCGCGAACAATTCCCCGAGGATACGGAAAAAAAATACATCGACTTCATCAAGTCCGATCTGGCCCAGCGTTATGCCGAATTCATCGGCAACGAAGTGCAGAAGGCTTACTTGGAAAGCTATCATGATTACGGCCAGAACCTGTTCGACCGCTATGTCGATTACGCCGATTCCTGGATCGAGGATCAGGATTTCAAGGATCCCGATACCGGACAATTGCTCAACCGCGAGCTGTTGAACCAGGAATTGTCCAAGATCGAAAAGCCGGCGGGGATCGCCAACCCCAAGGATTTCCGCAACGAGGTGGTCAAGTTCTCCTTGCGGACCAGGGCCAACAACAAGGGCCGCAACCCGTCTTGGACCTCTTACGAGAAAATCCGCGAGGTGATCGAGCGGCGCATGTTCAGTCAGGTGGAAGACCTGCTGCCGGTGATCAGCTTCGGCACCAAGAAGGACAGCGACAGCGAGAAGAAGCACCATGAATTCGTCGAGCGGATGATGAGCCGCGGCTACACCGAACGGCAAGTGCGCCGGCTGGTGGAATGGTACATGCGGGTCAAACAGGCGGGGTGATTTTCACGCTAACCGTCATACCCGCGCAGGCGGGTATCCAGGAGTCGCGGAAAAGGTGGAGGTGCACCCCCTGGACTCCCGCCTGCGCGGGAGTGACGGAGACGAGAGGGCATAAAACAATGAACATCATCGACCGCCGCCTGAACCCGAAAGGCAAAAGTCTGGCCAACCGCCAGCGCTTTCTGCGCCGCGCCCGCGAGCAGATCAGGAAGGCGGTGCGCGAGGCCTCCAGCGGGCGCTCCATCACCGATATCGACGGCGGCGAGGGCATTTCCATCCCCATGGACGATCTGCGCGAGCCCAGTTTCCGCCGGGCGGCGGAAGGCGGTATCCGCGATTACGTCGTCCCCGGCAACAAGGAGTTCATTACCGGCGACACCATCGCCAAGCCGCCCAGGCAATCGGGCGGGGCAGGGGGATCGGAAGGCTCGCCCGATGGCGGCGGCGACGATGCCTTTCATTTCGTCCTGTCGCGCGACGAGTTCCTCGACCTGTTCCTGGAAGACCTGGAACTGCCGGACATGGAGAAGAAGAACCTGCAAAAATCCGAGCAGATGGCGTTTTCCCGCGCCGGCCTGTCGGTCACCGGCTCACCCTCCAACCTCAACCTTGTGCGCACCATGCGCAACTCGCTCAGCCGGCGCATCGCGCTCAAGCGGCCCAAGCCCGCCGAAATGGCTGAATTGCAGGCGGCCATCGCCGAACTCGAGGAAAACGGCGACAACCCGGAATTGCTGTCGGAACTGCGCCTAGAGCTTGAGGCGCAACTGACCAAGTCGCGGCTTGTGCCCTATATCGACCCGGTGGACGTGCGCTACAACCGCTTCCAGGCCACGCCCAAGCCCATTTCCCAGGCGGTGATGTTCTGTCTGATGGACGTGTCGGGGTCGATGACCGAGCACATGAAGGATTTGGCCAAGCGCTTCTACATGCTGCTTTATCTGTTTCTCAACCGGCGCTATGCCCATGTGGACATCGTCTTCATCCGTCACACCCACGAAGCCAAGGAGGTGGACGAGCAGACCTTCTTCTATTCCACCGAAACCGGCGGTACCGTGGTCTCCACCGCCCTGGTCGAGATGACCAGGATCGTCAAGGCCCGCTATTCGCCCCATGACTGGAACATCTATGCCGCCCAGGCCTCGGACGGCGACAACACCAATTCCGACAATGCCACCGCCATCGGGCTGTTGACCACCGCCATCCTGCCGGTGTGCCAGTACTTCGCCTATATCGAAGTGGGCGCCGAGTACAAGGATTGGCTGGGGCGCGAAACCGATCTGTGGCGCACCTATAAAAGCGTCGCCGCCCCTAACATGGCCATGCGCAAGGTGCGCAACCGCGCCCAGATCTTTCCGGTGTTCCGCGAATTGTTCAGCCGGGAGAAAAGCCATGCCCAGGCATGACGGTCCGGGTAAATTGCTGTTCACCGGCGCCGACTGGAACTTCGACAAGCTCCAGCGCACCCATGATGCCATCGCCCGCATCGCCCATGACGAATTGGGCCTGGACACCTATCCCAACCAGATCGAGGTGATCACCGCCGAGCAGATGCTGGATGCCTATTCCTCCATCGGCATGCCGCTGATGTACAAGCATTGGTCGTTCGGCAAGCATTTCGCCGCCGACGAGACTTTATACCGCAAGGGCATGCGCGGTCTGGCCTATGAGATCGTCATCAATTCCAGCCCGTGTATTTCCTATGTCATGGAGGAAAACTCCATGGCCATGCAGACCCTGGTGGTCGCCCATGCCGCCTTCGGCCATAACCATTTCTTCAAGAACAACGCCTTGTTCCGGCAATGGACCGACGCCAAGGGCATCCTGGACTACCTGGACTTCGCCAAGGGCTACATCCAGCACGCCGAAGAACGCCATGGACAGCGGGCGGTGGAGCGGGTGTTGGACGCCGCCCATGCCTTGATGAGCCATGGCGTGCACAAATATCCGCGCAAGCGTCCGTTCGATCTGGCCGAGGACAAGCGGCGCGAGAAAGAGCGGCAAGACTGGTTCCAGCAGAATTACAACGACCTGTGGCGAACGTTGCCCAAGGCTGGAATCAGCGCCCCGGTGGACGAGGATTTGGCCGAACGCAAGCACGCGCTAGGTCTGCCCGAGGAAAACATCCTGTATTTCCTGGAAAAATCGGCGCCGCTGCTGGCGCCGTGGCAGCGCGAGATTTTGCGCATCGTCCGCAACATCGCCCAGTATTTCTATCCGCAAAAGCAGACCAAGGTGATGAACGAAGGCTGCGCCACCATGGTGCATTACACCATCGCCAACCGCCTGCATGAACAGGGCCGCATCGACGACGGCACGTTGATGGAGATTTTGCACTCCCACACCAATGTGGTGTTCCAGCCCGGCTTCGACGATCCGCGCTATTCCGGCCTCAACCCCTATGCCCTGGGTTTCGCCATGATGCAGGACATCGCCCGCATCTGCACCCAGCCTACCGTCGAGGACCGTGCCTGGTTCCCCGATTTTGCCGGCAACAACGATCCGTGGGCGACGCTTCGCCATGCCTGGGCTGATTACCGCGACGAAAGCTTCATCCTGCAATTCCTGTCGCCGGCCGTGATGCGCAAGCTCCGGCTGTTCCATCTGCACGACAAGGCCGAGGATGACGACATGGTGGTCAAGGCCATTCATGACGAGCGCGGCTATCGTCAGGTGCGTCAGACCCTGGCCCGCAGCTACGATATCGGTGCCCTGGAAGCGGACATCCAGGTGGCCGACGTCGACCTGAGCGGTGACCGCCGGCTGATTGTCCATCACCGGGTGGCCAACGGTATCTTGCTGGATTCGGCCCAGGCCGGCCATACCCTGCGCCATCTGGCCAATCTATGGGGCTATCCGGTGCAATTGGTGGAGGTGGACGAAGATGGTGCCGTTTTGCACATCTGCGAGGACGTTGGACCGGTATGACCAGATTTATGTTGCACTGCACAATAAGTTTCTGCTAATTATGAGATCAGGGAGGGAAAGCAGGAGTACAAGGTCATGCTGCATCGCAAGCTTTTGATGGCTGAACGCCCGCTTTTCGCCGCGCATCTGAAGCGCCTGTCGCCCGCCGACCGTTCCTTCCGTTTCGCCCATTCCCGCGTCGGTGACGACTGGATCGACAAATACGTCGCCGGCATCGCCGCCGATGACCTGCTGCTCGGCTGTTTCGACGGTGACCGGCTGGTGGGTGTCGCCCATGTGGCCTTTGCCGGCCCGGTGGCGGAGATGGGCATCAGCGTCGACAGCGACAGCCGTGCCCATGGTGTCGGTGCCGAACTGACCCGGCGCGCCGTGCGCTGGACCCGCAACCGCCGGGCGGAAAAGCTTTACACCCTGTGTCAAAGCGACAACGGCTCGATGATCGCCCTGGCCCGCAAGCTGGGCATGAAAATCCATCGCGAATGCGGCACCGCCGAGGCCTATCTGCCGCTGCCGCCCCCCGATCTGCTGACCGTGGGCGATGAAATCGGCGCCGAGATGGACGGGCTGGCCCAGGACTGGATGTCCATGGTCAAGGCCTGCCAAGGGGCGCTGCTGCCTAAGCCTTGACCCGGTCCCAGCCGCTACAATCGGCGTTTCAGGACGTGGTGTGGCGCCAAAGTGCCGGTAAAAGCTTAAGCGATTGATATTCAACGCATGTTGAACGAGGTTTGGTTTGACTTACGATTGAGGCGGTATCGGGTAGTCTCAGCCCTGGGGACAAAAAACGGGGACGAGATGAGCTGGACCGATCTTGATTTGGTGGAAGTGCGCGCAGTGGCGGGGGAATCCGGGGTTTTCGCCCGCCGCGACATCGCCGGTGGCACGGTGGTCGGCGTCTTCGACGGTGCCGCCCAAGTGTTTGATCTCGCCGCGGATGGGCTGGTGGATTGGCGGGGCCAGGATGGCAGCATGTCCATCCACCTGAGGCTGACCGACGGCAAGCTTTACGCCATCATGCCGCAGGCGGGGGTGGAGATCAGCGGCATCGACTTCATCAACCATTCGTGCAAGGCCAATTGCCGCGCCGATGCCGGGGTGCTGGTGGTGGAAACCATCCGCGCCATCGAAGCGGGCGAGCAATTGACCATCAACTACCATGACATGGATCTGATCAAGCTGGGCCGTCCGTGCTGGTGCGAAGGCATCGACGACGGCCAACGCTGCATTCTTTAGGGGGAGGGGATTATGCTGCTGGTCAAGACTTATCTGGGGGCCAGTTCCGTCCATGGCATCGGTCTGTTCGCCGGTGAAAACATCGCCAAGGGCACGGTGATCTGGCGGTTTGACGAGCGGGTCGATCGCCGTTTCACCCAGGCCGAGCGCGATGCCTTGCCGGAACCGGCGCGGTCGTTCCTGCGGACCTATTCATATCCGGAAGAGGTGGGCAGCCCGATCTATTTGCTCGACGGCGACCATGCGCGCTTCTTCAATCACAGCGACCAGCCCAACACCGATTGCGTGGTCGATACCATCGCCACCCGCGACATCGTCGCCGGCGAGGAATTGCTGTGTGATTACAGCCAGTTTCACCCGCGCCACGAGTTTGCCTGATAATCTCAGGCAATCATCTTCCGCAAGCGCCGTACCAGCACCTTGCACATTTCCACCGATATTTCAGGGCGTTGCTGGATCAGGCTGTGCAGGTGGTCCTGGTCCAGCGACAGCACCTCGGTTTCCTCGGTGGCGGTGACGGTGGCCGAGCGGGTTTCCGCCTCGAAGATGGACATTTCGCCGAAAATCTGGCCGCTGTGCAGCGTCGCCAATTGGCGCGGACCGTCGGGCAGGTGCTTGGTGATGGTGACCGCGCCGCGAAAGATGACGTATAGACGGTCGCCGGATTCGCCTTCGCGCACGATATCTTCGCCGGCCAGATAGGTCTCTCGGCTCATGGCGTGGTCCAGGGCCACCAGATTGTCCAGACTCATGTTCTGGAACAGCGAAACCGATTTCAGGAAGGCCAGTCGGTTCATGGGGAGATCCTTGTCGTCCGGAGCGGTTCCCGCCGCCAGCCGGGCACGGGTTTCGGCGACCATCGCATCTTCGGTATCGTCCGATGCGGGCGGCAGGGTGTTGAGGTCCTGCCGCCATACCGCCAGGGCGGCGGCACGCACCCATGGGCTGGGCAGGGCCAGGGCCTGGGTCAGGATGTCGGCGATGATGGCCGCATCCGTGGGCCGGGCCGGCGGTGGGGCATCGGCCTGTTGTTCCAGAAGCGGCAGCAATGGCAGCACGTAATGGCGATGGGCCAGCGACGCCAGGGTTTCCAGGGCGTTGGATTTGACCCGGGGCTCGCTGGCGGCCAGGGCGGCACGGACCGAACCAAGGATGCGCTGATAGCCCATGGCCCCCAATCCGGCCAGGACCAGGGCCAGGGATTGCTGGTTGACGTCGTCGAGAGCCTGCCGCAAGGCCGCCCAGGCGGTGCCGTCGCCGGGGACGCGCTTTTGCAGCGCCAGCGCCTGGGTGGTCTGGGGATAGACCCGTTCCGACAAAAAGGCGAACAGCGCCTGATCCGCGCTTTTGCCGCCGATCAGGCCCAGAGCGTCGAGGGCGGCATGACAGGTGGCCGGGGATAGCGCCCGCAATTGCGCCGCCACCGCCGGCAAGGCATCGGTGCCGCGCTGGCCCAGTTCCGCCGCCACCAAGCGGCGAACCCTGGGGTCGTCATCGCCCAGACCGGCTGCGGCCAGGGTCGGCAGGTTGACCGGCAGGCTCAGACGGGTCAGCGCCGCCAGGGCGGCGGCGCGGACTTCCGTGTCGGCCTCTTGCGCCGCCTTGCGCGCCCATGGCATCACCGCGCTGTCGCCGGGTTGAGCATGGCGGGTGGTGGCGATCAGGGCCGCCGCCCGCACTTGCGGCGCCGGATGGTCACCGAAGGCGCGGATGATCCGGGCGGCGTCGCGTGGGGTCAGGCTGGCGGTGATGTCGATGACCGCCTGGGCCGCGGCGGTGGACAAACGCGCGGTGTCGCCGGTTCCGGCGCCGTTCAGCACCCGGGCCATGGCGGCGACGCTTTCGTCGTTGTCGGCGGCCAGGGCGGCCATATCGCAACCATCCAGCGGCAGGGCTTTTTCCCCCAGAACGCCAAGGCCGAGCCGGCGCAGTTCGGCCATGGGCGAATCGCACAAATCGCGCAGCAAGATGATGGTGCCGGCCCGGTTCTCGGTCAGCAGGTCGTGCAGGATGGTGCGGCCACGCTGGGGGTCCAGCTTGGGCAGGCAATCGCCGGCGCGGGCCAGGGCGATGGTGCTGTCGCAGCGCACTGCCATTTCCAGCCCCAGGAACACGGTGTCGGCATCGGGGCTGTCGAGCATGGTGATGATGTCGTCCACGTATTCCGGTGGCGGGCGAAAGCCCTTGCCGGCGGCATCCAGATCCATGCTGCCGTTGCGCAGCATCTCGATCAGCCCGTGCACGTAATGACGTTTGATGCGCAGGGCGACCAGCAGGAAAACCACGCTCAGGCCCACGCACAGCACGGCGATGCCCGACAGCGGCACCAGCCCGTCGAGCACCAGCAGCACCAGCCCGGCCACCAGCAAGGCCAGGGGATAGACGGCGCCGTCGTTGAACACCCGGATGCGCCCCACGAAGCGATGGGGCATGGCGTTGTAGTTCATGGAAAACACCGGCACGCCGGCATTGTTTTCGAAGGCGTCGTAATTGATGTGCGACAGCACCCCCGCCGGCAGGCCGTTCCACAGCGCCAGCACGCCGAAGGCGAAGCTGTTGAACAAGGGCACGCACACATTCATGCGCGCCACCCCCAGACGTGGCAGCAGCGGGTTGGTGAAGGCCAGGACGATGATGACGCCGATCACGTTGATGCCGGCATTGGCCAGCCCGAGAAAGGCGGTCAGCGCGTCTTCGTCGGGATAATGTTCGGAATAGATGGAAAAGGCGGCGTATTCGGCCATGCATTGCAGCATGGTGTTAAGGAATACCGCCGCCGCCATGAAGGCGATGATGGGATAACGCGACGCCACCTTGGGCAGGATGCGGATGCTGTCCCACACGCCTTCATCCGCCGCCGATTCGCATTCGTCCAGCGGCTCTTCCCGCCGGCTCAGCCAGATGGATTGCATCAGCACCAGCCCGGCCAGCAGCGGCGCGGTCATGGCCGCCACCTCGCGCGGCATCAGGGCGGCGATGCCGCCGACCAGCCCAGCCCCGGCGATGCCGCCCATGGCCATGCTCATGGCCACCGGCGTGGTCAGGCGGTTGGCCTCGGTGGCGGTGAAATGATCGGCGAACAGGACGTAGTAAACGCTGTACAGCAGCATTTCGCAGATGCTGAAGCCCAGATAGGCGATGGTCCCCGCCGTTGCCGCCTCCATCACCAGCGGCAACAGCGGCAGCGCCACGCCCTGGACCAGCAGGGTCAGCAGCATGGCCTGAAAAATCCGCGATCGCGGCCATTTGTCGATGATGGTGGAAAAAACGAGTGAAACCGGAATCGAGACAGCGGAAAAAATGACGTAATAAATCGGCAGGCTATCCGCCCCGGCATTGGACAAAAACGTCGATGACGCCAAGGTGGTGGTAAAGGTGTTGGTCAGAGTCAGGGTGAAAGCCAGAAATATGAACTGGAACTGCCTTGACAATATGGACGGCAATGCTCTTTTCATCTGACTTTCTTCTGCCGTCGGCAATCATCGATTGCCATGGTTTGCTCGCGCCGCCAAGGTAATATGGCTTAGGCATGCGGGCAACCGGTAGCGGCGCGGCTATTGTCAATGGTCGTTCACATTGCCCCGTCCTCGGGCCTCGGTGCGGGTCCGTTGACGGCGGTGATGCCCCAGGCTTGTTGCCGCCAAGGCCAGGTGCTATAGGGGAGGACCGCTTCGCCAAACCTTTTGGAAACGTCCTCATCCCATGACCGTCACGGTCCGCTTCGCCCCCAGCCCCACCGGGCTTTTGCATGTGGGCAATGCCCGCGTCGCCTTGATCAACTGGCTGTTCGCCAAGGCGCATGGCGGCTATTTCATGCTGCGCTACGACGACACCGATCTGGCGCGCTCCACCGACGCATTCGCCCAAGGCATCGCCCGCGACCTGTCCTGGCTGGGCTTGGCCTGGGACAAAAAGGCGTGGCAGTCCAAGCGGCTGGATATGTACACTGCCGCCGCCGAGCGGCTGAAGGCCGATGGCCGCCTGTATGCCTGCTGGGAAACGCCGGAAGAGCTGGATTTTAAGCGCAAGCGGCAATTGGCCCGCGGCCTGCCGCCGGTCTATGACCGCGCCGGCTTGCACGTCACCGCCGCCGACCGCGCCAAGTTCGAGGCCGAGGGCCGCCAGCCCCATTGGCGCTTCAAGCTCGACCACAAGGATGTGCGCTGGGACGATCTGGTGCGCGGTGATAGCCACGTCAATTGCGCGTCCTTGTCTGATCCGGTGCTGATCCGCGCCGACGGCACCTATCTGTACACCCTGCCCAGCGTCGTCGACGATATCGAGTTCGCCATCAGCCACATCATCCGTGGCGAGGATCACGTCACCAATTCGGCGCCGCAAATCCAACTGTTCCGGGCTTTAGGGGCCGAGCCGCCGGCTTTCGCCCACCTGCCGCTGCTGACCGATATTTCCGGCGCCGGCCTGTCCAAGCGCCTGGGTTCGCTGTCCTTGGCCGATCTGCGCGAGCAGGGTACCGAGCCCATGGCGGTCAATTCGCTGCTGGCCAAGCTGGGCACGTCCGACGCCATCGAGATCCGTGCTGTTCTGGATCAGTTGGTGGATGAGTTCGACATCACCCATTTCAGCCGTTCCACCGCCAAGTTCGATCCGAACGAATTGGCCCACCTGAATGCCAAGCTGCTGCATGGCCTCAGCTTCGATCAGGTGGCGCCGCGTCTGGCCGCCTTGGGCCTGGACGGTGTCCATGCGGGCTTCTGGGATGCGGTCAAGGCCAACCTGGCCAGCATCGGCGACGCGGCCCAGTGGTGGCCGGTGGTCACCGGCCCCATCGATCCGGTGATCGAGGACGCGGCTTTCTGCGCCCAGGCGGCGGCGGTTCTGCCCGATGGCGCCTGGGATCAGACCACCTGGGGGGCGTGGACCAATGCCGTCAAGCAGGCGACCGGACGCAAGGGGCGCGAGCTGTTCCACCCGCTGCGTCTGGCGCTCACGGGCCGCGAAAACGGCCCGGAACTGAAATTGCTGCTGCCGCTGATCGGTCGCGACAAGGCGCTGGCGCGCCTGTCCGGCCAAGCCGCCTAAAGGGGGAGGTGCCGTCGTGGCCCTGGTTCTGTACAACACGCTGACCCGCCGGAAGGAAGCCTTCCAGCCCCTGTCCCCCGATCACGTGGGCATGTATGTGTGCGGCCCCACTGTCTATGACCGCGCCCATATCGGCAATGCCCGTCCGGTCATCGTCTTCGACGTGCTGTACCGGTTGCTGACCCGGCTGTATCCGGCGGTGACCTATGTGCGCAACATCACCGACGTGGACGACAAGATCAATCAGCGGTCCAAGGATTCGGGCGAGTCGATCGCGGTGATCACCGCGCGGACGACCCAGATGTTTCATGACGACATCGCCGAACTGAACGCCCTGCCGCCGACCATCGAGCCGCGTGCGACCGCCCATATCCAGCAGATGATCGACATGATCCAGGTGCTGATCGCCAAGGGCCATGCCTACGCCGCCGAAGGCCATGTGTTGTTCGAGGTGGGCAGCATGGCCGATTACGGCCAATTGTCGCGCCGTTCCATGGACGAGATGATCGCCGGTGCCCGCGTCGAGGTGGCGCCTTATAAAAAGAATGCCGGTGATTTCGTGCTGTGGAAGCCGTCCACCCCCGATCTGCCCGGCTGGGACTCGCCCTGGGGCCGGGGTCGTCCCGGCTGGCACATCGAATGCAGCGCCATGAGCGGCCAGTATCTGGGCCAGACCTTCGATATCCATGGCGGCGGCCAGGATCTGGTCTTCCCCCACCACGAGAACGAAATCGCCCAAAGCCAGTGCGCCAACGGCGCGCCGTTCGCCCGTTATTGGCTGCATAACGGCTATCTGATGGTGGAAGGCGAGAAGATGTCCAAGTCGCTGGGCAACTTCTTCACCGTGCGCGAGTTGCTGGAAACTGCCCCGGGCGAGGCCATTCGCCTGTGCATGTTGTCCACCCATTACCACCAGCCTTTCGACTGGACGGCCGAGGGGCTGAAGCAGGCCCGTGCCACCTTGGACCGTCTGTACAATGCCCTGCGCGGCACCGCCGATGCCGGCACCGAGGCGGTGGAATTGCCGCTGGCGGTGCAGGCGGCGCTGGAAGACGACCTGAACACGCCCTTGGCCATTTCCCATCTGCATGAATTGGCCGGCAGCTTGAACAAGGCGGAAAGCGTCGCCGACAAGGCCCGCGCCCGCGGTGCTCTGCTGGCCGCCGGCCAAGCCTTGGGCGTGCTGTTGCAAGACCCGGAAGTGTGGTTCCGCTGGCAATCGGCGGGCGCTGACAGCGGTCCCGACGAGGCGGGGATCGAAAGCCTGATCCAGGCTCGCCTGGAGGCGCGCAAGGCCAAGAATTTCGCCGAGGCCGACCGCATCCGCAAGGAACTGGCCGATTCCGGCGTGGTTCTGGAAGACGGCCCGCAAGGTACCACCTGGAAACGGGCGTGATCGAGGCGACCGCCCGATTTTTGCATTGGCAGGGCTGGCGGATCGCGTCCGTCGCGGCGGTGATGCTGCTGCTCTTGGGGCCGGCGCTGTGGAACGGCTATCCGCTGGTTTATTTCGACAGCGAAGATTATGTCGAGATGGCCTTTTCCTGGCAGCCGATCATCTTCCGCATCATGACCTATGGGCTGGTCACCGTGCTGGCCCGGCCCTTCGACACCTTGTGGGTGATCCCGGTGTTCCAGGCGCTGTTGATGGCCTGGATGCTGCACGAAGCGGTGTGGGCGTGGATCGCCCGCTATCGCCCCCATGTCTATCTGGCCATGGGGCTGTTGCTGTCCCTGGCCACCGGCCTGCCCTGGGTGGTGGCCCAGGTGATGGCCGACATGTTCGCCGGGCTGACCATTCTGGGGGTGGCGGTGCTGGCCTTCGGTTCCGCCTTACCGCGCTGGCGGCGGGCGGTGCTCATCCCGGTGGTCGGTTTGTCCATCTGCGTTCATATGACCCATGTGGCGGTGGCGTCGGGACTGGTGCTGGTGCTGGCGGCCATGTGGCTGGCCTCGCGCTTTTCCTTGCGCATGCCGCGTCCCCGTCTGGTTTTCGTGCTGCCGGCGGTGGCCTTGGGCGTGGGATTGGTGCCGGCGACCCATTGGATGGCCACCGGCAAGGGCTTTTTCAGTGCCTCGGGGCAGGTGCTGCAACTGGCCTTGTTCGTCCAGGACGGGTTGGCGCAGAAATATCTGGACGAGGTCTGCCCCGGCGGGGCCCCGTTGAAATTGTGTGAATACAAGGAGCAATTGCCGCACACCGCCGACGAGTTCCTGTGGGGGCCATCGGTGTTCCAGCAATTGGGCGGCTGGACCGGCATGCAGGACGAGGCCGCCGCCATCGTCAAGGGCACCATCAAGACCTTTCCCATGGATACCGCCAAGGCCATGGTGGGCAACACGCTGACCCAGATGGAACTGATCGGAACCGGCGAGGATCTGGTGCCCATGAGCTGGCATTTCGTCAAAACCCAGCTCAGGCGTTATCCCGATGATTTCCGGGCCTTCCGCTATGCCATGCAGCAGCGTCACGGCGGCATCGACTTCGAGCTTTTGAACCAGATTCAGGTGCCCATCGCCCAGGCGGCACAATTGGCGGCCCTGGTCTTGCTGGCGGTGGCCTGGAAGCGGCGTGACCGTATCAGCACCGGTTTGTTGGCGGTGGTCATCGTCGCCTTTTTGGGCAACGCCTTCGTCTGCGGGGCGTTGTCCAATCCCCATGACCGTTATCAGAACCGTATCGTCTGGCTGGCCCTGTTCGCCGTGTCCATCGCCGCTATCCGGCTGGATCAGCGTTTCACCGCCAAGCGTCCGGCCTCAGCCGGTGAGCGCCGGCCCGTTGTGGATTACCCCGAGCAGCAGAACCAACCCCAAAAGCAGGATCGTCCCGGCGCCGGCCACCGCCAGTAGCCGTCGCCATAAGGCGGCGTGGGGCGAGGTGCCGAAGCGGCTTTCGAGCAGGCGGTTCAGCCCCAGGGCCGACAGGCCGATACCCGACACGGTGATGGTCACCCCCACCGCCATGGCCAAGGTCGCCACGATCCCCACCCATAGCATGCCATTCGCCAAGGTGAACAAAAGCACCAGGATGGCGCCCGAACAGGGGCGGAACCCCACCGCTGCCGCCATCGCCCACAGGCTGCGGTCCGGAATGGTCGGGGTGTGATCGGCGTGATTGCAATGGGGGCCGTGTTGATGGTCGCCGTGATCGTGACCGCAAGCATGTCGGCCGCGCAGGGCCTGTACCAGCATCCACACCCCCATCAGGGTGATCAGGGCATAGGATCCGGTTTCCAGCCATGCCGCCTGGGCCAACACGTCGCGCGGGGCCAGCGACAGGGCGCCGGCCAGCAGCAGCACGACGGCGATGGCCGACGCCGCCTGCACCAGCGCCGACAGGGCGCAGGCGGCCAGGCCATAGGCGATGCGGGCGCGGCGGCTGGCGAACCACGATCCGATCACCACCTTGCCATGACCGGGACCGATGGCGTGAAAGATGCCGTAGAGAAAGGCGGCCAGGATGATCGCGGCCAAGGGCTCCCAACTGACGCCGCTATCTTGCATCAGAACCAGTTGACGGCGCATCTCCCCATTCAGGCCCCGTTGCAGGGCAAAGCCCCATTCGGCCAGCGAGCGCAGGGGTTCCGGCAGGTCGAAACCGGTGGGGGCGGGGGGAGGCATCAGGCTCATGCTCGGCTTTCGTCGCTATGGCTGGTTAAGTGTTATAACATAACATTATCCATAGGCGCCCTCAGGCTCAGTCGCAACGGATTTCCACTTTTTTGGGAAAAGCGACGCCGCCCAACAGCGGATTGGCTTTATCCGGGCCCATCATGGCCCGGCAGCCCTGCGAGCCGTCGCCCACCAGTTTGACCGCCGCGTCGTTGGGGATGTCGATATCGATGTAAAAGCTTTCCTCATAGGTGGAAACCTTGAGCGGGCTTTGGCGCGGATCGATGGGGCTGGGAAAGTTCAGGCGAAAGGCATAAAGCAGCGCGTCCTTGTGGACCAGAACCTGGAAATTCGCCGCTTCCGGCCATTCCACCACCCGCCCATCCACCTGGGCATGGGTGAAGTACTGGTACTGGCGGGTATCGCGGAAGGCCTCTTTCTCGATGCTGGCCAGTTCACTGGGTGACAGACTGCCGCTTTTGTCGGCGTCGAAATCCTGGACCAGGGTCGAGGAATAGACCGGGTCGAACTTCCAGCCCATCTGGATGCCGGCGATCTTGCCGGCCTCGAACAGAAAGATCAGGTGGGAATCGATCAGCACATGCGGATGGGCTCGGGCGATTGTGGGGGCGGTGAGGGGGGCCAGCAGCAGGCCCGCCAGCAGCGCCAGCCAGCGCATCAGCCGCCCCGCAGCCGGGCGAAACCCGCTTCCAGGTCGCCGATCAGGTCGCAGGCATCCTCGAGCCCGGCATGGTAGCGCAGGCTGATGGCGGCATGGTCCCAGGCGCTGGCGGTACGGATGATGGAATGGCCATAGGTGGGGATGACCAGGCTTTCAAAGCCGCCCCAGGAAAAGCCCAGACCGAAAAAGGCATAGCCGTCCAGCATGGCCTCGATGGCCGGTTTGCCGAAGCCAGGCTTGAGGATCACCCCGAACAGACCGCAGGCACCGGTGAAGTCGCGCTGCCACAGACCATGGCCGGGATCGTCGGCCAGGGCCGGATACAGCACGCGCTCGATTTCGGGCCGGGTTTGCAGCCATTGGCACAAGGTCAGGGCGGTGGCGGCATGCTGCCTGAGCCGCACGGCCAGGGTGCGCAGGCCGCGCAGACCCAGATACAATTCTTCCGCTCCGGGCGAATGACCGAAGGCGGCGACCGAGGATTTGACCCTGAGCCAGCTGTCTTCGTCCTTCAGGGTGATCGCCCCCAGCATGGCGTCGGCATGGCCGACCACGTATTTGGTGCAGGCCTGGATGGAGACGTCGACACCATGGGCGAAGGGCTGGAAGTTCAGCACCCCCCAGGTGTTGTCCATCATCACCACGGCGCCATGGCCATGGGCGATTTCGGCGATGAGCGGGATGTCCTGAACCTCGAAGGTCAGGGAACCGGGCGATTCGGTGAATACAACCCGGGTGTTGGGGCGCAGCAGATCCTTGATGCCGGCGCCCACCAGCGGGTCGTAATAGCTGGTCTCGATACCCAGACCGGCCAGCACCGAATCGCAGAACTTGCGGGTGGGGAAATAGGTGGTGTCGACCATCAGCAGATGGTCGCCGGCCTTCAGATAAGCCAAAAGCGCGCCGGTGATGGCGGCCAGACCGGACGAGGTGGCGACGGTCTTGTGTCCGCCCTCGACAGCGGCCAGGGCTTCCTCGAAGGCGTGGGTGGTCGGCGTGCCGAAACGGCCATAGCGCACGCCCTCGAACGGCTTCTTGCCGCTTTGCTCCATGGCGGCGACCGATGGGTGCAGGATGGTCGAGACGTGGTAAACCGGCGGGTTGACGGCACCGAAATGACGTTCGGGGTGACGACCGGCATGGGTGATCAGGCTGTCTTTTTTCATGGCATCCAAGATGGCGGCAAGGTCAGGCGGGCACCGCCATCCAAGGCCCGATCATCTAGAGCGCGTAAAGGGCGAAGGCGGCGATCACGAACAGGAAGGTCACGGCCAGGGGACGCAAATCCACCTGTTGCTGGGCCTTGGCGAGTGCTTGGCGACGGCGCATCGGCTGCTCCTGTAAAGCTAGGGAACCTCCCTTGTCCACCAAGATGGGGAAGAAAGGCCCCGTGGTCAATGTCCGGCGATATCTTTATACGAAAATACGGTGACAGCCGCCCCCAACACGCCGCCCAGCAGCAAGGTCAGCAGCAGCGCCCCCCAGCCGAAGCCCTGGCGTGGCGTATCATTCCCGGACGGCGGCGCGGGGATGGGGTCGTCGGCATCCTGGTTGGCCGCCTGCACGGCGGTCCAGGCCGGATTGGCCCCGGCCCGCCGTTGCAGGCCGGGCAGTCTTGACCGCCAGTCGCGCAAGGTGTTTTGCGCGGTGATCAGGGGCAGCGGCTCGGCCAGGGCATGGATGTCGTGGCGGGCGTGGCGGCGCAATCGAGTGATCATCTCGGCGGTGGCCTGCAAATAGCCCAGACCGGCGCCGCCATCGGGATCAAGCACCGATACCGGCACCCCCATCTGCGCCGCCTCGGTGACCTTGGGATCGTTTTCGATGGCGATGGCATAGACCTGATCGCCGAATTCTGCCCGCATGGAACGGGCGACGTCGCCGCCGGTGGTGTCCTCGCCGGTCATGGTCAGCAAGATGCCGGCCACGTTCAGCGTCGCATTGGCATTCTGGCGCAGGCGCTTGATCTCGTGCCAGGTGTTGACCAAGCCTTCGTGTGAATAGGGATCAGGCCGCGCCGGGATCAGCACCGCCGCCGCCGCCGCCAGGGCGTTGCCGGTGATGGTGCCCAAGGATGGCGGGCAGTCGATGATGACGATATGGGCGTGGGCGGCGATGTTCTGGCTGGCAAATGCCGTGCGCAGCGCCAGATGCGAGCGCTCATGCGCCCCCAATTCCTGTTCCGCCGTGCGCAATTGGGTGGTGGCGGGCAGCAGCGACAGACCGGGGAACGAGGTGGGGATCAGCGCCTCGTCCAGTCGCACCCGCCCGGTGATGACGTCCATGGCGCCGACCGGCGGCAACGGCAGGATGCCGAAAGAACCGGTGGCGTTGCCCTGGGCATCGAGATCGGCCAACACCACCCGATAGCCGAAGGCGGCCAGACAGGCGGCCAGATTGCCGGCGGTGGTGGTCTTGGCGACGCCGCCCTTATGGTTGAACACGGCGATGATCGGGGGGAAGACCGCTTTTTGCAGCTCCATTACAGCAATCCCTGGGCTTTGAAGCTGACATGACCCTTGCGACCGATGATCAGGTGGTCGTGCACCACGATGCCGACCCCTTTCAGGGCATTGGCGACCATCTTGGTCATGTCGATGTCGGCGCGGCTGGGGGCGGGGTCACCGCTGGGGTGGTTGTGCACCATGATGATGGCCGAGGCGTTCAGGTCCAACGCCCGCTTGACCACCTCGCGCGGGTAAAGCGGCGTGTGGTCGACGGTGCCCTGGCCCTGTAATTCATCGGCGATCAGTACGTTCTTGCGGTCCAGGAACAACAGGCGGAATTGCTCGGTCGGCAGCCGGCCCATGGCAATGGTGCAGTAATCCAGCAACTGGTCCCATTTGCTGATCACCGGTCGGTCGATCACCTGCAAGCGGGCCATGCGGGTGGCGGCGTGTTCGACCACCTTCAGGTAGGCGGCGGTGGCCGCCGAAACACCGGTGAAGCTTTCCAGGGACTGAACCGGGGCGGCCAGGACGTCGGCGAAGGTCTTGAACTCGGCGATCAGCGCCTTGGCCAGCGGCTTGGTGTCCTTGCGCGGGATGACGCTGGCCAGCAGCAGTTCCAGGATTTCGTAATCGGGCAAGGCATTGGGTTCGGTCAGGAAACGCAGGCGCAGACGCTCGCGGTGGCCGGCGTGGTGCGGTACCGCAACGTCGGGGTCTTCCAAGCCGGGAAAACCAGGGTCTTTCAGACCGGGAAAGAGGTCTTGATCGGAACTCACAGTCGGGCGCGGAACTCTTCCAGCCAGGACAGCCGGGTTTCCAGGGTGCCGATGTCGTGGTCCAGCCAGTCGATCAGGTGGCAGCCGTCACCGTCGCCGGCAAAGGCGCCGCGCAAATCCAGCAGGCGGGCCAGCTCGCTTTCCACCATTTCCAGCAACAGATCGGCCTGGGCCTGCTGTTCCTTGACCTCGAGCAGATCAAGGAAGCGCATCTTGAGCGCGATGATCAGCTTGGACAGGTCGGAGCCGGGGCGCAGACGCGCCGTCAGCAAGGCGTGAAGCTCGCGGCTGCCGGCCTCGGTGATGGTCAGCTGGGCGTTGTCTTCCATGCCTTCGCCGCCCACCGCCTGCACCAGACCTTCGTAGCGCAGTAATTCGATGGACATACCCATCAGGTCGATCTGCGGCCCGGCCACCCGGCTGATGAAATGACGCACCGCCCCGGCCAGTTCGGAATACCGCATGCATTGGCGCGCGATCATGCCCAGTGCGCACAAGCGCACGGCTTCCTTCGGCGTCAGTGTGTTGTCGGTGAACATGATCGGATACCCCTTCGGCCTGGATGCGAGCCGTTCGCAAGTGTAATGCGCGGCAACGGCAGTGTCCAGCTTTGGTTGAGTATGACAGATCACCAGGGGCGGCGGCTATAGCCGAATGCGGATGTCAAGGTGTATTGCCGCCATCATTGATAGCCGCTGGCATAATAGGCGCGAATGGCCTGGGCGGCCTGGGGCGCGGCCTCGATCAGCCGGGCGAAGGCGATGCGGGATTGGCAGCGTTCCACGGCGTCGGCGTCGCTGCCGCGCTCGAATACGTATTTCAATTGCCGGTCGTTGAGCGGGCGGGTGATCGCCGCCATCAAATCAAGAGCATCCTTGTCGGCCATGGCGGCCACGGGATTGCGGTCGCCGTCCTGGATGGCCGTGACCATGGCGCTGTCGAATTCCTCTTCCGACGGCAATCTTTGACTGCGACCGGGCACCGGGATCATCACCCCGTCACTGCGCGAGGCGCAGGAAAGCGGCGCGGTTTCCAGCAAGTCCAGGTCAAGGGCCAGGCTTTTGCTCCACATGTCGCGCAGGGACTGGTCGCTGCCCCGGGCCGCCTTGCGCCACAAGGTGGCGACCACCGCCGAGCCCTTGGGCTCCAGGCTTTCCACCGCCTCCAGGCTCAGATGGCGGCGGCTGTCCTGGGCCAGATAACCCCGTGCCGCCACCGCCAGCGGCATATAGGTTTCCGGCAGCATGATGCGCAGGGTGTCGAAATCGTCGGACAGCTTGTCCAACTCGTCCATGGCCGCTTCCAGCGCCGCCTCGCCTTCGGGATAGAAGGTGATGGCGCTGCCCCGACCGGCAAAATAGATGGTCAGACACAGCACACCGATGCCGGCATAGATGCCCAGGCTGGCGAAAACGCCGCGTCCCGCCGCTTTCGCCTGGGCGTATTTCAGCAGCACCGCGATCAGTAGCAGCGGCAGGATTTTAAAAAGAAAGCTTTCCATTTACGGATAGCATTCCTGGAAGCGCACCGGCTTGCCGGCGGGGTCGCCGATCAACTGGCCGTCGCTCATCACCAATTGGCCGCGGATGATGGTGGCCATGGGCCAGCCCTTGACCTTCTTGCCGTCGAACGGGGTCCAGCCGCAGCGGCTGACGATCCATTGGTTGGTGATGGTGCGTTCCGCCTTCATGTCGACCAAGGTGAAGTCGGCATCATAGCCCATGGCGATGCGGCCCTTGCCGGCCAGATTATAGATGCGTCCCGGTCCCGCCGAAGTCAGGTCGACGAAGCGTTCCAGGCTCAGGCGGCCCTGGTTGACGTGGTCCAGCATGATCGGCACCAGGGTCTGCACCCCGGTCATCCCCGACGGCGATTGCGGATAGGGCTTGTCCTTTTCCTCGCGCGTGTGCGGCGCGTGGTCAGACCCCAGCACATCGACGGTGCCGTTGTTGATGGCCCGCCACAGGGCGCCGCGATGGTGGTTCTCACGGATGGGCGGGTTCATCTGGGCGTAGGTGCCCAAGGTTTCATAGCAATCGGGCGCGGTCAGGGTCAGGTGTTGCGGCGTGGTTTCCACCGTCACCAGATCCTTGTGATCGGCCAGGAACTCCATTTCCTCGGCGGTGGTGACGTGCAGCACGTGGACGCGGCGCTTGGCCGCCTCGGCCAGCGTGACCAGTCGTTTGGTGGCGATCAGCGCCGTCTCGGCATCGCGCCAGATGTGGTGGGCGCGGGGATGGCCGGCGGCATCGGCGATGGATTTGCGGGCGATCAGCCGGGCTTCGTCCTCGCAGTGGACGGCGATGCGGCGATACCCTTGGGCGATGACCTTGGCCAGGGTCTCGTCGTCGGCGACCAGCAGATTGCCGGTGGAGGAGCCCATGAACACCTTGATGCCGGCGCAGCCGGGGATGCGTTCCCACTGGGCCAGATGGTCGATATTGTCGGCCGCCGCCCCCAGGAAAAAGGCGTGGTCGGTCCAGCAGCGGCCCTCGCCGCGCTTCAATTTATCCAGCAATTCCACGTCGGTGGTGGTGCCCGGCTTGGTGTTGGGCATCTCGAAGAAGGCGACGACACCGCCCATGGCGGCGGCGGCGCTGCCGGTGGACAAGTCTTCCTTGTGCTCCAGTCCCGGCTCGCGGAAATGCACCTGGGTGTCGATGACGCCGGGCAAAACGTGCAGGCCGGTGCAGTCGATCTTGTCGGCCATAGCCGATCCGCGCAAATCACCGATGGCGGTGATGCGCCCGCCCAGGATGCCGATATCGGTGGTGGCGGTGCCGCCGGGGGTGACCACGGTGCCGTTGGCCAGGACCAGATCGAAGCTTTGGGACATGATTACCTCGTGCTCAGGGTATCGAAGGCATCGCCGTCAGCCGGCACGCCCAGTATATGGATTTGGTGCCACAGCGCATAGAACAGCAACGACCAGCGGGCAAAACCGGTCTTGGGCGCGGCGGCGGCGAACAGCTTTTCCACCTGGCCGGGCAGGGCGATTTCGCCGATACCCGGTTGCGTCGCCACCAAGGCGCCGATGTCCGGGCGGGCGCTGATCCATTCCCCCACCGGCACGGTGAAGCCGCGTTTTTTGTCGAAGGGGCGGGCGGCGGGCATGGCGCGCTCCAGCCACAGGCGCAGCAGATGCTTGCCCAGGCCGTTCCTGATCTTGAAGCGGTCGGGCAGGGTGAAGGCGAATTCCGCCACCTCCGGATCAAGAAACGGCACCCTGCCCTCGATGGCGTTGGCCATCAGGCAGCGGTCGGCCTTGATCAGCAGGTCGTTGGGCAGCCAGTCGGCGCAATCAATGGCCTGGGCCGCCTGCAAGCGGCTGCGTCCCGGCAGGGCGGCGGCCTTTTCCGCCAGGGCGAAACGGTCGCGCCAGCCGGGCATGGAGCGTAACACCCCAAGCCCATCGAACGTGCCGTTGCGGCGCATGGGCTTGGACAGCGGCCACGGGCGCATGGCGCCGCGATAGCGGCCATAGCCGCCGAACAATTCGTCGCCGCCTTCACCCGACAGGATGACCTTGACCTGTTGGCGGGCCCGCATGGCCAGCTTGTAGGTGGGCAGGCAGGCGTAATCCGCCGCCGGGTCATCCATGGTGGCGGCGACCCGGGGCAGCAGGGTCCAGAAATCGCTTTCGTTGAAATCCACTTCCACATGTTGGGCGCCGACGTTGCGGGCCAGGGTGCGGGCGTGGTCGCGTTCGTCATGGACGTCCGTGCCTGAGAATCCGGCGGTGAAGGCCAGGACGGGCCGAGGGTTCAGCCGCGCCATCAGGGCCAGCAGCACCGACGAATCGATGCCGCCCGACAGGAACATGCCATAGGGCACGTCCGAGCGCTGGTGCAGATCAACCGATTCGGTCAGCACCCGGTCCAACTGGTCGAGCAGGCCTGCGGAATCGCCGGACCGGGTTCCGCCGGCGACCAGCGCCGGGCGGCGGGTATGCTGGCGGATATGGCCGTTTTCGATGACCAAGGTGGCGCCGGCGGGCACGCGGCGGATGCCGGGATAAATGGTGGCCTCCGAGCAGGTGAACTGCAATTGCAGCACTTCCGCTCGCGCCTGCGGATCGACCGCCGCTACCACCAGTCCGGCCTTGATCAGGGCCTGCGGTTCCGAGGCGAAGGCGATGCCCCATTCCCCTTGAGCCAGATAAAGCGGCTTGATGCCGAAGGGGTCGCGGGCCAGCACCACCCGGTTTTCCAGCGGGTCATGGATGGCCAGGGCGTACATGCCGCGCAAGGCTTGGGCGAAGTCCAGGCCGTCGCGGGCATAAAGGTGCAGCGGCGGCTCGCAATCGGAATGGGTGGTGAAGGTGGCGCCGTCCAGTTGCCCGCGCAGTTCCAGGTAATTATAGACCTCGCCATTGGCGATGATGGCCCGGCCCTGGGGGTCAAGGATGGGTTGGCGCCCGCCTTCCAGGTCGATGATGGACAGCCGGTTTTGCAGCAAGGCTACATTGTCGCGCACATAACGGCCCCGACCGTCGGGGCCGCGATGGGCCAGGGCATCGGCCAAAAGGTCCATTACCCTTGAATCGGGAACCTGCCCGGCGGGGGTGATCAGGCCGGCGATGCCGCACATCAGCGGGCGACCTGCGTAAGGAAGTCCAGGTAACGTTGTACCACGGCGGCTTCGGTGAATTGCGCCTGATAGGCCGCCTGCCCGGTGCGGCCCAGATGGGCGGCGAAATCATGGTCGCCCAGCACCCGGTTGATGGCCCCGGCCATGGCGCTGGCATCGTCCACCGGGGTCAGTAGGCCGTTTTCGCCGTCGAAGATCAGTTGCGACGGCCCTTGCGCGGCGGCGGCGACCACCGGCTTGCCTTGGGCCCAGGCCTCGATCACCACATTGCCCAGGGGTTCATGCCGTGATGGGCAGACGAACAGGTCGGCGGCGGCGAACAGGCCGGCGACGTCGTCGCGCCAGCCGAGGAAACGGGTGCGGGCGATCACCCCCAGCTTGGCCGCCTGGCGTTCCAGATCACCCAGCAACGGGCCTTCACCGGCGATCCACAAATAGGCCTCGGGCACCTGGGCCAGGGCATCGATCAGGGTATCGAAAGCCTTGTTAGGGTGCAGCCGGCCCAAGGCCAGGATCACCGGCACGCCGCCGGGGGTGGAAAAAATCTTGCGCGCCACCGGCTCGGCCCGATTGTCGGCAACGAAATTGGGCACGTAATGGGCCCGCTCGACCGGCCAGCCCTGATCGGTGATCCAGTTGCGGATATCCATGGTGTTGCCGATCAGGTGATGGCATTTCTTGTAATATTTCAGGTCGTAATAGCCGCCCAGGCGACCGACATGGACGAAATCGCCGCGCGGGCAGAACTTGGTCGCCCGGTTCATCCAGGTCAGCACATGACTGGGGCGGAAATCCTTGATGGCGCGGCGAAAGCCCAGATGGGTGGACAAATCCAGCGCACCGCCGAACGGCAATTCGGTCACCTGCACCCCTTGGGCGCGCAGATGGGCGGCGCGGCGCGGATTGCGGCGGATCAGCACGTGCTGGTCCAGCCCGGCCTTGTGCAAGGCGATGGCGAGACGCTCGAAAAAGGCCTCGGCGCCGCCGTGTTCGGCCCCGGCCATGGCTTGCAACAGACGGGTCATGCCAGCAGGGTTTCCAGTTTCTCCGCCGCCCGGTCCCAGGTGCGGCCCTGGTACAGGGCGCGGGCTTCGGCGCCCAGATTGGCGCGGGTGTCGGCATTGTTAAGCAGCAACGCCGCCAGATTGGCGAAGGCGTCGTCGTCGGGGGCGACATAGGCCGACGACCCATCCACCACCCGGCCCGGTGCCGCCCCCAGCGGGCGCAGCACGGCGGGGGTGCCGCAGGCCTGGCTTTCCATCAGGGTGAAAGCGGTGCTGTCGTCGGGATGGCCGGGATAGAGATGGACCATGGACTGGCGATAGGCCGCGGCCATCAGGGCGTCGCCCTGGGGGCGGAAGACCTCGATACCGTCGCCCTTGGCCGCCAGGATCTTGATGGCCAGGTCCTGCAAAGTGTCATCGACACCGCCGCCCTCGGCCATCTTGGCCAAGCTGGTGGAATGGATGTGCAGTTCCGCCGTGGGTGCCAGCGGACGGATTTTGTCCACCCACACATCCACCAGCCACGACAGGCCATGGGCCGGGTGGGTGGTGACGATGGCGCGCGGCGGCTGCTCTGGTACGATGTCGCTGTCGGCGAGGAAATCGGATTTCAGCGCGGGCGGCAGCAGTGCCACCTTCAGGCCGCGCGCCTGCCAATCCAGGGCCTGGGTTTCCGAACACAACAGCACCGCCGGCTTGAGATCGTCGAAGACGGCGCGGGTGCTTTTGCGTTCCAGCAGGCGTCCGGGGCCTGTGTGCCACAGCACCCGGCGCTTGGCCTGACGGATGAAGCTAAGCAATTCCGGCTTTCTGAGCGCGATCAGCAGATCGGTCATCAGCGGCTTTTTCGCCTCGAAGGTTTCCCACTGGGCCCCTTCGATGAACATGGACCAGCGGCAGCGGTTGAACACCGCGACCGTGTGCCCGCGCCGGGCCAAGGCCCCGGCCAGGGCGGCGAATCCCTTTTCCGCCCCGCCCAAGGGGCGCGACGAAGCGGTATAGCCGTCAAAGGGAATGGAATCGTCAACCAATGTGATATGCATCGTCCCCCCTATATACGGCCAGGAACGGGGGTTGCCAAGCGGCCCTGATTGTCCCACCTTTTGATGATCCGCCGTCCACACCCGACCCAAGGCAGGACAAGCATGCCCGCTCATCAGTTCACCCGTCTTCCCCGTACCGTGCTGGAGGTGGCCGGCGACGACCGCAAGACCTTTCTGCAAGGTCTGATTTCCAACGACGTCGCCAAGATCGCCCCCGGCCAGGCGCTGTGGGCGGCGTTTTTGACCCCGCAAGGCAAGTTCCTGTGGGATCTGTTCCTGACCGAACAGGGCGACACCGTGCTGATCGACGTCGATGCCGCCACCGCCGAAGCTTTCCGCAAGAAATTGTCGCTCTACAAGCTGCGGTCCAAGGTGACCATCACCACCACCGATCTGGCGGTGTTCGCCGTCTTCGGCGGTGACGGCGCCTTGCCGGAAGGGGTCGCTGCCGACACCCGCCTGCCGGCCATGGGCGGGCGGCTTTACGCCAGCCAGCCGCCGGCGGATATGGCCGAGGCGCCGCTTGCCGCCTGGGATGCCTGGCGCTTTGCCCAGGGCGTGCCCGATGGCGCTCGTGATCTGATCGTGGACAAGTCGCTGCTGCTGGAAAACGGCTTCGACGAGCTGGGCGGAGTCGATTTCAACAAGGGCTGCTATATGGGGCAGGAGCTGACGGCGCGGACCAAGTATCGCGGTCTGGTGCGAAAGCGCCTGCTGCCGGTCAGCTTCGACGGCGCCGCCCCGGAAGCGGGCACCCCGGTGCTGGCCGGCGAGGTCGAGGCGGGAGAAATGCGCTCGGGCGGCGATGGTGCCGGTCTGGCCATGGTCCGGCTGGAACACTTACGTGCCGGCACGCCGCTGACGTGCGGCGGCAAGGCCCTTGCCGTTACCGTGCCGGCTTGGGCGGTGCTGCCCGAAGGCGAGTAGAGCCGCGCGCCCGCTAACCGGAAACCCTCCACCACCATGGCCGTCATGCCCGCCTGCGCGGGCAGGACGGTTGAGGGGATGGAAGCGTGGCGTTTGAGGCTTGACCGACTATTCCAGCAACCTGTCGTCATCGGCGGCGACCACTTCGCCGTCGGTGTCGGAATAGAAGCAATAGCCGTTGCGGCCCGAATGTTTGACCCGGTACATGGCCAAGTCGGCGGCCTTGCAGACTTCCTCGATGGTGGTGCCATCGTGCGGGAACAGGGCCACACCGATCGAGGCGCCCACTTGGCACTGATGTTCGTGGTAGGGGATGGATTGCTCGAGCGCATCCAGTATCTTGCGCGCCACCAGCGCCGCTTCGCCCTGGCGAGTGATTTCCTCGACGACGACGACGAATTCGTCGCCACCCACCCGCGACACCGTATCGGATGACCGCACGCACGACATCAGCCGGTTGGCCACCTCTCGCAGCACGGCGTCGCCGGCTTCGTGGCCCAGGCTGTCGTTGATGGGCTTGAACTTGTCCAAATCCACGTACAGCACCGCCATGTGACCGCCATGGCGTTTGATGCGGGCGAGCGCGTGGTTCATGCGGTCGTTGAGCAGATTGCGGTTGGGCAAGCCGGTCAGGGTGTCGTGATGGGCCAGCCTGCGGATGCGGTCCTCGGCCTCCTTGCGTTCAGAAATATCGCGCAGGATGGCGGTGAACAGGCGGTGGCGGCCATGACGCAATTCGCTGACCGAGATTTCCATGGGGAACATGCTGCCGTTCTGACGCAGTCCCATACCTTCCACCTGACGGCCCATCAGGGTGGGGAACAGCCCCGCCATGTAGGCATCGAAAAAGCGGACATGGCGCTCGCGCGCGCTGGTCGGCAGCAGGTCGGTCATGTCGCGGCCCACCAACTGGCCGCGGCTGAAGCCGAACATGCGCTCCGCCGCCGGATTGGCCGATTCGATGCGGCCCGAATCGTTGATGGTGACGATGCCTTCCGCCACCGAGGCGAGGACGCCTTGCAGCCGTTCCTCGCGCTCGCGCAGGGCTTCCGCCGATTTGACGAATTTCGAGATGTCGCGTGCTTCCACCAGGAAGATATCGGTGGCTGACGGCGCCTGACGCACGCGCAACTCGGCTTCGAACACTTGGCCGTCGGCGCGGGACAGTTTCAGCGGCAGGAAATCTTCCTCGGCCAGCAATTCCCAGCCGGCTTCCATCAGGAAGCGGTAATCCTCGACGACGAAGGATTCGAACAACTCGTCCTGGGCGTCGGCGGCTGCCGACAGGCCCAACATGCGCACACCGGCATTGTTGAGGAAAAGCACCTTGCCGTCACGCAGCAGGCAGACAAGGGAAGACACGAGCTCAAGCAGCTCGCGATCAAGGACGACCGACGCGGACTTTCCCGTCATGGCTGCCGTCAACTCGCTTTCCCCCGTATTGGACTAAAGAATGGTCAACGCATCGTCACGCCATGTCAACACATGTGATTGATGCGCACAGCCTTCTTTTATAATGCAAACTTTAGTTTGTCGTTCAAAAGTGCCAGCCGATGGAACGGCGATTGTCCTGCCGGCAGGCTCAGGTCACCGGCACGGGCGATTCCCTCGCGGCCCCAGCGTTCACGCACCGCCTCGGTCAGCCATTGTTCGGCCTGGGCATGACGGGCGGCGCTCAGTTGATCGCCATCTTGCAGAAAGTCGCGGTGGCCGTCGATGGCGGCGATCAGATCGTCGACGCCTTCACGGCGCATGGACGACACCATCAGTACCGGCACCTGCCAATTGTCCACCTCATCGCTGCCGCCCAGGGACAAGGCGCCCAGGACATCGGAACGCGCCCGCCGTGCCGCCTGTTCCATGTCGGCCTTGGTCACTACCACCACATGGGGGATTTCGGCGATGCCGGCCTTCATGAATTGCAAGGAATCGCCCGATCCCGGTTGCACGCAGAACAAGACGGTGTCGGCGACGCCGACCACGTCGGTCTCGCTTTGGCCGACGCCGACGGTTTCGATCAGGACCACGTCGTAAAGGGCGCGCATCAGCACCATGGACGATATGGTCAAGGCCGCCAATCCGCCCAGGCGGTCGCGTGCGGCCATGGAGCGGACGAAGATGTCCTGATCCTCGGGGTCGGTGGACAGCCGGGTGCGGTCGCCCAAAAGCGCCCCCCCCGAACGCCGCGACGACGGATCGACGGCGATGCAGGCGACGCGACGGCCCCGCGCCCGCCAGCCGCCGATCAGGGCGTTCATCAGCGTCGATTTTCCCACCCCCGGCGGGCCGGTCATGCCGACCACATGGGCCAGGGGTTCGGCATAGGCGGCATCCAGCAGGGCCACGGTCTCGACGGCATCGGGGGCACGTTCCAACTGGGCCAGGGCGCGGGCCAGGGCGGCCTTGCCGCCGGAACGAAGAGTGGAAAGATCCATGAAGCCTCGATGACGGGAGAATGGGCCGGCCATTGTTCCCGCCCAAGCCCAACTGGTCAAGCGGGTGGGCAGATGATATGGTACGGCCCATGACTTCCTCGCGTTTTCTCCCGCTCTTCGTCCTGGCCGTCAGCGTTTGCGCCCTGGCCACGGCTTACGTGGCCCAGTACGGTTTCGGCTTGCGTCCGTGTTCGCTGTGTCTGACCCAGCGCGTGCCCTTCGCCGTTGCCGGAATTCTGGCGCTGATCGCCCTGCTGCGACCGCTGTCTTGGCAACGTGCGCTGATGGCCTTGGCCGGTCTGGCCTTTCTGATCAATGCTGGCATCGCCGTCTACCATGTGGGCGTCGAGCAGAAATGGTGGAACTCCACCTGTGCCGCCAGCCAATCCGGGGCGGTGAACCTGAACGACCTGTCGGCGCTGATGAGCAAGCCGGCCGAGGCCCGCTGCGACGAACCGGCCTGGCAATGGCACGGCATCACCATGGCCGCATTGAACATCGTGTTTTCCGGCGGCCTCGCCCTGGTGGTGCTGGCTGCCCTACCCAGGAAGGGACGCCGATGAGTGCCGACACCGCCCAACACCGCATCCCCGGTGATTTGACCCGCGAGCAATTGCTGGCCCGCATCCTGCGCGTCGATCAGGCCGGCGAGTTGGGGGCGGTGCGCATCTATCAGGGTCAACGGGCGGTGCTGGGGCGGGGGCGGCACGGGCCGGTTCTGGCCAAGATGGCCCAGCAGGAACAGCACCACCTGGACACCTTCAGCCGGCTGATCGGCGAACGCGGCGTGCGTCCGACCATTTTTTCGCCCATCTGGCACGTGGCCGGCTTCGCCCTGGGCGCCGGCACCGCTTTGCTGGGGGAACGCGCCGCCATGGCCTGTACGGTGGCGGTGGAAGAAGCCATCGACGAACATTATGCCGCCCAATACGCCGTCCTTGGCGATGACGAGGCGGAATTGAAGGCCACCATCGAGGAATTCCGCCAAGAAGAGTTGGAACACCGCGATATCGGCTTGGCCAACGAGGCGGAAAAGGCCCCGGCCTATCCGTTGCTGTCCACCGCCATCAAAAGCGGTTGCAAGCTGGCCATCTGGCTGTCGGAGCGGTTTTAGCGTTTCCTCGTTACCCTTTGTTACTCTTTGCCGCCGTTTGGCCATTTCCCTGACACAATCGGCTTTTAACGTGCCCCGGCATCAAGACCGGAGGCACGAATGACCATCCCCTATCGTTCGCAATATCGCAATCCGCTGCGCCGGCATTTGACCATCGGTCTCAGCCGCATGGTGCGGCTGCTGTCGCGTCCACCGGTGCAGTTGGGCGTGGCCGCCTTGTTCGTGCTGACCGCCACATTGTGGCTGCACCAGCACACGCCCGAGCAAGGCGGCGGCACCGTGGATTTACGCGCCTCCGGCGGTTACGTGCAAAGTTACAAGGCTAGTTAGGGCAGATATCCTTGAGCGCCTGCCACTGGCTGGCATCCAGGGCGGGGGCGAAGGCTTGGCCCCGGGTGGCGGCCTCCACCGCCTGACGGCGCGCATCCAACTCGGGGTGGGTGGACAGCCATTGCGGTATTTCACCGCCCTGATCCGCCAGCTTGGCGAAGAACGACGCCAGCCCCTGGGGCGAAATGCCGGCCTGATGCAAGATTTCCACCGCCAGCGCATCGGCGCTGCTTTCGTCCTGGCGTGAATAATTGCCGGCCAGGGCCATGCCGCCGATGGTGGCGGCCACCGCCGACAGATCGCCGGTGAACAAGGTCACCAGTGCCGCCAGCCCGACCGAGCGGATACCGGCGATCAGCGGGTGGCGTTCGGCCACATGGGCCATTTCATGGGCCAAAACCCCGGCCACTTCGTCGGCAGTGTCGGCCTGACGCAGCAAGCCGTCGAACACGATGATGGTGCCGCCGGGCAAGGCTACGGCGTTGACCATGGGGTGCTCGACCACCACCACCCGGCTGGGGCGTTGCGGCTCGGGCAGGACCAGCGCCAGTTTCTGCTGCAATACCGTCAGCGCCGCCATGCCGTCCGGGCGGGTGCAGGCGCGGTGGTCGTCCTCGATCTCGCGGGCCATGGCCCGGCCCCAGGCGCGCTCGGCCTCGATCGGCACCATATGGGCGGCGGCACTGGCCAGATGCGGCAGCCCCCAAAAGGTCAGGCCCAGGACCAAGGCGGCACCGGCGGCCAGCCCCGCCCACAGCCAGGGTCTGGTCTGGCGTTGGGGCAGCAATGCCGCCAGATCCTGGCCGTCGGCGATCACCAGACGGGCGGCGGGAAAATCGGCGCAGCGCAACCTGAGCGCCGCGCCGATGCTGTCGCCATCGCGGGCGATGCGGGCTAGCGGCCAGCGTTCCACCAATTGACTGTCATGGGCGACGATTTCCAGCCCATGGCCGAGCACGCGGATTTCAACCGGGTGATCCTGGGCGGTCTTGCCGTCGCGGTAGAGGCCGGCCAGCACCCGCATCAGAATTCGCCGACGCCATCCAATGCCGCCACCAGCCCTTCGCCGGTGCGCGGGATCGGTTGGGTGCCGGCGAACAGCCGCGACAGATCGGGCTGGGATTCCATGCTCAGGCACTGGCAGGCGGTGCGCAAGGTGCGCATGCTGGCCACTGGGCGCAGGATGCCCAGGGACAGCGCCGTGATCAGCGCGTTGCCGACGAACAGCCGCACCAGCCGCCACGCCCCCAACTCGAAGCTGAAACCGATGCCGTCGAAACGGGTATGGGCGGCGATCTGGCGCCAATAGGCGGCGTTATAGGCGGCGAGCGGCAGGGCGGTGAACACCAGGATCGAGCCGAACAGCCAGACGTAGACCAAGGCCATCTTGGCGAAGAACTCGCCCGGCTCCATGGCATCGGGATCGGGATAATCCGTCAACAGGCCGAGCAGCGCCATGCTGGCGACCACCGGGATGAAGCTGAACCACACCAGGGCATAACGCTTGTACAGCGATCCCGAGGTGGCGTCGCAAGTGAAACCCGTATCGCCGAAACGGGTGTGGTTCAGCCGGTAGCGTTCGATCTTCACCGACATCCACGGCGCCGACCAGCCCAGGGTCAGCCCCATCAGCACGATATGGCCCAGGATCAGCAGCGCATAGGTCAGGGCCGAACCATCCTGGCCGGCGCGCAGGCCCCGCCACACGGTACGGGTCATCAGATAGCGCCGGGCTCGGTACAGGCCGACACCGATCAGGAAGAACAAGCTGAACTGGGCCAGGGCGAACAGCAAGGCGCCCAGGGGGTTTTGCTCGACCAGCATGAGCTGGGCCACGGTGACCAGGATCATGTAGGGGGTGAAGACCACCAGCATGGCCAGCAGGAAGCCGATGAACAATTCACCGCCGCGCCCCACATATTCCAACGGCTCGCCCCATATGGTGGTATGGCCCCACAAATAGGCGCGCACCCGGGTCTTGCCCCAAAATCGCCACAAGGACAAAGTTACGATGTTGAGCAAGGCATTGACCACCGACAGGCGGATCACCGCTCCCAATCGGCCATGATGGACAAAGGCGCTTTCGGACATGCTGGCAAACCCCCCGGTTGAATGGGGAAAGTGTCCTTTTAGTCGAGGTCAAAGGCAATCCGCATTTTTTCGGCGCGTAACTTTTTTGCCTCTCGGGGCGAACCCATGCTTATGACGACCCCCAGGACAGGACGACCCAAGCCATGCTGATCCGCCCCGCCGCCGATTTACGCGATCATGACGTTACCGATCAAGCACTGTATCTGGACCGCCGCCGGTTTCTCGCCCTGGGCGCGGCGGCGGGGACATTGCTGGCGGCGGGGCAGGGGCTGGCCGCCACCAGCGACGACGCGCCGACGCCGTTCGAGGCGGTGACCACCTACAACAATTACTACGAATTCGGCACTGCCAAGGAAGACCCGGCGGTAACCGCGCCGTCGCGCCTGAAGCTGGCACCGTGGTCGGTGGCGGTGGACGGGGAATGCGCCAAGCCCGGCACCGTCGCCCTTGACGACCTGATCAAGCCGCTGAAGCTCGAGGAACGCCTCTACCGCATGCGCTGTGTCGAGGGCTGGTCCATGGTCATCCCCTGGCAAGGCGTGCCGCTGGGGCAGGTGTTGAAGCGATTCGAGCCCAATTCCAAGGCCAAATACGTGGAATTCACCACCTTGGCCGACAAGGCACAGATGCCCGGCCTGCGGGTGCCGGTGCTGGACTGGCCCTATGTGGAGGGCCTGCGCCTGGACGAGGCCATGCACCCCTTGACCCTGTTGGCCACCGGCCTTTACGGCAAGGATCTGCTGGCCCAGAACGGCGCCCCTTTGCGGCTGGTGGTGCCGTGGAAATACGGCTTCAAATCCATCAAATCCATCGTTCGCATCCGCTTCAGCGAAACCCAGCCGGTGAATTCGTGGCAAAAGGCCAATAGCCGCGAATATGGCTTCTATTCCAACGTCAACCCGGAGGTTGACCATCCGCGCTGGTCGCAGGCGAGCGAGCGGCGCATCGGCGAGTTCCGCCGGCGCAAGACCTTGATGTTCAACGGCTATGCCGATCAGGTGGCCTCGCTTTATGCCGGCATGGATTTGCGGGTCAATTACTGATGCGCTGGCTGAAACCCGCGGCCTTCGCCGTCGCGTTGCTGCCCTTGGCCTGGTTGTTGTGGCGGGCGGGTTTCGGCTCGCTCGGCGTCAACCCGGTGGAGACCATCAATCGTTACCTGGGTGATTGGGCGCTCAGGTTCCTGCTGATCGCCCTGGCGGTGACCCCGGTCCGGCAATGGACCGGCTGGCCAGCGTTGGCGCGGTTGCGCCGGATGATGGGGCTTTTCGCCTTTTTCTATGTCTGCCTGCATCTGGCCTCTTACGTCGGCATCGACCTGTTCTTCGATTGGGCGGCGCTGTGGGCCGATGTGGTGAAGCGCAATTACATCACCTTGGGCATGATCGCCGTGCTTTTGCTGGTGCCCTTGGCCCTGACCTCGACCAACGGCATGATCCGGCGCCTGGGTGGGGCGCGCTGGCGGCGGCTGCATCTGCTGGTGTTTCCGGCGTCCATCCTGGGGGTGGTGCATTTTTGGATGATGGTCAAGGCCGACATCCGCGAACCCTTGGTTTACGCCGTGCTCCTGGCGGTTTTGCTGGGCTGGCGTCTGTGGGGTTTCGCCCGCCGGGCGCAACGGGCATAATGGCGCCATGCGCAATCTCGTCTCTCTGACCGTCGCCTTGATGCTCCTGGCCGCCCCGGCGGCGGCCCAGGTCAAGTTCAAGCGTTGCCTGACCGAAGGCGAGGTCAAGGTGGAGAAGCTGGTCCGCCACGGCATCTTCCTGCGCGAGGGCGGCAATCGCTGCGACGAATATTACAATCCCGGCACCGCCAAGATGTGGAGGGATTTCGACAGCAAGTTCGGTACCCGGCTGGCGCAGCAGACGGCCCGGCGCAAGAAGGTGTTCGAGCGCGAGTTCAAGGACAATCCGGTCGAGGTGATGACCTATTTCGATGGTCGGCTGGTGACCTATTACCGTTATTACCCGCTCAGCGTCGCCTATTGCGGCCACGTGGACAAGTTGCTGAAAGAGGTCAGCAAAAGCGGTTGGGGCGCGTTCGCCAAGCAGTCGGAAATCGTCCAGGCCGATGTCATCCACGACATGCGGGTGTGTAATTAGGTTAGGGGCCGAAGGCCGGCCCGTGAACGGGCCCGCTCAAGCGCCGCGCAGGCTTAGGGGCCGAAGGCCGGCCCGTGACCCAAAACAAAACCGCCCCGGCCTTGCGACCGGGGCGGTTTTTATGCCGAACGCTTGAAAGCTTACGCTTCGTCGCCGCCGGTCGAGGCCAGATACATGACAATGGCCAGGAAGGTGGCGGTCAGGGCCAGGCCCAGATAGATCATGAAGCTGAGCGGGTTGGCAGTGCTGGGCGCGGCGACCGCACCGAAGAACAGGCTGCCGACCACCGAGGTGGACAGATACAGGGCGATCACCAGCACGCCGGCCACGGTCAGGCCGAGAACCTTGGGAAGAACGCTCATGAGACAGGCTCCTAAAAATTTCATTTGCCGGCTAGAAGTCAGCCGGCCCCCTCGGCCAAAACCTCTACCAGATTGTGGTCTTATCTGAAAGGGTAATCAGCCATGAAAAGGCGGAAAACCCCGTGCGCGTCGGCCCATCTGTTCTTGGCGGCCAAAGCCTGCTACCAAGGGGATGGCGCATTCGTGCGCCAAGGCGATGGCACATCCGTGTACCAAGTCGATGGCACGTCCGTGCCGGCAGGGGATGAACAATGACCAAGAAACACCCGCTCACGCTGGATCAGGCCGAGATCGGCGCCATCGCCGCCGGCACCCATGGCAACCCTTTCGCCATTCTGGGGCCGCATCACGGCCCTGACGGCTGGAGCCTGCGCGTCTTCGCCCCCGAGGCGGCGCGGGTCTGGGCCATCGGTCCGGCGGGCGAGGTGGAATTGCCCCGCCTGCACGCCGAGGGTTTCTTCTGTGCCCCGCTGTCCGACGCCCTGGCGGCGTCGTACCGCCTGCGCCTGGAGGTGGGCAGCAGGATGATGGAGCGCGAGGATACCTATCGGTTCCCATCGCTGTTGGGTGATCTGGACATCCACCTGCTGGTGGAAGGCCGCCATCTGCGCACCTTCGAGAAACTGGGCGCTCATCTGCAGGTGGTCGACGGCATCGCCGGCGTGCATTTCGCCGTCTGGGCCCCCAATGCCAAACGCGCCTCGGTGGTGGGCGATTTCAACGGCTGGGACGGGCGCCGCCACGTCATGCGATTGCGTCATGACGCCGGGGTGTGGGAATTGTTCATCCCCGGCCTGGGCAACGGCACCCATTACAAATACGAACTGATCGGTCCGCACGGCAACCTGCTGCCGCTGAAGGCTGACCCTTACGGCCATTATGCCGAGGTGCCGCCGCGCACCGCCTCGGTGGTCGCCGATCTGGACGAGCGCGATTGGGCCGACGGCGCCTGGATGAAGGCGCAGGCCAAGCGCAACGACCGCCATGCCCCCATCTCCATCTACGAAGTGCATCTGGGCTCGTGGATGCGGGTGCCGGAAGACGGCAACCGTATGCTGACCTATGGCGAGTTGGCCGACAAGCTGACCGCCTATGTCCAGGACATGGGCTTCACCCATGTGGAATTCCTGCCGGTGCACGAGCATCCGTTCTCGGGCTCGTGGGGCTATCAGCCGGTGGGGCTGTTCGCGCCCACCTCGCGCCACGGCACGCCCGAGGATTTCCGCCTGCTGGTGGAACGTCTGCATCAGGCCGGCATCGGTGTCATCATCGATTGGGTCGCCGGCCATTTCCCCCGCGACGCCCACGGCCTGCATCATTTCGACGGCACCCATCTGTACGAGCATGAAGACCCGCGCCTGGGCCTGCACAAGGATTGGGATACCCACATCTACAATTATGGCCGCACCGAAGTGTGCAACTTCCTGTATTCCAACGCGCTTTACTGGATGGAGCAATACCACGTCGACGGTCTGCGGGTGGATGCGGTGGCGTCCATGCTGTACTTGGATTATTCGCGCAATCACGGTGAGTGGCTGCCCAACCGGCATGGCGGCAACGAAAACCTGGAAGCAATCGACTTCCTGCGGCAGATGAATGAAGTGGTCTATGCCGAACATCCCGGCGCCATGACCATCGCCGAGGAATCCACCGCTTGGCCCGGCGTGTCCAGGCCGACCTGGACCGGCGGCTTGGGCTTCGGTTTCAAGTGGAACATGGGGTGGATGCACGACACGCTGAATTATTTCAGCAAGGACCCCATCCACCGTCGTTTCCACCACGACAGCCTGACGTTCGGCCTGCTCTACGCCTTCACCGAAAACTTCGTGCTGCCGCTGTCGCACGATGAGGTGGTGCACGGCAAGGGCAGCATCCTGGGCCGTATGCCGGGCGACGATTGGCAGCGTTTCGCCAATCTGCGCGCCTATTACGCCTTCATGTGGACCCATCCGGGCAAGAAATTGCTGTTCATGGGCCAGGAATTCGGCCAGCAGCGCGAATGGAATTGCGAAGCATCGCTGGACTGGGATTCGCTGCAAAACGGCTTGCACCTGGGGGCCCAGCGTCTGGTGCGCGATCTCAACCGCTTGTATCGGGTCGAGCCGGCGCTGCATCAGTTGGACCACGACCCGGCGGGCTTCCAATGGGTGGATTGCAACGACCGCGACAATTCGGTGCTGTCGTTCTTGCGCCGGGGCTTCGACGGCGACGATTTCTGTCTGGTGGTGTGCAACCTGACCCCGGTGGTGCGCTATGATTATCGCATCGGCGTGCCGTTGGGCGGGCGCTACCGCGAGGTGCTCAACACCGATTCGCACTGGTATGGCGGCTCCGACATCAATAACGGCGACGGCGCTTGGGCCGAGGACGAACCTTGGCACGACCAGCCCCTGTCGGTGGCGGTGACCCTGCCGCCTTTGTCCACTTTGGTGTTCAAGCGAGCTTGAGACCATCGTGATGTTCAAGCGGGCTTGAACGGGTCGGGTTTCCATGGCTTTCTGCACCAATTCAAGCTGACGGGTCACATCTTCCATGCCTCATCGCCGTCGTATTTGGCCCGGTTCCCCCTATCCTCTGGGTGCCACCTGGGATGGCAACGGCGTCAATTTCGCCCTGTTCTCGGCCCATGCCGAAGCGGTGGAATTGTCCCTGTTCGACCATAACGGCCGCGAGGTCGAGCGCATCCATCTGCCCGAATACACCGATCAGGTCTGGCACGGCTATCTGCCCGAGGCGCGGCCCGGCCTGCTGTACGGTTATCGCGTCCACGGCCCCTACGATCCGAGCGAAGGGCATCGCTTCAACGCCGCCAAGCTGCTGATCGACCCTTACGCCAAGGCTTTGAGCGGCCAATTGCTGTGGTCGGACACCCATTTCGGCTTCAAGCTGGGCAATCCGCGCGCCGATCTGGTCATCGACAAGCGCGACAATGCCCGTTTCATGCCCAAATGTCGGGTGGTGGACACCGCCTTCACCTGGGGCGACGACCGCCGCCCCAATCGGCCTTGGGCGGAAACGGTGATCTACGAGGCTCATGTGCGCGGCTTCACCATGAAGCATCCGCATGTGCCGACCCAGCATCGCGGCACCTTCCTGGGGCTGTCGCATCCGGCGGTGGTGGATTATCTGGTGAAACTGGGCGTCACCGCGGTGGAATTGCTGCCGGTCCACGCCATCGTCGATGAACGTCATCTGATCGACCAGGGTCTGCGCAATTATTGGGGCTATAACCCCATCGGCTTTTTCGCTGCCGATCCGCGCTATTACGGCGCCTCGTCCCACGGTGATTTCAAAACCATGGTCGGGCGTCTGCACGATGCCGGCATCGAAGTCATTCTGGATGTGGTCTACAACCACACCGCCGAGGGCAATCATCTGGGGCCGACGCTCAGCTACAAGGGCATCGACAATGCCAGCTATTACCGGCTGATGCCGGGCGAGCCCGAGCATTACGAAAACTATTCCGGCTGCGGCAATACGCTGCAACTGTCCCATCCGCGCGTGCTTCAGATGGTCATGGATTCCTTGCGCTATTGGGTCGAGGACATGCATGTGGACGGCTTCCGCTTCGATCTGGCGGCGTCGTTGGCGCGGGAGAAATCCGGCTTCGACGGCGGTTCCGGCTTTTTGGACGCGGTGCGCCAAGACCCGGTGCTCTCAAGGGTCAAGCTGATCGCCGAGCCCTGGGATATCGGCGGCGACGGCTATCGTCTGGGTGCCTTTCCGCCCGGCTGGTCGGAATGGAATGGACAGTATCGCGACACCGTCCGCCGGTTCTGGCGCGGCGATGGCGGTCTGATCGGCGATCTGGCCTCGCGCCTGACCGGCTCCAGCGACTTGTTCGGCTGGGGCGGGCGGCGACCCTGGGCCAGCATGAATTTCGTCACCTGCCATGATGGCTTCACCATGGCCGATCTGGTCGCCTACGAGAAAAAGCGCAACGACGCCAACATGGAAGGCAACCGCGACGGGACGGATGCCAATTATTCGTGGAATTGCGGCATCGAGGGCCCGACCGAGCAGCCCAAGGTACGCGCGTTGCGGACCCAGCAGATGCGCAACCTGATGGCGACGTTGTTGCTGTCGCAAGGGGTGCCGATGATCCTGGCCGGCGACGAGTTCGGGCGCAGCCAGGGCGGCAACAACAACGCCTATTGCCAGGACAACGACATTTCCTGGATCGATTGGGACGATCAGGACCAGATCATGCTGGATTTCGTCCGCCGGCTGATCAAATTGCGGCGCGACCACCCGGTGTTCAGCCGTCCGCGTTTTTTCAACGGCGTGCGCCGGCCCGGTCAGGCCATCAAGGACATCACCTGGGTGACGCCGGAAGGCCTGGAAATGAGCGATGCCGATTGGGCCATGCCTTATGCCCGCTCGTTGGGCTGCGTGCTGGGCGGCGATAGCGACGAAATCCAGGCGCATACCGCCGGCGGGCGGGCCGACGACACCTTCATGCTGCTGATGAACGCCTATACCGAGATCATCTTCTACACCCTGCCGCCGCCGCAACTGGCATTGCGTTGGGAGGTGGTGATCGACACCGCGCGGATGGATTCCATCCGCGCGGACGAAACCTGCGCCGCCGGCAGCCGTTTTCCGGTCAAGCCCCATTCGCTGGCGGTGTTGCGCCGGCGCAATGACCCATCCGATCAATAAGGAAGCCGACCATGACCGCAACCGACTCGCTCGACCAATTGGCGCGACTGGCCGGGATTGAAGATGGCTGGTGGGATTTCTACGGCCAGTGGCGGGTGGTGCCGGAAAGCACCAAGCGGGTGTTTCTGCGCGCCATGGGCTTCGCCATCGACAGCGAGGCCGAACTGGCGGCCAGTCTGACCGAATTCGACCAGCGCCCGTGGCGCCGCTTGCTCGACCCGGTGACGGTAGTCGAGCAAGGTGGTGATTGGTGGGCGACCCTGACTATTCCGGCTGCCGCCGACAAGGACATGCTGGCCTGGACCGTCACCACCGAGGACGGCGTCCTGCATAGCGGTCAGGTGCAGGTGGACAGCCAAACCTGGATCGAGGAACGCTGGCTGGATGGTGCCCTGATCAAGCGCTGGCGGCTGGTGCTGCCGGCGACGCTGCCGCAGGGCTATCACCGTCTGGAGATCCGGACCAAGGCCGGCGCCGCCCAGGCCCAATTAGTGGTGACGCCGCCCCGCGCCTTCGTGCCCAAGGCGGTGCAGGGTACCGGCGCCTGGGGTATCGCCACCCAGATTTACGCCCTGCGCGACCCGACCGATTGGGGTGTCGGCAATTATGGTTCGCTCGCCCGGCTGGCGGCGGGGGCGGCGCGGCTG
>Ga0075012_10000045_pt1 | contig 110976 bp, 106 predicted proteins | sample All_14_2_FD_71474 | JGI IMG/M metagenome (GOLD analysis project Ga0075012, IMG submission 71474) | Freshwater microbial communities in response to fracking from Pennsylvania, USA - Allegheny Zone_MetaG_DW_15 | ecosystem: Environmental > Aquatic > Deep subsurface > Groundwater > Drilled... | reverse complement strand
ATCGCGCATCCTGGGTTTTACCGGCCTGTCGCGGCTGCTGGTCACCTATATCCAGCTGTGCGTCGCCATCTTGCCCATCTTCGTCCTCATCACCACCGTGCGCTCGGTCGCCGGCGACCGCGAGGCCGGAGTGTTCGAGTACATGCTGTCGCTGCCGGTGGGGCTGGCGGCGTGGTATTGGGGCAAGATGGTCGGGCGCTTCACCGTGGTGTTCCTGCCGGTGTTCCTGGCCATGGCCGGGGCGGCGGCGTGGTCGGAATACAGTGAAATCGGCGTCCCCTGGGGCCTGTTCACCGTCTATACCGGCTTGCTGGTGTCGCTGGCCTGGTCGTTTCTGGGCTTCGGCATGCTGATTTCCGCCGCCGCCCGCTCGTCCGACGTGGCCCAGACCGGCGCCTTCCTGCTGTGGCTGGTGCTGCTGTTGTTCCTCGACCTGATCCTGCTCGGCGTGATGGTGCGCGAGCATCTGCCGCTGGAGGCGGTGGTGGCCATCGCTTTAGCCAATCCGCTGCAATCCTTCCGCACCGCCGCCATCTTGCTGTTCGATCCGCAGATGGTGGTGCTGGGGCCGGCGGCCTATGTGATCTTGGACGATCTGGGGCAGGGGGGCTATCTGGCCTTCGCCCTGGTCTGGCCGCTGCTGTTGGGGACCGGGGCGGCCTATTGGGGCTATCGCCTGTTCCGTCGTGGTGACCTGCCGTGACCGACCCGCTCTCGGGCAGTTTCGGCCGCGAAAGCGTCACCGCGACCGAGCGTGAGCGCCGCATCCGATCCCTGTTCCAGGCGGTGGCCGGGCGCTATGACCTGATGAACGACATCATGTCCATGGGCATCCATCGCCTGTGGAAACGGTCCATGGCCGGTGCCGTTGCCGCCCGGCCCGGTCAGACCATCATCGATCTGGCCGGCGGCACCGGCGATATCGCCCGGCTATTGGCGCCATCGGGGGCGCGGGTGGTGGTGTGCGACCCCAGCACCGCCATGATGGCGGTGGGTATAGGCCGTTGTCCCAAATCGGTGGAATTCGTCGAAGGCAGCGCCGAGGTCATGCCCTTTGCCGACGACAGCGCCCATGCGCTGACCATCGCCTTCGGTCTCAGGAACACCACCAGCCTGCATGCCGCCCTGGCCGAAATCCACCGGGTGTTGAAACCGGGCGGGCGCTTTTGGTGCCTGGAATTCTCTCGTCCCTGGGCCATCATCCGTCCCGGCTACGATGCGTGGTCGCGCTTCGTCATTCCGCGCCTGGGGGCGTGGGTGGCGGGCGAGCCGGCGGCCTATGATTATCTGGTCGAATCCATCCGCCGTTTCCCCGCCCAGGGCGAATTGGCGGCGGCCATGCGCGATGCTGGGTTTACCGAGGTGGGGTGGCGCAACTACTCTGGCGGCATCGCCTGCTTGCACCAAGGGACCAAGGCATGAAAGCCGAATCCGGCCCAGCCAAAGGCACGTTGCCCCATCTGGAACAAACGCCGCCCGCCAGCCGGGCCGACCAGCCGCCCACCGGTTGGCGCCTGTGGCTGGCCGCCATGCGTCCGCGCACCCTGACCATCGCCGTTGCTCCGGTGCTGGCCGGGGCCGGCTGGGCCTGGGCGGAATTTCACGTCCTCCGTCCGCTGCCCTTGCTGGTGGCGCTGCTGGCGGCACTGCTGATCCAGGCCGGCACCAATCTGTGGAACGATCTGGGCGATTATCTGCGCGGCGGCGACCAGCCCATGCGGCAAGGCCCGCCACGGGTCACCGCCCTGGGTTGGGCCAGTCCCCAGCGGGTGCGCGGTGCCGCCCTGGCCTGTTTCGCCCTGGCCGCCCTGGCCGGGCTTTATCTGGGCTGGCTGGGCGGTTGGCCGATCATCGCCCTGGGGGCGGCGTCGCTGCTGGCCGGCTGGGCCTATTCCGGCGGGCCGCGCCCCATCGCCTATACCGCCTTGGGCGAAATCTTCGTCATCGCCTTTTTCGGTCTGGGGGCGGTGGCCGGTACGGTGTGGCTGATGGCCGATGCCCTGTCGGCGCGCACGCTGTTGGTGGGGGTGGCCATCGGCCTGCCCGCCGCCGGGGTGTTGATGGCCAACAATTACCGCGACATGGAACACGACCGGCTGGTCGGACGCCGCACCCTGGCCATCCGCCTGGGATTTGACGGCAGCAAGCTGGCCTATGCCGCTTTCGTGCTGCTGCCGTTCCCGTTGCTGTTGATTCCGGTCATGCCCTTGGGCGCCTGGGGCATTTTGCTGGTGGCACCGTGGGCGGTGCGGCTGCTGCTGGCCTTCGCCGCCACGCCGCGCGGGCCGGCCTTCAACGCCCTGCTGGCGGGGACGGCGCGCTATCAACTGGTCTTGGCCGCCCTATTGGCGGCGGGAGTTGTCTGGTGATCACCGATATCCTGCTGCCGGTGGCCCTGGCGGTCATCATGTTCGCCATGGGCCTGAGCTTGCGTCCGGCCGATTTCGCCCTGGTGTTCACCCGGCCCAAGGCCATGGCCCTGGGCCTGTTGGCGCAAATGGTGCTGTTGCCGCTGGTCGCCTGGATCGTCGTGCTGGTGGTGCCCATGCCCACGGATTTCGCCATCGGCCTGCTGATCCTGGCCGCCTGTCCGGGCGGCATCACCTCGAACCTGTTGACCCATCTGGCCGGTGGCGCCACCGCCCTGGCGGTGTCGCTGACCGCCATTACCAGTGTTTTCGGCGCTCTCAGCGTGCCCTTCGTCGTCAATCTGGCGCTGGTGCATGTGGGCGGGCAGGGGGGCGCGGTGGATCTGCCGGTGGCGCGCATGACCTTGGGTGTGTTCGTGGTCGCCACCTTCCCGCTGATCCTGGCCATGAGCCTCAATCATCGCTGGCCGGAAGAATCGGCGCGGGTGGAAAAGCTGGCCCGCCATGTGGCCACCATCTTGTTCGCCTTCATCGTCGCCGGTGCCTTCGCCAGCCAGTGGCGCACCATGATGACCCATGCCGGCGATGTGCTGCCGCCGGCCCTGGCCATCAATGTCGGGGCCATGATCCTGGCTTGGCTGGTTGGCCGCCTGGGCCGGTTGGAACGGCGGGAAAAGCTGGCGGTGGTGCTGGAAACCGGGTTGCAGAACGGCGCCTTGGGCATTTTCGTCGCCGCCACCTTGCTGGGCTCGCCGGCCATGATGGTGCCCAGCATCGTCTATGCCCTGGTGATGAACGTCACCGCGCTGGGGGTGATCGTCTGGGCCAGGGTATTTTGCGGCAAAGAAAAAGGCGGGGTTTCCCCCGCCTTCTCCCGAAAGTAAAGCCAGTAAGGCTTACTTTTCGAACATGATTTCAACGCGACGATTCTTGCCTTCGGCGACGTTGTCCTTGGTCGGCACGGCCAGCTTGGCTTCGCCATGGGACTTCATGTCCAAAGCCTTGGTGGACACGCCCATCTTGGCCAGTTCCTTGGCCACGGTTTCGGTGCGCTTGATCGACAGGGCTTCGTTGGCCTTGGCGTTGCCGACGGTGTCGGTGTGACCGGCCAGATAGACGCTGGTCGGCTTCAGCGCGGCTTCGTCCTTGACCACGTCAACCAGAACCTTCTTGGCGGCGGCGGTCAGGGCAGCCTTGCCCAGGTCGAAATAGACCACGAACTGCTTGATGATCTTGGGCGAGGCCGGGGCGGCGACGACGGGCTTGGGCACGCACAGCGGGATGGCCTTGTCGTAGCCGTTCTTGGCTTCGGCGATGTGGTCGGCCTGGAAGCCTTCTTCCAGCTGTTCCAGCCAATGGTCATGCCAGGTCTGGGCCAGGGCGCAGGCGTCAGGAGCGTCCTTGGTGGCGCCGGGGACGGCCAGGGCGGCGACCAGCTTGTCGTGCGAGGCCTTCACGTCGGCGCGACCGGCCAGACCACGATCGGTCGGATGCTGCGGCGCCGGAGCGATGCCGCTGGCGGACTGACGGGCCTTGTTGGTGAAGAAATCGACGTCGTACCAGTCGGATTCACCCTTTTCGAAGCGGGCGCGTTCCAGGTAACGGGTCTGCAAAGCCTTGGTGAAGGCATCACCCGAATTGGGCAGGGCGGCGACGCCGTCGATATCCCAATGCGAGGCACAGGCGCCCAGGCTCAGCAGGGCGGCGCCAGCGATGGCGCGGGTCATAAACTTCTTCATGGGTAATGTCTCCTAGTGAGGTTATGAAAAATCAACGACCGAACAGGCCGCCCGGATTGATGGGCAGCGGACCGGATTTCTTATCGCCCGAGGACGACCCGTCAGAGCCGCCCAGCAAGCCGCCGACACCGCCGGCCTTGCCGCCGATGGCGTCACCGATGGCTTTGGTGGCCTGACCCTTCAGCATGGCTTCCAGGTCGGGGCGATAAGACAGGTTGTCCCACGGGCCTTCGATGATGACCGGCACTTGAATGCCGCCCACATCGGACTTGCCGCCTTGGCCTTCCAGCGAGGCGACGGCCTTGGGCTCGACACGGTAATGGACGGTGCGCGGCGGCAATTCCACCGTGCCCTTGCCCTCGACCCGCAGCAACGGTGACTTCAACGCCAGATCCTGGTTGTTGACGATGCCGTTGGCGATGGTGAAGGTGCCGCCCAATTCGGCGAAATCGGTCTTTTGCGCGGTACCGCCGCCGCCGCCGGCGAAGGCGGTGGTGACGTTGCGGACCATTTCCGCCAGATTGATACCCTTGATGGCGCCGTTCAGGAAAGCGACCGCGCCCTTGCCGTTCAGGCTGGACACCAATTGCCGTTCGGTACGACCGCGACCGGTGACCTGGATGTCGAAATTGCCGGTGCCTTCCAGGCGGGTGAAGTCGGCGGCATCGGTCAGGAACGGTTCCGCCTGCAAGCCCTTGAGCGCGAAGGACGCGTCCAGGCCAAGGCCCGGCTGGCTGCCGTCCAGGCCGAAGCGGGCCTTGCCGGCGCCCTGATAGAGCGCCAGTTCGGTCAGGTCGGCGGTGAGCCGGCCATTATTGAGCACCACCTTGAGGGCGCTTTTGCCGACTTTGATCTTCTTGACCAGGATCGAGCCGACGGAGAGGGCGAAGTCCACATCGGCGGCCTTCAGGCCGGCGGCGTCGATGGCGGCATCGCTCCAATCGGATTTACCCTTGGAGCCGCCGCCCGCAGCCGGGGCAGAGGTGCCGCCGCCGCTCGAGGCCGGCTTGTCGGCGGGCAGATAGGGGTTGAGATCCAGGGCTTCCACGTCCAGCTTGCCCTTCAGCGCCGGGCGGGCACCGCCGGTGTCGACGTTGAAATCGCCGCTGGCCTTGATGGCATCGATGGCGATCTTGGCTTGGGTCAGCGACAGCTTGCTGCCGGCGGCGGCCAATTGACCAGTCAGCGCGAACGGCCCCAGGCCGCTGCCTTCCATGGCCAAAGGCTTGCCGGTGGCCCATTGCGCCAGAGTGCGGATGGACGGTACCGACAGGTCGATAGTGCCCTTGGCCCCTGCGGTCGCGCCGCCGTTGGCCTCGCCCTTGAAGGCGAACTTCACCGGCTCGGAGCTGATGGTGATGTCCGCCGCGCTGGACTTGCCGTCGATCAGGGCGCGCGGCTTGGCCACGTTCAGGCCCAGCTCGATGGCCTTGGCCCGCCAGTTGAGCGCACCCTTGAGCGCCAGCGGGTCATCCAGGCTTTTCAGCGACACGGTCAGATTGATGCCGTCCACCTCTTCCTTGGTGCCGGCGGGGCCGTCGATATAGGTCAGCTTGCCGTTGCTGATGCGCACGTCGCCCAGCACCAGATCGCCCAGGCCGGCGGAAGCACCGCCGCCAGCGGACTTTTCAGCCGGCTTGGTCTTGTCGGCAGCGGCAGGGGCGGCGGCGGGGGTGTCGAACACCCAATTGGCCTTGCCCTTGCGGTCCACTTCCAAGGTGATCACCGGATCGACCAGGACGAAGGAATCGACCTCGACCCGGCCCGACAGGATGGGCAACAGCTTCAGTTTGACGTCCAGGGCGCCCAGGCGCACCAGATCCTTGGTGGAAAAACCAGCCGGATTGGCCAGGGCGATGTTGGCCACCTCGACGCCCAGGCTGGGGAAGGCGGAAACCGAGACCTTGCCCTGGATGGTCAGGTCGCGCCCGGTGGCGGCCTTGACCTGGGCCACCACTTCTTCCTTGATCTTGTCGGCGGGGACCAGCATGGGCAGCGCCACCAGCGCGCCGATCACCAGCACCACGATCACGCCGATTATGGCGAGGACTTTCTTCATTTTCGCCCCAAATTCAGTCAGTTGGAGAATACCTTGCGCAGGATGTCGCTGCCTTGCTTGGCGGGATCCTGGCGGATGGCGGCTTCTTCCTTGCCGAGATACGAGAAAATACCGGAAAGCGCTGCATCCAGAACGTGATCGGTCAGCATGGTCTTGCCATCCAGGCCTGGCGCCATCCCCTTGGCCGCGCTGGTCATGGCATCCAGGCTTTTCACCGCCCCGGCCTCGGCGACGTTGCGTTCGACCACCGGACGCATGGCGGTCTTGAGGTCGGGGCTCATGCTGCGCTTGAAATATTGGGTGGCGGCATCCTGCGGCCCGTTGAGAATGGCCCGCGCATCATCCAGGGTCATTTTATCCAGGGCCGACCAGAAGATGCGCTTGGCTTCGGGGGTGGCGGCCTCGGCAGCGCGGTTGAGGCGCAGTTCAAGGTCGTCGGCCAGACCCGACATGCCGACCATCTTCAGTCCCGATTGAACTTTTTGCAGGCTGTCTGGCAGGGGAATGTGCACGGACGGATCGGTGTTGAAGCCATCCTTGGCCCCCAACTGACCGGTGACCTTGCCGGTGCCGGTCTTCAACGCTTCCTTCAGACCGGCGGCGATATCGGTGACCGACAGGGATTGTCCGCGCTGACCGGAAGCCGAGGACGTGGTCGCACCGCCTTCAACCTGTTGCTTCAGCACGGACTTGCCCAAATCCATCAACGACCCCTGAGCAAAGGCCGGACCGGAACAGACAAGAATAGCGGTAAAGGCGAAAATACGACGCATCAGCCCCCCTGCTGCGAACGCGCTAAGTGACCCTATGCTACTCGCATATGATGTGCGCATCCACGTGGATTTCATGGAGTCCAACCAAAGAAGCAATCTTAGGCCAGTTTTGTTGACCTTTGTCGACCATTGTCGACAGCTGTTGACGGCTGCTGGCTTGACCCGTAAATAAAGTCATCCATCTGCACGAGGTCTGGAAATGAGTAAGCTTTACCTTGATGATATTAGCGCGGGCGACACTTTTAAATCCGGTGATTTTGAAGTTACGGCGCAATCCATCAAGGAGTTTGCCGCTCTTTGGGATCCGCAGGTGTTTCATCTGGACGAGGTTGCGGCTGAGGACAGCTTTTTCAATGGGCTGGCGGCCAGTGGCTGGCAGACCGCCTGCATTACCATGCGTCTGTTGGTAACCAGCGGTTTCACCCCGGTCAACGGTGTGATCGGGGCTGGGATCGAGGAATTGAAGTGGTTTCGCCCGGTCCGTCCCGGCGACGTCTTGCGCGCCGAAATGGAGGTGCTGGAGGTGCGGCCCATGCGCTCGAAGCCCGGCTACGGTATCTGCCGCATGCGGGTGACCACTGTGGATGCGGCGGGCGAGAAGGTACAGGTCTTCACTTCGCCGCTGGTTGTTCAAAGTAAAGGGTGAAAATAAAACCGACCCTGGGCCCGAGGGGTTGGCGGGGCGGCCACGGGTCCATGGGAACCTAAAACCGACCCTGGGCCCGAGGGGTTGGCGGGGCGGCCACGGGTCCATGGGAACCTAAAACCGACCCTGGGCCCGTGGGGTTGGCGGGGCGGCCACGGGCCCAGGGGAACTTAATGACTCATCAAGACCGGCAGGGTCATGTGCTTCAGGATGTGGCGGGTGCCGGCGCCCTTGAAGAAGGGCAGGTGATAGCCGCCATGGCCGCCCATGACCAACAGGTCACAGCCCTGGTCGAAGGCGCGCGATAGCAGAAGATCCATGACGCCGATATCCTCGCCGGCCAGAACCTCGCGCGTCACCTTGGCGCCGTGTTGGGTCATGTGCTCGATGATGGACAAGGGCGGCAGCTTGGCATCGGGGCTGCGCTGCTGGGCGCGGACCGAGATGATTTCCACCGTTTCCGCGCCTTCCAGCAGCGGCATGGAATCGTGCAAGGCACGGGTGGCCTCGCGCCCGCCGTTCCAGGCGACCATGACGGTGTTGCCGATGGACGGATATTTGTCCACCGACGGCAGGATCAGCACTGGGCGGCCCGATTGCAGCACCAATTGCTCGATCAGATCCTCGGGGGCGTCCTTGCCGTCATGATGCTGGCCGACGATGACCAGATCGTGGAAGCGCGCCGCGATGGCGGTTTCGGCCAGGACGTGGCTTTGCTCGCCATGTTCCAGCCGCCACCAGCGCGCGCTGATGCCGGTCTGGGCGACGACTTCGTTGAACTGCCGTTCCGAGGTGGCGGCAGCCGTCTCGAAGGCTTCCGAACCACGGCGGGCGATCACCGCCAGACCTTGATTCTCGGCTCGGGCGAACAGGCCGGTCAGCCGACCGCCGAAGCGCTTGGCCAAGGCGGCGGCGGCTTCGATGCGCAGCGGATCGCGGTGACCGCCGTCCAGGTGAACGAGGATGTCTTTATACATTTTTCTCTCCCTCAGGCCTCGATGCCGCGCTTCTTCAGCCAGGGCGCGAACACGCCGACGATACCGGCGCGGAAGGCCAGGACGCAGACCACGAAGATGAAACCCTGGATGATGGTCACCCACGACCCGGCGGAGGCGAAGTAGTTCTGGATGGTCACCACCAGATAGGCACCGGCGGTGGGGCCGAAAATGGTGCCGACGCCGCCCAGCAGGGTCATCAGCACCACCTCGCCCGAGGCATGCCAGTGCACGTCGGCCAACGACGCCAACTGGAACACCAGGCTTTTCACCGATCCGGCCATGCCCGACAGGCCAGCCGAGATGATGAAGGCGATCAGCTTGTAGCGATGGACCTGATAGCCCAACGAAATGGCGCGCGGCTCGTTGTCGCGGATGGCCTTCAGCACCTGACCGAAGGGCGAATGCACCACCCGGTACAGGAACAAGATCGCCAGAACGAATACGGCCAAGACGAAATAGTACATGTTCATGGTGTCGGACAGGTCGATCAGCCCGAACAGATGGCCGCGCGGCACGCCCTGGATGCCGTCCTCACCGTGGGTGAAGGGGGCTTGCAAGGCGACGAAGTACATCAACTGGGCCAAGGCCAAGGTGATCATGGCGAAATAGATGCCCTGACGGCGGATGGCCAGCCAGCCGACCACCGCACCCAGGCCGGCGGCGCAGAAGGTGCCGAGCAGGATGGCGATTTCCGGCGTCAGGCCCCATTCCTTGGCCGCATGGGCGGTGATATAGGCCGACCAGCCGAAGAACATGGCGTGGCCGAAGGACAAAAGTCCGACATAGCCCAGCATCAGGTTGAAGGCGGCGGCGAACAGGGCGAAGCACAGCCCCTTCATCAGGAACACCGGATAGACGGCGAAGGGGGCGGCCAGGGCCAGCACCAGCAGGATGCCGACGAAGATGGTCTGGCGCGACGGCCCCGACGACGCGGCGGCGGCAGTGGTAACGGATTGCGAGGTCATTGTCTCAGGCTCCCTTGCCGAACAGGCCGGCGGGCTTGATCAGCAGCACGATGACCATGACCATGAAGATCACGGTGCCGGCCGCTTCCGGGTAGACAACCTTGGTCAGGCCTTCCAGAATTCCCAGCATGAAGCCGGTGACGATGGAGCCCATGATCGAGCCCATGCCGCCGATGACCACCACGGCGAACACCACGATGATCAGGTTGGAGCCCATCAACGGGTTGACCGAGTAGATGGGGGCGGCCAGCACGCCGGCAAAGGCGGCCAGCGCCACGCCGAACCCGTAGGTCAGGGTGATCATGACGGGGACGTTGATGCCGAAGGCCTGGACCAAAGCCGGGTTTTCGGTGGCGGCGCGCAAATAGGCGCCCAGCTTGGTCTTTTCGATCAACAGCCAGGTGCCGACGCACAGGACCAGCGAGGCGAACACCACCCAGGCGCGGTAGATGGGCAGGTACATGAAGCCCAGGTTCCAACCGCCGGCCAGTTCCTTGGGAACGGCGTAGGGCATGCCGGAAATACCGTAAAGCTGGCGGAAGAAGCCTTCGATGATCAGGGCCAGCCCGAAGGTCAGCAGCAGGCCGTACAGGTGATCGAGCTTGTAAAGCCGCGACAGCATGGTGCGTTCCAGCACGATGCCGAAGGCGGCGACGATCACCGGGGCCAGGGCCAGGGCGACCCAGTAATTGGCGCCCAGATAGGTCAGGCCCAGCCAGGCGACGAAGGCGCCCATCATGTACTGGGCCCCGTGCGAGAAATTGATGATGTTGAGCAGGCCGAAGATCAGCGCCAGCCCCAGGCTGAGCATGGCATAGAAGGCGCCGTTGATCAGCCCCAGCAACAGCTGGCCGAACAGGGCGGCCGTGGGAATGCCGAACAAGGTCATCATGGTGGCTTGGTCTCTTTTGTTTTACGGCTGATAGCGGCCGGATCGGGGCGCCGCCGTGGCAGCGCCCCTTTCACGACGAAAGACTTACTTCTTGACCAGGGCGCAGGTGCTTTCGGCCAGCGGCTGGTAGGCGTCATCGCCGGGGATGGTGCGGACGATGTTGTAGTAATCCCACGGGCCCTTGGACTCGGACGGCTTCTTCACCTGGGCCAGATACATGTCGTGGACCATGCGGCCATCGGCGCGGATCTTGCCGTTGACGGCGAAGCCCGAGGCATCCTTGATCGGCAAGGCGCGCATCTGGTCGGCGACCTTGACGCCATCATCGGTCTTGGCGGCGGCCAAGGCCTTCAGGTAATGCATGACCGACGAATAGGTGCCGGCATGGACCATGGAGGGCATCTTGCCGTCCATCTTGGCCGACCAACGCTTGGACCAGGCGCGGGTTTCGTCGTCGCGGTTCCAGTAATAACCGGTGGTCAGCATCATGCCCTGGGCGGTTTCCAGGCCCAGCGAGTGGACGTCGGTGATGAACACCAACAGACCGGCCAGCGACTGGCCGCCCTGGGTGATGCCGAATTCCTTGGCCTGCTTGATGGCGTTGATGGTGTCGGCACCGGCATTGGCCAGACCGATGATCTGGGCGCCCGAGCTTTGCGCCTGCAACAGGAAGGACGAGAAGTCGGAATTGGGGAACGGATGCTTGACCGCGCCCTTGACTTCGCCGCCATTGGCCTTGACCACGCGCTCGGTCTGGGCTTGCAGGTTGTGGCCGAAAGCATAATCGGCGGTCAGGAAGTACCACGACTTGCCGCCGGTCTTGACCACCGCATTAGCGGTGCCGTTGGCCAGGGCATAGGTGTCGTAGGTCCAGTGGAAGCCGGTGGGCGAGCACTTGTCGTTGGTCAGCGGGGTGGAAGCGGCGCCCGAGACCAGATCGATCTTGCCCTTTTCCTTGGACACTTCGCGCACGGCGACGGCCGCCGCGGTGGTCACCAGCTCGGCGATGGCGTCTACGCCTTCGGCGTCATACCACTTGCGGGCAATGGAAGAGGCGATGTCGGCCTTGTTCTGGTGGTCGGCGGAGACGATTTCCACCGGCACGCCATTGACCTTGCCGCCGAAATCTTCCACCGCCATCTGGGCGGCGAGCACCGCGCCCTTGCCGGCGAGGTCGGAATAGGTGCCCGACAGATCGGTCAGCACGCCGATCTTGATCTTGTTTTCGCTATACTGCGCCTGCGCCTGCGCGGCGGTGAGCGCGGTCAGGGCGACGGCACCGATCAAAGCTTTCTTCAACATATGGATGTCCTCCCGTTGGATTTATTTAAGTCTTGTGAAATGCCCTAAACACCCAGATAGCCTTTGAGCTTGCCCATGTTGGCTTGCAGGTCGGCATTGGGAATCATGTCGATGACATGGCCATGTTCGACCACGTAATGGCGGTCGGCGACGGTGGCGGCGAAGTGGAAGTTCTGTTCCACCAGCAAGATGGTGAATCCCCGTTCCTTCAGTTTGCGGATGATGTCACCGATGTGCTGCACGATCACCGGGGCCAGGCCCTCGGTCGGTTCGTCCAGCAAAAGCATGGTCGCGCCGGTGCGCAGGATGCGGGCGATGGCCAGCATCTGCTGTTCGCCGCCCGACAGCTTGGTGCCCTGGCTGTTGGCGCGTTCGGCCAGCCGCGGGAACAGTTCGTAGACCTCGGAAAGCGGCAGGCCGCCCGGCTTGACCACCGGCGGCAGTACCATGTTTTCCTTGACGTTCAACGAGGCGAAGATGCCCCGTTCCTCGGGACACAGGGCGACGCCCAACCGCGCGATCTTGTTGGAATTCATGGCGATGGTCTCGGTGCCGTCGAAACTGACCGAGCCCTTGCGCTTGGCCACCATGCCCATGATCGAGCGCATGGTGGTGGACTTGCCGGCGCCGTTGCGGCCCAAAAGGGTGACCACTTCGCCCTGATGCACGTCGAACTTCATGCCGTGCAGGATGTGGGATTCGCCGTACCAGGCTTCCAGTCCGTCGACCTTCAGCAAAGCGCCGCTGTCGTTACGCATGGCTGCCCACTCCGTGTCCCATGTAAGCCTCGATCACTTCCGGATTTTGCGAGATTTCGCTGTAGGGGCCTTCCGCCAGCACCTTGCCCAGCTTCAGCACCGTGATGGTGTCGGACAGGTCGGCGACCACCGACAGATTATGTTCGACCATCAAGATGGTGCGGTCCTTGGACACCCGCTTGATCAACTCGGCGGTGCGGGCCACGTCCTCGGTGCCCATGCCGGCCATGGGTTCGTCCAGCAGCAGCATTTCCGGGTCCAGCGCCAAGGTGGTGGCGATTTCCAGCGCGCGCTTCCTGCCATAGGACAATTCCCCGGCGGGAATATCGCGGTATTCCTGTACGCCCACATCGACCAGAAGTTCTTCGGCGCGGTCGTTGAGTTCGGCCAGCGACTTGTCCGACTTCCAGAACTGGAACGAGGTGCCGAGTTTGCGCTGCAAGGCCACGCGCACGTTTTCCAGCGCGGTCAGATGGCCGAACACGGCGGAAATCTGAAAGCTGCGCACCATGCCCAACCGCGCGATGTCGGCGGGCGCGGTGTTGGTGATGTCGCGGCCATTGAGCGTGATGGTGCCGCGCGACAGCGGCAGGAATTTGGTGATCAGGTTGAAGCAGGTGGTCTTGCCCGCCCCATTGGGACCGATCAACGCGTGAATGGTATGGCGCCGAACCTTCAGGTTGACGTCGGAAACCGCCACGAACCCTTTGAATTCCTTCGTCAGATTCTTTGTCTCGACGATGAAATCGTCACCCATGCCTGCCTCCCAGGGGTTACCCGCCCGCCCTTCGGCCATAATGGTCGAAAGCGCTGGGGTTCCTGATGGGGGCCATGCGGTTTTCGCAAGGCACCCATCTACTTTTGCCGATATTAAGGGCACGGCTGAAAGCGGTTGTCAAACGAGACTTGGCAAAAAATGCCGGTTATTTTCTGCTGGAATCAGTAATGAAACTGTACAATTCGTTACAATTCGAAATCTTTCAATAAAGATTAAGGTTAGTGTAAGTGAAAAAGAAGAATAATTACATGTTCTAGTGTTGCCGTTGTGTTGCGGTGATGAAATCAAATCCTTGCCCTGGAAAACCCCATCGGTAACAGCCATATGTTTGATGCATATGGGGAGGGGTCCCTTGCCAGCCAAGTCGATGCATCTGCAACAAAATCATTTGCGCCTTCTGGAATTGCGCCTGTGGCTGCTTGTTTCGGTCGCTGCCCTGGCGGTGGCCGGCGGCTTGGCCCTGGGCTTGGCCCTGGCGCGAACGCCGGGCGTGCAGGATTGGCTGCCGTCGGGGCCGGATTTTTTCCACAAGGCGCTGGTCACCCATGTGGTGTTTTCCTTCCAGGTCTGGCTGTTGGCCATGCTGGCGGCGGCATCGGCGCAAGGCCGCGCCGCGCCGCTGCCCGGGCTGGTCGGGGTGGGGCTGACCATCACCGGCTGCGCGCTTTTGCTGGTGGTCACCCTGGCCGGCTGGGGCGAGGCGTCGCTTAACAATTATGTCCCGGTGCTCGACCACCCGCTCTATCTGGCGGGATTGGGGTTGATCGCCACTGGCATCGCCTGCGCTTTGTTTCGTCCTGGCAACGATACACCTGCCATGGCATTTGCATATGCGGTTGCCCTGATCTGCTTCGCCATCGCCGTCTTGCGGCTGCCCTCCGACCTGGATGCGGCCTTCCGCTATGAGCGGCTGTTCTGGGGCGGCGGCCATGTGCTGCAATTCGTCAATACCGGCCTGATCATGTGGGCGTGGCGGCGTCTGGCTGGCGGCGGATCCACCCCGCTGTCCCGTCTGGCCTTCGCCTTGCTGGCGGCGGGGGCGGCGGCGGCTTTGGTCATCGAGTTCCGTCTCGATCCGCTGGGGCTGTCCTGGCGTCAGGCCTATACCGACATGCTGTGGTATCTGCTGCCGTTGCCGCCGATCCTGGTGGCGGCGGATATGCTGTGGCACCGCCGCCGGGTGGAGGGGATCGCCGGTCTGGCGCTGTGGGCGTCGTGGCTGGTCTTCGCCTTGGGTGGCGTGGCCGGTTTCGCCCTGGGCGCCGGCGACACCCGCACGCCCAGCCATTACCACGCCATGATCGGCGGCGTGAACGTGGCGCTGATGGGGGTGATCCATGTGGTGCTGCTGCCGGCCTTGGGCCGGGCGGCGCCATCGCTGCGGCTGGTGCGCTGGCAGATCGGCCTTTATGGCGGGGGTCAACTGTTGCACGCCCTGGGCTTTTATCTGGCCGGGCTGGCCGGGGTGGCACGCAAGACGGCGGGGGTGGAGCAGGGATTGGACAGCGTCTTCAAGCTGGTGTCCATGGGGGTGGTGGGCCTGGGCGGCACCATCGCCGTGCTGGGCGGGGTGCTGTTCGTCGGCCATGTGCTGGCCCGGCTGGTGCGTCATGATTAAGGCGCTGCCCATCGCCGCCTTCGTCGTCCTGGCTCTGCTGTGGCCGGGATGGCGTCAATCCGAGGACGATCTGGGCGAAGTGGTGGAGGCCACCGCCTTCACCGCCCGCGTTCACGCTTATGCAGGTCTTTACAGCGAGGATGCGCCGGCGGGCGAGATCCCCATGCTGGTCAGACGCTTTGAATTCTATCCCGCCGTGCGATTGCAGGTCGGGCAAAGCTATCGTCTGCTGCTGATGGCGGAGGATTCTGTGCATTCGGTGGCGGTGAATGGACACGAGATGCTGCTGATGCCCGGACGGGTGCAGGCGGTGGAGATCACCCCGCAACCCGGTGACGAGGTCGAGTTGCGCTGCAACGAATATTGCGGCCTGGGCCACAACCGCATGCGGTTGAAAGTCTATTGAAGCAGATCGCAACGCTGGCGCAGGCTGGCCACGTCGTCGATGCGGACAGAATTGCCCTCGGTCCGCACCCCCATGTCGCGCAGCCGGGCCAGCACCCGCGACAGGCTTTCGCGGCGGATGCCGACGCGGCTGGCCAGGATTTCCTTGTTGAAGGGCAGGGCGACCACCGCCTGGCCCTGACGGGTGTCGGTCAAGGCCAGCAGGAACTCGGCCACCCGCTGCCATGGCGGGATTTCCTTCAAATGGCGGATTTCCGAGCTGAGGCGCTGATGCCAGCGGCACATGCCGGCGAGCATGCGATACCCCACCACCGGGTCCGAGCGCAAGGTGGCGACGAAGGCGCGGCGGCCGACACGGATAATGGTGGCGTCCTCGATCACCTCGGCATGCAGGGGGAAGACGCCCATGGACAGCATGGCCGCCTCGCCGAACGACGACACCGGGGTGAAAACCTCGACGATGCTTTCGCGTCCGTCGGGCGTCAGGGCCGACAGTTTCACCTGACCGTCCAAGACGATGTAAAAGCAATCGGCGACGGCGCCGGCGGAAAACAGCAATGACCGGCGCTCCAAGGTCAGCGCGGTGGAATCGGCCATCAGCCGTTCCAAAATCTCATGTTCCAAGCCATCGAACAAAGGCAGCGCCATCACCTGCTTGGCCAGCATGGGGCCGGCGGCACGGTGGCGCGGCAACTGACTTTGCGCCTTGGTGCATTCCGGCTTGGGCACCAGACAGAGGGTGCGGCAGGGGCAGGTCATGACATCTCTCCGTCGGCGGGCATGTCCAGCGCCTCGCACAGATGGCGCAGCTCGGCCAGATCATTGATGGCCACGCGGTCGCCGCGCCCGGTTTCCACCCCGATTTCCCGCAGCTTGGCGAAGGCCCGCGACAGCGTCGCCGGCTCCATGCCCAGGCGTTCGGCCAGCAGGCGCTTTTCGCACGGCAGCCTGACTTCAATGGCGCCGCCGCGGTGGCCCGCCGCCAGTCCGGCCAGATAGCTGGCCAGCCGCTCGGTGGTGGATTGCAGCTTGAGTTCGGTGATTTCCTTGACCAGACCGTGCAGGCTGCCGGCCATTTCGGCGATCATCGCCAGCGTCAGGTCGAAATGAGTGTCCAAAAAGCCCACCAGCCGGGCGCCGTGCAGGACCGCCGCCCGGCATTCCCCCACCGTCTGAGCGGTGGCGGCATGACGATTGCCGGGGATCAGGGAATCGGCGCCGATGGCGGCGCCGGGCGACAGATGGGAGAGAATTTCCGGCGAGCAGCCGGGGCGCAGCATGGCCAGTTCCACCTGTCCGGCCATCAGCAGGTACAGGCGGTTGGCCGGATCGCCCTGACGGAACAGACATTCGCCGGGGCCGAAATGGCGCCAGGGCGGATCGTCCAACAGGCCGGCCAAGTCGTCTTCGGGCAACACGCCGAAGACCTGGTGGCTTTTCAAGGCTGCAATCGCATCGGCCAGCACGTCAGTTACCCCCGCAACCCGTATCCCCGATAAGGGAGCAGACTGAACCGGCGGCGGTGTGGGGCCCTTGACTTTGGTCAGGCCAAAAAAAGCCCCCCGAAGAGACAGGCTCTTCGGGGGGGCAAGGCTACAAGGAGGGGTTTAATAGATATCGTGCTGGGTGTTCTTCACGTTGAACTTGCCGGTCGGCGTGATCAGCTTGGGATCCTTGATCACCGCCTTCATCTTCCGGGTCTTGTCGTCCAGGATGACGATGGCCGATGGTTCGGTCTTGCCGGCCCACAGCGAGAACCAGACTTCGTCGCCGGCTTCGTTGTATTCGGCATGGACGGTGCGCTTGACCGCCTTGCTTTCCGGCAGGCCGGCCATCTTGGCGACGTTGATCACCTCGGGGCCCTTGGCCAGGTTGTTGATGTCGTAGACGGTCACCGATTCGGCGGCTTCACGTTCCGGCATCAAAGGCGCGTCGGCCCACAGATTGGTCGACTTGGGGTGGGTCTTGACGAACAGCGAACCAGAGCCGTGGTTCTTCAGTTCCTCGACCACCTTCCAGGCGAATTCCGGGTGCTTTTCCGGATCGGTGCCGATCAGGGTGATGACGTCGGCGCCCAGGTGCGAAGTGGCCCAGACCGGACCGAACTTGGGATGGACGAAGTTGGCGCCACGGCCCGGATGCGGCTTGGACTTGGTATCGACCAGGGCGGCCAGCTTGCCTTCCTTGGTGTCGACCACGGCGACCTTGTTGGACGCATTGGCGGCGACCAGGAAGTAACGCTTGGACGCGTCCCAACCACCGTCATGCAGGAACTTGGCCGACTCGATGGTCACTTCCTTCAAGTTCTTGATGTCGGTGTAGTCGACCAGCTTGATCAGGCCGGTTTCCTTCACGTTGACCACGAATTCCGGCTTGATCTGCGAGGCGACGATGGAGGCCACGCGGGGTTCCGGGTGATATTCGCCGTCCACGGTGTTGCCGCGGGTCGAGACGATCTTCAACGGCTCGAGCGTCAGGCCGTCCATGATCACGTATTGCGGCGGCCAGTACGAGCCGGCGATGGCGTATTTGTCCTCGTAGCCCTTGAACTTCGAGGTTTCCACCGAACGGGCGTCGAGGCCGGTCTTGATGGTGGCGACCACCTGCGGCTTTTCCATCCACAGATCGATCAGGTCCAGCTTGCCGTCGCGACCGATGACATAGACATAGCGACCGGAATAGGAAATGCGCGAGATGTGCACGGCATAGCCGGTCTTGACGATGTTCCAGATCTTCTTGGTATCGCCGTCGATCAGGGCCACTTCGCCCGAATCTCGCAGCGTGACCGAGAAAACGTTGTCCAGGTTGACGTTGTTCATCTTCTTGGTCGGACGCTTGTCCACCGGGACGATGATCTTCCACGACCCCTTCATATCCGCCAGACCCCATTCCGGCGGCGAATCCGGCGGCATCTGGATGTAGGTGGCCATCATCTTGATCTCATCCTTGGACAGGATGTCGTCGAAGTTGACCATGCCGCCTTCGGTGCCGTTGGCGATGATCTTTTCCAGGCGCTGCTGGCCCAGCTTGCTGGTGGCCGCCGGTTCCAGGTTCTTGCCGGTGGCGCCCTTGCGCAGCACGCCATGGCAGCCGGCGCAGCGCTCGAAGTAAATCTTGGCGGCCGCATCCTTGGTGGCGCCGGTCAAGGCCGCCTCATTGGCGAAGGCGCCAGTCGCCATGGCCATCGGCATGACCGACAGCAACAGGGCGTTCCTCAGTCCCTTCAACATCCTTTACCTCCACTTGATAATGATCGCTCCGCTCCCCCCTTTGAGAGCACGGCGTATCGAGTGGGGCCACCTTGGGCGCTTGGTCGGCCAGCGACTTTAACCAAAGTCAAATAGGCGATCGAAAAGTCATCGGCAGACGAACATCAGCATTTGATGCGTCAAAGCCAAATTGACCAATGTCACAAAGTCCAACAGGCGGGTCGGGATAGGGTCTGGGCACTGGCCGGGATTGGCGTGGGCTATTTGTCCAACGTCAAGTTCAGGTCTAGGGGGGCGTGTTACAAGCGCCATAAAATGCCGGAATAAAAGGAGACCCTCGGGGTTAAAGCCATGGCTTCCAATCAGTCACTGTTCAGCCGGCTGTCCAAAATGAAAATACTGGGGGCGTCCCTGTTCGGGGCGGCGGTTATTTTCATCGGCGGCATCGTCTTCTGGGGCGCGTTCAATACCGCCATGGAAGCCACTAATACCATGGAGTTCTGCATTTCGTGCCATGAAATGAAGGACAACGTATATCAAGAGTATGTGAAGACAATTCACTACACCAACCGTTCCGGCGTCCGCGCCGGTTGTCCCGACTGCCACGTGCCCAAGGATTGGGTGCACAAGGTGGCGCGCAAGATCCAGGCTTCCAACGAGCTGTACCACAAGGTGCTGGGCTCGGTGTCGACGCCGGAGAAGTTCGACGCCAAGCGCCTGGAAATGGCCAAGCGCGAATGGGCGCGCATGAAGGGCAGTGACTCGCGTGAATGCCGCAACTGCCATGCCTTCGACCAGATGAACCCGGACAAGCAGAAGCAGCGGGCGCGCAAGCAGCACGAGAATGCGCAGGAAGAGGGCCAGACCTGCATCGATTGCCACAAGGGCATTGCCCACAAGCCGGTGCACGAAGCTTTGGAAGACGAAGAAGACGCCAAGGGCAAGGAGTAAGGACGATGATGTATCGGAGCGCGCTGAAAACCCTGAGTGTGGCCGCTTGTGCCCTGACCCTGGGGGCGGGGTCTGCACTGGCCGCCGGCAAGACGATTGATTGGGCCAAGGTGCCCGAGGCCAAGACGGTTTTGTTCTATCCCGGCCAGACCTCGTATGAATGGATTCAGACCGGCACCGACCATGGCGGCGCCCGCTCGTTCCTGAAAAAGGGCGACAATTGCGCCGGCTGCCATTCGGAAGAAACGGCGGACATGGGCAAGAAGATGGTGAGCGGGCAAAAGGCCGAGGCCACGCCCATTCCCGGCAAGCGCGCCTCGGTGCCGCTTAGCATCAAGGCGGCCTATGATGCCGATACGCTTTACATGCGCTTTTCCTTCCCCGCCGGGCCGCATAACGCGGTGCCGTTCGCGGCTGGCGGCAAGATGGATGCCGATAACGAAATCAAGCTGGCCATGATGTTCGACGGCGGCAAGGTCGACAAGGCGGCGCAATCGGGCTGCTGGGCCAGTTGCCACAACGACGCCCGCGACATGCCGTCGGCGCCGAAGAAGGACGCGCTGGGCGCGGCCAAGGGCATCGACACGTCGCACGGTTACGTCACCAAGTACCTGCCGGAAAGCCGCACCGCCATTTCGTTGAAGGACGAACCGCGCGGCGGCTGGGACAAGGTCAAGCCCCAGGCCGAGTTGGACGCCCTGCTCAAGGACGGCACCTTCCTTGACCTCGCCCGCTTCAAAAGCGGCAAGGGCGGCGTCTCCGAGGACGGTTACGTCCTGGCCGAACGCGTGCTCAAGGAAAATGCCGGCGCCACCTTCACCGGCAAGAAGGACGGTGATCAGTGGGTGGTCACCATGACCCGCAAGCTGAAATCGGGCCAGCCCGGTGACGTCGCCCTGGAAGACGGCAAGGCCTATACGGTCGGCTTCGCCGTGCATGACGACTTCACCGCGGGCCGCTTCCATCACGTCTCCGTCGACATGCGCCTGGGCCTGGGGGCCGAGGCCGAGATCAAGGCGGTCAAGCAGTAAGCGATGCGCGCCCCCTGGGATCAGCCCAGGGGGCGGGCAAGGTCACGACATGGGGGAGCAGGTCATGACAGGCAAAATCTATCTGGTGGGCGCCGGCCCCGGCGACCCGGAATTGCTGACGCTGAAGGCGGCGCGCCTGATCGCCGCCGCCGATGTGGCGGTGTTCGACCGTCTGGTCGCCGATGCCGTGCTTGACCTGCTGCCGCCCGCTTGCCTGCGCATCGATGTGGGCAAGGAAACCGGGCGCCATTCGGTGCCGCAGGAGGAAATCAACGCCATTCTGGTCCGCCTGGGCCAGGCCGGGCATCGGGTGGTACGCCTCAAGGGCGGCGACCCCTATATTTTCGGTCGCGGCGGCGAAGAGGCCGAAGCGCTGGTCGAAGCGGGCATCGCCTTCGAGGTGGTCCCCGGCATCACCGCCGCCGCCGGCTGCGCCGCCGCCGCCGGCATTCCGCTGACCCATCGCGGCGTGGCGCAAGGCCTGCGTCTGCTGACCGGGCATCGCCAGGACGACCGCGATCTTGATTTCGATTGGCACCGGCTGGCCGACCCCACCTGCACCCTGGTGGTGTATATGGGGGTGGCAAGCGCGGAGCGTCTCGCCGGGGGTCTCCGGGGCGCGGGGCTTCCCGGCGAGACGCCCGTCGCTATCATCGAGCGCGGCACCACGCCCGATCAGCGCACCTTCTTTTCCCGTCTCGACCGTCTGGCCGCCGACATGGCCCGCTGGCAACCCAAGCCGCCGGCGCTGCTGATCATCGGTCGCGTCGTCGATCACGCCCTGGTGCCGCATATGGACGTGATCGGGCGCGAGGCAGCGCAATGAAACGCCTGGCGCTGCCCGTGCTGCTGGTTTTGGCTGCTGCCCCGGCGGTGGCCGCCGACCTCAGCCCCGAGCGGCAAAAGCAATTGGGCAATCTGCTGGCCCAGGATTGCGGCTCGTGCCACGGCATGACCATGAAAGGCGGCCTGGGCTCGCCCCTGCTGCCAGCCTTGATGCGCGATCTGGGCGACGAGGCCCTGGTCGCCACCATCCTCGATGGCCGTCCCGGTACCCCCATGCCGCCGTGGAAAATGATCCTGTCCGAGGCCGACGCCCGTTGGCTGGTCCGCCGTCTGAAGGGGGAAAACCCATGAAACGCTTGCTGTGCGCCGGCCTGATGCTGGGCTTGGCCGCCTGTGCCCCCAACCCGCGCGCCACCGGTGATCTGGGGCTGGTGGTGGAACGCGCCGATGGCCGCCTGCAAATGGTGGAAAGCACCCATTCCACCCGGCTGGCGGAAATTTCCGGCCTGGGTGACCTGTCCCACGCGTCGTTGGTGTTTTCCCGCGATGAACGCTTCGCCTTCGTCTTCGGCCGCGATGGCGGATTGACCAAGGTGGACATGCTGCAAGCTCGCATCGTCAAGCGGGTGGTGCAGGCGGGCAATTCCATCGGCGGCGCCATTTCCCAGGACGGTACGCTGGTGGCGGTGGCCAATTACACCCCCGGTGGCGTCAAGGTGTTCGATACCGCTACGTTGGAACTGGTGGCCGACATCCCGGCTATGGGCGCCGACGGCACCGCCTCGAAGGTGGTGGGGCTGGAAGACGCGCCGGGTAACGTCTTCGCCTTTTCCCTTTATGAAGCCGGCGAAATCTGGCTGCTCGACATCAAGGACCGGACCAAGCCGTCCGTGCGCAAGTTCACCCATATCGGCAAGCAGCCCTATGACGCCCTGATCACCGAGGATGGCCGCTATTATCTCGCCGGCCTGTTCGGCGAGGACGGTATCGCCATGCTGGATTTGTGGAACCCGGATCGGGGCGTGCGCCGCATCCTCGACCATTACGGTCGCGGGCAAGAGGCTTTGCCGGTCTACAAGATGCCGCATCTGGAAGGCTGGGCGGCGTCGGGCAATCTGGCCTTTCTGCCGGCCATCGGGCGGCACGAGGTGCTGGTGGTCGACATGACCACGTGGCGCGAGGTGGGCCGCATCCCCGTCGCCGGTCAGCCGGTCTTCGCCATGTTGCAACCGGGCGGGCGGCGGCTGTGGGTCAATTTCGCCCTGCCCGATAACGGCAAGGTGCAGGTGATCGACGTCCCCTCGTTGAGCGTGCTCAAAACCATCGAGCCGGGCCAGGGCATCCTGCACATGGAATTCACGCCGCGCGGTGAACGGGTATGGCTGTCGGCGCGCGATTCCGATCAGGTCAGCGTCTGGGATACGGCCAGCATCAGCAAGGTGGCGGAATTGCCGGCGATGAAGCCGTCGGGGATTTTCTTCACCGCCCGCGCCCATCGCATGGGGTTGTGACATGGATGCCATCGACCGCCGCTTGTTGGATGAATACCAGCACGATCTGCCGCTGTCCCCCGATCCGTTCCATGAGATCGGCGCCCATCTGGGCATTTCCGCCGACGAGGTGATCGCCCGGCTGCAACACCTGCGCCAGGGCGGCGCGGTCAGCCGGGTCGGCGCCGTGGTCAAGCCCGGCACCGCCGGGGCCTCGACCCTGGCGGCCATGGCGGTGCCGCCGGTATGGCTGGAGCGGGTGGCGGCGCTGGTCTCCGGCTATGCCGAGGTCAACCACAATTACCAGCGCGAGCACCGCCTGAACCTGTGGTTCGTGGTCGCCGCCGCCAATCGCGAGGCAGTGGCCACGGTGCTGGACGACATCTCGCGCCGCACCGGGCTCGAGGTTCTCGACCTGCCCATGCAGCAGGATTTTCACATCGATCTGGGGTTCGGATTGCAATGGACGTGACCGCGCGCGACCTGGATGTGCTGGCGGCCCTGGGCGATGGGCTGCCGCTGTGCCGTCATCCCTATGCTGCCTTGGGGGCGGGCATCGGCATGGACGAGGGCGAAATCATCGACCGCCTGACCCGTTTGCGCCAATCGGGGGTGATCCGCCGTTTCGGCATCATCGTCCGCCATCATGAATTGGGCTATCGCGCCAACGCCATGGTGGTGTGGGACGTCCCCGACGATCAGGTCACCGAGATCGGCCAAAGGCTGGGCCGCTGTCCGGAAGTGACATTGTGCTATCGCCGTCCGCGCCGGCTGCCCGACTGGCCCTATAATCTGTTCACCATGATCCACGGCAAGGACCGGCCAGCGGTGGAAGCGGCCATCGCTTGCATGGCCGGGCGCGAAGGGGTGGGACATCTGCCGCACCAGCCGTTGTTTTCCCTGCGCCGCTTCAAGCAATGCGGCGCCCGCTATGGCCAGCCCCGGCAGGCGGCGGAATGATGGACGACACCGACCGCGCCATCATCAACGCCCTGCAAGGCGGCTTCCCCATCAGCGAAACCCCGTTCGCCGAGGCGGGCCGCGCCCTGGGCCTGAGCGAGGACGCGTTGATCAGTCGCATCGCCGCCTTGCGGCAGTCGGGCGTGTTGTCGCGCTTCGGCCCACTTTACAACGCCGATCGTTTCGGCGGCCATAACACCCTGGTGGCCATGGCGGTGCCGGCGGATCGTTTCGATCAGGTGGCGGCAGCGGTCAACGCCTTCCCTGAAGTGGCCCATAATTACCAACGCGACCATCATTTCAACATGTGGTTCGTGATCGCCGCCGACAGCCGCGCGCGGGTGGAGCGGGTCTTGACCGAAGTCCAGGCCGTGACCGGCTTGCCGGTGCACGATATGCCCAAGCTCACCGAGTTCCATATCGGCCTGAAGTTCGAGGCATGACCCAGCAGCTGGATTCCATCGATCGCGCCATTATCGTCGCCACTCAGGACGGCCTGCCGCTGGTGGCCCGGCCCTATGACGCGGTGGGCGAACTGGTGGGCATCACCGGGGCCGAGGTCAGGGCGCGCATGCAGTCGATGGTCGAGGCCGGCAGCATCCGCCGCATCGGCGTGGTGCCCAATCATTACGCCCTGGGGTATCGCTGGAACGGCATGAGCGTGTGGGACGTGGCCGATGACGACGTGGCGGCGGCGGGGGCGGCGATGACCGCCCTTGGCTTCGTCAGTCATTGCTATCAGCGCCCGCGCCTGTTGCCGCACTGGCCCTACAATCTGTTCGCCATGGTCCATGCCCGCGATGAAGGCGCGGCGCAGGTGCTGGTCGAGCGTATCGCCCTGGCCCTGGGCGCCATGAACCGGGGCCACCGGGTTCTTTATTCCACCCGCATCCTGAAAAAGACCGGCCTGCGGCTTACCGGTTGAAGGGGGAATCATGTTCCGTCTGACCCAATTCCTGCGCGAGATCGACAGCCCTAGTCCGGTGGCGCCCCGGCGCAACCCGCCGGGTCCGGTGGTGATCTGGAACCTGATCCGCCGCTGCAATCTGTTGTGCAAGCATTGCTATTCCACCTCCGCCGACAAGGATTTCGCCGGCGAGCTGGATTTCGCCGAAGTCTCGGCGGTGATGGACGATCTGCGCGCCTTCAAGGTGCCGGCCCTGATCCTGTCGGGCGGCGAGCCGCTGCTGCGCCCCGATATCTTTCAGATCGCCGCCCGGGCCAAGGAATTGCGTTTCCCCTCGGTGTCGCTGTCCAGCAACGGCACCCTGATCACCGAGGAACTGGCCGATCGCATCGCTGCCGCCGGCTTCGATTATGTCGGTGTTTCGCTCGACGGTATCGGCAGCGTCAACGATGCCTTCCGTGGCCGCGACGGCGCCTATGCCAGCGCCCTGCATGGGCTGCGCCTGTGCCGTGACCGTGGCGTCAAGGTCGGTTTACGCTTCACCATGACCGCCGAAAACGCCCACCATTTCGCTGACATCCTCAGGTTGACGGCGGATGAGGGGGTGGGGAAGTTCTATTTCTCCCACCTTAATTACGCCGGGCGTGGCAATGTCAACCGGGCGGATGACGCTGCTTTCACCATGACGCGCAAGGCGATGGAATCATTGTTTGATTTCGCCCTTGTTAATCCATCGGTTGAATGTGTCACCGGCAACAACGATGCCGACGGCCCGTTCTTCCTGGCCTGGGCGCGGGCGCGCTGGCCGGAGCGGGCGGAGCATCTGGCGGCCAAGCTCAGGCAATGGGGCGGCAATGCCGCCGGTGTCAATGTCGCCAATATCGACAATCTGGGCTGGGTCCATCCCGACACCATGTGGTGGCATCACCGCCTGGGCAATGTGCGCAAGACCCCGTTCTCGACCCTGTGGGCGGCCAATGACAACCCGCTATTGACGGGGTTGCGTCCGCATCCCCGCGCCGTCGGCGGGCGCTGTGGCGACTGCCGTCATCTGTCCATCTGCAATGGCAACAGCCGTGTGCGCGCCGACCGCGCCGGCGGCGACGTCTGGGGCGAAGACCCCGGTTGCTATCTCACCGATGAGGAAATCGCATGATGAGAAGTTTCCCCATCCCGTCCGTCATTCCCGCGCCCCTCTCCGTCATTCCCGCGCAGGCGGGAATCCAGGAGTCGCGGAAAAGCCGGTGGTGCCCCCCCTGGATGCCCGCCTTCGCGGGCATGACGATGTTATTGGCCACCCCCGCCTTGGCTACTGACGTCAACCGGCTTTACACCGAAACCTGCGCCGCCTGTCATGGCGCCGACCGCCTGGGCGCCATCGGCCCGGCGTTGCTGCCGGAAAATCTGGGCCGGCTCAAGCAGGCCGAGGCGGAAAAGGTGGTGGCCGAGGGTCGCGACGCCACCCAGATGCCCGCCTTCAAGGATCAACTGAGCGCCGACCAGATCAAGGCGCTGGTCAAGCTGGTCTATTCCCCGGTGCCGGCGCTGCCGCTTTGGGGGGCAGAGGAAATCAAGGCCTCGCATCTGGAAGTGACCAAGGCCGCCGATTTGCCGGCCAAATCGCCGTTCAAGGCCGATCCCTTGAATCTGTTCACCGTGGTCGAGGGCGGTGATCATCATGTCAGCATCGTTGACGGCGACCACATGAAGCCGCTGTACCGCTTTCAAAGCCGCTTCGCCCTGCATGGCGGGGCGAAGTATTCGCCCGATGGCCGCTTCGTCTATTTCGCCTCGCGCGATGGCTGGATTTCCAAGGTCGACATGTGGACCGGCAAGCTGATGGCGGAAATCCGGGCCGGCATCAACACCCGCAATGTCGCCGTCTCCGACGACGGCCGTTTCCTCATGGTCGGCAACGTGCTGCCCCATACCCTGGTGGCGCTGGACGCAAGTGACCTGTCGCTGATGCAGGTGATCCCGGTGGAAGGCGACGGCAAGACCAGCCGGGTATCGGCGGTCTATACGGCGCCGCCCCGGCACTCCTTCATCGTCGCCTTGCGCGACCTGGAAGAGATTTGGGAAATCCCCTATGCCGACGATGCTGCCCCGGTGATCAACGGTCTGGCCCATTCGCGCGAGAAGGGGCAGGAAGAGGGAATCGGTCCCCATGGGCGCTTCGGCGCTTTGCGCATCCGCACCCCCGATTACCTGGATGATTTCTTCTTCGATCCCGGTTACGAGCGGGTGATGGGCGCCTCACGCGATGGTAAGAAGGGCATGGTGGTCGATCTCGACCTCAAGCGCAAAGTGGCCGACCTGGATCTGGGCGGCATGCCGCATCTGGGCTCGGGCATCGTCTTCAAGCAAGGTGACCGGTACTTGATGGCGACGCCGCATCTGAAGGAAGCCATGGTCAGCATCATCGACATGACGACCTGGGAAACGGTCAAGCGCATCTCCACCTTGGGGCCGGGCTTCTTCATGCGTGGGCACGAGAACAGCCCCTATGCCTGGGTCGATGTCTCCATGGGCAAGGAGAAGGACGCCATGCAGATCATCGACACCCGTACCCTGGAAATCGTCAAGACCATCCGCCCGGCGCCGGGCAAGCTGACCCGCCACGTGGAGTTCAACCGCGATGGGTCGAAGCTGTTGCTGTCCTTGTCGGAAAAGGACGGCGCGGTGATGGTGCTGGATGCCAAGACCTTCGCCGAGGAAAAGCGCCTGCCCATGAGCGCACCCATCGGCAAATACAACGTCTGGAACAAGATCAACTATTCCAGCGGTACCAGTCACTGACGCGCTGTGTTGCGGCTGGAGGTGTCCGCCGCCAGCAGACGGCATCATAAAAAAAGCCCCCGCCGAACCCGTCGGCGGGGGCTTAACTTTCACGCCATACCGATCAGGGCGCGGCCACGGCCACCGGCGGCAGGCCGGGGCGGTTGGCGGCGGCCTCGGTCAGGCTTTCGCCCAGGTACTGGTCGACCATCTCGGCCAGCGGGTCCAGGTGATTGCCGAAGAAGTGGTTGGCGCCTTCCACCGTGCGATAGCGGACACGGATGTTCTTCTGGCTGCCCAGCTTGGTCGCCAGCTTGGCCACCGACGCTTCCGGTACCGCTTCGTCGGCGGTGCCGTGGACGATCAGGCCGGAAGACGGGCAGGGCGCCAGGAAGGTGAAGTCGTAGGCGTTGGCCGGCGGCGCCACCGAGACGAAGCCGTCGATTTCCGGCCGGCGCATCAGCAATTGCATGCCGATCCAGGCGCCGAAGGAAAAGCCGCCGACCCAGCAGGCGCTGGCATTGGCATTGTAGGTCTGCATCCAGTCCAGCGCCGAGGCGGCATCGGACAATTCGCCCTGGCCGGCATCGAACTTGCCCTGGCTGCGACCGACGCCGCGGAAATTGAAGCGCAACGTCGAGAAGCCGCGCTTCACGAAGGTGTTGTAGAGCGAATACACCACTTTATTGTTCATGGTGCCGCCATGCTGCGGGTGCGGATGCAGCAGCAAAGCGATCGGCGCGTTGGTCGTCTTGGAATGGTGATAGCGGCCTTCCAGGCGTCCATCGGGTCCGTTGAAAATAACCTCGGGCATCGTGTCCCCTACCTGTAATGGTTTATTGTCCAGACGCGAACGGGAATTCCCGAGTTCTAGCGTCGGGGAATGGGTGACGGTTTTTGGGCTGGTAGCCAGTCATACTTGACCGGCCTTGTCGGGCATCCTATATTCACCTTCAGCGAATGCGACCCACCCCAAGGCCCCCCTTGGTCCTTACGGTATGACTGGGTCGCGTCCTCTAGCGGGAAGATTAGCATATTGCCGGCCATGGTTTTCAAGTCTCTTCGCGAAGATATCGCATCGATTCGCAGCCGCGACCCGGCGGCGCATTCGTGGATCGAGGTGGTTTTGTGCTATCCGGGTCTGCACGCTTTGCTTATTTATCGCTTGGCGCATTGGTGCTGGGGTGTGGGTCTGAAGCTGCTGGGGCGGGTTCTTTCTCACGTCGGTAAGGTTTTTACCGGCATCGAAATCCATCCCGGCGCCACCATTGGCCGGCGGTTGTTCATCGACCACGGCACCGGGGTGGTGATCGGCGAAACCGCCATCATCGGCGATGACGTCACCCTTTATCACGGGGTCACCCTGGGGGGTACCTCGCTGCACAAGGGCAAACGCCATCCGACCTTGGAAGATGACGTCATCGTCGGTTCCGGCGCCCAGGTGCTGGGGCCGATCACCGTGGGCAAGGGTGCGCGCATCGGCGCCAATGCCGTGGTGCTGACCGAGGTACCGCCCGGCGTCACCATGGTTGGTATCCCCGCCCGCGCGGTCCTGCGCAAGCCGAAGGAGGGCGAGCCCACCTTCTGCGCCTATGGCCTGGATGACGAGAACCTGCCCGATCCGGTGGCTCGGGCCATCGACAACCTGCGCGCTCAGGTCAGCACCCTGGTCGAGCGAGTGCAGGAACTGGAAGCGGAGCGCGCGGCGGAAAGCCACCCCCGTCACCCCCACAACGTGGTGGTGCTGGGCGAGGACGAGCGTAACCACGCGGCGTCCCAATAAACATAATGATTTCAACTTCGGACTGGGGTCCGAACGTTTGGGAGAGACAGCAGTGAAACTCAGCACCAAGGGTCGTTACGCCGTGATGGCGATGGTCGATCTGTCCAGTCATTCGCAGGGCAGCCCGGTGGCTTTGGCCGATATCGCCGAACGCCAGGAAATCTCGCTGTCCTATCTGGAACAATTGTTCGGCAAGCTCAGGAAAGGCGGGCTGGTCAAAAGCGTGCGCGGTCCCGGCGGCGGCTATCTGCTGTCGCGTCCGGCGGTGCAGATGCGCATTTCCGACATCATCCTGGCGGTGGACGAGCCGATCCAGACCACCCGCTGTTCGCCCGGCTCGCCCGCCGGCTGCCACCACAACAAGGGCCGCTGCCTGACCCACGATCTGTGGGAAGAGCTGGGCAACCAGATTTATCTGTATCTGTCGGCGGTGTCGCTGGCCGATGTGTGCGAACGGCGCATCCTGGGCAGCTCGGGCATGTTCCACGGCAATACCGGCACCGTTGCCGCCCAGTAACCAGTCCATGCAGGAGGCGTTTCTTCCGTGACCATGTCGGCCTACCTCGATCACAACGCCGGCGCACCGGCGCGACCCGAGGTCGTGGCGGCCATGGTGGAGGCGCTTTCGGCTGCCGGCAACCCGTCTTCGGTCCACGCGTTCGGCAGGCGCGCCCGCGCCTTGCTGGAACAGTCCCGCGCCGCCATCGCCGCCGCCATCCATGCCGATGGGGCGGAACTGGTGTTCACTTCCGGCGGGACCGAGGCCAATGCCCTGGTCTTGCGCGGCTGCGGGCGGGACAATCTCTTGGTGTCGGCCATCGAACATCCGTCGGTACGGGAAAACGCCGCCGCGCGGACCATTCCGGTGGGGGGCGACGGCATCGTCGATCTGGCAGCCCTGGATCGGCTGCTGGCCGAGGATGATCGCCCGGCCCTGGTGTCGGTGATGTTGGCCAACAACGAAACCGGCATCCTCCAACCGGTGGCCGAGGTGGCCCGCATCGCCCATGGCCGTAATGCCCTGGTTCATTGCGACGCGGCGCAAGGATTGGGCCGGTTGCCTGTTTTTTTGTCGGACCTCGGTGTCGACTTCCTGACATTGAGCGCACACAAAATGGGCGGGCCGGCGGGAATTGGTTGTTTAGTGTTGTCGAAACCCGACATTTCCTTGGCACCCATCTTGCTAGGAGGAGGCCAGGAGAAGCGTCGTCGGGCGGGAACCGAGAATTTGGCCGGCATCGCCGGTTTCGCCCAGGCGGCCCGCATGGCGGCGGCCGAGGTGGAGGCGGGGGAGGCCCCGGCCAGGATGGAAAGCTTGCGCGACCGGCTCGAGGCGGACATCGCCCAAAGGGTGCCGGAAGCGATGGTGGTGGGCAAGGATATGCCCCGGTTGTGCAACACCTCGTGCCTGATCCTGCCCGGTGTCGCCGCTCAGCTTCAGGTGATGGCCTTGGATTTGGCCAAGGTGATGGTCAGCGCCGGGGCGGCTTGTTCATCGGGCAAGGTGGCGTCCAGCCCGGTGCTGGAGGCCATGGGCCTGGGGTCGGGTCTGGCCGATTGCGCCTTGCGCGTCAGCCTGGGACCGGACAGCCGGGCCGAAGAGATGCAAACCTTCCTGTCCGCCTGGTGCGATTTCGCCCGGCGGAAAGGAAAGACAGTCAAGGACGCGGCGTGATGCCGCCAGTTGGAAAGGACCTGAAGCGATGACCACTTCTGCCATCGGCCGGCGCCAAGGACAGCCGATCTATCTCGACTATCAGGCCACCACGCCGTGCGATCCGCGCGTGGTCGATAAGATGCTGCCCTATTTCACCGAGAAATTCGGCAATCCCCACTCGCGCAACCACGCCTATGGCTGGGAAGCGGAAGAGGCGGTGGAAGTGGCGCGCGAACAGATCGCCGCCATCATCGGTGCCGATGCCAAGGAAATCATCTTCACCTCGGGCGCCACCGAATCCAACAATCTGGCCATCAAGGGCGTGGCGCATTTCTACAAGGACAAGCGCGACCACATCGTCACCGTGGTCACCGAGCACAAATGCGTGCTCGACACCTGCCGCCACCTGGAACAGGAAGGCTTCAAGGTCACCTATCTGCCGGTTAAGGCCAACGGCCTGATCGACATGGCCGAGCTGGAAGCGGCGGTCACCGACAAGACCGCCATCGTTTCGGTGATGGGCGTCAACAACGAGATCGGCGTCATCCAGCCCCTGGCCGCGATCGGCGCCCTGTGCCGCAAGAAAGGCGCGTTCTTCCACACCGATTGCGCCCAAGCGGTGGGTAAGATCCCGCTGGACGTGAACGCCATGAACATCGACCTGATGAGCATTTCCGGCCACAAGATCTATGGCCCCAAGGGTGTCGGCGCCCTGTTCGTGCGCCGCCGTCCGCGCGTGCGCATCGTCCCCATGATCAATGGCGGCGGTCAGGAACGCGGCATGCGCTCGGGCACCCTGGCCACGCCCCTGTGCGTCGGCCTGGGCGAGGCCTGCGCCATCGCCAAGGCGGAAATGGCGGCCGAGACCGAGCGCCTGCACGGTCTGCGCGACCGTCTGCTGAACGGCCTGAAGGCACGGCTGCCGGAAATCTACGTCAACGGCGACCTGGACAGCCGCGTTGCCGGCAACATCAACATCTCCTTCGCCTTCGTCGAGGGCGAGGGGTTGATGATGGGGGTCAAGGATCTGGCGGTGTCGTCGGGCTCGGCCTGTACCTCGGCCTCGCTGGAACCGTCCTATGTGCTGCGCGCCCTGGGCCTGGACGCCGAGATGGCCCATACGTCCCTGCGCTTCGGCCTGGGCCGCTTCACCACCGAAGCCGAGATCGATTACGCCATCGACCACACGGTCAAGGCGGTCGAGCATCTGCGGTCGCTGTCGCCGCTTTGGGACATGCACCTGGAAGGCGTCGATATCAAATCGATCCAGTGGGCTGAACACTGATCCGTCACCATATATGAAAGATACCGGGGGCCGGTATCGCCCGGCCCCAAGTTTGGAGGAACACATGGCTTACAGCGACAAGGTCGTCGACCACTACGAACACCCGCGCAATGTCGGCTCCATGGACAAGGATTCCACCGATGTCGGCACCGGCCTGGTGGGCGCGCCCGCCTGCGGCGATGTCATGAAGCTGCAGATCAAGGTCAGCCCCGAAGGCATCATCGAGGATGCCAAGTTCAAGACCTTCGGCTGCGGCTCGGCCATCGCCTCGTCGTCCCTGGTGACCGAATGGGTCAAGGGCAAGACTTTGGACGAAGCGGCGGCGATCAAGAACACCGATATCGCCAATGAACTGGCGTTGCCGCCGGTCAAGATCCATTGTTCGGTTCTGGCCGAGGATGCTATCAAGGCGGCCATCAAGGATTACAAGTCCAAGTCCGGCCAGACCGAAGACGAAAAGGCTGCCGGCTGAGGCCGGCACCGCTTGACGAAAGAGAGGGATTGGTCATGGAAATGAAAGCCCCCATCACCATCACCGAAAGCGCTGCCCAACGGGTGCGGGCCATGCTGGACAAGCGCGGCAAGCCGTCGGCGGGCATCCGCATCGGCGTGCGCTCCAAGGGCTGCTCGGGCATGCAGTACACGCTGGAATACGCCGACGAGAAGTCGCCCTTCGATGAAGTGGTCGAACAAGGCGGCATCACCGTGCTGATCGACCCCAAGGCGGCCATGTTCATCTTCGGCACCGAGATGGACTGGGTGGAAGAAAAGATGCAATCGGGTTTCGTCTTCCGCAATCCCAACGAAAAAGGCCGCTGCGGCTGCGGCGAATCGTTCCATGTCTGACCCCACCCGTCATTCCCGCGCAGGCGGGAATCCATGGCTGGTGTGGCAGGGTGGGGGCCGTTTCGCGGCTTGCCTGGCCCCGGCATGGACCCCCGCCTGCGCGGGGGTGACGGAGACGAAGGCGGGGATGGCCGACGTAACTATGGAGACGCTATAATCATGCCGGAAGGGGGAGCAATGACCGCCAGCGTTGCCAACGCCGCCGCTGCCGCCGTGGTGCCGTGCTGGTCCTGCAAGGGACCGGTGGCCACCCGCGCGTTGTTCTGTTCCGTCTGCGGGGCGGTGCAAGGGCCGGGGGCCATCGATCATTTTTCCCGTCTGGGCATGCAGCCCACCTTCGATATCGACCAGGATTTGCTGGAAAAGCAGTATTTCGGCTTTCAGCGCCGGCTGCATCCGGACCGCTTCGCCGCCAAGTCGCCGAAGGAGCGCGCCCTGTCGCAATCCCAGGCGACCAGCCTGAACGAAGCCTATGAAACCCTGAAAGAGCCGCTGAAGCGCGCCGCCTATCTGCTGGATTTGAAGGGCCGCAAGGTCGATCTGACCGCCTGCGGCACCATCAACGACCCCATGCTGCTGATGGAGCAGATGGAAAAGCGCGAGGCCATCGCCGATGCCGATTCGGTGGAGGTCATCACCAAGCTGTCGGCGGATGCCGATTCCGAGGTCATCGCCTGCCAATGCCATATCTCGGCGGCGTTCAACGCCGGCGATCTGGACGAAGCCGGTCATCTGACCATCCGCCTCAAATATCTGGCCAAGCTGGCCGAAGAGGCTCGCACCAAGAAGACCCGCATGACGCGGGCCCTGCGCTGACGAAAGGATTTTCCCATGATCGATGACGGTCTTGTCCTGCTGCAATTGCATGAGCCGGGGGAAACTCCGGTCCCCCATGAATCCGAAAGCGGGCTGGCCGTTGGCATTGATCTGGGCACCACCAATTCGGTGGTGGCCTTTTCCTTCGATTCCGAGGTCGAGGTGTTGCGCGGCGAAGACGGCAAGGCGCTGATCCCGTCGGTGGTCCATTACAAGGACGACGGTTCGGTCGAAGTGGGCGCCCTGGCCCGTCAGGCCATCCTGGAAAGCCCCGACCATGTGGTGTCGTCGATCAAGCGGCTGATGGGCCGTGGTCTGGAAGACGTCAAATCCCTGGCCGGCACCCTGCCTTACGAAGTGGTGGTCCCGCCCGAGGGCGGCATGGTCCGCCTGCGTGTGGCCGGTCGTACCCTGACCCCGGTGGCCATTTCCGCCCATATCCTGATGGCCATCAAGGAGCGGGCCGAACAGGCCATGCTGGGCAAAAGCGTCACCCGCGCCGTCATCACCGTGCCGGCCTATTTCGACGACGCGGCGCGCACCGCCACCAAGGATGCCGCCCGTCTGGCCGATATCGAGGTGCTGCGTCTGGTCAACGAACCGACCGCCGCCGCCTTGGCTTACGGTTTGGACAATTCGGTGGAAGGGCTGTACGCCGTCTACGATCTGGGCGGTGGCACCTTCGACATTTCCATCCTGAAGATGGAAAAGGGCGTGTTCCAGGTCAAGGCCACCGGCGGCGACGCCGTGTTGGGCGGCGACGACATCGACCATGCGGTGGCCGAACATTTCCTGTCCGAGCGCGCCGCCGGGGCCGCCATCACCGCCGGCGAGGTCAAGCAGGCGCTGATGACCGCCCGCGTCGCCAAGGAATGCCTGACCGGTCGGGCCGAGGGCGAATGGATGATCGAGCTGGACGGCATCGCCAGCCGCCACAAGCTGACCAAGGCCCAGTTGGAAAAGCTGGCCGAACCCTTCGTCGAGCGCACCATCGAGATTTGCCGGGGCGTGGTCGAAGACGCCGGCATCGAAGTGGGCGATATCCAGGGCGTGGTTTTGGTGGGCGGGTCCACCCGCATGCCCTTGGTGCGCCGGCGGGTGTCCGAGTTCTTCGGGCGGCAGCCGCTTTCTGACATCAACCCGGACGAGGTGGTGGCCGTTGGCGCGGCGTTGCAGGCCGAGGCGCTGACCCGTGGCTCCGACACCTTGCTGTTGGACGTGACGCCGCTGTCGCTCGGCATCGAGACCATGGGCGGCATCGTCGAGAAGGTCATTCCGCGCAACACCCCCATTCCGGTGGCCATGGCCCAGGAATTCACCACCTATCAGGACGGCCAGTCGGCCATGTCCATCCATGTGGTCCAAGGCGAGCGCGAGATGGTCGACCAATGCCGGTCGCTGGCCCGCTTCGTGCTGCGCGGCATTCCGCCCATGGCCGCCGGGGCGGCGCGCATCCGCGTCACCTTCCAGGTGGACGCCGACGGTCTGCTGACGGTGTCGGCGCAGGAAATGACCACCGGGGTGGAACAGCACGTGGCGGTCAAGCCGTCTTACGGCCTGTCCGACGACGAAATGGCCACCATGCTGCGCGATTCCCTGGTTCACGCCAAGGACGACATGGCGCAAAGGTTGCTGACCGAAGCGGTGGTCGAGGCCCGTCGTTCGGTGCTGGCGGTAAAATCCGCCCTCGGAGTCGATCACGACCTCTTGTCTGTTGACGAGCGACAGGCTATCGATGCTGCCGTCGAGGCTGTCGAACAGGCATGCGCGGGTATCGACCGCGATGCCGTCACCGTCGCCGTCGAGCATCTGGAGGAAGCCACCAAGTCCTTCGCTGAAAAGCGCATGGACCGCGGCATCCGTCAGGCGCTGGCCGGCGTGTCGGTGGAACGCCTCGATGACGCCCTGGGGGGCGCCGAATAATCACCGAACGTTCCGCCACGGCAGGGACCAAAAGAGAGTAGGAAGGCAGGACAGATGCCCAAGATGACGTTCATCACCGCCGACGGCAGCCGCAACGAGGTCGAGGCCCCCGAAGGCCTGTCGGTTCTGGAAATCGCCCATCGCAACAAGATCGACCTGGAAGGCGCCTGCGAAGGCTCGCTGGCCTGTTCCACCTGTCACATCGTCGTCGATCCCGACTGGTACGAGCGCTTGGCCGCCGCCGAGGAAGACGAGGAAGACATGCTGGATCTGGCGTTCGGCCTGACCTCGACCTCGCGTCTGGGCTGCCAGATCATCATGAAGCAGGAACTGGACGGTCTGGTGGTCACCGTGCCCGCCGCCACCCGCAACATGAGCGTGGACAAGAAGTAATGAAGTGGACCGATATCCTCGATATCGCCATCGCGCTGGAAGAAACGCATCCTGACGCCGACAACGTCAATTTGCGCTATACCGACCTGCATGCCTGGGTCTGCGCCTTGGCCGATTTCGACGACGATCCGCAGAAATCCAACGAGAAGATCCTGGAGGCCATTCAGATGGCCTGGATCGACGAGCGGGATTGAAGTTGCAAGGGGCCGTAAGGCCCCTTCGGCTTTCGAGGCAGCCATGATAACCACCAGCATTCAGGGTATTCCGGTCATCGATATCGCCGCCTTCGCCGTCTTCGTGGCGTTGTGGGTGGGCTATACGCTGTTGGCCGAACACCGCAAATTGCGTGAACGCACGCTGTCGGCGGTGATGGCGGCGCACCGCGAAAGCTGGATGCGCTCCATGTGCGACCGCGACAACCGTATTTCCGACACCTCGCTGATGGGCAATCTGATGCGGGCGGTATCGTTCTTCGCCTCGGCTTCCATCCTGATCCTGGGCGGTCTGGTGGCGCTGATGGGGGCGGGTGAGCACGGCTATCAGGTCTACCGCGACATGCCCTTCGCCCCGCAGGCGACGCTGGAATCCTTCGAGATGAAGGTTCTGCTGCTGGCCGGGGTGTTCGTCTATACCTTCTTCCAGTTCACCTGGGCGCTTCGCCAGTTCAATTACTGCTGCATCCTGATGGGCGCCGCTCCCGAGGCGACGGCCGAGGCAGGCATCAAGGACCGTTTCGCCGGTCACGCGGCGCGCTTGCAGGATCTGGCCGCCAACACCTTCAACCGCGGCTTGCGCGCCTATTACTTCGCTTTGGCCATGATGATGTGGTTCGTCAACGCCTGGGTTTTCCTGGCTGCCGCCGCCCTGGTCGTCGCCATCCTGTACCGGCGCGAGTTCAAGTCGAAAAGCCTGCAAACCCTGAAAGGGGCCTTGGATGACCGCTAAGGGCCGCATCGTCGTCGCCATGTCGGGGGGCGTCGATTCCTCCGCCACCGCCGCTTTGTTGAAAGAACAGGGCTGGGACGTGGTCGGCGTGACGCTACAGCTTTACGATCACGGCCAAGCGGTGTGTCGGCCCAACACCTGCTGTGCCGGCAAGGATATCCACGACGCCCGCACCGTCGCCGACGTGCTGGGCATCCCCCATTACGTCATGGACATGGAAAGCACCTTCCATGCCGACGTGGTCGATAAGTTCGCCGAATCCTATATTCGCGGCGAAACCCCGATCCCGTGCGTGTTGTGCAATCAGACCGTCAAGTTCCGCGATCTGTTTTCCATCGCCCGCGATCTCGGCGCCGATGCCCTGGCCACCGGCCATTACGTCCAGCGCCAGGACAGCGCCAACGGTGCCATCATGCTGAAAGGCGCCGATCCGGGCCGCGACCAAAGCTATTTCCTGTTCAGCACCACGCGCGAGCAATTGGAGTTCCTGCGCTTCCCCCTGGGCGGTTTTCTGTCCAAGGACGAGACCCGCGCCATCGCCGCCCGTTACAACCTGCCGGTGGCGGCCAAGCGCGACAGCCAGGACATCTGCTTTGTCCCCGATGGCGATTATGCTGGTCTGGTGCAACGCCTCAAGCCCGGTGCCATCCGCCCCGGTGCCATCGTCCATGTGGAGGATGGGCGCGAACTGGGCCGCCATCAGGGCATCATCCATTACACCATCGGTCAGCGCAAAGGCCTGGGCCTGGGCGGCGGCGATCCGCTTTACGTCATCCGCCTGGAGGCGGAAAAGGCCCAGGTGGTGGTCGGTCCGCGTGAGGCTTTGGGCCGGTCCCGCATCACCGTGCGCGGGGTCAACTGGCTGGGCGATGGCGACGGCGCCGATTTCGTCTGTCAGGTGCGGGTGCGCTCGACCCGTCCGCCCATGCCGGCACGGGTGCGTCTGGATGGCCAGGGCGGCGGTTTGGTCATGCTGGACATGCCGGAACAGGGGGTTGCCCCCGGTCAGGCCTGTGTATTTTATGACGGCGACCGGGTCTTGGGCGGCGGCTGGATCGTCGGGGCGGATTAATTCGTTCATTGGAATTGTTTGAGCCAAAGCCCTATACTCCGTGTGCATTTGCCGTCACGCCAAAGGAGCAGCCGTCATGAAGTCGGTCGAGGAATTCCTGGTCTACGCCGCCCGCCTGGAACAAGAGGCGGCGTTGCGTTTCGACGAATTGGCCGATGCTGCCGGCAGCTTTGAAAACACCGAGGTGGCCGATTTCTTCCGCCAGATGGCCGATTATTCGCGCATGCATCTGGAAGAGGCGCGCAAGCGCGGTGGTTTCCATGATCTGCCGGAGATTCCTCCGGGCGAATATGCCTGGCCGCGCTTGGAAAGCCCCGAGGCGGCGGCCATCTGGGCGGCCGATCCGCAGATGGATGTATCCATGGCCCTGAGCGTGGCATTGGATGCCGAAACCAACGGACTGGCCTTCTATCAAGGTGTGCTCGATGGCACCGACGATCCCGAGATCAAGGCCATGGCCGCCGAGTTCGTCGAGGAAGAGGCCGAGCACGTGGCGGCGATCAAACGCTGGATTTCCCGCGCTGCCGCTTGATTTTCCACCTCCATGTCTATTGACAACCACCGGGAGTTTGTCGTCCATTCCTAACCCAAAGTAATAATGCGAATGGGGTTGGGTATGCGGGTCAACGAACCGATCACCGGTCGTGAAATCGAGATGGCCGATGGCGATGTCCTGGTATCGAAGACCGATACCGGCGGACGCATCACCTTCGTCAATCAGGCCTTCATCGCCATCAGCGGCTTTACCGAGGATGAGCTGATCGGCTCCCCGCATAATCTGGTTCGCCATCCCCATATGCCGCCCGAGGCTTTCGCCGATCTGTGGAAGACGGTCAAGGCCGGCTTGCCCTGGGAAGGGTTGGTCAAGAACCGCTGCAAAAGCGGCGATCATTATTGGGTCCGCGCCAACGTCACGCCCGAAATGGAAGACGGTCGAGCGGTCGGCTACATTTCCATCCGCAGCAAGCCCACTCGTCAGGATATTCAGGCGGCGGAGCAGCTTTATGCCGCCATGCGCGAAGGCCGCCTGGGTGGCCGGCAACTGCATGAAGGCCGTCTGGTCGATAGCGGTCTGGCCGCCCGGCTGGGCGCTTTCGCCCGCTCGCTGATCGGGCGGGTCGCGGCAATCGTCTTCGCGCTGACCCTCACCGCCTTGATTGCCGCTTTGGTCGGTCTGGTGGGGATGGAGCACTCAAACCAAGCCGTCCGTACCGTTTACGAAGACCGGGTGGTGCCGGCGGCGCAATTGGGGGAAATACAGGATCGGCTGCGTGACAGCACCCTGGTGGCCGGACGCTTCGACAAGACGGTCGACGGTGGTACCCGCATCAAGGCCAATATGGATCGGGCCGAGGCGCTGTGGCAGGCCTATCTGGCCACCTATCTGACACCGGAAGAAAAGGCCATGGCCGAGCGCTATGGCCAGATGCGGCAAAGCCTGCGGACGCAGGCCTTCGTCCCGCTGGTGGAAAACCGCGTCACCGATTTCGAGGACCATTTCCGCAAGGTGGTGGAGCCGGGGTTCAACGCCTCCCACGACCAATTGCGCCAATTGATCCAGTTGCAGGAGCGGGTGGCCAAGCAGGTCCACCAAGAGGCCGATGCCGATTTTGGCGAGCATGCCGCCATTGGCGTGGCGATCATGATCGTCGGCCTGATTTTGGCCATTGCCCTGGCCCGTCACCTGCTGCGCGGGACCACGGCGCCCTTGGCGCGGATGGAAGCCAGCTTTTCCGCTATTTCTCGCGGCGAACTGGCCTCGACCATTCCGGCCGAGCCCATCCCCGACTTCCAGCGTCCCAACGCCATGCTGCGGGCCATGCGGGCCAAACTGGCCTATAGCGAGTTGGAAAACCGCGAAATCGCCCGTCGCGGTGAAGAGCATTTGAAGTCGGAAATGCTGCACCTGACCGAAACCCTGGAAGGCGAAGTGCAGGAAACCGTCGGCGATATTTCCATTCAGGCCCGCCGCCTGTCGGAAGGGGCGGTGGAATTGTCCACCGTGGCGGGCCAGTTGCGGCAGATGGCCGGGCACGTCACCGAGGCGGTGCAGACCACCAGCGGCAACGTGCAGACGGTGGCCGGCGCCACCGAGGAATTGGAAGCGTCAAGCCGCGAGATCAGCTCGCAGGTGGTCAGCTCGTCGCAATTGGCCGAAAGCGCCCGCGTCAACGTGGATGAAGCCAGCCGCCGCGTCGCCGGTCTGTCGGAGGCTACCGCCCGCATCGGCGACGTGGTCACCATGATCCAGAATATCGCCGGCCAGACCCGCATGTTGGCCCTGAATGCCACCATCGAGGCGGCAAGGGCGGGCGAAGCCGGGAAAGGCTTTGCCGTGGTGGCGGAAGAGGTGAAAAGCCTGGCCAATCAGACCGAGCAGGGCATCGCCACCGTCAACACCCAGGCCGAGGAAATCGGTCGCACTACGCGTGAGGCGGTGGAAACGGTGGAGCAGGTGGCTCAGGTCATCCGCCAGATCGACGCCATCGCCAGCGAGGTGGCGCGTGCCGCCGACGAACAGCGTTCAGCCACCGCCGAGATCATGGGCAGTGCCGCCCAGGCCGCCGACCATACCCGCTCGGTGGCGGAAAACGTGTCGCTGATGATGGATGGGGTGGAAGCCACCGGCAATACCGCCACCCGCGTCAACGAATTGTCGGCCATGGTCAGCCGCGACATTGCCGCGCTGCAACGCCGCCTGTATGTGATCATGCGCACCTCCTATGGCGGTGATCGCCGAGGCCTGCAGCGCATCACCGCCGCCTTGCCGTTCAGCTTTGAATACGGCTCGACCAAGGTGTCGGGCTATACCGGCGACATTGATCTGAAGGGCGCCTTCCTGGTCATTGTCGGTGCCGCCAGCCGACCGCCGGTGGGCACCCAGGGCGTATTGCGTATCGAAGGCGTCGGTGCCATCGAGGCGCGCATCGTCAACGACAACGGCGTCGGCCTCAACGCTCAGTTCCCCGCCGCCGACCGTGAGGCCAAGAACGCCTTGGCGGTACGGCTGGAACAGACCGAAGCCTTGGATCGTCCCTATCTGGAGATGGCCGCCCAGGTTGCCGCCGCCGCCGCCGGCAAGCTGGAACAGGCGTTGGCCGCAGGTAACATCGACATCACCGATCTATTCGATACGGATTACGCCCCGATCATCGGTACCGAGCCGATCCAGGTCATGGCCAAGCATACGCAATTGGTGGAAGGGCTGTTCCCCGATCTGATCGAGCCGCCGCTGTCGCGCGATCCTTCGGTGGTGTTCTGCTGCATCACCGACCGCAACGGCTATATCGCCGCGCATAACCGCAAATATTCGCAGCCGCAGCGTCCTGGCGACATATTGTGGAATACCGCCAACAGCCGCAACCGTCGGATCTTCGACGACCGTACCGGCATTCTGGCGGCGCGCACCAACAAACCCCTGGCCCACACCTATGCCCGCGACATGGGCGGCGGCACCTTCGTCGTGCTCAAGGAGATGGATATGCCCATCACCGTCCAGGGCCGCCACTGGGGGGCTGTGCGCATGGCCCTGAAGCTGGGATAGAAAGGGGGAGGGGGCCTCAGGCGGCGGCCAGGGCCTCTTCCACCGCGAGGACGGCGAAATTGTGAGACGTGCCGGCGAAATGCAGGATGCGACCGACCGGATCATTGGCCGGATCGGCGATCATCTGATGGGCGTCGGCATGGCTCAGGCCGCAGCGCACCAGCACCCGCACATAAATTTCATGGACGTCCAGGTGTTTCCCGGCATTGGTGGCGCTGTGGCGGGCGCCATCGATCAAGGCATGGATACGTTCGGCAGCGGAAAGGGACATGATCTGGCAAAACCTCCTACGTCCGGCGCATGGGCCGGGATAAGCAAGCGGAGGTTTCCTCGGTCCTGACGTTGCAGGAAGACATCGTTTAGCGACGTCATGTAATTATAGCGCCAAGGCGTTAATAATTCCTTTGAAGTTCTATGCCCGACCGCCAGGGAAAGTCAAGGACCCCTTAGCTTTGTCGGGATCGGTTTTCGTGAATATAATTTTTCAGCCTGTTTACCGGGTATTCAATCACGCCCCAAACCCCTGACACAGTCCATGGGTATAAATGGTCCAATGACCAATTGGACCTGGGCCATGCTGTTCGCCTTGATCGACCGATTTCTTGAGCCGTTTTCACCGGTGCTGATGCGTCCCATCGGCGAGACCGGCAGTTGTGACATGCCGACCCAGCCGACCACGGATCTGTTGGTCCGTAATTATTATCGAAATGCTTTGCCGAGCGGCGCCAGGTCACGCGTCGAGGAGGAAGAATGTTCATGAAACGCCATGTCTTCGCCGCGCGAGAGAACGTTCAGATCGGTGACTTTGACCGTCGCCGGCACTCCCGTCACGACGGCGCTGGTCTGGTGGTGGAGCTCGAGGGGAAAAGTCTGCCGGTGATCGATGTTTCCACCGGCGGTATCAGCCTGCGCGATCTTGACCGCAAGATTGGTGATCGCTTCCGTCTGGTGCTTACCCGCTCGGGCGGTCTGGCCGGTATTGCGACCGAATGTGAGGTGGTGGGCAAGGAAGGTCGTCTGGTTCGGCTGACTTTCACGCGTCCGACCTTGCCGCTGTTGCGGTTGGTGGTCGCCCATGTCAGCACCCTGACCGGGGTGCCGCCGCATCTGCTGAAGTTCGAGTAAGGCGAAAATATCGACCGGGACTGTGAAGAAAGCCGCCAATCTGGCGGCTTTTTTCTTGGCTGAAAAGCATTAGGCCGTCCTTTTCAGGACGGCCTAAGCTTTGAATTTGGTAGCGGGAGAGGGACTTGAACCCCCGACCCCAGGATTATGATTCCCGTGCTCTAACCAGCTGAGCTACCCCGCCTCGCCGTGCGAGAGGCCGTTCGTATAAAGGCTCTCTCTTATCCTGTCAAGCGCCCTTCGTCACATTTTTGCGCAGTGTCGATTTGCCGTCTGTGCGCAGGCAAGCTATGGTTGACTTGGGGTGATCGAAGGCGCGGAACGGGACGACCGAAGATGGGGGCAGGCGCGACGCCGGCAAGTGTATATGAGCAGGCCTTTCACCATTGCCGCGACGGCTTGGTGTTGGTTGATCGGGCGGGCATCGTCGGGGCCGCCAACAAGGCCATGGCGCATATGGTGCCCGGCTGGCCGTTTGATGCGGTCGGGCTCAGCTACTTTTCCTTGACCGGACGGTTCCAGACCGAAGGGGAGTGGCGGCTTGATCTGGCCGATGGTCGCGTGGTCGAGATTCGTGCCGATGATGGCGGTGACGGGCTGGTGTTGCTGATCCACCGCGACCTGACCGCCCAATGTCGCGCCCTGGATCGGCTGAACCAACTGGAATCCGAACTCGAGCAATCCTTGGGCTTGGCCAGCATGGGCAGTTGGCGGCTCGACCACCACGGCATGATGCTGCACTTGTCGCGGGAACATGGCGCCATGCTGCTGGGGCATCCCGAAGCCATGAGCCTGCCCATGTCGGAATTCATTGAGCGTTATGTTCATGCCGATGATTGGCCGGTGCTGTCGGCTCATATCGCCCATGTGGAAGAACTGGGCTGGCCCGAGGGTTTCACCGAGCATTTCGAGTATCGGGCCCTGCGCCCCGATGGGCGGGTCTTGCACATGGCGGTCACGTCGGCCATCCGATCGGGTCAAGTGGTGGGCGTGACCCAGAACATCACCGAACGCAAGCGCATGGTCGAGGCGGTTGAGGCCAATGAACGCCGTCTGCGCACCATCATCGAAACCACGCCCTTGCCCTTGGTCATCACTCGGGCCAAGGAAGCCAAGGTATTATACGCCAACTCGTCGTTTCGGGCGCTGTTCGACATTCCCGACGATTATGACGGGGTCATTTCGTCCGGCACCTTCTATCAGCATCCCGAGGACCGCGAACGGCTGATCGAGACCTTGGGCCGCGACGGCGTGGTGCGCAATTTCGAGGCCCTGGGCCGGACCTGGTCGGGGCGTAATTTCTGGGCCAGCGTCACCGCCGCCGTGCTGGAACTGGATGGCGAGCCGTCGCTGTTCGTCGCCGTCAACGACATCACCGCCGTCAAAAAGCACGAGGCCGAACTTTATGCCGCCAAGGACGCGGCGGAAGCGGCGGCGCGCACCAAATCGGAATTCCTGGCGATGATGAGCCACGAAATCCGCACCCCCATGAACGGCATCATCGTCATGGCGCGGCTGCTGCTGGATACCGATCTGACCGCCGAGCAGCGCGACTGGCTGGAGATCGTCACCAGTTCCGGCGACACGCTGATGACGGTGCTGAACGACATCCTGGATTTCTCCAAGCTGGAATCGGGCAAGCTGGATATCGAGGAACTGCCCTTCGACCTGCCGGCCCTGATCGGCGGTGTGGTCGAACTGATGCGGGCCAGGGCCGAGGAAAAGGGCCTGAGCATTTCCGTGCATTACGGCGCCGGGGTGCCCGGTGTCATCCGTGCCGACCCCACCCGCCTGCGTCAGGTTCTGCTTAATCTGGTCGGTAACGCCATCAAGTTCACCGAAATGGGCGGCGTCCATCTGGAACTGAGGGTGGAGCGGCGCGACGGCGACGATCTGATCTTGCGCTTTGCCGTGCGCGACACCGGTATCGGTATTCCGGCCGAGGCGTTGACCCGGTTGTTCGCCGCTTTTTCCCAGGTGGATTCCAGCATCAATCGTCGCTTCGGCGGCACCGGTCTGGGGCTGGTGATCTGCCAGCGGCTGGTCAATCTGATGGGTGGGGCCATCGAGGTGGACAGCGTCGAGGGCTATGGCACCACCTTCACCTTCACCCTGCCGGTCAGCGCCGCGCCGTCCTTGGCGGTGGCCATGGACACGTCGCTGCCGCGTCTGCCGCCGCTGCGTATTTTGTTGGCCGAGGACAATGCGGTGAACCAGAAGGTGGCCCGTGCCGTGCTGGAGCGTCATGGCCACCGGGTCGAGGTGGCCGAAGACGGCGAACAGGCGGTGATGATGGTCGCCGATGCCATGGCCGGGGCTTGGGACGTGGTGCTGATGGACATGCAGATGCCCGGCATGGACGGCTTGCAGGCGACCAGCCGCATTCGTGGTCTGGGCGATGGCCGCGGTCGCGTGCCCATCGTCGCCATGACCGCCAACGCCATGAAGGAGGACCGCAACCGCTGCCTGGCCGCCGGCATGGACGGCTATGTGGCCAAGCCCATCGACACCTTGCCTTTGTTCGTTGAACTGGCCCGCGTGCTGGGGGTGGAGCATGGCGCCACCGGGGTGGCGGTTCGTCGTCAGGCCGACCAGATTTTGGATCGGCATTCCCTTGATATCCTGGCCTCGGCGGTCGGCCGCGAGGCGCTGGGCGAGGTTCTCGACAGTGGTCTGGCTCATTTCGATCAGGTGCGTGGCACTTGGGCGGCGGCCTTCGGCCAGGGCGATTGCGATGCCATGGCCTATGTCGCTCACGACATCAAAAGCATTGCCGCCAGTCTGGGCTTACAGCGTCTGGCCGCCCAGGCCAAGGCGGTGGAAAGCATGGCCCGGGCCGGCGATCGCGATCAGGCCATGGCCGCAGGCGCCGGCATGGACGAGCGCATCAACGAAGGCGTGGCCCAATTGCTTTTGTTCCGCACTGACTTGTCATAAGCCGCATTGCCGCCCATTTGTGACCTATCGCCCCCGGATCAGAGCCATCCATGTTCGCCAGCGCCAAAACCACTATGCCCGATCCAAGCCAAGCCCTGCCCGGGCGTGACCGGGTGATGCCGGTGCCCGACCGTCATCTGGTCCTGGGCCGGCCGTTGCTGCCGCCTTTCCCCGCTTCTTGCCAAAGCATGCTGGTGGGCATGGGGTGCTTTTGGGGGGCGGAACGGCGCCTGTGGTCCTTGCCCGGCGTGTGGGTGACGGCGGTGGGCTATGCCGGCGGTTTCACCCCCAATCCAACCTACGAAGAAGTGTGCAGCGGCAGGACCGGGCATAACGAGGTGGTGCAGGTGGTCTTCGACCCGGTGGAACTGCCCTTGGCCGCGTTGCTGCGGGTGTTCTGGGAAAGCCATGACCCCACCCAGGGCATGCGCCAAGGCAACGATGTCGGCACTCAGTACCGGTCCGGGCTTTATGTGACCGATGCCGAGATGCGCCAGACCGCCCTGGACAGCCGTCAGGCCTATGGGGCAAAGCTGGCCGCCGCCGGCTTGGGCGCCATCACCACCGAAATCATCGATGCCCCGGCATTTTACTACGCCGAGGCCTATCACCAGCAATATCTGGCCCGCAATCCCAACGGTTATTGCGGTCTGGCCGGGACCGGCATTTCCTGCGGCTGATCGGCCAGTTCCCGAAGCGCCTTCAGCGAGGCCCGCGTCAATTCACCCAGGGCCTCGATCTCGGCGCCGGAAACGGTTTCCGCCGGGCGGGGGTCGCGCATGAAGCTGTGCGCCGCCAGCGACAGGGCCCGGCAACCGACGCTGGACGCCGCGCCCTTCATCCGATGTGCCAGGTCAAGAAAAGCGGTGCCATCGCCATGCTGCCAGGCATTGAGCATTTCCGCCATGACCGGGGGCAGGTTGTCATGGGCTTGGGCCATCAGGGTGGCGAATACGCCTTCGCCGACCCACTGCCGCATTTCCGTCAGATAGGCGCGATCAAGGATGTCATCGCCCATGGCCGTACTCTCTTAATGGTAATAGGGGCACGTTAAGCCTTTTGCCGGCCTGTGCGCAAGTCTCATCCTTGACCGCCGTCAAAGGGCAGACGATGGCGGCATGTTAGGGTCCGCGCATGAACGAAACCACCCCCGATCCCTCTTCCGGTACCGCCGATGGCGGTGGCTGGGGGGCGTTGTCCGACCTGCCCGGCAATCCCATCATGTGGGTGCTGATCATCAGTGAATTGCTGGTGTTCGGCGCCTTTTTCGTCGCCTTCGGCATCGCCCGGGTGCTGGACGTGGAAACCTTCCGTGCCGGTCAGGCCATGCTGGATGTCCGCATGGGCGGCCTTAACACCTTGGTGTTGGTGACCAGTGGCTGGCTGGCGGCCAAGGCGGTGCAGCGTCAGAGCGCCGGCGCCGGCTTTGCCGCCCGTTCCTATCTGGCCGGGGCCGGGGCCCTGGGGCTGGTCTTTCTGCTCATCAAGGGGGTGGAATATGCCGCCAAGGCGGCGCAGGGCATCGACATCGAAACGAATACCTTCTTCACCCTGTTCTATCTGATGACCGGCTTTCATGCCATGCACGTCATCATGGGGGTGATCGTGCTGGCCATCGTCGGCTGGAAGAATTCTTCCGACAATCTGGAAACCGGGGCCGCCTTTTGGCACATGGTTGACCTGATCTGGCTGATCCTGTTTCCCATCGTCTATCTGCTGCGGTGAGGGTGATGAAAGCCGAAGAAAGCCAAAGCCAATGGAGCCGGCGTCTGGCCCTGACCTGGGCGGTACTGGTGGGGCTGACCCTGGTGTCGCTGGTGGCGGTGCTGGGTTTCGGCCACAGCGAGGCCGGACTGGTGGCGGTGGCGGTGGCGTTGACCGCCTCTTTCCTCAAGGCTCGCTTGGTGTTGGATCACTTTCTTGACCTGCGCCGCGCCGGCTCGGGCTGGCGCGGCTTCTTCAATGGCGCCTTGCTGCTGATCTTGTTGATTTTGTTCGCGACCTATTTGGCGGCCGATTATTAACAATTAAGCTACAATTTGCGCTCTCAGGTTGCGTTTTGTGCGCATGCTCTCTACACTCCCCAAGCTTGACCCTTAAGGGGTGTGCTATTGGGGAGTTGCGAGTCATGAAACGAGCAATCTGCCTTGCTGGCGGCGGTCCCGCCGTGGGATTGAGCCTGGGGGCGCTCAAGCGCCTGCACGAGGAAGAGGACATCCGTTTCGACGTCTGGTCGCTGGCCTGCATCGGCGCCTGGCTGGGCATCGTCTGGAACCAGGCCGAGCCGGGACATGAGGCCGAGACGTCGGAAGCCTTTTTCCGCCAGATTTTCCGCCCCGACGACGTCTATGACCGTTTTCCCATTGCCGCCGCCTTCGCCCCCGATTATCAGGCCAGCGCCACCAACATGGTGGAGTTCATCCTGGATCCGGCCAGCTATCGCAATCTGGTGGTGCCGGCGGCGATCCAGGAAGCGTGGATGGATATCCTGCGTTTTGCCGGCGATCCCAGCCAATGGACCCAGGCCAATTTCAACAGCCTGCTTCTCAATCAGGTTCTGGCGGTCAACCCGCTCTCCCGCTTCGTCACCAGCCTGATGTACAAAAGCAAGACCCGTGGGCTGTCGCGTATCTATTACCCCGACAGCGCCTTCTTGCAGCAAATCGACTTCAAACGTCTGTCCGAGCCGGGGCGTCCGGTGCTGTACCACAACGCCTATAATCTGACCGATGACCGGCTGGAGCTGTTCAGCAACAAGGACGGCAAGTATCAGCATATCTCGGCCCAGACACTGTGCGCCTGCTCGGCCCTGCCGTACATCGAGGAACCGGTGATCATGGACGGCAAGACCTATTGCGAGGGGGCCACCGTCGACACCGTCAATTTCGAGGATCTGATGCGCAATCATCCCGATCTGGACGAGGTCTGGGTCAGCCGTATCCTCGACATCAAGCAGGTGCGCAAGCCGGAAAACCTGTACGACGCCCTCAACAATCTGGTCATGCTGTTCGCCGCCACCACCAGCGAGGACGACGTCAAGCTGTTCAAGCACCATGTGGCCAAGGACTATCCCGATCTGCGGGTGATCGAGATACCGGTGGAATTCAACATCACCTACGACTGGAGCCATTCCAACCTCGACCATTCCATGGACGAAGGCTATGACGCCGCCGCCCATGTGTTGGCCGCCTATCGCCAGGGACGCCAACTGACGCCAGCCGAATCCCATGCGGTTTCGGTGCTGCCGGTGCGCCCGCGTCGGGCCAAGACGGCTGCCGGCAAGACTTGAACAGGGCGGTTGCCGCTAAGAAAATGGATCAGGGCAGGGGGGTATGATGAGTTTCCTGGACGACGTCAAGATCGGCACCAAGATCGCGGTGATCCCCATTGTCGCCACCATCGGCATGATCGCCATGGCGGTGATCGGCATGCGCGGTTTGGCCAATCAGGAACAGGCGCTTGACGATATCGCCCGCGTCGCCTTCGCCAAATCGGTGGAAAGCGCCCATTTCGCCTCTTTGGTGCAGGCGGCCCATTCCGACCTCTATCGCCTGCTGACCTGGAATGCTGCCGGCGTCGATGCCGCCCAGATGGAAAAGGTGGAAACCAGCTTCAAGACCTCCTTGGCCGAAGCCGGGAAAATGCTGGGCCGCTATCGCACAGCTTACGCCTTGTCGGCGGAAGAAGCGGCGCTGGTGGCCAAGACCGACAAGGCCTTGGGCCTGTACAAGGAAAACACCGGGCAGGTGCTGTCCATGCAGGCTTTGGATTTCACCGCCGCGGTGTCGTTCATGTGGACGGCACAGGACAGTTTCCAGGCGTTGATGGTGGATTCCCAGTCGATGATCGCGCTGGAAAGCCGTCTGGTGGACGAATCCAAGGCCCAGGCCAGTGAGGCGGCGGGGCGTACCCGCGCTTTGTTCATCGGCATTTCCGTGGCGGCGCTGGCGACGCTGGTGGCCATCGCCTTCGTCCTGGGCCGGGTCATCGCCCGCGCCGTCGGCGGCATGACCGGGGCGATGGAGCGGTTGGCCCAGGGCCAATTGGACGTGGTGGTGCCATCCATCGGTCGGCATGATGAAATCGGCGCCATGGCTGCTGCCGTCCAGGTGTTCAAGGACAATGCCGTGCGTGTCAAGGCGCTCACCGACGAGCAGGAAGCGGTGCAGCGTCAGGCCGAGCAGGACAAGCGTGCCGCCATGGCCGAACTGGCCGCCGATATCGAAATGACCGTGCGCACCGCCGTCGATGCCGCCTCGGCTGCCGCCGGGGCCATCCGCGGCGAGGCGGAATTGCTGGCCGCCAATGCCGAAACCGCCTCGGCCCAGACCGAACAGGTGGTGCAGTCGTCGGAAGCGGCCAGCGGCAACGTGGAAACCGTGGCCCAGGCGGCGGAACGGCTGGTGAGCTCCATTTCCGAGATCGATCGTCAGGTCAGCGAATCGTCCCGCGTCGCCGAGGAAGCGGTGGCCGAGGCGGCGCGCACCGACGAAACGGTGAAAAGCCTGACCCAGGCGTCGAAGAAGATCGGCGAGGTGGTCGGTCTGATCAACGACATCGCCAGCCAGACCAACCTGTTGGCGCTCAACGCCACCATCGAGGCGGCCCGCGCCGGTGACGCCGGCAAAGGCTTCGCCGTGGTGGCGGGCGAGGTCAAGGCCTTGGCCAATCAGACCACGCGGGCCACCGACGAGATCGCCGGCGAGATCAATTCCATGAAAGCCGCCACCGATGAAGCGGTGCGGGCCATTGACGGTATCGTCGCCACCATCGGTCGGGTCAGTCAGGCCTTGGCCGCCATCGCCGGCGCCGTCGCCGAGCAGGGCCGCGCCACCGAGGAAATCAGCGTCTCGGTCAGTCAGGCCGCCGACGGCACCAGGGTGGTCAGCGCCGGCATCGGCGAGGTACGGCGGGTGGCGCAGGAAGTGGGCAATGCCGCCGGCAATGTTCACGGCACCACCGAAACTCTGGTGGATGAATTCGAGCGTCTGCAATCCGAGGTCGATGCCTTGGTCAGCCGCCTGAAGTCAGCATAATTAAAGTAGAGATAAATAACTCGAGGGAGAAAACCATGAAGATGTTGAAGACCGCCTTACTGGCCGGAGCCGTGCTGTTGGCCCAAGGTGGCGTCGCTTTGGCCGATGAATGCAGCAAGGCCCAGACCCTGGTGGACAAGGCCATCACCCATTACGCTGCCGTCGGCAAGGACAAGTCGTTCACCGATTTCATGGACAAGGGCAACAAGGACTGGGTGGACGGCGAATTGTACGTCATCGTCTCCACCATGGAGGGAATCTTCAAGGTTCACGCCATCAATCCCAAGCTGATCGACAACCCGGCCCTGCCGGCGCTCAAGGACACCAACGGCGTGATGATCATCCAAGAGATGATCCGCGTCGGCAAGGAAACCCCGTCGGGTGGCTGGGCCAAATACACCTGGACCCATCCGGAAACCAAGAAGCTGGCGCCGAAGCACACCTGGGTCAAAGTCAAGGATAACCAATTGTTCATGGTTGGCTGTTATCCTTGATCTTGGGTTACTTCGTTTTAATAGGGGCGCCGCCGGCTTTGTCGGCGGCGTTTTTATTTCATTTACAAAGTCGTGACAAATCGTTCCAAAAATCGCCTTAACATCCATCAATCATTACGTCATCGCATCCTCTTCGGTTGCGCCGAATCTCGGACTATGCTTAACCTGTTCAAGTTGGTTCACAGGATCAGTGGCCGTCGATCTTCGTCGCGGTCAGCATGAAAATGTGAATTTATTGTCGTCAATTGAGGTGGGGCCTCGGCGACATTAGGGCGGGACGGGAGCAGGCGGCGCGGATGAAACCCTATATCGTTGCCATCTTCAATCAGAAGGGGGGGATATCCAAGACCACCACCAGTACCAATCTGGCGGTATGCTTGGCGGCTCATGGCAAATCGGTGGTCCTCATCGACCTTGATTCGCAAGGCGATTCCACCAAAAGCCTGGGTGTCGATCCCAATTCCAAAAAGGGCATCTACGACCTGTTCATCGGCACCGCCCAGTTGGACGAGGTCATCCAGGACACCATGTTCAGTGGTGTGCGGGTGGTTCCGTCGACCTATTCCCTGGCCGGTATCGAAATCAAGCTGTCCGAGATGAAGGATTCGCAGCGGACCTTGTCGGCCATCGTCAATCAGGCGCAGATGGATTGCGACTATGTGGTCATCGACTGCCCGCCGGCCTTGGGTATCTTGCCCATCAACGCCTTGGCCACGGCGCATGCGGTGATTATTCCGGTGACCGCCACGCCTTATGCCAATGACGGTTTGCTGCGCACCTTGCCCTCGATCAAATACGTCCAGGAAGGGCTGAACAAGTCGTTGCTGCTGCAAGGCGTGCTGTTCACCATTCACGACCGCCATAAAAGCGCGCGCAAGATCAGCCAACTGATCCGGTCGCGCCTGGGTGGCACTGTCTATGCCTCGGAAATTCCGCGCGACAACATGGTGATCGAAGCCGCTGCCGCCCGTTTGCCGGTTTGCGTCTATGCACCGCGATCCTCCGCCGGTCAGGCCCACCTGAATTTCACCGGTGAATTTCTTGATCGTCATCAGAAGATCGCCGCCAAGGCCGGGACCGAGGTGGCGGCGCCGCTGTCGCGCGATGCGGCCTTGGAGCGGCTGGGCCGCTGGCAGGTGGAATTGGCCTCGAAGGTCAGCCGTCCTGCCGATTCCCGTCTCAAGCAAGGCGAGGACCGGTTGGACCGCATGCTTTATGGCGATCGCACCCAGTTCGAGCGGTGGCACCTGTCGCTGATCCACTTCTTCATCGACCACCGCCTGTACCTGATGGCGTTCTTGCTGGTGGTGATGGTCGGTGGCGTGTTCGCCATCAGCATGGGCTTTGAAGGTTTGCGTCTGCTGTCTTCGGCCATCGGGTTGTGAAACCCGTCCTCGTATTTTCTTGAAAAACCCCAAACCGCACAGATCGGCAATTGCCGCTGATCGGTCTGTTTGATTAAATGCCCCCTTGGATTTGTGGGCGTGCGTGTTTGCATCGCCGATTGGGGGAATGATGATGGATGCCGCCGCCAAGGGTGACGGACTGGCCGTGGTGACCTTTCGCCTGGGCGGCCATTCGTTCGGCTTTGGCGCTGAATGGGTGGCGGAAGTGGTCCCCAATGCGTGGTTGGCCCGTCCACCGGCGCTGCCGGTCATGGCCGCCGGCCTGCTGGATCTGGGCGGCACCGCCATTACCGTGCTGCGCGGTGATCTGCTGTTGGGCCTGCCGGAGCAAAGTTTCGGCCTGGATGCGTCGATCCTGGTGATGAAGGGACAAAAAGGCCGTGTCGGTCTGCTGACCGGTCGGGTCGACGGCGTGCGCGACCTGCAATCCTTCACCTATCAGCCGGTGGATGGCGAGAACAACTTCCAGGGCTGTTTACGGGCGCAATTGGTCAGCGACGGCTTTGTCGTCCATCTGCTGGATTGGCCGCGCATGTTGGGCGCCGAGGAACAGGCGCGGCTGGCCGAGTTCGAGGATCGCGCCACTCAGCGTCTGGCCCTGTGGGACGACACCCCGTCATGACCACCGTCGCCGACTTGCTGGCCGATCCGTATTTCCCCCGTTTGAAGGCGTTGGTGATCGATGTCACCGGCATGGCGTTTTATGCCGACAAGGATGCCGATCTGGCCCTGATCGTCGCCGATCGCATGGATCATTGCGCCATCGACAACTGCGCCACCTATCTGGAGCGGCTGCAAGGCGACGGCGAGGAAATGGATTCCCTGGTGGCTGAGCTGACCATCGGCGAAACCTATTTCTTCCGCCACAAGGAACAGTTCGACGCCCTGCGCGAAATCATCCTGCCCGATATCCTGGCCCGCAACGCCTCCAGCCGCCGTTTACGCATTTGGAGCGCCGGCTGTGCCACCGGGCCCGAGCCCTATACCCTGGCTATTTTGCTCAAGCGCGAATTCGGCGCGCAGATGCTGGGCTGGCACGTCTCGATCCTGGGCACCGACATCAACCAGAAATTCCTGGCCCGCGCCCGCGACGGTCGCTACGACCAATGGGCGTTTCGGGCGACGCCGGAAAATATCCGGCAAGACTGCTTCGTTGCGGTGGGCAAGCAATGGCAGATCAAGCCCGAATACAAGGCCATGGTCAGTTTCCAGTACCATAACCTGACCCGCAACCGCTTTCCCTCCATCACCGACAACATCGCCGCCTTCGACATCATCATCTGCCGCAACGTTGTCATCTATTTCAGCCGCGAAACGGTCGAGGCGCTGGTGCCGTGCTTCCGTGAAAGCCTGACCAATGGCGGTTGGCTGGTCATGGGGCACGCCGAGCCCAACATGGAGCTGTTCCGCTCGTTCCGCACCGTCAATTGCCCCGGCGCCGTGCTGTATCAGCGTGTCGATGGGGATGCGCCGGAAACACCGCCGCCCGCTTTGCGCCCGCCGCCGCCCTTGCGTCCGCCCGGTCCGGCGGCACGGCCCCCCAAGCCCTCCAAGCCGGTACTGCGTCCGCCGGCCGCGGCGGCCAAGGCCACCCCGGCGGCGACCACGTCGCAGCCCTTGTCCGAGGTGCGCGCCCTGGCCGATCAGGGGAAATGGGACGACGCCTTGCGCGCCTGCGATACGGCGTTGACCGGTGATGCCCTGAACTGGCGGCCCCATTATTTGCGGGCGCTGATCCTGGACCAGATGGGCGACAAGGAAGCCTGCGAAACCGCCTTGCGTCGGGCCATCTATCTGGATCGCCGCGCGGTGCTGCCCCATTACCATCTCGGCCTGTTCCTGCAACGGGCGGAAGAGATCGAGGCGGCGCGGCGGTCGTTCCGAAACGTCCTCACCTTGCTGGAACATCAGGCCGACGAAACGCTGGTGGACGAGGGCGAAGACCTGAACGCCGGCCAATTGCGTGAAACCGTCGGCATGCACATGAAATTGATCGGAATGTGATGACCCAGCCCGGCACCACCTTTTCCATGGACGATCCGGCCTTTATCGAGCGTGTGCTGAAGGCCCGCGCCCGTCGTCTGGCCGCCGCCCGGCGCGAGGCGGCGCCGGTCAGCCAGGGATTGTCTGTCTTGTGTTTTCAGGTGGCCGGCGAGGCTTACGCCCTGCCGCTGGACTCTTTGGCCGAGGTTCTGCCGCTGCCGCCGGTGACGCCGGTGCCCGGCTTGCCGCAATCCTTGCTGGGGGTGACCAATGTGCGCGGCGAAATCCGCCCGGTGTTCAATCTGCACGACATGCTGACCCTGCCCGAGCCCGAGGCGGGCCAGCGTTGCTTCGCCGTTTTCCTGCGTGCACCAGGGCGCCCGGTGGGCCTGCGGGTCAACGAAATGCGCCGGATCATCCGGCTCGATTCCGAGCAACTGACTTTTCCCCATGAAAGCGGCAATGGGCTGCCGCAACGTTTCATCCGTGGGATCAGCCCCGATACCCTGATCTTGCTTGATCCCCAACAAATCCTTGCGCAAGACGTTCTGCAGGACCGCAGAGCCGATTACCGCCGTAGCCTGTGAAGGAAGACCAGATGGATAGCGCCGATTTCGCCCCCTGGAAACGAATGAAGCTTCGCCGCAAGTTCATCGTCGTCGCCGCCATGTTCACCGTGGTGCTGGCCGGCCTGATCGCCTATACGGCCAGCGCCGTGCATCAGCAAAAGGCGCAGTTCTTCACCGCCGACGTCGCTGGACGCCAGCGCATGCTGATCCAGAAATACACCGAAGAGGTGCTGTTGGCCGGCCAGGGCCAGAATACCGAGCATGCCGCTACCTTGGCGCAGATGCGCGAGGCGCTGGAAGTGCTGGAAAACGGCGGCAACGCCTTGATCGGCGGCGAATCGGGCATGCGGGTGGCGGTCGAGCCGACCGCCGATGCCGAATTCCGCGCCAAGCTGGGCGAGCAGGCGGTGCAATTGCGCCAGCTGGAAACCGAAGCCGGTCGCTATTTGGCCCTGGCCGCCAATGATGGGCGGCGGGCCGAGAAGCTGCGCGAGATTCTGGCGCTGCAATCCCAGGTGACCAAGCAGGCCGACCAGTTGGTCAAGATGCAGATCCGCGAGGTCGAGCGGCACATCAACCTGACCATCACCATCCTGATCATGCTGGGCTTGGGCGCGGCTTTCGGCGGTGTCGCCATTTCCTGGATCATCGGCCACGAAATCGTCGACCCCCTGGCCGCCTGCGCCAAGGCGGCGCTGGAAATCGCCAAGGGAAATTTGCGTATTCAGCCGCAGCGCATCACCTCGGCCGATGAAATCGGGCAGTTGCAGGAAGCCTTCAATGACATGCTGATTTCCTTGCGGGAAATCGCCTTGCAATCGCGGTCGGTGTGCGAAAACCTGACCATCGCCGCCTCGCAGATTCTGTCCTCGACCCAGTCGCAGGCGGCGGGGACCAAGCAGCAGGCGGCGGCGGTGCAGGAAATCACCACCACGGTGGAACAGATCAACCTGTCGTCCAAGCAGGTGGCGGAACGTTCGCGCCAGGTGGCCAGCACGGCGGATGCGGTGGCGCAATCGGGCCATGCCGGCCTGCAAGCCGTGCACGAAACCACCATGGGCATGGAAGCCATCCGCGAACAGGCGGAAACGGTGGCGGAAAACATCATCACCCTGTCCGAACGCACCCAGGCGGTGGGCGAGATCATCGCCACCGTCAACGAAATCGCCGAGCAATCCAATCTGGTGGCGCTCAACGCCGCCATCGAGGCGGCGGATGCGCGTGAATCCGGGCGCCGCTTCTCGGTGGTCGCCAACGAGATCAAGAATTTGGCCGATCAGGCCAAGGAAGCCACCTCGCAGGTGCGCGGCATCCTCGAGCAGACGCAAAAGGGCATCAACACCTCGGTGATGCTGACCGAAGAGGCGCTGAAGCGGGTCGAGGTCGGGCGTGAACGCACCAATATGTCGGAACAGGTCATCCGCCAGATGGCCGACAATATCCAAGACAGCGTCCACGCCTTTCAGCAGATCGTCGGCGCCACCAACCAGCAGCAGATCGGGCTGGAACAGGTGACCCAGGCCTTGCATGAAATCCGTCAGGCCAGCCAGCAGACGGCGCAGACCACGGCGCAATTGGAACGCTCGTCGGCGGAATTGTCCAATCTGGGCCAGCAATTGGCCAAGACGCTGGAGAAATACCAGCTTTGATGGACATCCGCGAAAGGCTGTTGGCCGCTTTCCAGGTGGAGTATCAGGAACACCTGGAAGTCATCCGCAAGTTGCTGGCGGAAATGCTGGCACGCGCGGATGGCGGCTGCGGCATCGGCCAGTTGGATGAAATCTTTCGCCGCGCCCATTCGCTGAAGGGCGCCGCCCGCGCCGTCGATCTGGGGCCGGTGGAGCAACTGGCCCATCGGTTGGAAACCCTGTTCGCCCGTCTGCGGACCGGCCACACCAAATTCGATCCGCTGGTGGCGTCGTTGGTGATGCGGACCTTGGATATGGTCGAGGATTGGGTCGCGGCTTTTGCCGGCGGCCAAAATCCACCCGACATCGCCCCCTCCCTGGCCAAGCTGGAAGCTTTTCTCGAAACCGGTGCGGTCGAGGCGCCCTCTGCGCCCGTGGCCCCGGTGATCACCGTGCCGGCGGAGTTGGAAGCGGCCATCGCCGCCGCCGCCTCGCCGCCCGAGCCGGCGGTCGAGGCTGCCCCCGAACCGCCACGTGCGGCCATCGCCGCCGAGGAATCGGTGCGGGTGCGTGCCATTCATCTCGATCGCCTGCTGCGCACCTCGGACGAATTGCTGACCGAAACCATGAATCAGCGGGCGGTGACCGAGGGCCTGATGGTGCTGGACCGCCAGTTGGGCGAAAGCGAAGGGGTGTGGCTGCGTTACCGCAAGCTGGCGGCGGCCTTGGCCCATGATCATGGTGACGACGACCGCGTCACCGCGCTGGGGCGCATGGGCGAGGAACTGGAACAACGCTTCCGCCAGATGGCCCGCCGCGCCCGCGATTCCCGGCGCCGCCAGCAGCGCAACGGCTGGGCGCTTCGACAATTGGGGGTGGAGTTTCAGCAAGAGGTGCGCGACGCCCGCATGGTGCCGGCGGAAAGCGTGTTCGCCGGTTTCCGCAAGATGGTGCGCGACATCGCCCGCGATGCCGGCAAGATGGTGGAAGTGCAGGTAGGCGGCCTGGATGTGGAAGCCGACCGCATGGTGTTGCAGGGGCTGAAAGACCCGGTGATGCATTTGCTGCGCAATTGTCTGGCCCACGGCATCGAGGGACCGGCGGAACGCGAGGCCAGCGGCAAGCCGGTCGATGCCATGATCGGTTTGCGCTTCGACGTCAGCGACGGTCGGTTGGCGGTCTGGGTGGAGGATGACGGGCGCGGCCTGAATTTCGCCCGTATCCGCGCCAAGGCGGTGTCGCAAGGCATGTTCAACGAGGCCGAGGCCGCCGATCTGGATCAGCAATCGCTGATCGATCTGATCTTCGATCCGGGTTTTTCCACCTCGGGCGATGTCAACGATCTGTCCGGGCGCGGCATGGGCCTGTCGGTGGTGCGCGAAACCGTGACCATGATGAATGGCACCGTCGACGTGCGACCGCGCGCGCCCTATGGCACCGCCTTTCGCCTGTCGGTGCCGTTGTCGGTATCGACCCAGCGCCTGTTCCTGGTCGGCTGCCAGGGCCATGTCTACGCCATTCCGACCGAGGGCGTCGACCGCCTGCACCGCATCGTTTCCGAAGCGGTGGGCACGGTCGAGGGTAAATCGGTGGTCTGCCTGGAAAACCGCCAGATCCCGCTGTTGTCGCTGGCCCATCTGTTGGGCCTGGGCGAAACCGCGGTCAAGGTCAGCCGCAACGTGGTGCCGCTGTTGGTGCTGAAACACGGCGAGCGGCGGGTGGCGGTGGCGGTGGACGAGTTTTTGTCCATCCGCGACGCCCTGGTCAAGGATATCGGCGTGCCGGCGGCCATGGGCACTATGGTGGCCGGCGGCATGTTGCTGGAAGACGGCTCCGTCGCCTTGGTGTTGAACCCGTTCGAGATCGTCGAGACCTTCCGCAAATCGGGCTCGATCCGGGTATTGACCACGGTGGAGAAGCCGGCGGAAAAGCGGGTGCCGGTGATCTTGGTGGTCGACGATTCGCTGACCACCCGCACCTTGGAAAAAAGCATCCTGGAAGCCCACGGCTATGTGGTGCGGCTGGCGGTGGATGGGTTGGAAGCGCTGACCCGGCTGCGGGCCGAGCAGGTGGATCTGGTCATCTCCGATATCCAGATGCCGCGCCTGGACGGGTTCGGCCTGTTGCAGGCGGTCAAGGCCGATCAGGCGCTGAAATCGGTGCCGGTCATTCTGGTGTCGTCGCTGGAAGCGCGCGAGGACCGCGAACGCGGTCTGGCCTTGGGCGCCGACGCCTATGTGGTGAAACGAAAGTTCGACCAAAAAGAACTGCTTGAGACCATCGGACAGATCCTATGAGCAAGATTCGCGTTCTGATCATTGAAGATTCCCTGGTGGTGCGAGAGTTGCTCAAGCACATCATCGGTCTGGACGACCGCTTTGAGGTGGTGGCGGCGGTGGAATCGGCGGAAGAGGGGCTGTCGCGGCTGGACGCCCTGGCCCCCGACGTCATTTCCCTGGATATCCGCCTGCCCGGCATGAACGGCCTGGACGCTACGCTTCAGATCATGCAGCGCCGTCCCACCCCCATCGTCGTCGTCGCCGCCAATGTGGATGACGACGAGTTGAACATCGCCATGAACGCCCTGCGGGCCGGGGCGCTGTCGGTGGTGGAAAAGCCGGTGGGGGTGACCAACGCGGCCTTCGAATCCATGGCCCGGCATCTGTGCACCCAATTGGCGATCATGAGTCAGGTGCGCGTGGTCCGCCAGGGCATCGACCGGGGCTTGCGCTTCGGCACCACTGCCGAGCCGCCGCCGCCGCCGCCCAAGGGCACCCGCTATGCCATGTTGGGATTGGTGGCCTCCACCGGCGGGCCGCAGGCCTTGACGCAGGTGCTGACCGGGCTGGGGCCGGATTATCCGCTGCCCATCTTGCTGGTCCAGCACATCACCGCCAGCTTCCTCGATGGTTTTGTTTCCTGGCTGGCCGGGGTGACGCCGTTCGCCGTGCGCATCGCCCAAGGCGGCGAAGTGCCGGAGCCGGGGGTGATCTTCGTCCCCCCCGTCGATCGGCATCTGCGTCTGGCCGGCGGCAAGCTGGCCTTGTCGGACTTGGCCCCGGTGCACAGCCAGCGTCCGTCGGGGTCGGTGCTGCTGTCGTCCATGGCCGACGATCTGGGCCGCAACGGCCTGGGGGTGATCCTGACCGGCATGGGCAGCGACGGGGCCGAGGGCATGGCCGCCATGCACAAGGCCGGCGCCTACACCATCGCCCAGGACGAGAGCACCTGCGTGGTTTACGGCATGCCGCAGGCGGCGGTGAAGCTGCGCGCGGTCAGCGAGGTGGTGCCGCTGCCGGGGATTTCCCAACGATTGCGTGAGCTGTCCGGGGGGCGGGCATGAGCCGGGAGAACAACAAACTGATCCTGGTGGTCGAGGATTCGGCCACCCAGGCCATGCGCTTGCAGCACGTGCTGGAAACCGAGGGGTTCACCACCGTGTGCTGCTATTCCGGCGAAGAGGCGCTGGATCAGATGAACCGGGTGTTGCCCGATCTGATCATCGTCGATTATCACCTGCCGGGCATCCAGGGCGACGAATTGTGCCGTCAGATTCACATGAACCTGACCACGCGGTCCATCCCCATCCTGATCCTGACCGCCGACGAGACCCAGGCCACCGAATTGCACGGCCTGGAATCGGGCGCCGACGATTTCGTCTCGAAATCCGAGGAAACCGACATCCTGCTGCTGCGCGTCCATAACCTGCTGCGCAAATCCAGGCACGACACCACGGTTTTGGACGTGGCCCGGTCGCTGTTCCGCCGCGCCCGCGTGCTGATCGTCGACGACAGCCCGACCTATCGCCAAAGCCTGACCGAGGAATTGCGCGACGAAGGCTGCGAGGTCACCCAGGTGCCCGGCGCCCGCGAAGGCTTGCTGGCGCTGGCTGACGACGATTTCGACTGCGTCATGGTCGACATGGTGATGCCCGAGATGGACGGCGTCGCCTTTTGCAAGGCCCTGGGCGAGCGCAACCGCGATGGTGACGCCCCCCTGGTGGTGCTGATGCTGTCGGCCTATGAAAACAAGGAAAACGTCGCCCGCGCCCTGGAAGCCGGGGCCGACGATTTCATCGGCAAATCGACGGAAATGAGTGTGTTGCGGGCGCGTTTGCGGGCCTTGCTGCGCCGCAAGTTCCTGTCCGAGCAAAACCAGCGCATCGTCGAGGAATTCCGCCTGCGCGAAATGGAAGCCCTGCGCGCCAAGGCCGAGAAGGATGCCGCCGAGGCCCGTGCCGCCCTGGCCGAGGGGCTGGCCCGGGCCAATCGCGACCTGGAGGAAGCCAACCAGAAACTGCGCGAAACCCAGGTTCATCTGATCCAGTCGGAAAAGATGGCGTCGCTGGGCCAGTTGGTCGCCGGCATCGCCCATGAAATCAACAATCCGCTGTCCTTCGCGCTTTCCAACGTGTTCTCGGTGGAAGGCTGGCTGGCCAGCGTCGCCGAGGCCGACGCCTTGCCCGCCGATCTGGCGGCGAAGATCACCAAGTCGCGCTCGCGCATGACCGACACCGCCCAGGGCTTGGAGCGGGTGCGTGAACTGGTGGTCAAGCTCCGCACCTTCTCGCGCCTGGACGAGGGCGAGTTCAACACCATCGACGTGCGCGAGGCGATGGAATCGGTGCTGTTGTTCCTGCGCCACAAGATGACCGGTCGCATCGAGGTGGTGCGCGACTATGCCAGTGTCAACGATTTGGCCTGTTACGGCGGTCAGCTCAATCAGGTGTTGATGAATATCGTCGCCAACGCGGTTGACGCCATCGAGGATCAGGGCATCATAACGGTGCGCACAGGGGTTGAGGGGGACATGTTCGCCATATCCGTCCAAGATAGCGGCAGCGGTATCCCCAAGGAGAACATGGAACGCATCTTCGACCCCTTCTTCACCACCAAGCCGGTGGGGCAGGGGACCGGATTGGGGCTGGCCATCTCGTACAAGATCGTCCAGGCCCATCGGGGCCGCATCGAGGTGGCGTCCGAATTGGGCCAGGGGACCGAATTCCGGGTGCTGATCCCGCGCACGCTGACCGCGTGACGTAACGAAAACAAAGGATGTCCAGGGTGAGCAAATCGGGCCGTGACAATATTCTGGTGGTCGATGACGAACCCCAGATTCTGACCGCCATCACCGACCTTTTGGAAGACGAGTTCACCGTCTGGACCGCCAGCGACGGGCCGTCGGCCCTGAAGCTTCTGGGTGTGCAGGAAATGGCGGTGATCTTGTCGGATCAGCGCATGCCGGGCATGACCGGGGCCGAGCTTTTGGGCCGCGTGCGCGAGATATCCGACGCCACCCGCGTCCTCGTCACCGGCTATTCCGATCTGGATGCCTTGGTCAAGGCGGTCAATCTGGGTCAGATTCACGCCTATCTGTCCAAGCCGTGGAACCCGCTGGAGCTGAAGGTGGTGGTGCGCACGGCGGCCGACCGCTGGCGCCTGGGCCGCACCTTGGAGCGCGAGCGCACGCTTTTGCAGGCGCTGATGGACAACGTCCCCGACGCCATCTTCTTCAAGGATGATTCCCTGCACTTCACCCGCATCAACCCGGCCCAGGCGACCATGCTGGGGCTGGACTCGCCGCTCGAGGCCATGGGCCACATGCTGGGCGATCTGGTGCCGCCGGCCTCGGCCCAACTGGCCGAGGAACAGGAACGCGACATCCTCGATCGCGGCGTGCCGATCATCGACAAGGTCGAGGCCGTGGTCGACGACAAGGGCGCCACCACCTGGTATTCCATCACCAAGGTGCCGATCCGTCTGGGCGGCGACGTGGTCGGCCTGGCCGGCATCGCCCGCGACGTCACCAAGCGCAAGCAGGCCGAGGATTTGCTGCGCCGCTCCCATGACGATTTGCAGCGGGCGGTGGACGAGCGTACCGCCTGGCTGCGCCAGGAAATCAGCCGCCGGGCCCAGGCCGAGGAACAGGCCCGCGCCGCCCGCGACGTGGCCGAGGCGTCGAGCCGGGCCAAAAGCACCTTTCTCGCCAATATGAGCCACGAATTGCGCACCCCCTTGAACGCCATCATCGGCTTTGCCGAACTGGCGGAAAGCCAGATGGGCGAGGCGGAAAAGCAGCGCCTGGGCAGCTTCATTTGCGATATCGGCGAATCGGCCCATCATCTGCTTCGGGTGATCAGCGATATCCTTGACGTGGCCCGGGTCGAGGCCGGCAAGATCAACCTGCACGAAAGCCTGATCTTCATCCCCGAGGTGATCCAGTCGGCGGTGCGGTTGACCGCGCCCAGCGTCACCGCCAAGCAGCAGACGGTGTTGACCTCGTGCCCCGACGACCTGCCGCGGCTGAAGGGTGACGAACGGCTGATCAAGCAGGTGCTGTTGAATTTGGTCGCCAATGCCAGCAAGTTCACCCAGAACAACGGCCAGATCACCATCCGCGCCGAACTGGTCGATGGCTGCGTGCGGCTGTCCATCGCCGACAACGGCTGCGGCATCGCCCCTGATGACATCGCCAAGGTGCTGCAACCCTTCGGTCAGGTGGAAAACCTGCTGGCGCCCAAGCAGGAAGGCACCGGCCTGGGGCTGCCGCTGGCGCGCGAATTCATGGAATTGCACGGCGGCAGTCTGGATGTGCAGTCGCAATTAAATCAGGGGACCACGGTCATCCTGACCTTTCCACCCGACCGTCTGGCCTGAATGCGCCCCATCGCCGCCATCCTCGCCGACAGCGGCCCCATGGACCTGCTGTCCAGCTTCGCCCGGCAATTGACCGAGCGCGGGGTGCGGGTGCGCGGACTGATCCAGCAGCATGACCCGGACATGCAACTGGTCGACGTCCATTCCGGCCAGACCTACGCCATCACCCAGAATCTGGGGCCGGATTCGGAAGCCTGCCGCATCGATCCGTCAGGCTTCGCCGAGGCGTCCATGGTGCTGCGCGCCGCCCTGGCCGAGCCCGCCGATCTGGTCATCGTCAACCGCTTCGGCAAGCTGGAAGCCGGCGGTGCCGGCCTGTCCGCCGAGATGCTGGCGGTGATGGCCGAAGGGGTGCCGTTGCTGACCACCTTGCACGCGGAATTGCTGGAGCAATGGCAGCACTTCACCGGTCATGCCGGGGTTCTGCTGCCCGCCGATCCGGAGGCGCTGCACCGCTGGTGGGATGGCGTGCGGCAGGGGTAATTACCTGTCTTTGGTTTGTCTAATCCTCGATCCTGACCATGGCGGTAAAGCCCGAGACTTCCAGCACCCGGCGCACCGCGCCTGTGGGGCGGGACAGGACCAGCCGTGCCTGTTGCGCCTTCAGCGAGTCATGGGTGATCAGCAGCAATCCCAGCCCGGCGGCGTCCAGATGATCGATTGCGGCCATGTCCAGGCGGATTTCCGTATCCTTTTGCGGTGCCGGCATCTGCCGCAACATTTGCCGCCAGCGCGGATGGGCGTTGAAGACCAGCGCGCCGGACAGGTGGATGGCATCGGTGGTGAAGTTGTATTCGAGCGGCTGATGCATGATGGTTTCTTTCTATGCCAGCACGGTGTGCAGGAACGAATCGACGTCGCGTGACAATTTGCCGGTGGGTTCCTCCAGGTCCTCGGCGGCCCAGATCACCCGGATGGCCGAGGCATAGGCCCGGGCCGAGGTGATGGTCACCTGGGCGACGCCGTCGGCCAGGGTGCGGGCATCGGTGCTGACCGCGCTCATGCTGGCGGCGATTTCGCGAGTGGCGGCGCCTTGCTGTTCCACGGCCCCGGCGATGGAGGCGGAGACGTGGTCGATGTCGTCGATGGTGGTGGCGATGGCCTGGATCGCTCCCACCGTCTGGGCGGTGACCTGCTGGATGGTCGCCACCTGATTGGTGATCTCGGCGGTGGCCTGGGCGGTCTGGTCGGCCAGATGCTTGACCTCGGCGGCGACGACGGCGAAGCCTTTCCCGGAATCGCCGGCTCGTGCCGCCTCGATGGTGGCGTTGAGCGCCAGCATGTGGGTTTGGCGGGCGATGGTTTCGATCATGCCGACCATGGAGCCGACGCGTTGGCCGATCTCGGCCATGGCGGTGACCATGGTGTCGGTGCGGCGGGCGTCCTCGGCCGCCTTGGCGGCGATGGACGAGGCGCGGTGCGCCTGGCTGCCGATCTCGCCGACCGAGGCCGATAATTCCTCGATGGCGGTGGCCACCGACTGGACGTTGGCGGTGGTGCGCATGGAGGCTTCCGCCACGTCCAAGACGTCGCCCTGGCCGCTGCTGTCGGCGCCGTGGCCCACGTCCTCGGCGATGGTGATGATTTCGCCGGTCTTGGCCGACAGGGCGTTGGCATTGCTGCGCACGTTGGTTTCCAGCGCTTCGGCCAGCCGTGCCGTCTGTTGGCGCTGGGCGGTCTCGGCCTTGACCTTCAACTCTTCCTGCTCCGCCCGCAGGCGGGTCATGTTGGCGCTGGTTTCGCGGAAGACCTCGAAGGCCGAGGCCATGATGCCGATTTCATCGCCGCGATCGCTGAGATCGGGGCTGGCGCCGTCCTTGCCGGCGGCCAGATCGGACATGGCCCGGGTCAGTACCGTCATGGGCGCGGCCAAGGCGTGCCACAGCAGCAAGACCGCCAGGGCCAGGGCCGACAGGCTGCCGCCGATAGCCATACCGGCAATGGTCGTTGGCGGCAGACCCGAAGCTGCGGCGGCGATCACCGCGGCTTGGGCGCAAGCGCACAGCCCCAGGGCCAGGATCACCTTGGTGCGGATACCCAGATCGCAGATCAAGGGCAGGGGCATCACAGGGCTCCGACAGTGGAAGCGATGCCGCCCAGCAGGCCCAGCGATCCCAGCACCGCCCCGACGATGACGCGCAGATTGCGTCCGGCCCGGCTTCTAGTGGCGGTGGCGGCAGTCAGCAATGTGGCTTCCAGGCGCATTTCCACCTCTTTCAGAGCATCGATGCGGCGGGTGGCGGCCTCGAACCACAGGATCGCGGTGGGGCGGTGGAGCTTGGCATCCTCGGCCAGGGCAGCGTTGCGCAAGGCGTTTACCACCCGCTCGGGATCGGCCAGCGCCGCTTGGCTGAAGCGGGCCAGTTCCGCTCCGGCACCATCGGCGAACAGGCGCAGCAGCATGTCCTGCTGTTCATGCAGATCATGGGCACGGCGGCGGGCGGCGGCTTCCATGGTCGGCGCCGACAGGGCGGCGGTCAGGTGGGCGCGTTCCTGGCCGGCGGCTTCCTTGGCCGAAACCAGATTGAGATAGGCGGTGCCCAGTCGCGCCAGCCGACCACGGGCGGCGCTTTTCACCCCTTGGCCGATCAGGTCGAGCAAAACACCGATGCGCCCGCCATAGCCCATGGCCGCTTGGGCCGGGGGCACTTGGCGGTGCCGGATACGCTGACGATGGGCGTCCAGGCCCGCCACCCCCGAAGTCACCGCTTCATCCGGGGGGTGATCGGCAAAAACACGATGAAAGGCCGCCAGACTGTCATCGGTGACGGCGATTTGCCGGTCGAGCGTGGTGTAATCGTCGGCGCTTTTGGACAGATAGCCCACCGACAGGCCGCGTTCGCGTTGCAATTCGTGGATCAGGCGCCCGGCGGCGACGATCTGGCCGATGCGGTCCAGGGTCTGGCCCGATGACCGCCCCTGGCGGCGCGCATCCAGCGCCAGGGCTGGCGCCGTCAGCACCAGGGCGGCGGCAGGAACGGCAAGGCCGGTCAGGGCGGCGGAGACGATAGCGTGCATGGTGACCTCCGGCGGGAAGGAGGAAGGACAGGAATTCTGTCCAAACCAAGCAAGTCATATGCCACTTATAAAGTCTTTGAATCGATTTAAGAATCGCTACAAACAAAAACGCTGCCTGCCTGTTGGGCGGGCAGCGCTTGAGCTGGTGATGAAAAAATGGGCGTTAAAGTTGTGATAACCACGGCGCCAGATCGGCGCGCGCGCGTTCGGCGTACAGCTTCTTGCGGTCGCGGCCCTTGATCTTCTTGCCCCGTTCGTCCCGCTCGGGCGCCGGCGGGAACAGGCCGAAATTGATGTTCATGGGCTGATAGGTGTCGGCGTGGGCGCCGCCGGTGACATGGGTCAGGATGGCCCCCAGGGCGCTGGTTGGCGGCGGGGCGACGAAATCGTGTCCCAGCGCCTGGGCGCTGGCGGCGAGACCGGCAAGAAAGCCGATACTGGTGCTTTCCACATAGCCCTCGCAGCCGGTGATCTGACCGGCCAGACGCAGGCGCGGCTGGGCCTTCAGCCGCAATTGCTGGTCCAGCACGCGCGGGCCGTTGACGAAGGTGTTGCGGTGCAGGCCGCCCAGACGGGCGAATTCCGCCGCCTCCAGGCCGGGAATGGTGCGGAAGATGCGGGTCTGCTCGCCGTGGCGCAGCTTGGTCTGGAAGCCGACCATGTTGTAAAGCGTGCCCAGCTTGTTGTCCTGGCGCAGCTGGATCACCGCATAGGGCTTGGGGCCATAGGGATTGGTCAGCCCCACCGGCTTGCCGGGGCCGTAGGCCAAAGTCTCGCGCCCGCGTTCGGCCATCACCTCGATGGGCAGGCAGCCCTCGAAATAGGGCACGTCCTTTTCCCAATCGTGGAACGGCACCTTTTCACCGGCCAGCAGGGCGTCGATGAAGGCGTAATACTCGTCCTTGGTCAGCGGGCAATTGATGTAATCCGAGCCCTCGCCCTTGTCGTAGCGCGACTGGAACCACGCCTTGGAAAAGTCGATGCTGTCCTTATGGATGATCGGCGCGATGGCGTCGAAGAACGACAGCGAATCCTGGCCGGTGACGCTGCGGATGGCCTGGGCCAGGGGTTCCGAGGTCAAGGGGCCGGTGGCGATGACCACGTTGTCCCATTCCGCCGGCGGCAGGCCTGCCATTTCCTGGCGCAGGATGGTGACGTTGGGGTGTGCGGCCAATTCCTGTTCGACCGAGGCGGAAAAGCCGTCGCGGTCCACCGCCAGGGCGCCGCCGGCGGGCACCTTGTTGCGGTCGGCGCAATCCATGATCAGCGACCCGGCCTTGCGCAACTCTTCATGCAGCAGGCCGACGGCGTTGTAATCGGCGTCGTCGGAGCGCAGAGAGTTGGAACACACCAGTTCCGCCAGCCCGTCGGTCTGGTGGGCCGGGGTTTGCCGGTGCGGGCGCATCTCGTGCAAGGTGACGCAGAGGCCGCGTTTGGCGATCTGCCAGGCGGCTTCGCAGCCGGCCAAGCCACCGCCGATGACGTGGATGGTTTTATCGGTATTCATGGGGCTGGACATAAGGCCAAGTCAGGCCGATGTCCAGCCCCATGCATCATTGCTTATTGCTTCAGCGACGATCCGCTGTCGTCCGACGTGCCGACGTCCTGCACGGTGGTGACGAAGGACAGTGATGACGCCGACAGCGGGTTTTTGCCCAGGCCGATACCGCTGACCGCATTGTCCTTCTTGTCCTGCTCGCCGCTGGCCTTTTGCAGGTCCATGGGGCCGAAGGCATAGCTGGCGAAGATGGATTGGCTGGCGCTTTCTTGCTTGCGCGTGTCGTGATTGTCGGCACGATCGGTGCGCTGCAACAAGGAGGGCGGGGCATGGGCCGAAACCGCTTGCATGGAATTTACTCCGTCAGAAACATCTCTGACAATCCCATTGCAGGCAGCGTGCCAACCTTAGTGTGTTGAAATATAACAAAGGTTACTTTGTTACACTGGGCAAAAGCTGCCGAATAGGTCTGCAAGAAAGCCTCAGCAAGGATATTTCTTCCTGGCGCCGGTTGGGGTATAAGCAAGCACCGCCCGCCACCCGATGGAGTAGGGGAAAACACACCCATGGCCAAGAAGTTCTATGTCGTCGGCGGCGAATACGCCGACACCGCCTTTACCACCATTGCCCCCGGTCACAAGGAAGAGCGCTTCGGCCCCTTCGGTGAGCACGAGGCCCATGTCTGCTGGCGCGCCTTGACCGGCAAGACCGTGGACAATGCCATGATCCGCTATTTCATCCGCAGCGATGACGAGCAGGGTGAAGACCAGTGGTACGTGGTCGGCGGCGAATATGCCGATACCGACTTCGACGTCATCGCCGCCGGCAAGACCCTGGAAGTCCACGGTCCGTTCGAACGTCAGCTGGCCATGAACACGTGGCGCGAGCTGACCGGCAAGACCGTCGATAACGCCATGGTCCGCTATGACCTGTGCAGCGCCGACGAATTGCCGGCCCGCCAAGGCAAGTAATCTCCATAATTTTTTTATGGACTCTGGCGCCGGTGGGAAAAACGGGGTATTTTCTTGTTTAGGATAGTTCCAAACAAGGAGATGCCCCGATGTCCCATAAATACCATGTGTTCGTTTGCACCACCTCACGCCCGGCGGGCCATCCGCGCGGCTGCTGCACCTCCAAGGGCGGCGGCACGGCCATGTTTGACCAGATGATGGCCCGGTTCCAGAAGGGCATGCTGTGGGAAAAGGGCGTCAGCCTGGCCCAGGCCAGCTGTCTGGGCTTTTGCGGCAACGGCCCGTTGATGGTGGTCTATCCCGAAGGAATCTGGTACCAGCCGGTGGAAGCCGCCGATTACGACGAAATCGTCGATTCCCATTTCAAGAAGGGCCAAGTGGTCGAGCGCCTGCGCGTCAATCCCGGCCATTGATCGGGCTGGTTCGGGGGGCTAATCCGCCGGTCCCTCGGCCAACCGATCCTTGATCAGACCGAAGAAAGTCAGCGGTTGGCTGCCGCCTTCATAATGCCAGCCCAGATGGCTGCCGCATTGGCCGCACAGGGCGATGGTCCAGTCATAGCCCTTGAACCAGCTAAATTCCCCCGAAGGCGGGCCGATCAGGCGCAGGCCTTGCGCCAGGGAAAAACACCAGACGCGAAAAATCATCCCCGCCGGATTGAACACCACGTGTTCATGGTCGCCGCCCATGGGCAGCAGCCAGTCGCGGCGGCTGACGACTTGCCCGCACTGGCGGCAGCGAAAGAGGCTGGCGCCGGGGGCCAGCACCACTTGGGTGCTGTTTTGTCCCCCGGCATCCAGGGGCATGGTTAGGCCGTGCGCTGGATCAGGTGATAGCCGAAGGGCGTTTCCACCACGTCGGAAATCTGGCCCACATCCAGGGCGAAGGCGGCGGTTTCGAATTCGCCGACCATCTGGCCGCGACCGAAATCGCCCAGATCACCGCCTTCGCGGCCCGACGGACAATCGGAATGGTCGATGGCCTGCTTGGCGAAATCGGCGCCGGCGGCGATGTCGGCCTTGATGGCGTTGATCTGGGCCAGGGCTTCGGCCTTGCTGCGTTCCGCCGAGGAATGCATGGAGCCTTCATACATCAACAAGATGTGCGAGGCGCGGATCTGCGCTTCCGGCACCGTGCGCTGGATCAGGTGAAAGCCGAATGGGGTCTCGACCACGTCGGAAATCTCGCCTTCTGCCAGGGCGAAGGCGGCGGTGTCGAAATCGGGCACCATCATGCCGGGGCCGAACGTGCCCAAATCGCCGCCTTCACGGCCCGACGGACAATCGGAATTTTGCGCGGCCAGTTGGGCGAAGTCGGCGCCCTTGGCGATCTGGGCCTTCAGATCGGTGATCATGGCCAGCGCTTCGTCCTTGGAACGGGTTGCGGTGGACCGCATGGAGCCCTGGTACATGAGCAGGATATGCGAAGCGCGAATTTGCGAGGCCATGGAAATACTCCTAAATAGAAAATCGCGGGACCATAGCAGCAGGCAGGGCCGGGATGCTATAGCTTGCTGAAGTCATTAACGGAGAAGTTCATGAGCATCGAAACCATCGCCATCGCCTCCGGTCTGGTGTTCGGCGCCGGACTGATCATCGCCAAGCTGCTGATCGGTCGCGCCCTGGCCAACAAGGCCCTGCGCGAGAAATAAGAAAAAACCCGCCGGAAAGGCGGGTTTTTTGTCAGGTCGTTTCCATCCAGACGATGGCGGCGGCCATCATCGCCAACAGGGCGACGAAACCGGCTTTTTTCAGTCTTTGCCCCAGCGGGCCGCGATTGTCGTTGACGGCCACGGGAAATCGTCGGGGCGGCGCCGTGTGGCGCCGCCCTTCTGATGCAAAGATCTGGACGCGCTGATCAGCGCTTTTCGATCGGCGGGACATCGCGGACGTCGGAACCGATGTACAGCTGGCGCGGACGACCGATCTTCTGGTCGCTGTCGGTCAGCATTTCGTTCCACTGGGCGATCCAGCCGACGGTGCGGGCCAGGGCGAACAGGCAGGTGAACACCTGGGTCGGGATGCCCATGGCGCGGAAGATGATGCCCGAATAGAAGTCCACGTTCGGGAACAGCTTGCGCTGGACGAAGTATTCGTCTTCGAGCGCGATGCGTTCCAGTTCCATGGCCAGCTTCAACAGCGGGTCGTCCTTGACGCCCAGCTCGGTCAGCACTTCGTGGCAGGTCTGCTGCATGATCTTGGCGCGCGGGTCGTAGTTCTTGTACACCCGGTGGCCGAAGCCCATCAGACGGAACGGATCGTCCTTGTCCTTGGCCTTGGCGATGAATTCGGGGATACGGTCGACCGAGCCGATTTCATGCAGCATTTCCAGCACGGCTTCGTTGGCGCCGCCATGGGCGGGACCCCACAACGAGGCGATACCGGCGGCGATACAGGCGAACGGGTTGGCGCCCGACGAACCGGCCAGACGGACGGTGGAGGTCGAGGCGTTCTGCTCGTGATCGGCGTGCAGGATCAGGATGCGGTTCATGGCGCGGGCCAGAATCGGGCTGATCTTGTATTCCTCGCACGGGGTGGCGAACATCAGGTGCAGGAAGTTCTCGGCGTAGGACAGCTTGTTCTGCGGATACATGAACGGCTGGCCCTGCGAGTACTTGTACGCCCAGCCGACGATGGTCGGCATCTTGGCGACCAAGCGATAGCTGGCGACCATGCGCTGGTGCGGGTCGTTGATGTCGGTGGAATCGTGGTAGAACGCCGCCATGGCGCCGACGACGCCGCACATCACCGCCATCGGGTGCGAGTCGCGACGGAAGCCGCGGAAGAAGAACGAGATCTGCTCGTTCAGCATGGAGTGACGGGTGATGTCGCTCTCGAACTTGGTCTTCTGCTCGGCGTTGGGCAGTTCGCCCTTCAGGATCAGATAGGCCACTTCCAGGAAGTCGCACTTCTCGGCCAGCTGGTCGATGGGATAGCCGCGGTGCAGCAGCACGCCGGCGTCACCGTCGATGTAGGTGATGGCCGACTTACAGGAACCGGTCGAGGTGTAGCCGGGGTCATAGGTGAAGATGTCCATGTCGCCGTAAAGCTTGCGGATATCCATGACCTTGGGGCCGACGGTGCCCGACAGCAGGGGCATCTCGATCTGCTTACCGGTGCTGTTGTTGATAAGCGTTACGCTTTCCTTAGTGCTCATGTCAGCTTTCCCCGTGATCCACACTAATGTGCGAGTGTTGTGCCTTGCCGTGGCGCCGGGTGACGCACGGCGGTTTCGTTCAAGGCCGACCCTTTCCCGTGGTATCTGCGATGCGGCCCAAAGTCTCGGCCCGTCCCAACACCTCCATCACCTCGAAGATGGGGGGAGAAACCGAGGATCCGGTCAGCGCCGCCCGCAAAGGCTGCGCCACCTTGCCCAATTTCTGGCCCTTGGCCTCCGCGAAAACGCGGGCGGCTTCCTCCAGAACGTCCTTTTTCCACTCGGCGGCCTCGATGGTGCCGGCGTATTCGGTCAAAAGCGCCATCTGCTCGCCGTCGGCGACCACCTTGGCCGCCTTGTCGTCAAACGCCAAAGGCCGGCGGCGGGCATAGAAGGCAGCCAGATCGGCCAGTTCGACCAGGGTCTTGGCCCGTTCCTTCAACCCGTTCATGCCGGCCAGCAGGCGGGCCTGGCCATCGGCATCGACCGCGTGCCCCAGCTTGGCCGCCAGCAACGGCGCCAACAGCTCGACCAGGCGGGCATCATCGGCGCCGCGCATGTAATGGCCGTTGAGGTTGGTCAATTTGGTCATGTCGAAACGCGACGGCGAGCGACCGACGTTGTCCAGCGTGAACCATTCCACCGCCTGTTCGGTGGTGATGATCTCGTCGTCGCCATGGCTCCAGCCCAGGCGCAGCAGGTAATTGCGCATGGCCTCGGGCAAAAAGCCCATGTCACGATAGGCTTCCGCCCCCAAAGCGCCGTGGCGCTTGGACAGCTTGGCGCCGTCGGGGCCGTGGATCAGCGGGATATGGGCGAAGCGCGGCACGTCCCAGCCACAGGCCTTGTACAGCTGGTACTGGCGAAAGGCGTTGGTCAGGTGGTCATCGCCGCGGATGACGTGGGTGATGCCCATGTCGTGATCGTCCACCACCACCGAAAGCATGTAGGTGGGAGTGCCGTCGGCGCGCAACAAGACCATGTCGTCCAGTTGGGCATTGGCCACCTTGACCTCGCCCTGGACCAGATCGTCGATGACGGTCTCACCCTCTTGCGGGGCACGCAGGCGGACGACGCCGGGCACACCGGCGGGGGCCTCGGATGCATCACGGTCGCGCCAGATACCGGGATAGCGCATGGGCTTGCCCTCGGCCTTCTGCTGGGCGCGGATGGCATCCAGTTCTTCCGGGCTGCAATAGCAGTAATAGGCCTTGCCCTCGGCCACCAACTGGCGGGCCACCTCGGCGTGGCGGTCCATACGGGCGAACTGGAATACCGGTTCGCCGTCGCCGTCCAGGCCCAGCCATTTGAGGCCGTCGAAAATGGCATCGACGGCTGCTTGGGTCGATCGTGCCCGGTCGGTATCCTCGATGCGCAGCAGGAAGCGGCCCCCATGATGCCGGGCGAAAAGCCAGTTGAACAGCGCCGTGCGGGCGCCGCCGATGTGCAGAAAGCCGGTGGGAGAGGGGGCGAAACGGGTGACGACCTGCATGATTATTGCGCGAGGCTCCGACAACAAATTTGGCACTCGCGAACTCTGTAGCATATTCTTTCGCCCATGACAGCCCGATCATCGTATCGGAAGGCAAAATTCCTGCCCGATAGGATGGGTTTTTTCCCGCGCGAAAGGTTAGGTATCGGTCCATGCGCCGTGGCGTTTGACTTTTTGTCGCCACGCGGGCTAGTTGTCCGGTTGAAATAAGAATAAGGACATATCCATGTCGGATCAATTCGTCAGCGTGCGCGGGCTGGTTTATGAATACGGCGTCAACCGTGCCCTGGACGAGGTGAGCTTTGACCTTCCCGCCGGGTCGGTCACCGCCCTGGTCGGCCCCAACGGCGCCGGCAAGACCACGTTGTTGCGCTGTCTGGCCGGGCTCGAGCGGCCGCTGGCCGGTTCCGTCCGCATCGACGGCATCGACGTGCTTGAACAACCGCGTCTGGCCCATGCCAAGCTGGGCTTCCAACAGGATTTTTTCGGCGTCTACGACGATCTGTCGGTACGGCGCAATCTGCTGCATGCCGCCGCCATTCAGGGCATGGATGAAAACGATATGGAGGCGGCGGCGGTATGGGCGGCGGAAGCCGTCAGCCTGAGCAACCGGCTGGAAGATCGCGCCGGCACCTTGTCGCGCGGCCTGCGCCAGCGTCTGGCCATTGCGCGCTCCATGGTGCACCGTCCGCGCCTGCTGCTGATGGACGAGCCGGCCTCGGGCCTGGACCCGGAAGCCCGGCGCGAATTGTCGGGCCTGATCCGCACCTTGAACATGGCCGGCATGACCATCGTGGTGTCGTCGCACATCCTGGCCGAGCTCGAGGATTATTCCACCCACATGCTGGCCTTGCGCCAGGGCCGCGCCGCCGAAGTGGCGGTGCTGTCGGGCGAGACGGCGCCGAAATCGCGCTGGCGCCTGGGGCTGATCGGCGATGCCCGCGACGCCCTGGCCGGTATGCAGGGGGCGGCGAAGGTGGCCGATTGCCAGATCATCGATGGCGAGATCGAGTTTTCCTTCGACGGCGAACCGCTGGACCGCCACCATCTGCTGCGCCATCTGATGGAGCAGGGCGTCATGGTCACCTCGCTCGCGCCCACCGGCGGTCATCTGGAGAAGCTTTACATGGGAGAACGGGCATGACCGGCATCGCGCTGTTGCGCCTGAACCCCGAATTGCAACGCTGTCTGTGGCTGGAGCTGACCCCGACCCGGCTGGTGCTGATGCCGGCCCTGCTGGCCGTGGCCGTGGCCGGACTGCATCTGAGCGGGGTCGATGATCTGGCCCAATGGGTGCAGTACATCGTGTTCTTCCTGCTGGTGCTGTGGGGCGGGCGGCTGGCCGCCGATTCCTTCGTCGAGGAGGTGGCCCAGGGTACCTGGGACGTACAGCGTCTGTCGGCCTCCAATCCGTGGGCCATGGCCTGGGGCAAGCTGCTGGGCGGCACCTCTTATGTCTGGTACGGCGCCCTGCTGTGCCTGCTGGTTCTGCCCTTCGTCCGTGGTCGGGTGGATATGGTCGATCTGGCCACCACCTTGGTCGGTGGTCTGGCCGCCCAGGCCACCGCGCTTTTGGTGGTACTGCTGCTGCATCGCTTCGACGCCAGCCGGCGGCGCGGTTCGACCACCTTGGCGCAGATGCTGGGCATCATCGCCGCCGTGCCGTCCTTGGGGCCGATGGCCGCTTTGTCGTCGGCGGCCAAAGGCTGGGGCGGCACCATGGCATGGTATGGCAATTCCATCCCCGTGCCGGCCTTTACCCTGGTCAACGAAATCATCGTGGTCGCCTGGCTGTTCCTGGGAATCGCCTGGCTGATCCGCCTGCAATTGGGCCATGCGCCGTCGCCCTGGCCTTATCTGGCCTTCACCCTTTATCAGATCGCATTTTTTCAGGGCTTCTTGTTCCAGGGCGGATTGGTGCCGCCTTTCGCCGTCATCTTGGGCAGTTCGGCCTTGGTGGCGGCGTCGCTGACCTATCTGTCTCTGTTGGCCTCGCCGCTTTACGTCACCGACATCAAGCGCTTGCTGCGGGCCTCCGACTGGGCCGAACGGTGGGATTGGCTGCCGTCCTGGTTGCCGGTGGCCGTTCTGGCCGTGGCCCTGGGCGCCGCCACCGTCGCCGCCGGCGGACGGGAATGGACCCTGGCGGCGGCCATCCTGGCCCTGTTCCTGCGCGACATCGCCCTGGTGGCGGCGGTGCGCCTGCTGGCGCGGCGGCGTACCGCCATGTTGTTGTGCGTGTTGGCGGTGCTGTTGTACTGGCTGCTGCCCGAGGTCATGGACGGCATTGGTGGTGACGGATTGAAGGCATGGATTTTCCCCACCCGTGATGCCGCCCCGGTCAGTCTGATCGGCCCGTGGGTGCAGGCGGCGGCGGCCCTGGTGCTGGCCGCCATCGCCTGGAACCGCAAGAAGGGCGTCTGACCGCATGGACCGGCTGCTGGCCGAGCGCGAGCGTTGGCCGCTGTGGCTGCCGGTCTTTCTCGGCCTGGGGATCGCCGCTTATTTTTCCCTGCCGGTCGAGCCGCCGCTGTGGCTGGGCTTGGCTTTGTCGGTTCTGGTGGTGATTCCGTGGGTGGTGCTGCGGCGGCGGGCCTGGACCGCCATCATCGCCCTGCCGCTGCTGGTGCTGACCTTGGGCTTTGCCATTGGTCAATGGCGCAGTGTCGTGGTGCAGGCCCCGGTCTTGGAACGCCACTCGGGCAAGGTGCTGGTCAGCGGCGTGGTGGCCGAGGTGGAGGCGGTGGCCGATGGTGGTCAGCGGGTGACGCTGGAACGGCTTCAGGTCAATTTGGACGGCCCGGTGCCGACCAAGGCGCGGTTGCGGCTGAAGCAGACCGAACCGGTGCCGGTGGGGGCGGAAATCCGCCTGTGGGCCAATCTGATGCCGCCGTCGCAGCCGGTGGCCCCCGGTGCCTTCGATTTCGCCCGCCATGCCTGGTTCCTGGGGCTGGGGGCGGTGGGCAGCGGCCTGTCCGAGGTTGAAATCCTGACCCCGCCGGGGCAGGGATATTGGCTCAACCGGTTGCGTCATCAGGTCACCTTGCGGGTGACGGAAGCCATTCCGGGCGCCGCCGGCGGTGTCGCCGCCGCCCTGATCACCGGTGAAACCGCCGGTATCCCCCGTCAGGTGATGGATCAGTACCGCGATTCCGGCCTGGCCCATCTGCTGTCCATTTCCGGCCTGCACATGAGCTTGCTGGCCGGCATGGCCTTTTTCATCCTACGTGGTGGTCTGGCCCTGGTGCCACGGGTGGCGCTTAATCATCCGATCAAGAAATGGGCCGCCCTGGTGGCCATGATCCTGACCTTCCTGTACATGCTGCTGGCCGGCGCCCCGGTGCCGGCGCAACGTGCCTTCCTGATGACCGGCATCGTCCTGCTGGCGGTGCTGCTGGACCGCTCGGCCCTGTCCATGCGACTGGTCGCCTGGGCGGCGGTGCTGGTACTGGTGGTCTCGCCCGAGGCGCTGACCGGTCCCAGTTTCCAGATGTCCTTTGCCGCCGTCGCCGCCCTGATCGCCACCTATGAAGTGGTGGCCAAGCCCATGGCCGGCTGGAGCGCCACCCATTCGCGCCCGCATCATCGGCTGGCGCTTTATCTGGCCGGGGTGGTGTTGTCGACCCTGGTGGCGGGCAGTTCCACCGCTTTGTACGGCGCCTATCATTTCAACCGCTTCGCCGTGTGGTCGGTGCTGGCCAATCTGCTGGCGGTGCCGATCACCGGTGTGGCGGTGATGCCCTTCGCCATGCTGTCGCTGCTGTTGATGCCGTTGGGGCTTGAGCATCTGGCCCTGGTGCCCATGGGCTGGGCGGTAACCGTGGTCAACATGGTCGCCGCCTGGGTCGCGGCCTTGCCCGGGGCGGCCATCACCCTGCCGCCGCTGGCACCTTGGGGCATGGCCTGCTTTACCCTGGGTGGGCTGTGGCTGTTGATCTGGCGCGGCAGTTGGCGGCTATGGGGGCTGGCGCCCATGGTGTTGGGTCTGAGCGGTTTTTTCCTGGCCCATCCGCCCGATCTGCTGGTGGACGGTCGCGGTTATGCCTTTGGCCTGCGCATGGAAGACGGTTCGTTGCTGGTCAGTCGCGGCGGTCGCATCATCAAGGAAAGCTGGGACCGCCGCGCCGGTCCGCTCTCGACCGAGCGCTGGCCTAAACAGGGGCGCAGTCACGACGGCACCTTGTCGTGCGATCCGTTGGGCTGCATCTGGCGCCGTGACGGCATGGTGGTGGCGTTGATCCAGAACGAAGCCGGTATCGCCGCCGCTTGTGCCAGTGCCCAGGTGGTGGTCAGTGCCGTGCCGGTGCGCGATGCCTGCCGGGGACCGCGTCTGGTCATCGACCGCATCGATCTGTGGCGCCGGGGCGCCCACGCCTTGTGGCTGGACGATCTGAAAACCCTGAGCGTCGCCAAATGGCAAGGTAAGCGGCCCTGGTCGCACCGCCCGGTACGGCGGCGCAAGAAAGTCGAGGAAACGCCTTCAGAGCCGGTTTCCGAGACGCAAAAGGACGATATTTAGACCGTGTTTCAAAACGGAAGGGTGAAGCGTTCCGGCCCCAATCCGCTCAGGTCGATGTCGGGATCGCGCCCCGAGATCAGGTCGGCGACGATGCGGGCCGAGCCCGCCGCCATGGTCCAGCCCAAGGTGCCGTGGCCGGTATTCAGCCACAGACCGGGCAGGCGGCTGGCACCGATCAAGGGCACGCTGTCGGGGGTGACCGGGCGCAGTCCGGCCCAAGGCTGGGCCTGATCGAAATCGCCGGCCAGCGGGAACAGGGCGCGGGCGCGCTCCAGGATCAGGCGCCAGCGCCTGGGGTTGAGCGATGTGTCGTACCCGGTCATCTCGGCGGTGCCGGCGGCGCGCAGGCGGTCGCCCAGGCGGGAATAGACCATCTTGTGCTCGTCGTCGGTGATGGAGACGAAGGGGGCCCCCGGACCATCCGCCGGGATGGTGATGGAATAGCCCTTGGCCGGGACGATGGGCAGGCGAATGCCCGCCGGTCGCGCCAGCAAGGGGCTCCACGATCCCAGCGCCAGCACCACCGCGTCGGCCTGGATATCGCCCTGGTCGGTGCGGATTCCGGTGACCCGATCATCATCGCGCAGGATGGCGCCGACCCGGGTGCCGAAGCGGAACTCGGCCCCTTCCCGCAGGGCGTGGTCGGCCATGGCGCGGGTGAATTTATGGGCATCGCCGCTTTCATCGCCCGGTGTCAGGATGCCGCCGGCCAATTCCCCCGCCACCGACGACAACGCCGGCTCGATGGCGACGCATTGCGAAGCGTCCTTGATCTGGCGGTCGAGGCCGAAGCGATTCATCAGCGCCGCCGCCTTGCGGCCTTGGGCGAATTCCCGTTCCGAGCGGTAGACATGCAAGATGCCCTGGCGGCGCTGGTCGTAGTGCAGCCCCAGTCTTTCACGGAGATCCTGCAAACAGGCGCGGGAATAAAGCGCGACGCGCAAGGTCCGTTCGGTATTGATGGCGGCGCGGGAAGAGGTGCAATTGGCGATGAAGCGCAGGCCCCAGGTCCACAGCGCCGGATCCCAGCGGTTCCAGCGGAACAGGAGGGGGGCGTCATCGCGGCCCAGCCATTTGATCACCTTGGGCAGCACCGACGGATTGGCCCAAGGTTCGGCGTGGCAAGGCGAAATCTGGCCGCCATTGGCGAAGCTGGTTTCCATGCCGACACCGTCCTGGCGGTCGACGACCACAACCTGGTGTCCGGCCTGGGCCAGATGATATGCGGTGGTGGTGCCGATGATTCCGGCACCCAAGACCAGCACCTTCACATGCGACTCCGTTAAGCTATTCGTGAAAAAGTCCTTCGCTGCGCTCAGTGTACTTTTCCCCGAGCGACCGTCACGCAAGGTCTCAGTCCTATCCCATGCCCCGCATTGCCGCAAGGGTGGGGCGACAATGATGCGATTCGCTTGTGCCGTCGAAAGGCTTACCCTGGGTTGGTATCGACGGAGGAACGGATGAACGCCGAAATCCTGAGCGTGGCTGAAATGTACCGCGCCGATTCCCTGGCCGTGGCCGGCGGCATCGCCGGTGAAACGCTGATGGAGGCCGCCGGCTGGGCGGTCGCGCGCGAGGTTCGCCGACGGTTCCGGCCCTGCCGGGTGGCGGTGTTGTGCGGGCCGGGCAACAATGGCGGCGATGGTTTCGTCATCGCCCGGCTGCTGCGCCGCCATGGCTTCGGCGTGCGGCTGGCGCTGCTGGGCGAGTTGGAAAACCTGAAGGGTGACGCCGCCATCATGGCTGGACGCTGGAGCGGCGACAGCGAAGCCCTGACCGTCGATGTGCTCGACCGGGCCCAATTGGTGGTCGATGCCCTGTTCGGCGCCGGTCTGGCCCGACCGCTGGATGGCGCGGCGGCGGACATCATCGCCGAAATCCGCCGCCGCAAAGTGCCGGTGATCGCCGTCGATGTGCCGTCGGGGGTCGATGGCGATACCGGGGCGGTGCTGGGGCTGGCGCCGCAGGCGGTGGCGACGGTGACCTTCTTCCGCAAGAAACCCGGCCATCTGCTGTATCCGGGCCGGGCCCTGTGCGGCGAGGTGGTGGTGGCCGATATCGGCATCCCCGATCAGGTGTTGCTCGAGGTTGACCCGGCCATGGCCGAGAATTGCCCCCAACTGTGGCAGGCGCATCTGCCGGTGCCGGCGGCGATGGATCATAAATACAGCCGTGGCCACCTCACCATCGTGGGCGGCGCGGTGATGACCGGGGCGGCGCGGCTGGCGGCCAGGGCAGGGCGGCGGGTCGGGGCCGGACTGGTGACCATCGCCGCCCCCGAATCCGCCTTGGCGGTCTATCGCATGGGCGATCCCGGCAACATCGTCATCGCCGATGGCGATCTGTCCGCCCTATTGGCGGATGAGCGCCGCAACGCCTGGGTGTTGGGACCGGGGGCGGGGCAGGGCGAGGGCCGGCGCGGCCAGTTGCAGGCGGTGCTGGAGGCCGAGCGCAAATGCGTGCTCGATGCCGACGCGCTGTCGTGGTTCGGCGGCGGCAAGGATACGTTGCGGCGGCTGTTGTCACCATCGGCGGTGCTCACCCCCCATGACGGCGAGTTCGAGCGTCTGTTCGGCGCCATTGCCGGTTCGCGGCTGGAGCGGGCGCGGCAGGCGGCGTCGTGTTCCGGCGCCGTGGTGCTGCTGAAGGGGGCGGACACGGTGATCGCGCACCCCGATGGTCGCGCCGTTCTCAACGCCAATGCCCCGCCCTGGCTGGCCACCGCCGGCTCGGGCGATGTGCTGGCCGGTATCATCGGCGGGCTGCTGGCGGCGGGCATGGATGGTTTCGACGCCGCCTGTGCCGGGGCCTGGATGCATGGGGAGGCGGCGTCGCTGATCGGCCCCGGCCTGATCGCCGAGGATATGGATCAATCCTTGCCGGTGGTGTTGCGCAGTCTTTACCATAAGGAAAATGCACCTAAATCCTGAGGCGTAACGACAATCATAAAGGGAGGCCGCCCATGACCCAGGTGATGGTTCCGTCCTTGCTGGACCGTATCAAGGGCTTGGCCAAGTCGTGGCTGGATGTGGCCGGCAGCGCCAAGGGCTGCGAGGCCCTGAACTTCGCCCCCGACCTTTCCGACGATGATCTCGCCTGTCTGCGCGGGCAGATGCAGGCCTGCCTCGACGGCAAGGGCGGCGAGGTGTCCGCCCGTGCCCGTGCCGCCGCCCTGGGGCGCGAATATCTGTCGCTGTCGACCGAGGGACGGCGCCGTTTTCTTAAACTGGCGGCGGATGAATTCGGCCCCGATTCCCATGCGGTGGATCAGGCCATGGAAGCCCTGCGCCAAGCCCCCGCCGACAAGCGCGCGCTGGCCGAACAACGTCTGCGCCAGGTGCTGGAGCCGCCGCGCCTGACCTTGCTGACCCAGTTCAACGCCCTGCCCGAGGGGGTGAAGTTCCTGGTGGACATGCGGGCCGAACTGGCGGTGTTGGCCAAGGGCGATGCCGGCTTGCGGGCGCTGGAAGCCGACCTCAAGGGGTTGCTGGCGGCGTGGTTCGACGTCGGCTTTCTCGAATTGCGCCGCCTGACCTGGGCCTCGCCCGCCAATGTGCTGGAAAAGCTGATCCATTATGAAGCCGTGCACGCCATCCATGGCTGGGACGATCTGAAGAACCGCCTGGATTCCGACCGCCGGCTTTACGGCTTTTTCCATCCGCGCATGCCGGACGAGCCGCTGATCTTCGTCGAGGTCGCCCTGGTCCAGGGCATGAGCGGCGACATCCACCAATTGCTGGATTTGAACGCGCCGCCGGGCAACCCCGAGGCCGCCGACACCGCCATTTTCTATTCCATCAACAATGCCCAGCGCGGGTTGAACGGCATCAGCTTCGGCAATTTCCTGATCAAGCGGGTGGTCGAGGAACTGACCCGCGAGTTCAAATCGCTCAAGACCTTCGCCACCCTGTCGCCGCTTCCCGGTTTCCGCCCCTGGCTGGAAGCAAAGCTGGGGACGGGCGAGCCCGGTCTGTTGACCGGCCCCGAGCATCGGGCACTGGCTCAGATTTCCAACGGTTTGGCGGCCAAGGGCAGCCTGAAGACGCTGCTGGCCGATCCGGCCTGGATCGACGACAGCCATCTGGCCGAAACCCTGCGGGCGCCGCTGTCGCGGTTGGCGGCCCGCTATCTGGCCGAGGAACGTAAAGCGGGCGACCGCGCCATCGACCCGGTGGCCCATTTTCACCTTTCCAACGGCGCCCGCATCGAGCGGCTGAACTGGCTGGCCGATACCAGCGCCAAGGGGCTGGCCCAGTCCTGCGGCCTGATGGTCAATTATCTTTATAAGCTGGATGACATCGAAACCAATCACGAGGCCTATGCCGGACGCGGCAAGGTAGTGATCTCGCAAGGGGTCAAGGCGTTGTTGAAAGGTTGACAGCATGGGGGCAAGGGCGTAGCAGCAAGTCTTGAGCCGCCGGAGCCCCCGCGATGCTGACTGTCTTTTATCTCGATCAAGGCCTGCTGTGTCAGGACGTGGTGCAGGGCGATGCGGGCGGGATGCCGCCTTCGACGGTGTGGATCGACCTGCTGTCACCAACGCGCGACGAGGAGCGGTTGGTGGAGGGGTGGACCGAGATCGAAGTCCCCACCCGTGAGGAAATGCAGGAAATCGAGCTGTCCAGCCGCCTTTATGTGGAGGGTCGGGCCATGGTCATGACCATGCCGATCATCAACAAGGCGACGACCGAAGCCCCCGAATCGGCGGCAATCACCTTCATCATCGTCGATGGCCGCATGATCACGGTGCGCTATGTCGATCCGGTGCCGTTTTCCATGTTCATCCGCCGGATCAGCCGCAACCCCGCCATGATCGCCGATGGCGAGAAGGCGTTGATGGGATTGCTGGAACAGATCGCCGATCGTCTGGCCGACATTCTGGAAGGGGCTACCGCCGATCTTGAGGCATTGTCCCGTCAGGTCTTTGTTTCCGCCGATGATCAACCACGCGGCAGCAAGGACTTGCGTCGTATCTTGCAGAATGTCGGTCGGACCGGGGATCTGGCGACGCGGGCCAAGGACAGCTTGCTGGGGCTGAACCGGCTGCTGCTGTTCTTGTCGGCGCAAGCCAGTTTCAAGAAAGACGCCCGGTCGCGCATCAAGACGCTGATGCGCGACGCCACCTCCATTGCCGAACATGCCAATTTTCTGTCCAGCAAGGTTTCATTTCTGCTCGACGCCACTTTGGGCCTGATCAATATCGAACAGAACAACATCATCAAGATTTTCTCGGTGGCGGCGGTGGCCTTTCTGCCGCCGACATTGATCGCCAGTATTTACGGCATGAATTTTCAGGTCATGCCGGAACTGGGCTGGCGCTTTGGGTACCTGTGGGCAATAGGGCTGATGCTTTTGTCGGCCATCGTGCCGCTATGGTACTTCCGTCGCCGCAAGTGGCTTTAGACCAGTTTCAAAAGTGGCCCGTGACGGGCCGATCAGCCGGCGCGGATGTCGCGGACGAAATTGTCCACCTGTTGTTCCAGCACATTGGAATTTTCCGCCAGCGAGGCGGCGGCGGTCAGCACCTCGCGTGCGGTATTGCCGGTTTCATAGGCGGCGGCGGAGACGCGGGCGATGGTGCCGGTGACTTCCTGGGTGCCCATGGCCGCCTGCTGGACGTTGCGGGCGATTTCCTGGGTGGCGGCGCCCTGTTCCTCGACCGCGGCGGCGATGGAGCCGGCGATGTCGTTGATCTGGCCGATGGTCCGGGCGATGTCGCCGATGGCGCCCACCGCGTCGCGGGTGGCGTTTTGCACGGCGTTGATCTGCTGGCCGATTTCCTGGGTCGCCTTGGCGGTCTGGTTGGCCAGCGACTTCACTTCGTTGGCGACGACGGCGAAGCCCTTGCCGGCATCGCCGGCGCGCGCCGCCTCGATGGTGGCGTTCAGCGCCAACAGATTGGTCTGGCTGGCGATGGCATTGATCAGATTGACCACCTGGCCGATCTTGGCGGCGGCTTCCGACAGACTTTCCACCATTTCGTTGGTGCGCGCCGCTTCTTCCATGGCCGACGAGGCGATGGAGGCGGAATGCGACACCTGACGACTGATTTCCTCGATGGAGGACGACAATTCCTCGGCGGCCGCGGCCACGGTCTGGATGTTGGTGGTGGCTTCCTCGGCGGCGGCGGCCACGGTGGTCGACTGGACCGAGGTTTCCTCGGCATTGGCGGCCATGGTGCGGGCGGCGGCTTCCACCTGGGTGGCGGCACTGGCGACCTGTGACACCACGCCCTTGACGTCACGCTCGAACCCGTCGGCCTTGCTTCCCAGTTCACGGGCGATGATGGCGGCGGTGTTGGTCTCGATATAGACCGAGGTGGCCAGGTCCATGTCCAGATAGGCCGCCTTGTTGACGGCGGCGATGACGCGGGCGGCCATTTCCGGCTTCTTGCGATAGGCTTGGACCGCCAGGGCGAACACCTGATTCAGCACGAAGCAATAACCGGCGGTATACCACCGGGGCTCAAGGCCGATGCGCTGATGAATTTGGCCGATCTGGGTGACGTTGGCGAAGTAGTTTTCGTCGAAATTGCCGATGAACACCGAATCCAGCCAGTGCTTCTTCTGCATGGCGGCGGCATGGGCAATGCGTTCGGGGGTGGCGAATTTGACCGAGATTTCAGGATAGTTTTTGACGTGGGCATAAAACGAATCAAGCAACCGATCGATATGGGGCGCCAAAATGACGCGGAACTCGCGCAAGGTCGCGCAGGTGTCGGCATCGATCTGCAAAAAGTCGATACGTCCCGAACGGTCCAGATCCATCACTTGAAAGCCCCCCCAGAGCCAGCAACTATACCGAAGACGCGGAGCACCCCTTCATAAGTGGGGGCCCCAACCTCCGTTTACACTACACCGAAGTATAAGATAATTATCGCAAAGTCTATATGGTTTTTAAAACTCGTCGATGCCGAGCTTGTGAAAAAACCCGCTCACAAGGTCTGTATCAACGCGCTTTTCCATGCTATAGACACGCGTTCCGGCGGGCCGGGCCTGGAAATCAGCCGATTCTCAGGTCCGCGCACCCGAACTTTGGCGGGCGTGGCGGAACTGGTAGACGCACCAGATTTAGGTTCTGGCGGTGAAAACCGTGGGGGTTCAAGTCCCTTCGCCCGCACCAGTTTCGCCCTGTCAAAGGCCCCATATGTGGGGGCGGGTGGATGCTGGTATTCTTCAACGTATTGATTCGATTGGCGAAAGACTGATGCAGGTAACCGAGACCAATGCTGATGGCCTGAAGCGCGAGTTCAAGGTCGTCGTCCCCGCGAGTCAGCTCCAGACGCGCACCCAGGATCGGCTGGCGGAAATCGCCCGCACCGTGAAGCTGCCCGGCTTCCGCCCCGGCAAGGTGCCGATGAAGATTGTGCAGCAGAAGTACACTGCCGCCATCATGGGCGAAGTGCTTGAGCAGGCGGTGAACGACGGCACCCACAGCGTCATCACCGAGCGCAATCTGCGCCCCGCCGCCCAGCCCAAGGTCGAGATTTCGTCCTATGCCGAAGGCGCGGACCTGGAATTCACCGTGGCCTTGGAAATCCTGCCGGAAATCACGCCCATGGATTTCTCCACCATTTCGCTGGAGCGCGAAAAGGCCGAGATTCCGGCTGAGGAAATCGACGAGACCCTGAAGAACATCGCCGATCGCAACGAAAGCACCGAGACGGTGGAACGCGCCTCGGCTTCGGGCGACGTGGTGGTCATCGACTTCGTCGGCAAGCAAGACGGCGTGGCCTTCCCCGGCGGTACCGCCGAGGGCTATGCGCTCAAGCTGGGTTCCAACACCTTCATCCCCGGCTTCGAAGACCAGTTGGTCGGCAAGTCGGCGGGCGACACCGCCACCGTGACCGTGACCTTCCCCGAGGGTTATGGCAATGCCGAGCTGGCGGGCAAGCCGGCGGAATTCGACGTCACCGTCAAGGAAGTGAAGGCGGCGGTTCCGGCAGCCATCGACGACGAACTGGCCAAGAAGGTCGGCCTCGATTCGCTCGATGCCCTGAAGGGCGCCATCTCCGAGGAAATCGGTCGCGAACTGAACGCCATCGGCCGCAACAAGGTCAAGCGCGCCCTGCTGGACGCCCTGGCCGCCGGCCATGATTTCCAGGTGCCGGCCAGCATGGTCGAGCAGGAATTCGAAACCATCTGGAAGCAGTTGGAAACCGATCGTGAAGCCGGTCGTCTGGATCCGTCCGACGAAGGCAAGGACGACGATACCCTGAAGGCCGAGTACAAGACGCTGGCCGAACGCCGCGTCCGTCTGGGTCTGCTGCTGGCCGAAGTCGGTCAGAAGAACAACGTCACCGTCACCCAGGACGACCTGAACAAGGCGTTGATCGAGGAAGCCCGCCGCTATCCCGGCCAGGAACACATGGTGTTCCAGTACTACAAGGGTAACCCGGATGCGCTGAACGCCCTGCGCGCCCCCATCTTTGAAGAAAAGGTGGTGGATTTCATCCTGGAACTGGCCAAGGTGACCGACAAGCCGGTTTCGGCGGCCGAGCTTCGCAAGGATCCGGACGAGGCCGAGGCCACGGACGAGGCCAAGCCGAAGAAGAAGGCCGCCGCCAAGAAGAAGGCGGCCGACACGGCGGAGTAAGGTGATCAGGCGCCGGCATTTCCCCATGGAAATGCCGGCGTCCCACTTGTGCTATCGGGTTTTCTCCCCCATTGTTTATTGCAGCGCGATCATTTGCGCCGGATTGCCAAGAAGAAGGACAGACCATGCGAGAGAGAGACCCCATCGACCTCTACATGAACACCCTGGTGCCGATGGTGGTCGAGCAGACCAACCGGGGCGAGCGTTCCTACGACATCTATTCGCGCCTGCTGAAGGAGCGCATCGTTTTCCTGACCGGTCAGGTCTATGATGAAGTGTCGACGTTGATTTGCGCCCAGTTGCTGTTCCTGGAATCGGAAAATCCCAACAAGGACATCGCGTTCTACATCAATTCGCCCGGCGGCGTGGTGACCAGTGGTCTGGCCATGTACGACACCATGCAGTACATCCGCCCGTCCGTGTCCACCGTGTGCCTGGGGCAAGCCGCCTCCATGGGTTCGCTGCTGTTGACCGCCGGCGCCAAGGGCAAGCGCTTCTCCCTGCCCAACGCCCGGGTGATGATCCATCAGCCGTCCGGCGGTGCCCAGGGGCAGGCCACCGATATCGAGATTCAGGCGCGCGAAATTCTGGCTTTGCGGGCCCGGCTCAACAACATGTATGTGCAGCATACCGGCCAGACTCTCGAGGTGATCGAGCGGGCGATGGAGCGCGACAAGTACATGACCGCCGACGAAGCCAAGGAATTCGGCCTCATCGACGAGGTGGTGTCCAACCGTCCGACGCTGGAAGAGATCCAGGCCAAGGGCTGACCGGACGCAGAGGGCGGGCTTGGGATTTAGCCGAATTCAGGATTTTTCCCGCTTTGGGATTTTGCCGGATGCGGGATTTTTCCCGCTTTGGGATTTTGATTGTGCGGCGCTGTTGGCTGTGGCTAACATGATTCCCAAGCTTCCTGCCGCTTATTATCCAATGGAGTACCGATGACCAAGTCCACAAGCGGCGATTCCAAGAACACTCTGTACTGCTCGTTCTGCGGAAAGAGCCAGCATGAAGTGCGCAAACTGATCGCCGGGCCGACTGTCTTCATCTGCGATGAATGCGTCGAGCTGTGCATGGACATCATCCGCGAAGAGCACAAGACCCATCTGGTCCGCTCGCGCGACGGCGTCCCCACCCCCAAGGACATCCGGGCCGTTCTGGACGATTATGTGATCGGCCAGGACCACGCCAAGAAGGTTCTGTCCGTTGCCGTGCACAACCACTACAAGCGGTTGCAGCATGGTGGCAAGGCTGGCGAAGTGGAAATCGCCAAGTCCAACATTCTGCTGATCGGCCCCACCGGCTGCGGCAAGACCCTGTTGGCGCAGACCCTGGCTCGCATCCTGGATGTGCCCTTCACCATGGCCGACGCCACCACCTTGACCGAAGCCGGTTATGTGGGCGAGGACGTGGAAAACATCATCCTCAAGCTGTTGCAGGCGGCGGAATACAATGTCGAGCGGGCTCAGCGCGGCATCGTCTATATCGACGAGGTCGACAAGATCAGCCGCAAGTCCGACAACCCGTCCATCACCCGCGACGTGTCGGGCGAGGGCGTGCAGCAGGCGCTGTTGAAGATCATGGAAGGCACCGTCGCCTCGGTGCCGCCGCAAGGCGGGCGCAAGCATCCGCAGCAGGAATTCCTGCAGGTGGACACCACCAACATCCTGTTCATCTGCGGCGGCGCTTTCGCCGGTCTGGAAAAGGTGATCGGCACCCGCGGCAAGAACAACTCCATCGGTTTCGGCGCCGAAGTGCGCGGCCCGGACGAGCGCCGGACCGGTCAGATCCTGCGCGAGGTCGAGCCCGAGGATCTGCTGAAATTCGGTCTGATCCCTGAATTCGTCGGTCGTCTGCCGGTGCTGGCCACCTTGGATGATCTTGACGTCGGCGCTTTGGTGGAAATCCTGTCCAAGCCCAAGAACGCCCTGGTCAAGCAGTACCAGCGTCTGTTCGAGATGGAAGACACCCGTCTGTCCTTCAAGGAAGACGCCCTGGTGTCCATCGCCGAGAAGGCCATCGCCCGCAAGACCGGCGCCCGTGGCCTGCGTTCGATCATGGAGAGCATTCTGCTCGATACCATGTTCGAGCTGCCGGGCATGGAGGAAGTCGAGGAAGTGGTGGTCAACAAGGAAGTGGTGGAGAACCGGGCCCAGCCTCTGCTCATTTACTCGGAACGGCGTGAAGACGTCGGCGCCGGCGCCTGATCGGCGCCGGTCCGTCCGGGTCATGATCGGGTTTTCCCCTTGACGGGGCGGGGAATCCGACCATCTAGGTAGAATATAATAAGTCTAAAGCCGGTGTGGGGCAGCCCAGCCCCAGCCGCAGGCCCGAAGAGGTAGCATGTCCGAAATCGCTCGTGGCGACGTCTTCCCCGTTCTTCCGCTGCGCGACATCGTCGTCTTCCCCCATATGATCGTTCCGCTGTTTGTCGGTCGTGACAAATCGGTGCGCGCGCTGGAAGACGTGATGCGCGAAGACAAGCAGATCCTGCTGGTCGCGCAAAAGAACGCCGCTCAGGATGATCCGACCACCGCCGACATTTACGATGTCGGCACCGTGTCCACTGTCCTGCAATTGCTGAAGCTGCCCGACGGCACCGTCAAGGTGCTGGTGGAAGGTGGCCGCCGCGCCCGCATCACCGGCTTCACCGACAACGAATCCTTCTTCCAGGCCACCGCCGAGATGATCGATGACGGCGTGTTGGAAGGCCAGGAACTGGAAGCCCTGTCCCGTTCGGTGGTCGGCCAGTTCGAACAATACATCAAGCTCAACAAGAAGATTCCGCCGGAAGTGCTGGTCTCGGTCAATCAGATCGAAGACCCTGCCAAGCTGGCCGACACGGTGGCCTCACACCTGTCGCTCAAGATTTCCGAAAAGCAGGAATTGTTGGAGCTGGGCACCACCGCCGAGCGGCTGGAACGCGTCTATTCCTATATGGAAGGCGAGATCGGCGTCCTGCAGGTGGAAAAGAAGATTCGCAACCGGGTCAAGCGCCAGATGGAGAAGACCCAGCGCGAGTATTATCTGAACGAGCAGCTGAAGGCGATCCAGAAGGAACTGGGCGAAGGCGACGACGGCAAGGACGAATCGGCCGAGCTGGAAGAGCGCATCGCCAAGACCCGCCTGTCGAAGGAAGCGCGCGAAAAGGCCTTGGCCGAGCTGAAGAAGCTGAAGTCCATGAGCCCGATGTCGGCGGAAGCCACCGTGGTGCGCAATTACCTGGACTGGATTTTGACCATTCCGTGGAAGAAGCGGACCAAGGTCAAGAAGGACGTCAAGCTGGCGGAAAAGATCCTCAATTCCGAACATTACGGGCTTGAGAAGGTCAAGGAACGCATCGTCGAGTACTTGGCGGTGCAAACCCGCACCGAAAAGGTCAAGGGCCCGATCCTGTGCCTGGTCGGCCCGCCCGGCGTCGGCAAGACCTCGCTCGGCAAGTCCATGGCCCAGGCGACGGGGCGCAATTTCGTCCGCATCTCCTTGGGTGGCGTGCGCGACGAAGCCGAAGTGCGCGGCCATCGCCGCACCTATATCGGCTCCATGCCCGGCAAGATCATTCAGGGCATGAAGAAGGCCAAGTCGTCCAATCCGCTGTTCCTGCTCGACGAAATCGACAAGCTGGGCGCCGATTGGCGCGGCGATCCGTCCTCGGCCCTGCTTGAAGTGCTGGACCCGGAGCAGAATGCCACCTTCAACGACCATTACCTCGAGGTCGATTACGATCTGTCCGACGTGATGTTCGTCACCACCGCCAACACGCTGCGCATGCCGCAGCCGCTGTTGGACCGTATGGAACTGATCCGTCTGTCGGGCTACACCGAGGACGAAAAGGTGGAAATCGCCAAGCGTCACCTGTTCGACAAGGTGGCCACCGCCGCTGGCCTGAAGAAGGGTGAATGGACGGTGTCCGACGACGCCATCCGCGATCTGTGCCGCTATTACACCCGCGAAGCCGGGGTGCGCAGCCTGGAACGTGAATTGGCCAATCTGGCCCGCAAGGCCACCACCGAGATCGTGTCCAAGGGCAAGTTGAAGGTGGCGGTGACGCCCAGGAACCTGGAAAAATACGCCGGCGTGCGCAAGTACCGCTTCGGCGAGGCCGAGCTGGAAGACATGGTCGGTGCCGTCACCGGTCTGGCCTGGACCGAGGTGGGCGGCGAATTGCTGACTATCGAGGCGGTGACCATGCCGGGCAAGGGCAGCTTCAGCCATACCGGCAAGCTGGGCGACGTCATGCAGGAATCGGTGCAGGCGGCGCGGTCCTATGTGCGCTCGCGTTCGGTCAGCTTGGGTATCAAGCCGACGGTGTTCGAGAAGAAGGACATCCACGTCCACGTGCCCGAAGGCGCCACTCCCAAGGACGGTCCGTCCGCCGGTATCGCCATGTGCACGGCCATCGTTTCGGCCATCACCGGCATCACCGTGCGGCGTGAAGTGGCTATGACCGGCGAAATCACCCTGCGTGGTCGGGTGCTGCCCATCGGCGGCCTCAAGGAAAAGCTGCTGGCGGCGTTGCGCGGCGGTCTGAAGACCGTGCTGATCCCCAAGGACAATGAAAAGGACTTGGCGGAAATCCCCGATAACGTCAAGAAGGGCCTGGAAATCGTGCCGGTCGGTACGGTGGACGAGGTGCTGGCCCGGGCGTTGACCCGCATGCCGGTCCCCATCGAGTGGGAGGAGCCCGCCGATGGCGCCGCTTCCACCACCAAGGATGGCGAAGCGGGGGCGGTGCTGACCCACTGACTTGATAACTGTTTTTGATAAATAACGGCGGCCCGGTATTCCGGGCCGCCGTTAACTATTTCGGGCTCGGGTGAAGACCCGATATTTATCAAAGATGGTCTAAAAATGGCGGAAAACATAAGGTTTCCGCGCTTTGATGATTGACGCTGGGGAAAAAGCGGAATTAAACTTTTCACCTGTAATTTCCCTGCGGGTGCACTGGGATGGTGCCGGCGGGTTCAACTTTCCAAAGGGGGCACTCAGGTGAACAAGAATGATCTCGTGACGGCGGTTGCCGCCAGCGCTGGCCTGTCCAAGGCTGATGCCGCCAAGGCTGTTGATGGTGTGTTCGATGCCATTTCCGGCGCCTTGGCCGGTGGTGACGACGTGCGTCTGGTCGGCTTCGGCACTTTCGCCGTGTCCGAACGCGCCGCCTCCGAGGGCCGCAACCCGCGCACCGGCGAAACCATCAAGATTCCGGCGTCGAAGCAGCCGAAGTTCAAGGCCGGCAAGGGTCTGAAGGATTCCGTGCAGTAATCCCCCTTCGGGTGAAGACATCAGGGCCGGACCTGCCAGGGGGCAGGTCCGGCCCTTGTTTTTGCCCCATTGCCTTTTGCCGCAATCCCCCGTATGAACCATGTCCTGGCTGCCGGGCGGTTAGCTCAGATGGTAGAGCGCCTGCTTTACACGCAGGATGTCGGCGGTTCGATCCCGTCACCGCCCACCACGCCTGTAAGGCATGGGGCTTTGCGTGGTCCAAAGTGTGGGCCGTTTCGATAGCGCCCCTTCGTGGCGCACTTCCTAATTCTCCCCAAGCGCCGTTGACCTTTTTGAGGTCGACATGTCGCACGCGCTCTTTTGGTGCATGGCTTGCCCAAGGTGAAAGCTAAAACCAACAGAGGATTGCGCCCTCATGCAGGCACGCTGGGCCCATCACCCTTTCCCAATATTCGTACCCAGACCCTACCCGTTCGGTCCGCTCGTCTCCACCCGTTGGCGGAGGGGAGGGGGCTTGCTGCGCCGCAGCACACAACAGATTGTGGCAAAATTGCTGTTGGCAAGGGGTATGTTTGCTTGACAGTCTTCCGGCCCTGCATTACACCACCCCTACCCGCGCGGGTGGCTGCGTTGGGGGTGTAGCTCAGTTGGTTAGAGCGCCGGCCTGTCACGCCGGAGGTCGCGGGTTCGAGCCCCGTCACTCCCGCCACCAGCCAGGGCTGGATTGTCTTTTCTTCGCGAAAGGATGATCTATCCTGGCGGCCATTGGCGCTTGAGGCTAGTGTCTTGCCGGGAGGGTCTCTCTTCCATATTTGCCTGAACAGGGTTTGTCATTCCGCCGCCAGTCTTACCGCCCGACGCGCAGCCGCGCCTTGGGCTGGTTGCTTGTGGCGCGGCAGATCGTTACGGGCCGGGAAGGGCGGGCGCTTCGGGCGGACCCAATATATATAAGGGCTGGATGATGGAAGCTTGGCTGCTCGAATATCTGCCGATCCTGATCTTCATCGGAATTGCCGTCGCCGTTTCCGTGATCGCGGTGGGCGCGTCGTGGCTGGTGGGGCGGCAAAAGCCCGACCCCGAGAAGAACGCGGCCTATGAATGCGGTTTCGAGGCCTTCGGCGACGCGCGCTCCAAGTTCGACGTGCGGTTCTATCTTGTCGCCATCCTCTTCATCATCTTCGATCTGGAAGTGGCCTTCCTGTTCCCGTGGGCGGTGTCCCTGGGCAAGATCGGCATGTTCGGCTTCTGGTCGATGATGGTGTTCCTGGGGGTGCTGACCATCGGCTTCATCTATGAATGGCGAAAGGGAGCCTTGGAATGGGAGTGACCAATTCCGGTCTGGTGACGCCCGCGCATGCTGCGCCGCTGCCTCAGGGCGCGGCGCAAGACAGCGTTCTGAAGTTGGTCACCGACGAACTCGAAGACAAGGGCTTCGTCCTCGCCAATGTGGACAAGCTGGTCAACTGGGCGCGCACCGGCTCGTTGTGGCCGATGACCTTCGGTCTGGCCTGCTGCGCCGTGGAGATGATCCACGCCGGCTGTTCGCGCTATGACATGGACCGCTTCGGCGTCGTCTTCCGTCCCAGCCCGCGCCAGTCCGACGTGATGATCGTCGCCGGCACGCTCACCAACAAGATGGCCCCGGCGTTGCGCCGCGTCTACGACCAGATGGCCGAGCCGCGCTGGGTCATCTCCATGGGTTCGTGCGCCAATGGCGGCGGCTATTATCATTATTCCTATTCGGTGGTGCGCGGTTGCGACCGCGTGGTTCCGGTGGACGTCTATGTCCCCGGCTGTCCGCCGACGGCGGAAGCGCTTCTGTACGGCATCTTGCAGTTACAGAAGAAGATCCGCCGTACCGGCTCCATTCTCCGCTAGAACCGACAGGGACGGCCAGACACCATGACGCAAGTGCTGAAGGACCTGGGCGACTATATCGCCGCTGCCCTGCCCAACGACGTGCTTTCCACCGAGGTCAATCGCGTCGGCGAATTGACCGTATTGGTGCGCACCCCTTCCATCGCCAAGGTTCTGACCTTTCTGCGCGATGATTCCGGCTGCCTGTTCAAGCAACTGGTCGATGTCTGCGGCGTCGATTGGCCGGGCCGGGAAGACCGTTTCGACGTGGTCTACCACCTGCTGTCGCTGAAGCATAACCAGCGTGTGCGGGTCAAGGTCGCCACCGACGAGGAAACGCCGGTGCCGTCCGTGGTCGGCGTGTTCTCCTCCGCCGGCTGGTTCGAGCGCGAGACCTGGGACATGTTCGGCGTGATCTTCTCTGATCACCCCGATCTGCGCCGTCTCCTCACCGATTACGGCTTCGAGGGCCATCCTCTGCGCAAGGACTTCCCGCTCACCGGCCATGTGGAGCTGCGCTACGACGACGAGTTGAAGCGCTGCGTCTACGAGCCGGTCAAGCTGGTGCAGGATTTCCGCAATTTTGATTTCCTGTCGCCGTGGGAAGGCCAAGGCCTGCCCGGCGACGAAAAGGCGGGGAGCCACTGACATGGCCGAATCGCAGATCAAGAGCTACAACATCAATTTCGGTCCCCAGCATCCGGCCGCGCACGGCGTGCTGCGCCTGATCCTGGAAATGTCGGGTGAAACCGTCGACCGCGCCGACCCGCATATCGGCCTGCTGCATCGCGGCACCGAAAAGCTGATCGAGCACAAAATCTATACCCAGGCGACGCCCTATTTCGATCGCCTGGACTATGTCGGCACCATGAACCAGGAGCACGCCTTCGTCATGGCGGCGGAAAAGCTGCTGGGCGTCACCGTGCCGCTGCGCGGCCAGTACATCCGCGTGCTTTATTGCGAAATGGGCCGCATCCTCAACCACATCCTCAATATCTGCTCCTTCGTCTTCGACGTCGGCGGCATGACGCCGATGCTGTGGGGCTTCGAGGAACGCGAGAAGCTGATGGAGTTCTACGAGCGCGCTTGCGGTGCTCGTCTGCACGCCAATTACTTCCGTGTCGGCGGCGTCGCCCAGGATTTGCCGGCGGGTCTCTTGGAAGACATCGATGCCTGGTGCGATCAGTATCCCAAGGTCATCGATGATATCGAGACCCTGGTGACCGAAAACCGTATCTTCAAGCAGCGCACCGTCGATATCGGCACCGTCAGCGCCGAACAGGCGCTGGATTGGGGCTTTACCGGTCCCAATCTGCGCGCCTCGGGCATCGCCTGGGATCTGCGCAAGAGCCAGCCCTACGAAGTCTATGACCGCATGGATTTCGACATTCCGGTGGGCAAGGTCGGCGATTGCTATGACCGTTACCTGATCCGCATCATCGAGATGCGCGAATCGGTGAAGATCATGAAGCAATGCATCCGCGAGATGCCGTCCGGCCCGGTCAAGGTCGATGACCGCAAGGTCTCGCCGCCGCCCCGGGCCGAGATGAAGCAGTCGATGGAAGCGCTGATCCATCACTTCAAGCTGTTCACCGAAGGCTTCCATGTGCCGGCGGGCGAGGTCTATGCGGCGGTCGAGGCGCCCAAGGGCGAATTCGCCGTCTATCTGGTCGCCGACGGCAGCAACAAGCCTTATCGCTGCAAGATCCGTCCGCCGGGATACGTTCACCTGCAGGCGCTGGACATGATGTCGAAGGGACACATGCTGGCCGACGTGGTGGCCAATATCGGCTCCATCGACATCGTTTTCGGCGAGATCGACCGATGAGCACTGAACAAGACATGACCAGCTTCGCCTTCACTCCGGAAAATCTGGAGACGGCCAAGAAAATCATCGCCAAGTACCCGGCGGGCCGGCAGCAATCGGCGGTGATGCCGCTGCTTGATCTGGCCCAGCGTCAGGTCGGCTGGACCTCCATCGCGGTGATCGAATACATCGCCGAGATGCTGGAAATGGCGCCGATCCGGGTGCAGGAAGTGGTGACCTTCTACACCATGTACAACCAGAAGCCCGTGGGTCAGTACCACGTGCAGGTGTGCACCAATATCTGTTGCCTGTTGCGTGGCTCGGATGGCGTCGGCGAGACCGTCAAGGAATTGCTCGGAATCGAGTGGGGCGAAACCACCGCCGACGGCAAGTTCACCCTGGCCGAGGTGGAATGCCTGGGCGCTTGCGTCAACGCGCCGATGATGCAGATCAACGACGATTATTACGAGGACCTGACGCCGGAAAGCACCAAGGCGGTGCTGGAAGCGCTCAAGCGGGGCGAAACCCCGGCTCCGGGCCCGCAGGGCGGCCGGCAGTTCTCGGCTCCCGAGGGTGGCCCGACCACCCTTGGCGACCTCACCTTCGGACCGGAGAAGGCGTGATGCTGCGCGATCAGGACAGAATCTTCACCAATCTCTATGGCATTCACGACTGGCGCCTGAAGGGCGCCCAGTCCCGTGGCGACTGGGACAACACCAAGGCGCTGCTGGCCAAGGGCCGCGACGCCATCATCGAGGAAGTCAAGACCTCGGGTCTGCGCGGTCGTGGCGGCGCCGGTTTCGGCACCGGCATGAAGTGGTCCTTCATGCCCAAGACCGAAGGGGCGCGTCCGCATTATCTGGTCATCAACGCCGACGAAGGCGAGCCGGGCACCTGTAAGGACCGCGAGATCATGCGCTTCGACCCGCACAAGCTGGTCGAGGGCGCGCTGCTGGCCTCGTTCGCCATTGGCGCTCATGCCTCCTACATCTATATCCGCGGTGAGTTTGTGCGCGAAGCCGAACACCTGCAGGTGGCCATCGACGAGGCTTATGCCGCCGGTCTGATCGGCAAGAACGCCTGCGGCTCCGGTTGGGATTTCGACCTCTACGTCCATCGCGGCGCCGGCGCTTACATCTGCGGCGAGGAATCGGCGCTGATCGAGAGCTTGGAAGGCAAGAAGGGCCAGCCCCGTCTGAAGCCGCCGTTCCCCGCCGGTGTCGGCCTCTACGGCTGCCCGACCACCGTCAACAACGTCGAATCCATCGCCGTCGTTCCCGCCATCCTGCGCCGCTCGGGCGCCTGGTTCGCCGGCCTGGGCCGGGCCAAGAACTCGGGCACCAAGCTGTTCTGCATTTCCGGCCATGTGAACAAGCCGTGCAATGTGGAAGAGGAAATGGGCATCAGCTTCCGCGAGCTGATCGACAAGCATTGCGGCGGTATCCGTGGCGGCTGGGACAATCTGATGGGTGTCATCCCCGGCGGTTGTTCGACCCCGGTGCTGACCCGTGAAGTGATCGAGAATTGTCCGATGGATTTCGACGGCCTGCGTGAAGCCGGATCGGGCCTGGGCACGGCGGCGGTCATCGTCATGGACAAGTCCACCGACATCGTCCGCGCCATCACCCGGCTGTCGCGGTTCTACAAGCACGAAAGCTGCGGCCAGTGCACGCCGTGCCGCGAAGGCACCGGCTGGATGTGGCGGATGATGGAACGCATGGACAAGGGCGACGCCACCATCGAGGAAATCGACCTGTTGCAGCAGGTGACCAAGCAGGTGGAAGGCCACACCATCTGCGCCCTGGGAGACGCCGCCGCTTGGCCGATCCAGGGTCTGATCCGCAATTTCCGCCCCGAGATCGAAAAGAAGATCCGGGCCCGCAATTCCAGCGCGGCCTGAGGAGGTTAGAGACAACATGCCCAAACTGACGATCGACGGAACCGAGATCGAAGTCGAAGCCGGGGTGACCATCCTCCAGGCCGCCGAAACCATCGGCATCGAGATCCCGCGTTTTTGCTATCACGAACGTCTGGCCGTGGCCGGCAATTGCCGCATGTGCCTGGTGGAAGTGGAAAAGATGCCCAAGCCCGTCGCCTCCTGCGCCATGCCGGTGGGTGAGGGGATGGTGGTGCACACCAACAACGCCAATGTGCGCAAGGCGCGTCAGGGCGTGATGGAATTCCTGCTGATCAACCATCCGCTGGATTGCCCCATCTGCGACCAGGGCGGCGAATGCGACCTGCAGGATCAGGCCATGACCTATGGCGGCGATCGCAGCCGCTATCAGGAAGAGAAGCGGGCGGTCGAGGACAAGAATTACGGTCCGCTGATCCAGACCTGGATGACCCGCTGCATCCAGTGCACCCGCTGCATCCGCTTCATTTCCGAAATCGCCGGTACCCCGGTGCTGGGCGGCCTGGGCCGGTCCGAGCATCTGGAAATCGGGCGCTATGTCGGCGCCGCCGTGTCGTCGGAGCTGTCGGGAAATTTGATCGATCTGTGCCCGGTGGGCGCGCTGACCAACAAGCCGGCCAGCTACACCTATCGCGCCTGGGAACTGAAGAAGACCGAAAGCGTCGACGCCATGGACGCCCTGGGCTCGGCCATCCGCGTCGATACCCGTGGCAACGAGGTCATCCGCATCCTTCCCCGCGTCAATGACGACATCAACGAGGAATGGCTGTCGGATCGCTCCCGCTTCGCCGTTGACGGCCTGAAGCGTCAGCGCCTGGACCGTGCCTACGTGCGCAAGGACGGCAAGCTGGCGGCCACCTCGTGGTCCGACGCCTTCGCCGCCATCGCCGGCAAGGTCAAGGGCGTGGCCGGGTCGAAGATCGCCGCTATCGCCGGTGACCAGACCGACGTCGAGACCATGCAGGCCCTGAAGGATCTGCTGATCGCCCTGGGCTCGGGCAACATGGATTGCCGCCAGGACGGCGCCAAGCTGGCCCCCGGCAACCGCGCCGGCTATCTGTTCAACAGCACCATCGCCGGCATCGAAGAAGCTGACGCTTTGCTGATCATCGGCTCCAACCCGCGCGTCGAGGCGCCGGTGTTGAATGCCCGTATCCGCAAGCGTTGGCTGAAGGGCGGCTTCAAGGCGGCGGTGATCGGCCCCAAGACCGATCTGACCTTCAAGCATGACTGGCTGGGCGAGCAGGCCTCCATCCTGGCCGACATCGTCGCCGGGACCCATCCCTTCGCCGAGGTGCTGAAGAACGCGGCCAAGCCGGCCATCATCCTGGGTCAGGGCGCGCTGGCCCGTGAAGACGGCGCCGCCATCCTGGCCCTGGCCGGCAAGCTGGCCGAAGCCTCGGGCGTGATCAAGGACGGCTGGAACGGCTTCAACGTGCTGCACACCGCCGCTTCCCGCGTCGGCGGCCTGGATGTGGGCTTCGTGCCCCAGGCCGGCGGCAAGGATACCGCCGGTATCATCGCCGGCGCCGCCTCGGGCGACATCTCGGTGGTGTTCCTGGCCGGTGCCGACGAAGTGGACATGAAGGGCTTCGGTAACGCTTTCGTCGTTTACCTGGGCACCCATGGCGATGCCGGCGCCCATCGCGCCGACGTGGTCCTGCCCACCGCCGCCTACACGGAAAAGAGCGCCACCTACGTCAACACCGAAGGCCGGGTGCAGCGCACCCGTCTGGCCATCTTCCCGCCGGGTGAGGCCAAGGAAGACTGGAAGGTGATCCGCGCCCTGTCCGACGCGTTGGACAAGCCGTTGGCCTTCGACACCGTCAAGCAGCTGCGCGAGCGTATGGTCGCCAGCAATCCAGTGTTCGCCAGCGAAGGCGTGGTCAAGGCCGCTGCCTGGACCGGTGTCGGCACCGCTGGTGCTTTGACCGACAAGCCGTTGGCCTCGGCCATCGACAACTTCTATATGGTCGACCCGATCAGCCGCGCCTCCAAGACCATGGCGGAATGCACGGCGGAATTCGGCGGCGGCTGTGGCTGCAACAGCAAGAAGAAGACGGGGACCCATGGTTGATATGCTCTCTGGGCTTTTGCCCCCGGAACTGTGGCGTCTGATCGTCATCGTTCTTCAGATCGTCGCCATCGTCCTGCCGCTGCTGGTGGCGGTCGCCTATCTGACCTATGCCGAACGCAAGGTCATCGGCGCCATCCAGCTGCGCAAGGGCCCCAACGTGGTCGGCCCCTTCGGCCTGCTGCAGCCCTTGGCCGACGGCGCCAAGCTGTTCCTGAAGGAAACCATCTTCCCCTCCGGGGCCAACAAGGTGGTTTTCGTCATTGCGCCGATGCTGACCTTCATCCTGGCGCTGATCGCCTGGGCGGTCATTCCGTTCGATCAGGGTTGGGTGGTTGCCGACATCAATGTCGGCGTGCTCTACCTGTTCGCCATTTCGTCGCTTGGCGTCTACGGCATCATCATGTCGGGCTGGGCGTCGAACTCGAAATACGCCTTTCTGGGCGGCATGCGCTCGGCGGCACAGATGGTGTCGTACGAAGTGTCCATGGGTCTGGTGATCATTTCGGTGCTGATCACCGTGGGGTCGCTCAACCTGTCGGACATCGTGCTGAAGCAGAAGGACACGGTGTGGTTCATCATTCCGCACTTCCCCATGTTCATCATCTTCGTGGTGTCGATCCTGGCGGAAACCAACCGCGCTCCCTTCGATCTGGCCGAATCGGAATCGGAACTGGTCGCGGGTTACAACGTCGAATATTCGGCCATGACCTTCGCCCTGTTCTTCCTGGGTGAATACGCCAACATGATCCTGATGAGCGCCATGACCACGGTGCTGTTCCTGGGTGGCTGGCTGCCGCCCATGGATATCGCGCCGTTGAACTGGATTCCCGGCATCATCTGGTTCGCGCTCAAGATCTGCGCTGTTTTGTTCATCTTCCTGTGGGTGCGTGCCACCTTCCCGCGCTATCGCTATGACCAGCTGATGCGTCTGGGGTGGAAGATTTTCCTGCCGTTCTCGCTGTTCTGGGTGGTGTTGACCTCGGGCGTTCTCGTCGCCTTCGGTTGGCTGCCGGGTCAGGGTTAAGGAGAGAGTGTGATGGCGTTTCTCGACCGCACCGCGCGGGCGTTCCTGCTGACCGAGCTGGTTCAAGGCTTGGCGCTGACCTTCCGCTATATGTTCAAACCCTCGGTGACCACCAATTACCCCTACGAAAAGATCCCGATGTCGCCGCGCTTTCGTGGCGAGCACGCGCTGCGCCGTTATGCCAACGGCGAGGAACGCTGCATCGCCTGCAAGCTGTGCGAGGCCATCTGTCCGGCCCAGGCCATCACCATCGAGGCCGAGCCCCGGCCCGATGGTTCGCGCCGCGCCCGGCGCTATGACCTGGACATGACCAAGTGCATCTATTGCGGTCTGTGCCAGGAAGCCTGCCCGGTGGATGCCATCGTCGAGGGGCCCAATTTCGAGTTCGCGACCGAGACCCGGGCCGAGCTGATGTACAACAAGCAAAAACTGCTCGCGAACGGCGATCGCTGGGAGGCCGAACTGGCCATGCGTATCGCCGCCGACGCGCCGTACCGTTGATGAGGGGGATGGCATGATCGCGGCATTGATTTTCTACATGTTCGCCGGTTTGGCGGTGGCGAGCGGGGTCATGGTGATCTCGGCCCGCAACCCGGTCCATTCCGTGCTGTTCCTCATTCTGTGCTTCTTCAACGCGGCCGGCCTGTTCCTGCTGCTGGGCGCGGAATTCCTGGCCATGGTCCTGGTGGTCGTCTATGTGGGCGCCGTGGCGGTGATGTTCCTGTTCGTCGTCATGATGCTGGACATCAACTTCCTGCGCCTGCGTGAAGGCGTCGCCCAGTACCTGCCCACCGGCGCCGTCATCGGTCTGGTGCTGCTGGTCGAACTGGCGGTGATGTTCGGCGGCTGGGCCTTCGCCCCCGACGTCGAAGCCCTGCTGGCGGCGCCGATCCCGGCGGTCAGTGAGATGACCAACACCGAGGCGCTGGGCCGTCTGATCTACACCAAGTATGTCTACCTGTTCCAGGCCTCGGGCGTGGTGCTGCTGGTGGCCATGGTTGGCGCCATCTTGCTGACGCACCGGTCGCGCACCGGCGTGCGCAAGCAGAAGATTTACGATCAGGTGGGCCGTACCGCCGCCAATTCCGTCGAAATCCGCAAAGTCAGCACCGGGGGAGGCATCTGATGTTCGAGATCGGTCTTTCCCACTACCTGACGGTGGCGGCCATTTTGTTCACGCTGGGCGTCTTCGGCATCTTCCTGAACCGTAAGAACGTCATCATCATCATGATGAGCATCGAACTGATGCTGCTGGCGGTGAATTTGAACTTCGTCGCCTTCTCGTCCTATCTGAACGATCTGGTCGGCCAAGTGTTCACCATGTTCATCCTGACCGTCGCCGCCGCCGAGGCGGCCATCGGTCTGGCCATTCTCGTCGTCTTCTTCCGCAACCGCGGCACGATCGCGGTCGAGGAAATCAGCCAGCTGAAGGGGTAATCAAGCGATGATGTACGTCGCCGCAGTTTTCCTGCCGCTGCTGGGCTCGATCGTTGCCGGCCTGTTTGGCCGCTTCATCGGTGACCGTGGTGCGCAAATCGTCACCTGCACGCTGTTGGGCGTGTCGGCCTTGTCGTCGGCCCTGATCTTCAAGGAAGTGGCCATCGACGGCAATTTCGTCACCATCCAGGTGTTGCACTGGATTCAGTCCGGCACCTTGGACGTGTCGTGGGCGCTGAAGTTCGACACCCTGACCGCGGTGATGATGATCGTCGTCACCTGGGTGTCGTTCATGGTCCACGTGTACTCGGTAGGGTACATGAGCCATGATCCGGCCATTCCGCGCTTCATGTCCTATCTGTCGCTGTTCACCTTCGCCATGCTGATGCTGGTGACCGCCGACAACCTGATCCAGCTTTTCTTCGGCTGGGAAGGCGTGGGCGTGGCGTCCTACCTGCTGATCGGTTTCTGGTATCAGAAGCCGTCGGCCTGCGCCGCCGCCATCAAGGCCTTCGTCGTCAACCGCGTCGGCGATTTCGGCTTCGCGCTCGGCATCTTCGGCCTCTACTTCCTGTTCGATTCGGTGACCTTCGCCGGCATCTTCGCCGCCGCGCCGGAAAAGGCCAATGCGGTCGTCACCTTCTTCGGCATCGAAGCCAACGCCATCACCATCTGCTGCCTGCTGCTGTTCGTCGGCGCCATGGGTAAGTCGGCCCAGCTGGGTCTGCACACCTGGCTGCCCGACGCCATGGAAGGCCCGACCCCGGTTTCGGCGCTGATTCACGCCGCCACCATGGTCACCGCCGGCGTCTTCATGGTCGCCCGCATGAGCCCGCTGTTCGAGTATTCGAGCACCGCGCTCACCGTGGTCACCCTGGTCGGCGCCGCCACCGCCTTCTTCGCCGCCACCGTCGGCTGCGTCCAGAACGACATCAAGCGGGTGATCGCCTATTCCACCTGCTCGCAGTTGGGCTACATGTTCTTCGCCATCGGCGTGTCGGCCTATCAGGCGGCCATCTTCCACCTGATGACCCACGCTTTCTTCAAGGCCTTGCTGTTCTTGGGCGCCGGTTCGGTGATCCACGCCATGAGCGACGAGCAGGATATCCGCCGCATGGGCGGTATCTGGAAGAACGTCAAGATCACCTGGGCGTTGATGTGGATCGGTTCGCTGGCTTTGGCGGGCGTGCCCTTCTTCGCCGGCTATTATTCCAAGGACACCATCTTGGAAGCGGCCTGGGCGTCGCATTCCCTGGCCGGGCAGTTCGCCTATGTCATGGGTGTCAGCGCCGCCTTCCTGACCGCCTTCTATTCCTGGCGTCTGCTGATCCTGACCTTCCACGGCAAGCCGCGCGCCGACGAACACGTCATGGCGCATGTGCATGAAAGCCCGGCGATCATGATCATCCCGCTGATGGTTCTGGCGGTCGGTGCGGTGTTCTCGGGTTGGCTGGGCTACGAAATGTTCGTCGGCCACGTCCAGCACGATTTCTGGCGCGGTTCCATCAAGGTGCTGTCCGATGTCCATGGCGCCATGGAAAACTTCCACCATGTGGAAAAGTGGGTTGCCCTGACGCCGACCATCGTCGCCGCCTCGGGTATCGCCCTGGCCTATCTGTTGTACATGTTCTTCCCCTCGGTGCCGCCGGCCCTGGCCAACAGCTTCCGTGGCGTCTACCTGTTCTTGCTGAACAAGTGGTATTTCGACGAACTGTACGACTTCCTGTTCGTGAAGCCGGCCTTCAAGTTGGGCCGCGGCTTCTGGCAGGGAGGTGACGGCGCCCTGATCGACGGTGTCGGTCCCGACGGCGTCGCCGCCGCCACCAAGTCGATCGCCCAAAAGGTGGGCAAGCTGCAATCCGGGTACCTGTACCACTACGCCTTCGTGATGTTGATCGGCGTGGCGGTGTTCGTCACCTGGTATATGTTCAACGCGCGCTAAGTCTGGGGAAGACAATGACCGACTGGCCTCTGCTCTCGTTGACGACGTTCCTGCCGCTGTTGGGGGCGTTGTTCATCCTGGCGATCCGCGGCGAAGCCCAGGTGGTGGCGCGCAATGCCCGCAACGTGGCGCTGCTCACCTCGGTGGCGACTTTCGTCGTCTCGCTGTTCATTCTGGGCTATTTCGACGCCGCCTCGGCTGAGTTCCAGCTGAAGGAAAGCGCCGTCTGGCTGCCCGGCACCGCCATCACCTATTCCATGGGTGTCGACGGCATCTCGGTGTGGTTCGTGCTGCTGGCCACTTTCCTCACCCCCATCTGCATCCTGTCGTCCGTCGGCGCGGTGGAGAAGCGGGTGAAGGAATACATGGTCGCCTTCCTGGTTCTGGAAACCATGATGGTCGGCATGTTCTGCGCGTTGGACATGGTCCTGTTCTACGTCTTCTTTGAAGGCGTGCTGCTGCCCATGTTCATCATCATCGGTGTGTGGGGCGGGGCGCGGCGCGTCTATGCCGCCTACAAGCTGTTCCTTTACACCCTGCTCGGTTCGGTGTTGATGCTGGTGGCCATGCTGGCCATGTACTTCGACGCCCGCACCACCGACATCCCGACCCTGATGGCGCATTCCTTCCCGCAGGCCATGCAATTGTGGCTGTGGCTGGCGTTCTTCGCCTCGTTCGCGGTCAAGGTGCCCATGTGGCCGGTGCACACCTGGTTGCCCGACGCCCACGTGGAAGCGCCGACCGCCGGTTCGGTGATTCTGGCCGGCGTGCTCTTGAAGATGGGGGCCTACGGTTTCATCCGCTTCTCGGTGCCCATGTTCCCGCTGGCGACCGAATACTTCACCCCCCTGGTCTACACCTTGTCCATCGTCGCAGTGATCTACACCTCGCTGGTGGCGCTGGTGCAGGAAGACATGAAGAAGCTGATCGCCTATTCGTCGGTGGCCCATATGGGTTACGTGACCATCGGCATCTTCTCCATGACCACCCAGGGTGTGGAAGGCGCGCTTTATCAGATGCTGTCGCACGGCGTCGTCTCGGGTGCCTTGTTCCTGTGCGTGGGCGTGGTCTATGACCGCATGCATACCCGCGAGATCGCCCGTTACGGCGGTCTGGCCGAGCGCATGCCCAAATACGCGCTGGTGTTCATGTTCATGACCATGGCTTCGGTCGGTCTGCCGGGCACCGGTGGTTTCATCGGCGAGTTCCTGGTGCTCTTGGGCGTGTTCCAGGTCAACACCTGGGTGGCGCTGTTTGCCGCCACCGGTCTGGTGCTGGGCGCCGCCTATGCGCTTTATCTGTACCGCCGGGTGGTGTTCGGGCGTCTGACCCGCGACGATCTCAAGTCCATCTTGGATTTGAGCCCGCGCGAGGTGCTGATGTTCGCCCCCCTGATCGTCATCGTCATCTGGATGGGTATCTACCCGATCACCTTCCTCGAGCCGATGCACGCCTCGGTGGCCAAGCTCATCGACAATTACGAACTGGCGCGCGCCGCCGCCGAATCCTTGTCCGTCGCGGCTCGTTAAGGGGAACTGGATATGACCGAATCTCTCGACCTCATTCCGGTCCTGCCGGAGCTTCTCGTCGTCCTGGCGGCGATGGCTCTGTTGATGCTGGGCGTGTTCCGCAAGGGCGAGGGCACCGCCTCGACCACCACCTTGGCGGTGCTGGTCCTGGTCGGCGCCATGCTGCTGACCTGGGCGGTCGGCGGTTCTGAACGGACGCTGACTTTCGGCGGCCTGTTCGTGCTCGACCCGTTCAGCGTCTTCACCAAGGTGCTGTTGCTGGCCGCGTCGGCCATCACCGCCGCCATGTCGCTGAACTTCCTGGAAAAGGAAAAGCTGGGCCGGTTCGAATACCCGATCCTCATCCTGCTGGCCACGGTCGGCATGATGATGATGGTGTCGGCCAACGACTTCCTGGCCCTTTACCTGGGTCTGGAAATCCAGTCGTTGTCGCTTTACGTGCTGGCCGCCTATCACCGCGACAGCGCCAAGGCGACCGAATCGGGCCTGAAGTATTATGTGCTGGGCTCGCTCGCCTCGGGCATGCTGCTGTACGGCATCTCGCTGGTTTACGGCTTCTCCGGCACCACCTCGTTCGATGGTCTGGCCAAGCTGTTCGGCGGCGACCATGCGGTGCATCCGCATCTGGGCTTTGTCGCCGGTCTGGTCTTCGTCCTTGCCGGTCTGGCCTTCAAGATCTCGGCGGCGCCGTTCCACATGTGGACCCCCGACGTCTATGAAGGGGCACCGACTCCGGTCACCTCGTTCTTCGCCGTCGCCCCCAAGATCGCCGCCATGGCGCTGTTGGTGCGGGTCATGACCGGCCCGTTCGGCGAATTGTCGGACCAGTGGCGTCAGGTCATCGCCTTCATCGCCCTGGGCTCCATGTTCATCGGTTCGTTCGCCGCCATCGCCCAGAACAACATCAAGCGTCTGATGGCCTATTCCTCCATCGGCCATGTCGGCTTCATGCTGGTGGGCATCGCCGCCGGTTCCGCCGACGGCATCCAGGGCGTGCTGATCTATCTGGCCATCTACCTGTCCATGAACGTGGGTGTCTTCGCCGTCATCCTGTCCATGCGCCAGAAGGGCCGTATGGTTGAAGGCATCGACGATCTGGCGGGCCTGGGCAAGACCAACCCGGCCATGGCCGCCGCCATGGCGGTGCTGATGTTCTCCATGGCCGGTATTCCGCCCTTGGCTGGTTTCATCGGCAAGTTCTATGTGTTCAAGGCCGCCGTCGATGCCGGGCTTTACACCCTGGCCATCATCGGCGTGGTCACCAGTGTGGTCAGCGCCTATTACTATCTGCGCATCATCAAGGTGATGTATTTCGACGAAGCGGTGGAAAGCATGGACCGTTCCGGCAGCAAGGCCCTGGGTCTGGTGCTGGCGGCGGCGACCATCGTCAATATCGTCTTCATCGCCATTCCCGGCCCGCTGCTCAACAGCGCCAAGGCTGCCGCCCTGGTGTTGTTCCCGGCTGCCGGTTGATGATATCGGCACGGTTGCCGGCGCCGTTCGGACTGATCAGTCTGGACAGCGTCGGCAGCACCAACGACGAAGCTCGGCGGTTGGCCCAATCCGGTGCCGCCGCCGATTTTCTTGTGGTGTCGGCCCAAAGCCAAAGCGCCGGGCGCGGCCGTCGGGGCCGGGCCTGGGTCAGCCCAGCCGGCAATCTGCATTTCTCCCTGCTGATCCGCATTCAATCGCTGTCGAGCGCCGCCCAATTGGGTTTCGCCGCCGCCGCTGCTCTGGTGTCGGCGTTGAGCACTTTGCTGCCGCAGGGGCAATTCCAGGCCAAATGGCCCAATGACGTGATGGCGGCGGGGCGCAAATGCGCCGGCATGTTGCTGGAATCGGCGGGGACAGACTGGCTGGTGCTGGGTATCGGCGTCAACGTGGTCGCGGCGCCGCCGCCGGTGGGGCTCAACCATCCGGCCTGCGCCTTGGCCGATCTGGGCTTTTCCGGCACGGCGGATGATGTTCTGGCTGCGTTTTGCACTGATTTTCTGCCGTTGGTTCAGGCTTGGCGCGGGCAAGGCTTTGCCCCGGTGCGCCAGGCCTGGCTGGGCTGCGCCCGTGGATTGGGCCAGCCGACGGTGGTGCGGCTGGAGACCGATACGCAAACCGGTATTTTCGCCGGACTTGACGAAGAGGGCGCGCTGCTTTTGGATCAGGGCGCGTCGGGGTTCCGCCGTATTCTCGCCGGGGATGTCTTTTTCCCCGATGCCCGCTAACCTGGAGGCCCGCCATGCTTCTGGCCATTGATGCCGGCAATACCAATATCGTCTTTGCCGTGTTCGACGGCGAACAGGTGCGCGGCGAATGGCGCGCATCCACCCATACCGACCGCACCGCCGATGAATTGGGGGTGTGGCTGATGCAATTGCTGACCACCGAAAATCTGAAGCGCGAGGATATCTCGGCGGTGATCATCGCCAGCGTTGTCCCGGCCATCGTCTTCAACCTGAAGACCCTGTGCCGGCGCTATTTCGGCTGCGAGCCGCAGGTGGTCGGCGACGAAGGGGTGGATCTGGGCATCAAGGTGCTGCTGGACCGGCCCGAGGAAGTTGGCGCCGACCGCCTTGTCAACGCGGTGGCGGCGCACAAGTTCTATAAGGGGCCGTTGATCGTCATCGATTTCGGCACCGCCACCACCTTCGACGTGGTCGACGGCCTGGGCAATTATTGCGGTGGCGCCATTGCGCCTGGCATCAACCTGTCGCTGGAGGCCCTGCACATGGCCGCCGCCAAGCTGCCGCGTGTCGCCATCGGGCGGCCCAAGCAGGTGATCGGCAAGGCCACCGTCCCGGCGATGATGTCGGGTATCTTCTGGGGTTATGTCGGCCTGATCGAAGGGCTGGTGAAGCGCATGGAAGAAGAGTTCGGGGCCAAGATGCTGGTGGTGGCCACCGGCGGATTGGCGCCTTTGTTCGCCGAATCGACGCCGGTCATCAACGAACTGGCCTCGGACCTGACCTTGCGCGGGCTTTTGGAAATCCACCGCCGCAATTCCCGATCGGAAAAAGCATGAATCCGGGTAAGGACCAACTGATTTTCCTGCCTTTGGGCGGTGCCGGTGAAATCGGCATGAACATGAATTTGTACGGCCATGACGGCAAATGGCTGATGGTCGATGTGGGGGTGACCTTCGGCGACGATACCATGCCGATGATCGACGTGGTGATGGCCGACCCGGCCTGGATCGAGGAGCGCCGCGACAAACTGGCCGGCATCGTCATCACCCATGGCCATGAAGACCATGTGGGCGCCGTGCATTATTTGTGGCAGCGGCTGAAATGCCCGGTCTACGCCACCCCCTTCGCCGCCGCCATCCTGATGGGCAAGCTGCATGAAGTGGGGCTGCAACGGCAAGTGCCGGTGCATGTCATTCCCCTGGGCGGGCGCTTCGACGTCGGGCCGTTCAACATCGAAATGGTGTCGCTGACCCATTCCATCCCCGAGCCCAATTCGCTGGCCATCCGCACCAAGGCCGGCACCGTGCTGCATACCGGTGACTGGAAGTTCGATCCCGACCCGCTGATCAGCGCCCCCGCCGATACCGAAACCCTGCGCCGCATCGGCAATGAAGGGGTTTTGGCCATGGTCGGCGATTCCACCAACGTCTTCACCCGCGGCCATTCCGGCTCGGAAGCCGAGGTCCGCGCCAACCTGATCGGCCTGCTGTCGCGTTACGATCGCCGCATCGCCATTTCCTGCTTCGCCACCAACGTGGCGCGGGTGGAAAGCGTGGCCCTGGCGGCCGAGGCCAATGGCCGCTCGGTCGCCCTGGTCGGGCGGTCGCTGTGGCGCATCGAAAAGGCGGCGCGCGAGTTGGGCTATCTCAAGGATATCGCCCCCTTCCTCAACGATCACGATGCCGCCCATCTGCCCGCCGACAAGGTGCTGTACCTGTGCACCGGCAGCCAGGGCGAGCCGCGCGCGGCGCTGGCCCGCATCGCCGGCAACGACCACCCCAACGTCAAACTGAGCAAGGGCGACGTGGTGATCTTTTCGTCGCGCATCATTCCCGGCAACGAAAAGCCCATCTTCAAGCTGCAAAACGATCTGGTGCGTATGGGCGTCGAGGTGGTCACCGACCGCGACGAGCCCATCCACGTCTCCGGCCACCCGGCCCGCGACGAAATGCAGGCCATGTACCAGTATGTGCGCCCGCAGATCGCCATTCCGGTCCATGGCGAGGCCCGCCACGTCAAGGAACATTGCGCCTTGGCCACGGCTTGTGGGGTGGAGCAGACCCTGGCCATCGAGAACGGCGCCATGGTCCGCCTGGCTCCCGGCCCGGCGGAAGTGATCGACCATGTCCCGGTCGGGCGTCTGGCCGTGGACGGTCAGGCGCTGGAGGGCGGCCCGCGTCTGGTCCGTCTGGATTCGGCGGTGCTGCGCGACCGCCGCCGCATGGTGTTCAACGGCTCATGCGTCTGCACCATCGTCGCCGACCGCAAGGGCAAGCTGTTGAGCGAGCCGCAGGTGACCGCCCTGGGTCTGCTGGATGCTGAACATTTCGCCGAGGAGCACGATGCCGTGGTCGAGGCGGCGCGGGAAGCCTTTGACGAATTGCCGATGAAGGCCCGCCAGGACGACGCCGTGGCCGCCGAGGCGGTGCGTCGCGCCGTGCGCCGCGAGTTGAAGAGCATGCTGAACCACAAGCCCATCACCACCGTGCATCTGGTGCGCGTGTGATTGGTAACGCGTGAAAAAGTCCGCTGAGCGAAGCGAAGGACTTTTTCACGAGCGTCGGGCGCTGCCCAAGCGTTCCGACAGAAGATTGGCCGCTTGCTTCAGTTCGCGTACCACCTGCCCCTCGGGGCGCATGTCGAACATGCCCTGAATGCCCACCACCAGCATGGTGAGCGTGATGTCGCCGGCGGCGTTGAACACCGGGGCGCCCACCGCTTCGACGCCGGGCACCAGATGATAGCCGGAGACGGCACTGATCCCGGTTTGGCGCACCTGATCGAACATGGCTTCGATTGCCGGCCAGGAATTGGCACTGGCCGGGGCGCGGCCCTCGGCCAGTTCGGCTTCGATCAGGCCTTGTACCTGCGGGCGCGGCAGATAGGCGCCGAAAATCTGGCCCGACGCCGATGACAGCACTTCAAGCGCGGTACCGGTGACGACGTTGACGGTGATGGCGCGGCGCGGGCGCTCGCCGCGCACGATCACCGGTCCGTTCTCGCTCCACACCGACAGCGCGGTGGTTTCGTTGACGCGGTCGCGCAACTCGGCGATGGCATTCAGCCCCAACTGAATGCGATCCAGGCGGTCGATGGCGGCCAGACCCACATGCAGGGCCAGCGGCCCCAGATCGTACAGCGAGGTTTCGCGGTCCTGCTCGACCATCCCGGCCCGGATCAGGCTGACCAGATAGCGGTGCGCCTTGGACGCCGGCATGCCGGCG
>Ga0075012_10000039_pt1 | contig 116239 bp, 221 predicted proteins | sample All_14_2_FD_71474 | JGI IMG/M metagenome (GOLD analysis project Ga0075012, IMG submission 71474) | Freshwater microbial communities in response to fracking from Pennsylvania, USA - Allegheny Zone_MetaG_DW_15 | ecosystem: Environmental > Aquatic > Deep subsurface > Groundwater > Drilled... | reverse complement strand
ATATTTACATCTAATTTCGATTGGAATGATCTTGCAAATCCTCAGCCGTTTCTTGGGACTTTTACTGATTACCGTCATAAGATTAGCTATATTCTTAGTGCTGGGAATTTTGTATTAGAGACCAAGGCTCTAGCCGGAAAATATCATGAAATCAAAACTATTGTATTGAAAGCTTTTGACTATGTTCAAAGTATACTGGATGGTAATTCTTTACCAGAAGAACAACACATGTTGGATTTATTGGAAGAAAAACCCTTAAGTACTGTTTTTCGTACCAATATGGGACAGCTACCAGATACATATATGTGGCGACCTTCTTTTGGTATAAATCCCAAGGCAGCAATTATACACTATCAGTCAGTTATATCTAGTTGGGGGTGCCTTGATTCGAGAGAAAAGCTCAGAAAAGAATGGGGAAAAGAAGTCTTTAGTTATTACGAACCAATTTTTGATGATATTTTGTGTGTAACTCCACGAAAAACAAGAAAAAGCCACCTCATTAAGATGAGAATGTAGGATCCACATGAAACTAGTATATGTCATTAGTGGTACGGATAAAGCACCTTTGTACCTCAAAGCCTTAACTCACTCTATCATAAGCGCTCGTGCCGTCGATATTGATGATATTACCGTGGTCAGTACGGAGCCTTTAGTAGTCGAGGGTGTGGAGTGTATTCACCATCCCAGCCAGATCTACTCACAGCTTAATGCTGAATTTGATTTCTCAGGCATTATTGACTTCATCCTCAATAAGTCAATTGAGAATCAATACGTTGCATATTTCTTAAAGATTCCTTCGATATATTTGAAGATGGAATTACACGATATCTTTCCTAATCAGGAAATTCTATTTTGTGATGTTGATACCATCTTTACGCCTAAGTTTCAGTGGCGCGATCTCAGGAATCTTTTACCCTTTGGTGCTAGTTTTACGGGGCAGTTTGGTACAAAGGGGCGCGGGATTAATGCGGGTGTGTTCGTTTTAGATACTCGCTTAATGTACAAGAAGAGGTTCGCATTAATCGATTACCTTCGTGCTGAGTTTCAATATGTTACTAATGTGATGAGTCATAGAGATTGGTTTAACGACTCTAGACTATTGGGTCTGCTTGAAGAAGCTACTTTAACAGATGTCTTTAGTAATGACTTGGCTCATTTGCCCGATTCTTATAATTGGCGACCTGCGCAGGGCTATAATGATGAAGCAGCGATCATTCACTATCAGTCGGTTTTGGCTACGTGGCAGAATCGCCGTCATGAATTGGTTACTAACTGGGGGCAAGAGACGTTTGACCAATACAAGCCAATGCTAGAGTATATCTTGGGGGAATAAGAGATGAATGGGCAACCAATCAGAACCTTGCAACTTGTCATGTGTGATTATGGTTCGGCTTATGAGTCGTGGGAGATTTACGATCCGGTCGCTGACCGATATATAGACATCTATAATTGTCGATGGATGGAAAGGCCACAAGATAGGCATTTTCGTCGTAATGATTGGTATATAGGGATGCACCTATATGGCGATGGAGAAGATGTTTGGGAACATCCTTTAGCCTTTGTACCGAGATGGGCAGATGTCATCGATGGTTTATCCCCTGAAGAGTCTAACGCTAAAGTGAAGGCGGAATTCCTTTACTATTTGCCCCGCATCAATTTTAATCCAGCGTGGCGCAATGCTCGACCTGATGATGTTGTAAAATACGCCAAATGGGCAATAGAGAGACTCAACAAATCACTAGGAGCATAAGAGATGCCTGATCAACAAGCGCAACAATACTGGAATGAGTTTATATCGAGCCATGACACGATATTGGAGAGGAATTCACCGATGTATCGGGGATTGGTGGCAGTGACTACTCCCTTGAAGATTTCTATCCCCTATGGTGAGCGTAGGCGGCTTGAGGGTATGGGCGACAGGTGCTATAATCCCCTTAGAGGCTCTTCCTAATGGAACTCCGACCATATCCTATCTGGTGCTGTATTGAATGCGCTACAGATCAATTAGAAAAAGAAGGCCGTACTTTTTCTAGACTAGTATGCACTTTTCATCAAGGAATTTGTGGCGTCTGTTTCGAGGAGCGGGCCGTAACTGAGCCCCGCGATTTTGGCTATCCGCAATGGGAAAGATTCGAGAAACCATAATGGAAATCACTACGACTACACTACCTGCTGACGACCCTAAAGATCTCAAGTTAGGTTGGGCGATTTATGGTGGCAAGGAAGGTATGCCCGAAGAAACTCGTTTGGCTTTTGAGGAATACGAGACAACCATAGCTAATCCTCAGTGGGAACGGTTCATGGGCAATAATCATGAGCGAATTAAGTTGACAGTACGCGGTTGCATGAGTTTTAGCGCAAAAGAACACTTAGGTAAGCCATTATCGACGGCGTTGTGGGGCGTATTGGTAGGAGGTATCGGTGTCACCAATATTAGGATCTACAAACCTATGCAGGGGCATTGGTGCGATGGGCGTTATAATGCCGCCACCATAATGCTAGACGAACAAGACATCGTTAGGGACATTATCATATATCCTTGATTGGAGAAGCTATGATATTAGCTGATAGATTAGCTGAACTAGAAGAGTTATGCAATAAGGCTACACCTGATCCTTGGGTTCTTGATAGATGGGGTGAAGGCGGTGCGCCTGCTACAGTTGGCTGGGGCGAATTAGGCGATTCAATGTGTGTCGCTTCTATTGGTCCAAGCTTCAACAATGCTGATTATCTAACTTCTTATGATGACGATGAGTGGGAGAGATTCGAGCAACAACAAGGAGCGGCGACACTCCAAGCCGAGAACGATGCTAAATTCATCTCGGCAGCCAGAACTGCTGTCCCTGAGCTAATCAAAGAGATACGTCGTCTTCAGAAGCTCTATCTTGGGCAAGCTATGATTGTAGAAACGGATAAGTTGTTACATGGAAGCTAAACGACTAGAAGAACTAGAGACTATTTGCAATGACACAACACCCGGTCCCTGGGTGGTAGAGATTTATCAGTCAGGCACTGTTTGCGTCCAAAGCAGGGCTGACGAATCTAGACTAGCAGAATTCTGGGATCATCTCGGCGTTGCTCCTCACTATATTTGTCATCCCGAAGATCTTCATGAACTCAATGACGAAACTATAGTTCGAGCTAGTAATGAACGTCGTCGTCGCAATGCAGAATTCATCGCTACCGCTAAAGTAGCTATGCCCGAACTCATTGCGAAGGTTCGCAGGTTACAGAATGAGTTAGAGGTATTACAAAATGGCTGATATCCAGGGACGCTTCCTTTGGCGGGAGGGCGACAATAGCGAAGAAGACGATTGGCATAACTATTACTATTCTTGCAACGAAATTGATGGCTTAGTATATCAGAGTGGTGGTTGGCGAGGGAGAGCCCGAGGATGTAAGGAGGTATTGGGTGGTAAGCCTGAACAGGTAATTGCAGCTTTGGAAAATGATTGGGCTTCTCGCGTAAAAGATCAAATGGCTCTACTTGAGGTAGGTTGGGTATCATAATGGAACTGAACGAGCAAAGAAACCCACTAACTGATCCTGTAGCGGGCGATATCATTGAGGGAACTGAGGGAAGATACGTTAAAGGTAAGACTATAACTGTCGAAGTAATCGAGGTTTTTCCTGCTAATGTCGGTACGATTCTTTGCAAGTACAGTGATGTCGAGTACAAGGTGTTGCACGACATAGATGTATGGCTTAGTAGCTTGGGGGATCTCAAAGTCATTAAACGCGGGGACGAATAATGACATTGGAAGAAGCAAAGACGTTATCAGTAGCTTCAAAAGTTAAAGTCAACCAAATGCTGCCCGGTAAAGCAATGCTATTGTGTGCAGATAATGTTACAGAAGTCGTGGCAATTCAAGAGGATTGCTATGATGAAGACGATGATCTTTGTGTCTTCGTGAGATGCCTCGGTGATAAGCAAACTTGGTATCCATATGAGTACCTGGATATAGTGAAATGCTAACCTACCAAACGACAAGAGATGGCGTGAAACAAACAGTTTGTGTGTTGACGGCATGGGATGGGAAGCGGATCGAAGTCTGCTCCCCCAATGAACGACTAGCTAGTCAGCAATGTACGAAGGCTTTCAATGAATACGAGCATCAACTTAAGATGCGCAAATATGGTGTTAGATAACGTTAAGGAGTTAATGATGACATTCTCTGAAATTCTACCTGTATTTAATGATGCGCTAGAAGCATTGTGTAGAAAGACCACAGTTCCATCTTATACAATAGATGAGAAAATGACGCTAGCCAAGCTTGCGGTACAGCGTGGACTGGGAACTTATAACCCAGATTTAGGCTATTCTTTGGACTATTATTTGACTCAGGTGTGCGCTCGGCGATTGCTTTATACTGAGGCGTCTCGCATGTGTTGTAAGCCACCGCGCGCCCGAAAAGTAGATCGGCTTCCCGCTAACCTATTGACTGTGGAGTAAAGATGAAGACGCCTAAAATAGTGGAACAGATTCAAATAGGTGATGAGGTTGTTCGTGTCTTTGTTGAGCATAGTGAAGACACACATCAAGATCAGCTTGTGATGTTCTTTCGGTCCCTTGGTCATTCGATAAATATCAAGGGGTGTATGCCGAATCATTTGAGGAATATAGCTAAGATCTTTAACGATCTAGCAGATCAACAACAGAATAATCGGGGGCTTCGGGTCGCTTTAGAAATAGGTGAAGCAATCCCCACTTGGGGGGAGCCTACTACTGACTATGAAGGTCTATGCTGCAATATACCTATTGAATCATGTCCTCTTTGGCAAGAATGCTGTTGCCATGTAACAGCAGGTGAATTTCGAGCCGAAGGTGGTATGGAGCCCGGTGCATATGCTGCTTCCGACGGTAAGTGGTATTGTACTAAACAAGAAAGATAGTATAATGACTAATCATAAAGGTGTAACACTAGAAAAGGGCAAATGGTACTGGATCGATTACAGTAACTATCGAGGCCCCGCTAAGTTCCATAAGTCCTATAAGTATTGTGAGCCTGCATATGGGACATTTGATCCCTATGATGGTGGGAGTCTTCGTCTAGATTTCGAGCCCCGAGATGTTCACGAAATGATCGAAACCCCTGATAGGAAAGAGCTTATGAGGCGTTTCGTGGCAAATCCAACACCAAATCTGATTTCAGCTATGCAGGTTTGGTGTGAGTTTGCGCTTACCCACAAAATGACCCGTAAGCAGCATAAAGAATTATGTGAATTGGCGATACCGGAATCTGAGGCTTGACTCGCCGCCTCCACTTGTGATATGATCTATAAAGTGGAGACGAATTGTGAAGGTACGCCTAACTACTGATCTAACCGCGTATCGTACCGGGCTTGTTGCTGGTACGGAAGGTGTTACTATTGGTCCAGGAAGTAATGATAGATGTAGCCTAGTTAAGTTCCCTGATATGGCTCCCTTGGATGTCTATCATCAAAGTCTCGAATGCATTGACGAAGGCGTTTTGGCTCGTCGTCAAAGAGAACAAGAAGACGCAGCAGTAAAGAAAGAACGGCATCTTCAGGAAATTCTCTCAGCTAAGAACGTGGTTAAGTATCTCTTTCCTAAGGGTAAAGGAGAGCTTTCAGGGATTAGTTTTGAATTCACCACTTCAGTAGGTGAACAAGCTCACATTACTATGGGGGCTTACTCTTCGAGCAGTTCTAATAACTTCTATCACTCGAATATGCGTATGGAGACTTATCTGGAATTCTTTGAGGCACATGACATTCCTGTGCAAGAATGCGTTGTTGCTATGAAGGATGATGAGATTAGCTCTTTTCTTAATAGAATCGGTAGTGATCTCTATTTCGGACGTAATTTCGATACGTTCTTCCACAAGGAGGGGCAATTGTTCTTGATGGAAATTATGGTGAGGCTAGGCTTGAGTCGCCAGGGCTATACTATCCGAAAGAGCGATAAGCATATTGAGGCTCAAAGCAACAGCCTGCATATATCTCTTGATGTGGAAAAAGAAACGCTCTATAGATCGAGCCGCGATAAACGTACTGCTGTTCTGTCATATTGCAAGTGTGAAGATCGCCAGAGCCTGTATTCTTCGCCATATCGTCTCGCACCGAAGGTAACGATGCATAAGGTCCCAATGGCTAGACTCAAGAATGAATTGGCGGCGGTTATTGAGGAGCTTAAGGCTTTTATGGCGGGATAACATGGCTCGTTTTAGGGCTTGACATGCGCGGCCCGCCATGCTATAATAAGGGTATGAGGTGAGGGAAGGGCGATGGTTCCTTCCCTCTGGTTCCTAGATAACAAAATAGAAAATGTGATACATTAGGCCCCTGTAGCTCAATGGTTAGAGCGTCCGGCTTCGCTAACGTGCTTTAGAAGCACAAAAGAGGGCGCGGCAATAGGAAACTATTGCTGTGATTATTCCGTAAATTCGGGGAACCCTGTGAAATGGCAATCCCGAGCCAAGGCAACGAAAGTTGCAAGGTGTAGAGACTCAACACGGAACACCTAAAGATAATAATCTATGGTGAAGAGAGAGTCCAGACCACAAACAACTTGTTTGGTAGTGAAAACTATAGTGGTAAGCATAACCGGGTGACGCTGGTTCAACTCCAGACAGGGGCATCTAGAGCAAGTTTGAAAGATAGAAGGCTCACTATTGGAGCCCGCTCTTTCAAAAGGACGAGAGTAGCTTATTGGATAGAGCTTCTTCCGAGTAGTTGCAAATACAAGGAAGAATAATGCTGTGAAGGGCTAATGCTGAGCTAAGCCCCTACGTAATTAACAGCAAAAGGCGAATGCCCATTCGCCGGTGGGAGTTCGAATCTCCCCTCTCGTTTAGTTGAGAAAAACCAGGAAGGACAATTGGAATGTCAGAACAATTGCGTGCAGAACTATATCAACTCAAGCAAGAGTTGGCCCGACACACTGATAATGGTGAATATCCCAGTTACTACCACGGAGAAGAAGTTGGTAGGTATCGACGGCATAGTCCGATGCGTGTTGATCAGAATGAAGTCTCTCGCCTGCGAAGAGAAATTGAGTCAGTAGAGTATAAACTTCGCAATGGTGGATAGTAGTCAAGGAACTATGATGAGTAATTGGATAGATGACACATCTTTTCGCCGCGAAGAACCCCGCCGTAATCGAGCGGGTTATACCATTGATCCAGAATGCGAAGATTCTAATAGTCTCCACCACCGGGACTATGGCTCACTTTACAGAGGGACAGTCCACGAATCTGTTCAAGATTACAATCTATTCCTTCATCAAAGTAGTTATGATCGGTGAATGTTAGTAGAGCGGAGAGTATCATGGGTAGATTAGTTACCGAAAGTCTAGCTAAGCTCATCGACACTATTCAAGAGAATGTCCCCTGGGAATCTCTGGATAAGAATGCGCGCATCATCATTGACGAAGCAATAGTACGTGGTGAAAAAGCGCTTGAAGAGGAAGGGCTTGAAGAAGAAGAACTCAAAGACACTAGTACGAAGAAAGTTGGCCCTTGGGAACTTGGTCCTCGGGAGCTTGCTTTCGATGTTAATGCCTTTATGGGCAAGCTACTCAACGGGATTGCTCGCGATACAATGCGGACCCTAAAGGCTTTTGGTGGCGATCTTACTGAGGGTGATTTGATCTGTCATTGTGATGGCCCCGAATACTTGGTACATGGTGCGCTTGAAGTTCTAGAAGATTACGGGCTGGTTGAATTTGTTAGTGATGATGCCATTATGTGGATCATTATCACTCGCGAAGGCTATGCCTGGATCGAGGAGTATTGCTAATGAGGATCATTAATCTTCACATTGCTCAAGCTATGCGTGCGCCGCAAAGCTTAGGGTATCTTGAAGTGCTGACGGATATCTCCGACGAAGAGTTGGGGAGGATGTTTAAGCCGCTATATGCTACTTGGAAAGCCAATAAAGGCATATATCAACATCCGTCCGAGTTCCTTGATCATATGGTGGTGCTCCACCCCGAGTTGTTCGTTAAAGTTGCTGAACCCAAATCCTTCTGTTGCCATTATAGGGATATTGGTGAGTAAAAGTTTGGTTGGCTAGGTGCGAGTGCTCTTTTACCTGAGGGCATTTCTTTAGTATAAGCGCGCCCATAGAAGTGATGCTAGCACATCTGCGCTTCATGACTAAAGAAGTAGTGAGGCTATGCTATTGCTGCCAAAGCCTATAATGGCTCTAGTGATATCCATGCCTAGCTAACCGATATTTGGATAGATAAGGAATGACTATGACGCGCCTGACTCAACTTGAGATGGAAAAGCTCGTTCAGAATTACATGATGTGGTACAAAGAGTGTAGCTTCGAATGTAAGAGTGATCTTGAGCTTCGCGATAAATTGATGGCTGCCCATCGCATCAGTATGAATCACACACTCTCTATTTTGTCTGTACATAAAGATGATATGGATGCTGTTGAACGGGGCATTGATGCTTTCCTAGCAGGGAAATCAGTATGACACCTTTAGCTGCTATTCTACATGAACTAGAATGGTCTGGTAGTGGCGACGTTTGGTCGCCCGAAGAAGATTTTGGCACGAACATTCCTTGCTGCCCCGTTTGCCAGGGCGCTATGCCTGAGCAATACAAGTTGCTTGCATCAAAGGGCTGGGACTGCTGGCGACATCATACGGGGCATAAAGATGATTGTTCACTCAAAGAGGCATTAAGCATTGCTGAGAACGGAGCATCAAAAGAGTTGTCCGAAGATTTGATTGCCGACTTAGCAAATGCACATCTAGAGCATTACAAGTTCTTGCGAGCGGTTAATGGTGCCGGGGCTCCTGTCGTCGGGAGCTTAATGGCAAGCTACCGATTAGGTGTTAGCCGAGCCTTACAGATAGCTGGTATAGAACACGACTCTATTGCTTCCATGTTTCATGCTGTTGATGCGCTAGGAATTGACTAATGATTCGATCTGTTAAGACAATTTCTGGATACGCCGCCGAGCTACCTGATCTGAAAGATGGTCGGGTGATTGAGTTCTCTACTTCAATGCCTAATATCCTATGGGGACCTAATGGTTGTGGTAAAACGACCCTCCTAAAGATGATGGCTGCTCGATGCTTCATTGATGTTTCTGTGAATGAGGCAGGCTGGGGCTCTTTGACTCCTCATCGTGGTAATACAGTCGCCGAAATGCTTGAGCGAAAGGCATCTCATGGTTGTATTGCTGAAATTGATTGGGACGGTACGCCTACCTTCTTCTATGATGGAACAATCAACATCAAGCATGTTGGCTACTTCATGGATAGCGACAATGGCTCTCTTGATGGCGTTTCCGGTATGGTGGATCAGGTTAACGCCAATCAAATGAGTGAGGGTCAAATCAACCTATATCGACTCGCGAGGTTGAATGCTGCTATTGAGAAACCCATCGTTTGGGAAGATATGCTAGCCAAGTATAAAGAGCCTGTTGGTCAACACAAAATTCAAGATCAGGTTGACTACATCAAGAGTCTCAACTCTACTGGTAAAGTTACGGTACTATTGGATGAGCCTGATAATTGGTTTGAGGTGCCGCTACAAACGAAGTTCTGGCAGAACTTCATTCCGACATTGGCAGAACAATGTCAAGTGATTGTATCTACGCACTCAGTTCTGCCTTTGTTGGCTGGCAATCTGGCTTTTAACATCATTGACATCCATGCAGGATATGCTAAAGAGGCACGCTGTGCTTTCTATAATTACATGGCAGATGCTATTAGTCTAATGGAAGAAGCCAAGAAAACCGTCGATGCCGCGCGGGATAAGATCGATCAACTTAGAGGTACGAGATAATGTCTGAAATCAATTGTTCCTGTGGTGAGCCATTGTATGCTGAACACGCTTCGCAAGTTGTTCAGAATGATGGTCCCGATATTGCTATCATCTTTGTGTGCCCCAAGTGCAATTTGCCGGTACCAAAGGTCTATAGTGATCCTGATGAAATCCTTGATATGGCAGCGTCGGTTAAGGACCGTGTAAAGTTTGGTGCGATTACGCAAGAAGATGCAGAAGAATTCGAAGCCGCGTTGCGGGAATTTGGTGCTTCTACCTTGCGAGATGAAATGAATTAGCGCTCAGAAGGTCTTTGTCGCCTTCTTCTTCTGGGAAAAGAAAAGGCTGGGAGAAATAGCAAGTAGGAAGCCGATAACCGCCATGAGCGTTGGCTGACCGAGGCTACCCAGCCTGATCTTTTCTTCTTAGGAGTCATTGAATGTATTTGCTGGTTGAACGCTCAGGGCAGATCCGTAAAGTAGATCAATTAGTTGGCACTCAACTTGAGGAAGCCAAAAAAGATGTTCGAGATAAATGGCTCCGAATATTCAGATTTTCCGCAGGTAAAGTCAAGGAAATGAAGTGTCCTTATGGCATTTCAGTTGAGTGGGAGGAAATTTCATGAAGTATACTGAGGCGTCTCTATCTGAGGCCACATACGCATTGATAGGTAAAAGCGAGATGTTGCCCTCTATGCGTTGTGTATGGGCAGCCGCTCATGCTTTTACTGAGCAAATTGAGAACGAATATACCGATCTCATTCGTCAAGCCTTGAAGGATTTGAATGAGCTTGGTCATTTTAACTATACAGAATAGGAGTAGGTAATGAAAAGGATATTCGGTCTAAGTATCATCCTTTTGACCGCCCTGTTCTCGTTGTGCTTTGTGTGGACTAAAGCCGCAGAGATGTTGAGCGAGCCGTCGGACCTTGGTGTAATCAAAGGTATTGGGCTAGTCATTTTAACAGTTTCAGTCATAGTTACAGAGATTTGGCATTTCTTCCTAAGGAATGTCAATAAACAAGAAGGTGAGAAGTAAATGACAAAGCGAATTGGTATCATCGCCGCACTAGTGGTGATTCTGTTGATGCCTCTGGGTGTGTTGCTTTTCTGCTCCTCGGTGATTGAGCCGGGGTGGGTTGGCGTTAAGGTCAATATGTATGGCGGGAATAAGGGTGTGAATAACATGCCAGTTGTTACTGGTCGCGTATTCTACAATCCTTTGACTACCATTCTTTATCGTTACCCGACCTTTATGAAGACGATCAACTGGACCGCAAGTGCCCATGAAGGTGCGCCCGTTGATGAGAGTATGGCTTTCAACTCTGTTGAGGGTGCATTGGTCCGTGTTGATGTTTCCCTGGCCTTTACTTTGGATTCAGCCAAGGTGCCGTCGATCCTCAAGAAGTTCCGTCAGGATATCACTGGTATCTCGAATGTTTATCTGCGTTCTCAGGTTCGCGATTCTCTGAGTCGTCATGCATCGAAGATGCCGATTGTAAAGATCTATGGTGAAGGTAAAGCCGAGCTACTGAAGCAGGTAACTGACGATCTAAGTACTCGTCTAGGTGCGGATGGCTTCCAGGTTAACATGGTGAGTTTTGTTTCTGACCTGCGCCTAGATTCTCAGGTTTCGGAGTCAATTGTTGCCGCAATTACCGCGACCAACAAGGCTGTTGCCGCAGAGAATAAGATCCGTGAGACTAAGGCTGTAGCAACTCAGCAAATTGAGTCGGCTCGCGGTGAGGCGGAATCTGCGCGCGTTAAAGCTGAGGGTCAGGCGAAGGCTAACGCTCTGTTGACTAATAGCCTGACTTCTATCATGGTGGACTGGCAGCGCATTCAGAATCAGAAGGCTGCTATTGAGAAGTGGGACGGCAAGCAACCAATGGTCGTAGGTGGTGCAACACCTATGATTCAGATGCCGGCACCTACGCAGTAGTCTTCATAGCGAGTAGTAGGGCCGGGGCAAGTCCCCGGCCTTGCTATATTTGAAAGGGTTTAGTGATGGTTAGTTTTGGGCTTTATGGCGGAATGTTTGACCCACCACATCTTGGTCATCTTAGAGCATTACATACTGCTGCTGCTGCATTTAATGGCTATGGTAAGCGTTCCAGTGATTTTTCGATTGGTATTACGCCAACAAATAGGCAACCATTGAAAACCTCTAATGTGTCATATGAACACCGATTTCATATGACTAATCTCTTACACAAATGTTGTCATGCTCGGGCTTTTGTTAATAGTGTGGAGAGGGATTTTGATATTCAGAACACCTATGACTTGGTGCAACACTATCACATCCATGAGAATCTTAGTAGGGATAATCTAGTTCTAATTATTGGTTCTGATACATTGTTTAATCTACAACACTGGTTTCGTGCGGAGCGATTGTGTGCTTCCGTGAATATCTTCTCCGTGCCCGATATTGGTGAGCATAGTACATGGATTAGAGAACAGTTTAAGACTGAGATTCCACCCCTAGAGAATGATAGACTCAAGGCAGCCTTGATGTATCATGAATGTCCTGAGCTTATGCACTATATTTTAGATAACAATCTATATGGTGACTGATATGGTAGATTATGAAGCAAGATTAAAGAAGGCAAGAGTTATCGCCGCTGAAGTGGCTACCTTTCTTAATGGTAACGCTCACTTTGGGTCGAATTGCAAAATTCTATTCGAAATCAATCAGGGCATTAAAGATGGTGGCCTGCTACTTCAAGAACGGTACTGTTGTGTGGATGTTGAGTTAAAAGTGAATGAAGATGATACCGTAAATTGTATCAAATGCAAGATATTTACGCAGCCAGATATCGGTATTTGCCTTCATCCTAATGGCGGAACGGCATATTACGACCTAGAGCTATGGTCTTGGTATTTTGCGGAACGAGTCATTTGCCAAGCTAACAATACCTATAAATGCTCATGGCTACTTGATTTATTCAATAAACCCATGCGTGGTGGGCCAATTACGAGTTGACAAGCGGCTCACGACGTGCTATAATAAGGGTAGTGAGGGACCAAACCATGCCGACCTTTATTCATGAGCCAACTGGTAAGATCATCGAATGGGTGCCCGTTTCTGCTATTGAAGCGAAGACTACAAATTGGCAATCGGGTGGATTCTGTCGTTTCTGTCTTGAGAAGCCCAAGGGTAATCATTTTGGCGTTCTCATTGATGGTTACTGTAGCTACGCCTGTGAGGGTAGTATTGCTCATATTGAGCATGTAACCCGCGCCATTGAAGCGCGGCGTATTGCTCAGGGGCTACCTGCTCGACCTGTTAAGGAAGAACTGCCGGTTACTGAGGATGCCACCATTGAAGTAATCAGTGTAGACGTTCCTAAGGAAAAGGAAGCCGAAAAGCACAAGAAGCGCTTGGTCTTTGCTGGTTATCCTATTGCTTTTGGTTCGGGCTTCAATGAGGGCACTAAGCAGGATATGGTTTTCGGTATTCTTGCCGCAAATCCTGGCATTACTCTTGCTGGTCTTCAGGAAGAAGTAGCCGTATACACTGGTATTCATAGCGACATGAGTGTCATGGCCTATGTATCTAAGTGGCTTAATCACCCCGAGGGTGGTTGGACTGTTGTTAAGGATCATCTCGTGTCTCGCGGTGCGCCTAAGAAGGATGAGCCTAAGATTACCCTGTATGAGTGTAAGCTCGCTGTGGTCATGGATGGGGAACAAGCCCCCTCCTGGGCGATTTAGAATTGTAGGTACCTCATGGGAAAGTTGCGCTACGTTCTACATGAAGGTGAATCGGAGGATAGTACTCCTCTCTTTTCAGTCCTTTGTACACTTGGTGATGTGTATGGGGTTTTGAATAGAGTTTCCCCTCAGGATTATCTTTGGCATTACGAACCTGAAGATAGGATGGTTTATGACCAAGAGATTACTGATGAGCTACTTTCAACCCAAGTAGAGTTGGTTCTCGATGTCTGCTTCCCTGGTTTTCAGACGATTGAAAATGGGGTCGTGTGTGTAGCTTACATTGCTAGAGATAATGATGATCTAACTCTAGAGCTAACAGCCGAAGAGTACATCAGTATCTATGGCGCTCTTCGTAAGGAGAAGTAGATGGCACGAGTAATTTTCGATAATTTGACCTTGGCGCAAGCTGAAATGTTTGCGGATTGGTTTGAAGGTCATGGGGAACAGTGTCTTTATGAGTGGGCTAGTTGTCAGGATGATGGTGTTAAATCGCCCATGACCAATGTTAGAGAACCTGGATGGAAGACCATTGATGGTGAAGATGTCACTGTGAAGTGTCATACCCCAGGGTAATAAGCACTCATCGCAGAGCACGGCGATCTACGAGAGGTAGATCGCCGTGCTTGTATTGTATAGACCATTACGTAACTTAATGGGTGTCACATGTAGGGAACCTCGAATGATATTCCGAATTGTGTTCTTATGGACAAGATAGAGCAAGCACAGTATTTGGATCAACAGGGTCGATTTGAGGAAGCCGATAAGCTTTTTGTCTTAGCTGCGCAAGAAGCCTATGAACCTCGCCCCCTTTCTAAGCCATTTGATCATCCTTTTAACTATGATCCTTCGGAGCACGAGGACGAAGTAGTCGAAGAGCCCGCTAAAGATTCTTTCCTGGATGAGTATTTTGAGTATTGTGATGAAAATCCTGAAGCATTCAATCTGGCTCAGAAATACTTGGTTTTGGAAGACGGTAAGGTCATTCTTAGTGGTCTTCGCATTATTAGACGCGCTGCTGAACATATCGCCAAGAGTTGGGGTGGATCAGTAGGTGATATAGCCAACACTCTTCATGAAGAAGTGGGGGCTGTCGCTAGTGATGGTGTTTCGATCCCTATTAAAACTGAATTAGGGCACGATCAAGACGACCAAGAACTCTTGGATAAATTGTCCGATGTTCTATTTGGCAGAACTGCCCCATATCATGTCGCGGACATTCATCTATTGAAGGCAGTGCTACACATTCTAGTTCGCCTCAATAGAGATGAAGTGGCTCAGCAATTAGTAGCAACCGCACAAGACATACAGAATGGTGTACAAGAAGGTCGATGGGGGTAGGAAACGTGAGAGATCTATTCGCACAAGCACGACATTATGATCGAATTGGCGACTTTGAGGCTGCTGATAGGGTCTTTTTGAGACTTGCACAAGATGTCTCTGAGCAATTATCCGGTAGCGAAGTCCAAGAGGTTGCTAAGAACCTTGGCGAAGCCAATCCCTCTAATGTCGAAGGGCTTCATTATACCGTTCAATGGAAACCCATCGATGAAGTCAGCCCGAGCCTTAATCCCTTAAATATCATACAAGCAGTGATGTTAGGTGCCGACGAATCTAGGTTAATGTCCGCCTTAGCATATCAGCTTCAACACTTAGTAACATATACAAAATATGTAGTTGATCAACATAAGGGCCAAAACCTTTCTGCTGATCAAATTTATGAATTACTACAGAAACCCGAGTGGACAAGAGATATTTACAAAGATAGGGCATCTGCCGAGCATGAAGCCGCCCACAACAAACCCCCAGTTTCGGAAGACCAATTGCGTCAGGAAATGGTTAACCTAGTTAATCAAAATCTATCCCCAGAAGATAGGAATAAGTTGGCGCAATCTTGGTATAGTGAGGGGGAGCAACAAACTGCCGATATGATCCCTCAGGCACTAGCTAACCAATATCTAGGTGAGTGGAAGCAAGATATGTTGGCTAGTGGATATACTCCTGAGCAGATTCCTGATGAAATAGGCCCCTGGCTTAGCACCCCCGAAAAAGGCATCAAGGATCAGGTGCAAAAGAAACTAGAAGGCTTGAAGTCGCAATTATCCGCCGTCCCTAACCCCGAGGAATCGGTCTAGTCACCTTGTTGAAACGTGAGCAAGGCGCTATAATAAGTAGTGAGGACACCCATGGACCAGATGCTTGAACTATTTGTGATGGATAGTTCGCATGATTTAACTGATGACTACGGTATTACAGTAAGTCGTTCCCCAGAAGAGGAACTTGCTTATTGGGGGATCGTATTGCTGCTTCATGTCTTAGTTGCTTTTATTCTTAGCTATCTATGGAACCTACTATCTACAACGTTAGGATTACCACCGTTGCCTTGGTGGTGTTTCTTCGTTATGAGTGTAACACTCCACATCTTAATCCTTAAGCATTCGCAATAGGTCGAAGGAGCCTCTAGCTATTATGGTATACATAGATCCCCTATTTTGTGTTGATACTCGGAATCCTAATAAACAGGAATACCTACTAAGGGTGGTAGACGTTGATACAGACCAAACCATCTATTTGCCATTGGATGGGAAAGAGCCACCTAAGACAGATGAACGCCTAATTGAGATGGTTCTAGAGATAGCGAAGGCCCAAAAAGGTTCTCTCTACAAGATTGTTAAGAAGATCCCCGAATCGGCGGATCGCTTGCGCTTGTCAGTAGGTGACAAGAGATTCACTTGGCAGCGTTTACATCGAATTTGGCAAAAGTGTGGTTTTGATGTTGGTGAGCTAGTAGACTAGCTATATTGTACCATTCGGATGTCATGAGTGATTTGTGCTATCAGGTTCTGATAGTAACCAATTTGTTCTAAGAGATTAGCTTCGCGTTCAGTCGTAATCGTACCATTGGTGCGTCCCGTTGCTAACTTGTTTTCTTTATCTGTAAGATTCCTATGAGCATTATTGAGCGCTCGTGATAGTTCTTGTATGCGCGCTTGTTGCTCGGGAGTTAGATTGGGAAGATCAGAGAGTATATTCTCTCTTGTCGCATTATTGAGTCTTTGGGTTATGCGCTCAATCCAGGATTGTTTCTGCGGCGCTGCGGCAGGAATAGCAGTAGATGCCGGTTGATTTTGCTCAAAAGCCGTATCACCAATAACGTTGCTATTGGTTTCATCCTCTGGTGTTATACCAGTGGCTGAGTGTAATGTGTGTAGCATCAACTCAACAACTTGTCCGCCACCTGCCGCTTTGTCGTAAATAGCGCTTAGGTTGCCTTTTCTTTTATCCGAGTTGCTGGCACATAACTCATAGGGTAGGCTTATTTCCTTCGCCATTCCACCTATGCGGTTTCGCCTAATTACTGCTCCTTCATTGGTGATAGAATCACCACGTCTCATTGGCGTAAGAGGGGTTTGTAATCCTTGTACAAGCTCACCAATTCTTGATAACTGTTGCGGTGTAATAGTGCCTATCGCCGCTTCTTCTTGTGGTGTCAATGGTTGAAGCAGAAGGCTTTTCTTGAGTGCTTGTCTTGCAGCTTCGGGGATATTCGCGGTTATATACGCAGTAATCGTGTCCCGATTACGGAGTATATTGAGACGATGTTGATCTTCGTCAGTGTTACCTTCTGCTGAGTAGGTACTAGGACTTCTTAGTATTGCCTTCAAAGATGGTATCTGAACAGCAACTTTCATAGGAATGACAAGATTGGGCATTGCGTGGTATCTTTGTACATATTGAACAGGCATAGGAACCACAACACTCTTTAGCTGTCGAAACCAACTTGATGGTCTTAATTTGCTTTCACCCAATTCCAGCCGAATTTCACTTTTACCGTCGCCCTCTTGACCGTGACTTTCTATTGCTCCGAGTCCGGCATTGGAAAAACTATCAAATGCACCACAGGTCTTGAATAGTTGATCCGCTTCTTCAAAACGACCTTGGCGATCTAGTTTTCTTTGCTGTGCTAATAGCTCTTCAATATTGCTCATTACGAAGGACTCCTGGTTGACGATTCGCGTCCGGTGTGCTATAATCCTAGTAGAGAATGCTCATGTCTTTATACCTCATTGGCGACATCCACGCGGACTGGCCTGCGGCCCAGAACGCCGTTACCACGGTGGCCCAGGCGGCTCCTAACGGCGCTACGTTGGTCTGCCTGGGCGAAATGGGCTACTGGCCCCGTCACCTCACCTCCGGGCAGCATAAGGTTCCTGTGTGGCCCCCAGAGGTCACCGTGCCCGAGCACGTCAACTTTCTGTGGATAGATGGTAATCATGAAGATCAATACCAAATGATCAAAGACGGTATCTATCATGGTACCACACCTTGCCCCTGCGACACAAGCGAGGGTGGCATTGTTACGTATGTGCCTCGTGGTACTGTTCTTGAAATTGACGGCGCGAAAATACTCTTTATGGGCGGTGGGGATTCTGTGCCTTGGGACAAGCAACATAGGAACAAGAAGTTCCAGGAAGCCATGAGGTATTTCCCCAAGAAGGCAGTTCATACATGGTTCCAAGAGGAGACTATTAGCGAGGAGCAAATCAATAAAGCCATTGCTAATGTCGAAGCAGTGGGTGGGGTTGACATTGTTCTATCCCATCAGCCTCCTGCTAGATTCGAGATTCCCGGTATTACACCCTTGGATCCTAAGGAACAACCAAGTCGTGGTTGGCTCAATACATTGTTGATGGTATTGGAGCCTGCGCATTGGTGGTTTGCAGATATGCATAGGGTTTGCAGCGGCGAAACTGGTAAGACCAAGTGGCGCGGCCTTGCTATATCTGAGCTATTGCACGTTGAGGTGTAAATCGATATGAATACATATAGTGATAATAGGGTCAAAGTCATAACTTACATCTATAATCACATTATGGCAGGTGAGTATCGTGTCGGTGGGCATTTCACTAATCGACTAGAAGGGCCGGCAATTTATACATTCGTGTGCCCATTTTCTGTATGGGTTATGCCTCAAAATTCCTCAATAATGGCTGTTAATGTTCCAGGTATCGTTGAGGAATACGTCTACTTCGAGTTAGCCGACCCTGATTGTGAAGAACTAAGATATTGTAGGGAAATCATTCTTGCTGATGCGTATAGAGATACAATAAAGGAAATGGCTGAACTAATCAATGATAAGCAATGACGCCCTAAAGCAAAGATTAGATCATGAGGTTAAAAACCGCTATGAAAATAACTTATTGGCTCCTATGAAGGGCTCGGCCCTTGGTAGTCAATGGGTGCTCACGTCAGACAATAAATGGGTTGTATTGGCTTTTGATTTTCATAGAGAAGAAGCTTTGGGACAAAAGTACTATTATCTCGTTGGATTGGTTGAAGAAGCTTGTGTATTAATTGAGATTCACCCTTTTGAATTACTTGTTTCTTTACTTTCAGCTTACCCCAATATTCCCGCAGCCACCGTATTCCCAATTAATGAATACGAAGGGTCACATCAAATCCGTAGTGAGATCATTAATCTTATGAACCGTGAGTTTGCTATGCGTGCGGTCAAGGATTTTTTATCTCCAGCGCAACAACTAAGTAGAGTAGCATAATGAAAAAGAACATTGCGAAAACCGTACAAGAAGCCTTCGCCATCAAAGAGACTGAATCTACCCTTGAAGTTTTAAGGCGAGCATTCAAGAACCCCGATAATAGCTGGATGATGGATGGGCATGAAATGCGTAGATTGGCCCCCGATATTATCGAAGCTTGGAATGCTGCCATTCGCGAAGGTTGGATGAGTGTTACTGAGGGTGGCGATTCACAATACACAGCACTTTATGGTAGTTTGACAGAAGCCGGTAGGCTTGCTATCCAAGAATAGGAAACAGCCATGAGTGAGATCGTCGCAACCTATGATCTAGGGGATGTACATATATCTCTACCCCGTATCTATGTTGAAGATGCGCGACCCAAGATTAATATGGCAATTTGCGGACACGAACATTGCAACGTATACTCTAAGGATGAAAATGGTGTGCCGAGCAAGATAGTAAGTGCGCCATGGGTTACGGATGAGATGGAGGCTAAGCTCCAAGAAGCTCATTGGCGACTTACAGCGGGGCATGTCGTCCCAATGCGAGTGAAGATTACAGATGAGGGTGAGTTCATCTTTGAGATAAAGAAGAAGCGCAAGTCGAGAAAGCGAGAGCGCAATGTCTAGTATACCAATATGGTTGCTCTCCCCATTGTATCGGACAGGGTGTGTGAACCATTTTGAAGATAGTGAATTAACTCATTTAGAGACTGCGGATTATTACAATAGCATTTATGGCTACTATATCAAGATTCGAGATCTGAATATTCTGCCCCCTGATGATTTCAATGATTTTCGCGATCAATCTTTACAAATATTGGCGATGGCTCACTGGTGGGCGCGTTGTCAGCATGTGTTAATATTGGACGGTATTCCGGTAGGAGAGTATGAGGTTGATAGTTTTCGTAATGACGTGATATTTTTGTCTGCTAGAGATGATATTCATCGGATAGCAGTATACGATAAACAAAAACTCAATGTCGAGTTTTATCAGTTACCAGTTGATTATGTTACAAAATCGCCCAAAGGGCTTTCTGCTATTGGTGCTTCTAAAGTAGCAGATATCGATGCCGCGCGGGCCATTGCGCGGCATTGGGTCGCTATGGGGATGTGGCAAGATCAGGAGACGCGCATATGGCACGATCTTCGCATCAAATAGATATCCTGAGTCATTCAGGATGGATGGGGCCAGTCTATGATGAAGCCCTTTGTGAACCTAAACTGCTTGCTCATGCGGATGAACTATTAGCCTTAGGGCGTCGATGTGGAAAGACACTGCTAACTTGGGATTTCATCTGTCTAGTGGAAGAATGGATAGCAAAAGGAGTCTGTAATGAATGAGGTAGTGAATAGTAAGGGGCAACTTCTTAATCTTCAAGTTAATCTTGATGAGTTGTCACCTGAAGAATTAAAACAATATGCGGCTGGTTGTCAACAATATGCTATTGACCAAGTAAAACTCCTAGAAACTGGTGATTTGGCTACATTCAAGGATATTTACATCAATAGTATGGATGAGGATACCCTTAAGATTTGTATCGACGGGCCGCAATGGTTGCTTATGGTGACAACGAAGTCTTTTATGGAGTTATTGGATGCGCATAATGCCATCAATTTCCTAGAAGTTACGTATAACATAGCTAACACTGACGAAAGGATCTCTGTGATCATCTTGCGCCCGAATGGTAAAACACCTACTGAGATTAGGAAAGACCTAGAGGCTCAAATAGAGGAACTCAGAGCTAAACTAGCAGCTTATGAGAAAGACACGGGAGAAACTACCTAAATCATCTTGGCCTAGTAGTGAGCGCCACGTCGCTAGACCTGTTGTGGATGAACTCACTAATGAGAACTGGGATGTATATCAGGAAGTTCCTGTCTTCTTGCCGCATCTTGGTTCCGAAGTCGTAGCTGATATCGTTGCGGTTAGGGATGGGGTGATCTGGGTAATTGAATGCAAAAGGACACTCAGCTTTCAATTACTTGCTCAGGCTAATCAATGGCTACCTTATGCTCATAGGGTATCTATAGCAATACCAACTCCCAAGAAGGATTATCGTGAGATTAGCTTCATCAACTCGGTCTTAAGCAGCAAAGGTATAGGTTGTTTTTCTGTGCGGCCCACCGCTAAAAGCAGCTATGATGAAGAATGCTTAGATGGGACAGTAACGCAGCTTCCGCTGCCTGCTCTGCATAGGCGTGTAAATAGCAAGAGGATAAAACAATCGCTGCTTGAGGGGCAGAAGACCTTTAAGGATGCAGGCTCATCAGGTGGTGCGCGATTCTCGAAATTTAGAAACACTGTGGAGCTACTGAAAGCCGCTGCCAAGGATAATCCGGGTATTGCGCTAAACGATGCTTTAAGAATGATCGAGCATCACTATTCTAGCGACAAGGGTGCATTTTCGTGTATTGTGAACTATATCCAAAAAGGTGTAATCAAGGATCTTGAGATAAAGACCATTCAGAAGAAGTATTGCCTGTTCCTGAAGGAGTCGAAATGAGTGTTCCAACCTATAATAGCGAAACCAATATGGGGCGAGCAATTACACCGATAGTTTACTTTGAGAATCTAGAGATTACCAACAATCTAGCCAATAGAATCTTCGAGTTCTATTGTCTCGGGGATGTCGAAAATCCCGAGAGGGCTAGGGCGTTGTTGATAGAGGCGACCACTATACAATCTCGCATGATCAAGATTATGTCAAAGGTTATGCCAAGCGACACTAACGCGAGAGTTAAGTTACTGAATGCGCAGAATAGAATTGCGGCACAAATCACCCTACTAAAACGGATTTACTACATTTGCACCAACTTTGCCGTAGAGAATTATAATGCGGTAGTTATTGTTAATTGCAAGCCAGTATTTGATATCTATGACCGTGACAAGGTAGATTGGATTGATGGTTCAGGTTTATACTATGCCTTAGGTGATGACATAGGCCGTTTTGCTGTCCGCGCCCCTAAAGAGCTTCAATTCTGGCGACAGCAAAGTAGCAAAAAGTACCCCTGCAAAGAGAATTTACTGGTTAGCTCTATGCCAATTTCTGATCATATATGGCAGGAACGCATTATTCGATATATCATCGCGGGTGTTAAGGTATGGAATGCGGACCAACATACTTCGGATCAGTATGATTCAGATGGACTTCATCCGCCATTCTATAATGTGTAGCTGGAGATAACATGGAAATCTATAGGAACCAACTCGAAAGTCATTTAGCAGACTTTGGTATTACTAACACTGAATTTTCATCATTACTAGATGGCAATATTCCCGGCAGATCCTATTTGAGAAGCAAGCATATTGAGCTTTATGAGTGCGAGCGTAGAATGCATAGCATGTTCAATTACTTTGGTGATGTTGTAGCTGATGCGATGGCAATTGTCTATAAGCATTTGGATCAGGTGCGCCGGTTGCATACGTATAGCGCCAATGTTGAATTGATTCATGGGGTGTGGCTGGGCCAATTGTGCCTTTTAGGTGAGAGTGGGAATTTGCGACTATTCTTCCCTATAGGTGACGATATCCCTAGACTTGCATTGGCAGGCAATATATCGGGACCTAATGAAGAGCTTCGTTGGTATGCGAAGCTCTTCGAGAAACAGGGAGAGAGTAGAGATCTGCATGGGGATCCAGAACCCATATGTGTTAGTGATATGCGCGCCGCACATAGGGTTGCCAGAAACTATGTTTCACTTGGTGAAAAGGTGATTTATGAGTCAATGTAGTGCGCATATTATCCCGCGCCCAACAAATATGGCGAATAAGAATAATACCCTTTATGACTTTGGTTACACCAATAAGCAACTTATAGAGTTGATATCTTTCTCCCCGATACTACGTTGGTTTAAGGATCAAATTCAAGAAATGGAACAGTGTAAGAATAGGATCTTTGATTTTGTAGCTCACAACCAATGCCACACTTCGTTAGTTGTCCAAGATACAGTTAATAGAATATTTGATGAATTAGTGGCTCATCGAAGACTCTATGGTATATTGAATTTGGGGGGCTGGAAGGTTTACAACAATGCAGTAATAGTGTCTCGAAAATTCTCTGATGGTCAGATTATATGGTTTTCGCTTGGAGATGATATAGATAGATTTGTTACATATCGCATATGGACAGAGGAGATTGAATACTGGGAGAAAGAAACATGCCATAGGTATCCTTGTAGGCAAAATCTATCTTTGTCTGTACAAACTGTGACTAATACGGATGCGTTACCACATGCGATGGCTTTGGCTACAAGGTATATTCTGACAGGGGATGTACCATGAAACAGTTAGATGTCTACAAAGCAACACTAGATAGGTGCTATAGGGCTTTCACTGAACTATTCGGGGAAAGAATGGAAAGTTGCTTAGATGAAGACACTTGGCATTGTCTAGATCGTTTGCACGAAGACATCACTGTTTTGTTGGCGGATGAGTATGACTACATTGGGATGATTCGAGAGGAGAGCCTAGTCAATGAAAAGGGTCAGCCGCAACATTTCCAAACAATTACGCAAATTACCATTTAGTGGATTTACTAGTGTTAAGGATGGCTCTTTCTTTCAGAGTAAGGTACTGGAAATTGATCCCGAAGAGGGGTGCGCTAGATTAGATGATGATGAGCGATGGATGCGGTCACACATTCACACCCTAGAGAAAGTGCTTAAGTCAATCTCTCGTAATGATGCGGTTGAATTCCTTTGCGATGACATAGTGATGGATTATCGCCTAGAGAATGCCCTCACAACCATTAAGCAACTGAAGAGTTTACTCAGTATACTTCCTAGTGTTGGAGTTTGTGCGTCGAATTCTAAATCATGTGTCGCTATACCATTTGCTGTAGAACCGCTTTTTAATCAGACCAGTGATGCCATATACATTTACCCCATATATGACGATATCCCGACTGCAATTTTAGGGTGTGAAGACAGGATACTGCTGCTGTTGAATGAAGTCAGTGTGCCGGATTCGTACTCGGGCGCTGATGTATATAGTCGAAATCTTGATGAATATATCGTCTTTATGGAGTTGTCACTTAATAGTGTACCTAAGGACGCAGAAACAACGGTGAGTCTGATTTCCACCATTGTTAGCTTTTGGTTTGATCCTAATCGCTTACCTTCATATGAGGCTATCATGGATTATGATCGAAGGCGATATGTATCTCTCTGTCATCTCATCGAGAACGAATTAGAGCTAAACTATGATGTCGATGGAAGATTATGCGATCTATAAGCGATATACATTACACATTAACCACATTTAACAACCTAAGTGAGCAAGAGAAGGAACGCATTAAGCAGCTAACAATCCCTACTCATAGTATCATGCGTGGTATGATTAACGCGGCGCAGAGGAATGAGTCGGATCTTGCCACGCACCCCAAATGGATAGATTCTAAGTTCGCAATTGCTACTAATGCCAACGGTCTTATTATAGGTTGGTGTTTGCGTGCTCCTGCGCTTTATCTAAATGTAGCAGATAAAATCTTTGCGTTTGTTACACCTTATTATCGCCGACAGGGGATTGGCAAGAGATTAGCACATATGATCTTGGAGACGACTCCGAAGCGTTTAGTGGGAAGTGGTTGGAATAGTACGGCTAGTGGCTTTTGGAATAGCATAGTTGATGGGGGCGAAGCCCCCAACTTATTTGTTAAGAATTGGTAGTAACTTAAAACCCGGCATCACCTTCTCGCACTGACTAAGCACCCATTGGTTAGGTAGCATCACAGGATTCAATTTAGAAAGCTCTGCGTATGCTTGAGCTTCATTGCCGGGGCCGAATTGGTACGCCATAATCACATATGCAATCGCAGGTGAGCGACACAAGCCTGCGGAGCAATGAACCAGGATTGTGCCTGTTCCTTGTGTGATAGTCGGTAGTGCATCATATAGAGCTTGTGCTTGTTCTAGAGACATAGCTATGTCAGGTTGACGACCATCAGTATCAGTGAAGATTAGACGCAGACAATAGGTGTCTTGGGTTAATGCTTGTGGCATTAACTCATCTTCTCTATCAGAAATAGAGACAATAGCGCTAAATAGGTCGTGATGTTTTTCTAGTAAGTATTTGGCTTCATCGAAACGAGCCGCATATACTGGATTTATGGGTTTCATATCATCATTATACCATGGGGTGATTGGGTTGTCAAGCGATTTAACAAACGGCTGCGGTCGTGCTATAATGGGGTTAGTCTGATGGTTTATCGTTGTAAGGGCAGCGAGGTCAATCATTACTCTCAATAAAGGTCAAATTGATGTCTCTGAAACACAAATTCAAACTAGCAAAGATGTATCTAAGTTTAAGAATCCTATTGCCGCGTTACTATAGTATTTTTCTTCGTGCCGCGAGATACATTCGTCTCGTTAAGCACAATGAGGGTGATTCGCCAGCACATTGGGGATCATGTCTTGGCATGAATATTGCTATTTATGTTAAGCCAAAATTCTCATTACTCTACTACTATGTTCTGCTTCATGAAATAGCGCATGTTCTATTTCGACACAGTTATGTTGATCGAGATGAAGTTTTTTATCAAAATGAATATGAAGCTGATGCTTTTGCTATATCTGTTCTTAATTCTATTTTTGCGTTGAATAAATTGGATCACATTTGTTTGAGTTATGTTGTAGACAATAGATTAAATAAGACATATACACGAGACCCAAATTCGTCAATTCTATTGTCTTTGGCAGAACCAAATGTACAAAAAGAGGCCAAGAAGTTTCTTCGAAAGATTAAGAAACTCTTCAGGTAGCTTCACCTTAAAATGAGCGAAAGGGCTTCATATGGTATACTTCATCAGTGGACATAGAGACATTACACCAGAAGAGTTTATAGCTCTTTATGAGCCAATAATTGAGGATGCTCTGAAAGATCCTCAAGCTAAGTTCGTTGTGGGTGATTGTTCAGGGGTAGATAAAATTGCTCAAGCCTATTTAGCTCAACAGGTATCTAAAGAGGCTGTGACTGTATATCATGCTTATGAGAATCCACGTAACAACATGGGTAATTTCCCGACTTGCGGTGGATTCACTTCTCAGACAAAGAAAGATGCTGCAATGACAGAGGCATCAGATGCTGATATAGCCTGGGTTCGCCCAGGTTATGAAGATAGTGGTACTGCAAGGAACTTGAAGCGAAGACTTAAAGCAAGCCAGCGATGATCTTGTCGAGTAAGTCCTTACCTTCTTGATCTTCTTGTCCATAGGCATATCTATGGATGCTACTCATTGCTTCGGATAGAGATGCGGTTTTTGGCTTGAAGTGACCATGTGCCTTGTTGCGAACCAATGTTTTGAGTTCAGATAAGGTGCCCGACCACCAACTGGGCGCTTTAGATAGACCTTCTACTCTAGCAACTGCATTCTCTGCGTGGCTTCTGTCATGAACTGGGAAATGCCCTTTATCTCCTTTATTCTTAGGATGCTCGGGGCCAACAGCAAAATTGTGGGGAGCAATATGCTTTCTACCAGTGTTAGTGAGTGTTTTACTTGTCTTGTCCATAACCGTGTCTCCTCATTCCATTAATACTGCATTTTGTTGAGGAATCCTAGTCCCTTGACACGCGCCTGCGCGCGTGGTACCATAAGGGTAGAGGAACCACCACCATGAGCACCTTTGATACTAACGGCTACGGAGAGGCCCGGATTGAGTCGCTACCTGTCAAGGCGGCGGACCCCAAGCAGTACCGAGTACCTGCGGCGAATTACAATCACCTCGCGAAAGTCATCGAGAGGGCCAACAAGAAGATTCGTACTTGGCGCGCACGCAATACGCTCGATCTTCCCGAAATTACCTGTGAGATCATTAGTCAGGACACTACTAAGGTTACTGATTCTGACGGTCTCGATAAGTACATCCTGTACTATAACATCGAGATTGTTGGTGAAGGGCCTGTTCCTGAGTTTTGTTCTCATTGGATTCTAGTGGCAACCCTAGACCATACTACTGACCCAACGATGGTACGTGTTGCTCCTTATTGGGAAGCTGAAGTTCCTGTTCTGTATCGTACTCAACATCAGTGTGATTACTGCCATACGTCTCGTTCTCGCAAAGAGACGTTCCTTCTGTACAACAAGGAAACTGGTGAGTACAAGCAGATTGGTCGCAATTGCTTGAGTTTCTTCTTCCCTGCTCAGGATGTGCAGAGTATCGCGGATTGGTATCAGACTTACTTCGATACCCTTGACTCTTGCAGCACAATTTCCGAGAGTGATGAAGAGTTTGGCGGACGTGACCATGGTACTTATGGCTTCTCTATGGAGCGGTATCTTGAGTATTGTTCCATGGCGATCCGCAAGGTAGGCTACATTACCCGTCGGCAAGCAGAATTGAATTACACTTGTTCTACTTCTGACATGGCAACTACCATGTTGACTGATAAGGGTCGGGGCAAGCTCTCGCCTACCGCTGAAGATACGGAGCGGGCTAAGGACGGCCTTAGTTGGATCAGGGACTATCTGAAGGACAAGGATCCTGCTCAGATGAGTACCTTTGATTACAATATGTGGGTTATCGTCCAGCAGGAATGGGTACTCTATAAGCATCTTGGCCTTGCTGCGTACATCCTTCCGTATATGGATCGTGTCCGTTCCGCCCAAGAGGCTTCGGAAAATAGTGACTACTTCGGTGAAGTCGGCGCACGCGGCAACTTCGAACTGAAGCTGGTTGGACAATTCAATACTTACAGTCGATATGGGGCTGTTTGCTACAAGTTGATGGATCGTAATAGTAATGTCGCTATCTGGTATTCTGCAACTCAGCCTGATATGGAGATGCACAAGTTCTATAACGTGACCGCGATGGTAAAGGACCACAAGGAGTATACTGATCATCGCACTAGTATGACAACTAAGCAAACGATTATCACTCGCTTGCGCGAGGGTGGGTGTTCATAAAATTCTGGCAGGGTAGGCTTATTTCTAATTCCTCATAATATAGAGGAATATAGTGTTTAGTTGTGGAAGGTAGTGATATGGAAAATGATAAAATGATTAAGATAGGTGAGGCTGCCAAAATGATTGGTGTGCGTCGAGAAACCCTAAGAGAGTGGGATGAAAAAGGAAGTCTGACGGCTATTCGCACACCAGGTAATCGAAGGTTATACAAGCTATCTGATATTGATCGATTTTTGAAAGAAGGCAGTAAGTGAAAATCATTCGGTCAACACAATGTACCCTTAAATTCTCGACCTTAAAAAAGAGAGAGGAGCTTAGCATTGTGTTGATCGAATACGGAAGACTCTGCAATATCTTCATTGATTCTTTCTGGGCACTAGATAAATGCCCGACAAAAGCAGACTTGCTCAAAGATATAATCAACCTCCCTGATTCTTGGTTTTCTCATAGAATGAGAAAGGTCTGTGCAAGAGAAGCTATTGATCTGATTAATTCTTCTCAAGAGAAAGCCAAAAATGAGAAAAAACGATTATTAGCCAAAGCAGAAAGAGCTAAATACGAAGTTAAGGCCAATCAATTAAGACAAAAAGCAGAAACAATCAAGCCCGTTAAGCCGACACACAAAGGAGATAGAATTTGCGCCAATTGTAACATTGCTAAGTTAGTGGCTTCAAAGGCAGCATCAGAATTTGATTCTTGGTTGCATCTAGCTTCAATTGGCAATAAGATTGTGATGGATCTTCCGATTAAAAAACACAAGCATTTCAACAAATGGAATCAATTGGGAACAAGACTGAATAGCTACATTATCACCAGAGATAGTGTTCAGTTCTGTTTCGAGATTGAAACTGGTCCAAAGAAAACGGGGCTCAATGCTATCGGTATAGACTCTGGGATTAATGCTTTGGCTTCATTCTCTACTGGAGAGCAATTAGGTAGAGATATTAAAGATTGTGTGAACAGAGTCAATCGTTGTAATCAGGGATCGAAAGGCCAAAAGAAAGCTCGTAGGGCCTTGAAACAACGAATAGACGAAGTTACGAGGCAGATCGTAACTAATAAAAGTATTGATCTTGTGGTTGTGGAGAAGTTATCTAATCTGAACCATAAGGCAAAGGAGAGACGACGCCTCTCTAAAAGTATGCGTCGAGTTATCGGCAGTTGGGTATGGCGATATTGGTTAGACCGGGTACAAATGGGGTGTGAAGAAAACCGTGTTTCCTTCAGAACCGTTTCGTGTTATAATACCAGTATCACCTGTCCGCTATGTGGTCATGTCGATAAGAGGAATCGAAACGGAGAGGTGTTCTTGTGTCTCAGTTGTGGTCATGGAGACAATGCGGATACAAACGCGAGTAAGAATATTTTGAATCGATTCCTTACCGGACCTTACGGTGCCGGTTTCAAACCTATAGATTCGCGGATATTCGAGACATTGCAAAATGCTTAGATTTCCGCAGATTTTAAGGAACGGTATATTGATCGTAACGGTACTGCTACGAAGCAGACGATTGTGACCCGAGTGAGAATCGACTAAAGGAAGGTATAAAACATGGTTGAGAAGCAACCCACTTTGTCTCACATTGAAGTAGTGTATGGTGAGGGTACTGAGCTTTATGCTATTATGCCACATGGAGATTGGTGGCAGATTGTGAAGGGTATCCGAGGAGCTAAGGGCGGTTTTATCCCTCAACAGTATCTTCATTCCCCGTCAGATGAAAATCCTGTATGGGGAGAAGCTGTGGCGGCAACAAGTTTCGGCTCACTTGCCATTGCTTATGAACAGCTTGAGTTGGCGCGTAAGTGCTTTCATCATAAGCTGGTGCAGGATGAAATCAAGAGACTGACTGCTCTTATTGATGCACCCGCGCCAGTAGAAACGAAGGCGCTTAAGGCAGCTTAAGTACCAAAAAGCTGGGCTAGGATTTCTGCTCCATTAATTGGCTTCATGTGGACTTCAGCAAATGCCTTCTTGCAAGTAGCCTGATCTTGAGGAGCGAGATCTTCAAAGATCATGTCTCTTCGGTTCTTAATGAGCTGGAGGACAGATGCTATTTCTCGCTTCATATCTTTGAGGGCATCAAGCTCAGACAGTTGCCGAATTCCGCGCGCCAATAAAGTTACGAAGTCATCCCAGGCCATTACCATAGCAACCAACTGAACTTCCGCCAATATTGTCCCCTTAAAAGTATCGGGATGATTGGCGGAAGTTTGTGCATATGGTGTATAGTTACTAACAATCTTCGTGACAAGTTCGGTTAATTTAACTCTAAGGGCCTTGTCTGTAGAGACACGAGGCGTATTAGTCTTATTTACTTCATTCCGTCTCACAGGAACGAGCACAAACTTATCGTCTCCCTTACGTGGCCCCATATTGATCCTTTTAAGCGTTTGTTAACGTGACGGTTGTGGCACCGATGGAGATTTGGTAGCTATCTCTGTTTTTGATTTCTCTAGAATCCGCGCCCAGATCATCCCACAGGATTAGGTTACCACCTGTGCTTTCGTCAAAATAGCCTACAGCTACAATTTCACCCCAGTCACCACCATTGGCAGTAAAGGTGATTGTATTGGAGTTGGCTGTAGCGCCCGCGACCGCCGCGTCAAATTCAGCAGCCTGTCTAGAATAACCTGTAGCTATAGGCACCTGAGTACCGCCACCATCGTCGGTAGGGACGACAGTGTATAATGCTGCATATAGCTGCGTAGGCATTACCCATGCGGTCATGCCTAAGGTGTGATCTAGAATCTTATTCTTTGCATACGTTGATAAACCAGCCACTTGATTGCCTCCTCATTCACTGCTCTAAAATGCTTGCGGTGTAACCTTGATCCTTCTTTGCTTACTAGATTGAACGCCAATGGTGGATGCTTGAACGATATAGGTCCAATTACCCGGTTCATCCAGATATAGATCTAAATAGTAGTATCCACTAGATTGTCTTGTTATCTCATCGTATTCATCCAATCCATAGGTATAATTGGTTGTTGTCGGTGGAATGTCTATATTCGTTGGTACAACTTTGACCCTAAGCGTAATCTCGTCAGGATTTACTGGTTCTCCCAGATCGTCTTGGAAGACCATTTTGATCCTAATCGTATTACCCTCTAAGTAACTTGCCGAGACCATAAGTTATCCTTCGATTCTTTCTTCTTCGATTGTCATATAGAATCCTATCCGATCATCGAGGTCATCGTCCATGTCTATAAGAACGATTTCGTCGATATCGTCAAGTATTAACAATTCCTCCGACAATATCATCCTGTCATTAGCCATTGTTATCTCCTCTTTAAGATGAGATCAATATCATCATTAAAATGATTGATCAACATCAAATGTAACAGTATGGCCTGCCGCGATTGTGATTACATCACCAGATGCGGGTACAACTCCACCAACCCAAGTGGCACCCACTGACCATAAACCTGAACCATTTGATGCAAAAGTCGCCATATGCTCCTCTTAGTATAGTTTATAGATTCGCTTAATGAAGACCTACAGAAAAGCCGCTAATTAGGCTTGATACCTAATTAACGGCTTACTCTGACTCTAGAAGAGATTATTGTGGAAGTGTCTCAACACTAGGCTTCGGTAGAACATTCGTCTCAATAATGTTCTCTAGAACCCAAGGGTCAGGCTTGTCAGGGAACGGTGCTACAGCGATTTTGGTATCAATGACCTGAAAACCAGGATCTAAGATGACAGCCCCGAAGGCAAAAGCGTCACCTAGTAATCCATTGCTCTCAACATCGAAACAGAATAACATCCTTAGCCTTCCAGTTCCTTGTTGACTAAGCTGAGATTGCCAAACCAGTCAAATTCACAGTAATTGCCGCCCATGGCTTTATGGGCTCGTAATCGACCCGCTATCAGCGCGCCGCGCTCAGTGAAGAACACAGCAGGAGCGCCCATGGTGAATTCTAAGAAGCCATGCTCGGCAAGTTCCTCGGCTACGTCCCAGTCGTCATGCCCCTTGATTATAACAATCTCGTCAGGGTTATCGACATCCTTTGCCCTTGTGCCATATTGATCATTCCATGTTGACATATGTGCGCATAGGGGGTGGGTGTTAACGTTACATCCCATTCTGCGAATATCAATCAGCCCGTGATTATCTACTGCACAAGTGTCTAGGTAGGCTAGTAGGGAAGGATGGTCTTTCCACCAGCGCTCCATAGGGATTGACCCTTCATGTTCTACGATTCTCATAGTGCGCCCTCAAACATTTGATCCAATGCACGTTGTGTATCTTGTTCGATTAGGTCGTACATCTTGTTTTGTAACCGGAAGATTGTCTTCCTCATCTCAAGAAGGGAGTCGTCCGCCTTGAATTTTGCTTGGAATTCGTCTTCGAGAATGTCTTGTGCTAGTGTCTTATTGCTTTCATCAAGATAACTCCATTCGTTATTCCTAAAGATGAAAAGATCATCGAGATAGAAACCTTCACCAAAATCTTGGAATTGCTTTTTGACACATGTAGGCGTTTCGCAGAAAATCACGAGGCGTTTTGGGTTTTTCTTGTAACGTTCACTGATGATTAGTAGATACCTACATTGGGCTACTTTATAGGAGACACCCTCATAAGTATCAAGGCGCTGTCTTTGGTATGCCCCTTGTCCATCAACCGTGTAGACATAAAAGGGGGTGGCAAAAGGATCATAGCCTCTATCATCTATGATGGCTTGTGCTTGGTCGATTTTATTCATTCTTTGCAATCCTTTGCTGACACTCATCGATAAACGACTTCTTGAAGCAGTTGGGGTATTTGTTGTTGAGGGCAATATAGAGTTCATCAGACCGCCGCGCGGAATCCCTAATGGATTCTTCTAGCGAAGGGATGTTGGGCCTCATTGCTTTCGCGAGGGCGAGGTCAGAGTTGTTAGTCATATTCGTTTTCGCCGTCGTCCTCTTCTTCGTCATCATCTACGTCCGCTTCATCATCCCAGTAGTCATCGTCTTCTTCTTCATCTTCTTGAACAGTGTCAATGAGAACGTGCCCAAATAAGAGCTTACCGCCACAATCACTGGTGCCGAAGTCTTCTGCGAATTCAAAGATATGCCCACCATCTATATGATTTTCGGGATCAGAAGCGATATCTTCTACTCGGATACAACCAATCAGTCCAGCATCTACACCATATTCATTATTGAACTGATCAAAGTAACAGCCATCACCATATGCTGTGTAGTAAAAGGCGATTTCTGTCTCGCCTATGGTCATTTCACCTGGATATTCAAGATTACGACAAAATTCATCCCAGCGTTCATGCATGACATAGCATAAATCGCCAACCCAGTACTTACCGGCCTTCATCATGACTTTTCCTTTTATTGTAGAGCATTAGGTGTTGGGGTAACAATCCCAACAGGTTCTGTAGAGCTTGTTGTTATTTGACATTCATCCATTAGTACGCCATCTTCACGATTAGCAACGATGATAACATTGTTGCCAGTAACTAGCGTTAGCTTCGACGCTATTTTGCGCCATTTCCAAACATCATAGGTGCCGTCTTCCCCTAAGAGTTGATTAGGACGTTCAGCTAAACGGATCCAAAAGCTATTACCACAACCATTGGGCCATAGTGTCCTTGCCCAGAACGTATATTGACCACCTACGGGGATGTTGACTTTATATATAGCCTTACCGGGTAGAGGACCATCGTGATTTCCGCCGTTAGCTTTATTAGGAATTTCAATCCAACCATCACCACTGTTCTTACTGGGTTTGCTAGGTTTCTTATCAGTCTTAGTTCCTGTTTTCTTGATGATAGGGGACTCTAGTGTCCCTTTTTCAGCTTCCCATGTAATAGTGGTCGTGGACTGCGCTTCTGCCTTATGTATCGTAGCACAGAAGGTGGCAAGGGTCAATAACACGAGTAGGCATAGCTTTTTCATATCTCGATTATTCCGCATCACATGAGGTACTTTTCTTGCGTTATTGTTAAATCTAATGAACCGAGATAATAGTCTCTACTCGAATGAGATATTGCTCATGAGAGAGATTTTCTAGATCATAGCTCCATGCGATATCGCCATTTTCGACAACAGCGTCAAATGGTCGAAAGTTTTTCATTAAGAAGTCTCTAATCGTCTCTCTGTTACCATTATCAATATAGCAAATCTCACATTCATGATCACCGTCTCTATTCAACCAACTAACTTGCGCAATACCAAGCCTTTTGAGTTGTGAAATTCGTTTAAGTTCCTCTAAGGAATAGGTGAAAAGACGCGAATTGATGGCGTTGACATATGTGCATAACTCGTGACCTATGCCGCGAATATATGGGAGTATTTGCTCGGGGTAATACTCTTCTGCGGGGGCAAAATCCCCTTCAATGTGCATAAAAGCGAGGTAATTAGTAAGTCGTGTTTTGCTAGGATAATCGAGAGCTTGCCACCATCCTAATATAGCGTCATTCATGGCAAGATTTAGCTTTGTATCGATTTTCTCTTTTGCTTTGCCTATCGTTTTATGGTATTGTTCATCTAGATCGGTTTGATAGCACTTGTTGTCTTGTTCATTTAACTTGCAGGTAATAGTATGACCTTTGTATTCTATGGTTTCGTTAGCTTTCATTCCAAAAATCCTTTTCTATATACAGTCATAGCATCGCGGCGACGAAGAGTTGCTTCAAAAAGTTCTTCTCGCGTGAATTCACCGAAGATTTTTGCGCATCCCATGAATAGCGCCAGGGGTGTCGTTGTTGGATCGAAATCCTCAGGAAAGTCTTCACCTAGACCATATTCGGGGTCAAAGCCAAAATTCTCATAACGTTCTACTAAAGCATCCCACTCATATATGGTTGCTGCACTTGAAGAGTGACTAACAACTAGATACATTCGGGACTTCACATCATCAAATACATACCCCCTCTTTTCGTCAGCGGGAATGCTAAGTTGGTGTTCCGTTACTAATTCCCATTTGTAGGTTTTGTTCTTGTGGGAGAAGTTGGCTCGACATCTGGAAAGATGAATGTCACCGCCATTCAAATGCTCTTGTTTGCATTCGTTTCGTTCTAGTGCTCGTATAAACTTATCGTTGAAGTCCATGTCCTGCTCCTTAAACGTTGCTTGGCCCTACAGGATCCTCATCCATGTCCCAGTCGGGATCGAATCCGTCCCCTGCTGTGGTATACATATCACCCCGGCCCGCGATATGACTCATTATATCATAGTCATGGCATTCGTTGGCGAAGAAGACCCTAAAATCAGGAGCAAAAACGCCACCTTCAATGATGGCTTTAATACCTAGTCTTTCTAAGAATAGCGTACCAAAATGCTCTGTCATTACAACAATCTCGCGACAATCACCATGATCGCAAATCTTGGCATGTTGGGCGTAAATGAAGCTATTGTCTTCCAAGAATATACAATAGTCTTGCGGCGGGCATTCTTTGTTAAACCAATGTTCTTCTTGTTCTTTCATCCAATTGTAAACATCTTGGGGTAGAGAAACGGATGTTTGCCATTCAACATCCTCTTTCGGCTTATAGTGTGGGACGCTTTCGTGCATGGGGTGCTCCTATAAGCAAGTATAGCATCCCCGGTCGGGAACTACAAGGTGAATTGGGGCTTGACGCCAGCAGCTTCAGTATGCTATGATGATAATAGTGAGGAATTGTCATGGATCTGTCGGATAGAATGAAATACTATGAGAACCTGTACTGTGGCCCGCAAGCGCGACTCATGCCGCTCGCGCCCGCCATGGCACGTCTAGATGGTAAGGCATTTCACTCATTTTGTCGCGGCCTTGCGCGCCCATTTGATGATGATTTGCGGCAATTGATGCATGAAACGGCTAAGTATCTTGTGAAAGAAACTCATGCTGTTATTTCTTACACACAATCTGATGAAATTACGCTAATTTGGCAACAGGATGATTTTGAGCGCAAGATCTTCTTTGATGGTCGTGTTGCCAAGATGACTTCTTTGTTAGCAAGTATGGCGTCGGTTTTCTTTAACAAGCAACTGCCGACCTATCTTCCCAAGAAAGCGCATTTGAACCCTTTGTTTGATTGCCGTGTATGGAGCGTCCCAACTGAATATGAAGCCACTAACGCCTTGATCTGGCGTGAAGTCGATGCGGTTCGCAACAGTATCTTGATGGTTGCGCAGAGTCTCTATAGTCACTCTGCGTTGCAGGGCAAGAAATGCGATGCTCTTCAGGAGATGATCTTTCAGAAGGGCATTAACTGGAATGATTATGCGGATCACTTGAAGCGTGGTGCGTATTTCAGGAAGGTACCAGTTTTTCACACTAAAGCTGATACTGGTGAAACATATCAACGCTCAGAATATCATCAACTATCAATTCCTATTATGACTCGCATCGCGAATAGGGAAGATGTTGTATTCCGTGGCGCGGAGCCAATTCTGAAGGCAGAAGTATGATGACATCAATGAAGCTTGCGTATTATATGATGCAAGAATTAGCACCGATGGGAACTCGTTCCCTCTACAAGATAGGTGAAGCCGAGTTAAAGGGTTGTGTTGCCTCAGTCCTACACAAGTATCGTGAAGAAGCGACCGATGAGGTTATTACCGAAGCAATTCAGAGATGCAAGTTAGCAATCAAGGTATTACAGGAGCACCGTGATGAGTGGTAATCCATTTGAGGCAGCGATGCCAAAGGCTGATCCCGAGGTTCAAGGGCGCAGAATAGCCCGCGCCCTTGATACTCAGCTTATACTTTGGGGCCAACGATGTTGACGGTGAAGTCGGGTGCGCCTTTGTAGATAACGGCGAAGTTCGCCTTCTCAAAGTCCCTGACTTTCATATATGTCGAGTCCTCAAAGATTTTGCCTTTGCCAATCTTTGTCCCATTGACATATACTAAAGGTTCTGTCGCGGTCCCCTTATCCATACCAGGACTTCCATACTTGTTAACCCAGTCCATGACTTCTGGTACAGTGATTTTACCAGGGCAGCCGGTATTCATATGGAAATCTTTGTCGTTGTGGAACTTAATGTTCGGCGCAGCCCCATCGTAATATGTCTTGTGTAAAGCATAGTGTAGGGCAGCGAGCGATTCCTTCTGAGCCTGCGTCACTTTATCGGAACCTTCGATATTACCAACGAGACAAACACCAATAGAACCTGGGTTTCCATAAGTTCCGGCATGTGCTCCTGTTAGTTCCATCTTTCGGCCCGCATAAATGGTTCCATCTGTTGAAATCACCCAATGATAGCCGATACATTTCCAACCGTTAGTGTTGATATGGTAGCTATTGAATGACTTGACGGTTTCTAGGCCCTTATCATACATGGCGGGAGTAGCTGAGTTATGCAACACAGTCATCCACACTTTCCTTGATAATGGGGTTTTTGTGATATAGGCTCCAATAGTGCTTTTGGTGAATGATAATCCAATGTCATCATAGGTACCAAGAGACATCACGGAAGGTGCTTTGTTTGCCATTGCACCAATATCGACAACAGTGGCTCCTACAGGAATAGGGGTGGGCTCGGGGCTGATTAGAGAGGTAGAGTCATCAGCAACACTCATCATTTCTTCTGGTTCAGGCATTATATGCTCCCTTCGTATTTCATTATATCGCCAACTGGAATGGGCTTGACTTGCGACACGGTTCCTGCTATCATTAGGTTGGAGAGCAGAGACAAATGGCAGAGTTTCGATTGACAGCAAGAGAGGTATTCCCAAAGGGCGCAGGTCAGCGCCGGCCTTTGACGCCACCTCCTTCCTTCCCTACAGACGATCTTACTGAGAAGCAACCTGCACGTTGCCCGAAGTGCCAACTAGATCTGTCTCAGTGTATGGGGTATGTGTGTGGTAATCCTAAGTGTCCTATTCAAATTCAAGTGACGTGTGGAGTATAGTTATGAATCACGAAATCTATCTCGCAATTGAAGCAGGTAAGTATAGCCCTAAGACTGCCTATATGGCAACGCCTGCGAAACCTCCCCTTCTTCGCAAGAAGCCTTATGAGATGACGCCTGAAGAATCTCTTTTGCTTCCCGATGTGTTGGCTCAGCATTGCCTGGAAGTTGAGATTGTAGCCGCCGCGCGGGCTGCATATCGTCAAGAAGAGAATGAAGGTATTGCGCTCTTTAAGCAGGATTGCTTTGAATACTTCAGTATGGATCCAGAGTCTGAGTTGGCTCAGAAACTCTGGGATAAGGCTTGGTCAGACGGTCACGCTAATGGTCTGTGGGAAGTATATGTTCACCTAGAGGATCTGTCCGAGATTTACGACCTGCATATCAAGGCCATGTCTCAGACTACTGCCACGGAAGGCTATCGTCAATGAGTAGGCAAGAAATGAGCAAGGAGAAATTCTTGGCCCATGTCCAACAGGTAGTTACAGAGATGTTTCCTGATTGGACATGGGTATTCAAGCCTATGGGTGATACACCTCCGACCATTTGTTGTTATGGTGCTTCCCGAGAAGTTATGGACGCCTATACTGAGTTCAATGTAAAGAAGTTCTACACCACAGAAACTTTGTTCTCGGTTGATATTCTTGATGTACGCACAGAGATGGGTGAGTCACTAAGCAACATTATTCAGCAAGCATTGCGAGCCGTAACACATCGCAAAAAGCTGATTGAGGGTGCGGAAATCCTCGCTGAAGATTAGTGAGTAAAGGCCGCTGCTATGATTGATGGTAAGGTGCTTGGTGCTAGTTTTGCTTCGGATATCTCTTCGAGGGTGCAAATACCCTTCATCCAAAGTACGCCTAGTACCACACCTAACCATCTACTAGCATCATTCTCAAAGTTGCTATCAGATAGGTTGACAATCTCGTCGCAAACAAAGTGACAGAAACTCATTAACTTCTCGTCGCTATCGATAGTTTGTTGTGTATAGCCGATTGGCTCTTCCATTTCAAAATCATTAAGCATATCGCGAAGCTCTTTGGCTGTACTCATAATCTGTTGTATGCTTGTCATATTGATCTCCCTGCTATATGAGTTCTAGGTCACTATCTCATAACCTTAGTAGAACGTACATTGTAATATGTTGTTAGTTTCAAACAATAAAGGTGAATATGAATACGCATGAACATTTTCTAGATATGGCGAGAAAACTTGCGGAAAGCAAGGGGGCTTGCGGCTATAGAATGGGTGCAATTCTTGTTCAAAAAAGCCAAATTATATCGACAGGGTATAATCGATCTTGCGGTAATATCCCGCCAGATATCTTCAATACCCATCGAAAATCTTCCCTTCTAGGGATTCTTCATGCTGAAATTGATGCAATTCTAGGTGTTTTGCCGGGGCTGAATGCGCAACTCGATAGTCGTACCAAGATATATGTATCGGGTATTTCAAAGGCAGGTAATCCGATTATTGCTATGCCTTGTAAGAATTGTATTCGGGTCCTATGGAATTGTGGTATTAAGCGTATCTATTACTCGACCAAGATAGGTTATGAGTATTTGCGCTTAGAGGAATACAACATCGATGCTCTTGTGCGTCGAGAGCATTGTTCCTCCTGTGATCAAAGCCTATCTAGGCTCTACGATTGAGGCTTGACACCTGCGTCACGACGTGGTACAATAGAGACAGGTGGAGAATTGACTATGTTGCGATTGAAGACCGTCACTAAGTGGATCCGCGAACTTAAGCCTGATTGGGACTGGACTGTTGATTGGATGCAACAAAACGTGGCCCTTTGTACTGGTACTAAGAAGGTTAATGAACAAGAATTGAAGGTGGAGTTGCAGGTTACTTGTGAGCCTCAAATCGACCATGGTGGTGCTTATCCTCCTGCGTATATTGTCCAAATGAATACAATCCGAGTTAGGGGTGAAAGCCTAAAAGAATGCGGAAAGAAACTGTTTGCGAGTATGACTCAACTTCGAGAGCAGAGTGTTCAACGACAACTGAGTGAGCAGGCTTTTGAGGTTAATATGTCCTCGACCCCGAAGTCGGTTCGGGAACAGGTCCGAGCCTATAGGAATGGCAACATTTTCGGTCACCTTCTTTGTGATGAGTATGGTGCTCCAATTGTTACTTTTGATGCGGCTATTCGTCGAGCCACAGACCTATTTGGTGATGCTTGGTATTCTCTTGAATGTAATGGGGAGATTATGTATCGATCTCAGACTCTTACTAATGGAGAAGCACGTAACCTTAGGGCAGTTTATGGTACGTTTGGGGGGTGTGTTCCTCAGTACGATCTAACTACTACGCGACAATATGATTGGTTGGGAACATACAATCAAGATGAGAGGCACACTGATCTTTGGTTGGACAAGGAAGAAGCTCGAATCGTTGTTGTGACCGCCAACGAAACGGCTGAATATATCTACATTAATCAAATCGATATCGCTGCTGTAGCTTTGCGGCGCGCACGCGAACTTGGTTTGTGGAATCTGTGTCATGGATAAGAAGAGAACATGATGCAAACAGGCCAATGGAAAGTAGAAAAAGCTATTACGCTTCCCGACGGGAGTGTTAGTACAAGCTTGGAAACTATCTACGCCGCAGATGAGCCAACCGCACAAGTACTTGTTGATCAACTAAACAGTTTGGCTCAATACAAGAACATGGTTTCAGTGTCCAATTTGGTTTCATACAAGTTACTTGAGGAGACAGGATAATGATTGAGTTCTATATCTTGGGCGGCGATGCACGCGATGCACGCAGCTATGAAGGTCCGTATTCGTTTGAGGATGCATGGCGTATGCTTACGAGCTTATGTGGTGCATGGGCTTCCCCTGAAGCTATTAACAGATACATGATGACTAAACGTGTCGATGATGGAGCAATGCAGCTTGTCAAGGATGATAATGACAACGTACTTGACGGTAAGGGCCTTGCTCACGGTACTACATACTGGGTTGATGGAAAGATTCTGGAAGTATAGATGCAAACCTATTTCTTCGACGCCAAAGTTAAGTTGATGAATTTCCATAGCCATAGTGGTAAGCTTGATACAAGGGCCGTAATGAAGCTGCAACAGCTTTTGCATACAATTCAAGATTCTGCACGGCGGCTAGATGAGACCAATACGCTTATCCTCAATGCTACTCAGATACCTGAATACGATAAGGATGTAGCGATGACGGTTATTCCTTATTGTCTAACAATGACGATTCGCGGCGGGATTCTGCTGGTTGATGATTGCCAGTTTGTTGATCGAGTAGTAGAGCTTGTTGAAAAGGCATATGGTATTCTCCCCGTTGAAGCATATGATTTTAAGGTCGCTTTGGTGGGACCATATGCTCCCGCCCAAATTGTAGTCGGGAGATAGCGATGAGCGACAAGATTGATCCCAAGAAACTCAATACAGCACCTGTAGAACTTAGACAAGCTATTCTGGCGCGACTTAACTACAAAGATCCATTTACAAACTCATGTTCGAAGTGCTTCAACTGCCGACAAGATACAGTTGAAAACATTTATCTCGACAGGGATTTTAGAGATGTGTGTGCCTGCACTCTATTCGAAGAGACCTTGGGATTATTTGAAGTGAATGCTAGCGGTGTGTGTGATCACTTCGAGCTTAAGGTTGATCCCAATGGAAGAACTTAAAACACCCGCCATTACACCAAGTACTATCTGTGCTATACTAGCAGGGACGCCCGAGCGCTTAGCTCGCCGCCTAAAACTAGAGCCAGATAAAACCTCGGAATTCGATATCTATTTCTACGATGTCGGATATCACAGTTTTGAGGATTCGGGCTCTTTCCAGCTAATTAGCAAACAGCGATACACTGATGAACAATTCGCTGATTTGATTAATGAAGTTGCTGCTGAGGTTGTAAAATATAGACTAGAGGCAGAAACCCAAAAAGTTCGGGAAAACTACGAACAAGACATTAGGTGGATTGAACAGCGTGTCAAATCTGATGATCCAGGTTATCCTGATTATCGCGAACGACAGACAAAGAGAGCAGAAGAAGAATTAGAGATTGGATGGAACCCTAACTTTTCAGATATCTACGCGGATGTTATTAGTGTCCTTTGTGGTACTCATGGCTTTCAGCGTATAGCCTTCGCGGCTAGTTTTTCTGTAGATGGTTGGGCCAAATTACGAGAGACTAATGCTGCCTTTCTCGCGAAGGGCGATGATACATTTGCTAAACTAAGCCAAGCCGTCAAAGATGTACTTGGTGAAATCAAAGAAAAGGAAACAGAAGATGCGTAAGAAGGGCTTTACCCTGATTGAGATGCTGGTTGTCATTGCGATGCTGGCAATTGTTGGTACGATTGTTGTTGGTGTGGCGGGGGATATCCACAGTCGCCATAATGGAATGGCGGTTCAACCTGTCGGACCTGAATACATGGCGGCTGCTCCGGCCCCGGTTGTGATTATCGATGATGATTACTTCCCGACCTATTCTTGGTGGATGGCTAATCCTTACGGTGGTGCTTATCGTGGTCGTTACTATACTACGTCGCATTACTCGTATTACTATCATGCTAACCCACCGGGATATAGTAAGCCATATGTTGCGGTAACTAGTCGGCCTGCTGTTCGTACTGCTACTGCTGCTGAAGTAAGGACCACTCGCCCACCGGCAAAGGGCAGTTTCGGTACGCCTAGTACATCTAGTGGTTCTTTTGGATCAAAGAGTACGACTGTTCCTTCTGTACCCGAGGCACGAACTGGTAGTAGCTTCTCAGGCTCAAGGCCCACTTCAGGTGGATCTTTTAGTAAGTCGAGAGGCTCTTTCAATAGCGGAAGTTCGGCAGCGAGTTCCAAGGGGTCTTTTGGCTCAAGCTCTAGTCGTCCAAGTAGTAGTTGGAGTGGCTCAAGCTCTAGTCGGAGTAGTGGTAGCTTTGGCGGCTCAAGTCCTAGCCGCAGTAGTGGTAGTTTCGGTGGATCGAGTGGCTTTAGCTCTAGTGGGCGATCTTCTTCAGGAAGTTTCGGTAGCTCTAGTAGCTTTAGTAGCTCTAGTAGTCGATCCAGTTCTAGTTCGTCTAGTAGCTCGCGCCGCTAATGTTGGCGATAGGGTAGGGCGGCAACGCCCTACCCAGATAGGAAACTGTTATGTACGTCGTAATTACTCACATCCCTACGGGTTGTTCCTTTCAGTGTCGTGAAGTTCCCACTAATCGCGATCCTGATAATGATGAAACGGAACTGTTTACGTTCGATCAATATGTCGAAACCTATGATAAGATTATGACTGCGGTAGAAAATGATCAGATCGCAAGTTTGACCTTGCATCAGGTTGACGATGCACAAATCATCATTCCTCGACGCATTCTTGCGGATTGTGTTTGTGCCGTCTATCCCGGCGAGTTGTAAGACATCATTCGTTAATGGCAAAGCCCCCTTGGACAGCACAAGGGGGCTTTGCTATATTTGGATCCTAGTAACTATATTAGTCTGTTAGCAGCTAGTAGGATGATATCTGCTTCCTTGAAAAGACCTTCACGATCCGCTAAGGTCGCGGCCCTTAGTAATTGCTCAACTTTGGTAGACGCAACTATCTCTTCGTCCTCAAACGGCAACTCTTGCTGGTAAGCCGCCTGTGGTGTTTCCTCATGCTCGCTATATTCAGGGGCTTCCTCTATCGGTTCGCCGAACCCCCACCCACTTGCTTCTAATTCTCTAAAAGTATCTACCATGGCACTCATAAGGCGTTGTGCATTTTGAGCCTTAATATGCTGCTTAGTAGTAATATATTGAAGATACAACTTATTCATTCCATGAAGATCCATATTGACCAATAGAGACAACTCGGTAGCATCCAATTCGCTAGGCTTCATTCCTGTCCATTTACCAATTTGTTTCATAAGTAGCTCTAGGAAGATATGACGATCATCATCCGGCAGCGCCTCTACTTCCCATAACGGGGCTTCGCTTTGCACCCATTGGCTTTGCCCATGTGATTTATTTAAGGCTTGCATGTGTTCTCTTGGTAATGGGGTGTTATCGGGGAAAGAGGCTGTCTTGTTCATTGTAATCTCCTGGTAATCTACCAATTCATAGGATTTGCAATAATGTCCTGCCGGATAGTAGGGGGCCACCCTAAGAGATACGAATTATGATTCATTATGATTCCTAAAGCACACGTAGCGCAGTTAAGTCAAGAAGTAGAAAATATGATTAAGGCTGCCAATTTTGATCTTGATTTGTTTGCGGGACGCAATACTCCTGAACAGTTGAAAGTGATAACTAATGAGCTTGCTGGCGATCCTTACATATGTACACTACTCAGTAAATACAATCAACCAATCGCGATATTGAATGCTCACGGACAATTACTAGTAGTAAACAAAGCATTCTTGACAGCGATGAACCTAGAGAATATTAACGAATTGATATCACAGCGTTTTGGGAATATAGTCGGATGTATTCATGATCAACAACAAGACTTTATATCGGGTAGGTGTGGATTGGAGTTGCATTGTGTTCTTAATTGCAGGGTAGCTCGCTTAGTATATGATGCGGCAAATGACGGGGATAGGCGTGAAATAAAAGACGTGAGCACTCAACTACAAGATGGCACAACATTGTCATTAGACGTTGTAATGGAGAGAATGAATTACAAGGGGGCTACCTTGTTATTGGCAGTGCTCAATAACATGCAAATCCTATAGATCACTTGGCGGTTTTTGTTGGCGGACCCGGTTCAAGCTCGCCAGGAGCACCGCCACCAGGGAGCTAAAGGCCCCTGTGAGGAACCCCAGGTTGAGCAGGGCACCTAGCCCCATCCCGACAGCGCAAGCCGCTAGAAGCCCTGTGAGCGCCACGGTGGCGATGCCTTGGGCGGCAAGCGACTCGCCGTAGGTGGTGGAGGCGTAGGCGTTAATTAGAAAACCTGCGGGACCAATTGTTAGTAGCGTTGCGAATAGAATCCCAGGATACCAGACCTTCTTCATGCTGACGCATAGAGCTATGACACTCAGCACTAGAATGATACTTAGGAAGATACAGGTCTTGGCTTCTTCGAGCATAATCTAACCACCCATTGGGATTCCACATTCCTCATGTTGCGCTGTCCAGAAGTCCACATAGTCCCTAGCACATCGTTTACAGAAATGATACACGAAATTCTTCTCATAGAACGGGACGACGGACTTTACTGATTTTACCCAACGCCATTTATGACAATGATCACACTTACGCGGTAATAGCTTCAATTTCTTTCCCCAGGATCAGAATGGCAGCTTTCAGTTCGAGTCGGTGCTCTTCTATTCTTTTTCTACATGGCAGCGTCATAATTAAGGAGTTTACACTTGAGGAGTGAATGCTGTCCAATGCCTTTGTTACTAGATCTAGTAGACATTGGCGATGTTGGCTAAGGTCTACATCTTTTGAGAGCAAGAAGTCGGCTAAGCCTAAGGCGGCAATTGGGGGCCATTGTTCACATTTTCCCAACACACTGTCGATGTTTTGATCGGCTCGGAGAATATAGTTGCCATCGTCATCTAGATCAGCAACGAACATAATGGCATCAAATACTTCGTCATACTCAGGAATAATCTGTTGCCTTGGCATTTTGATTCCTCTTCGAGTCTTTGTTCCCATTACGGCTATATGGTTCCTGTGCTATTATAGTAACGAAATCCACGAAATCCTTTGTAGGCAACTGGCGGAATAGGCGTCCAACTGTTAGCATCAATGATTAAGTAAGTTCCGCTCCCCCAATCTCTTCCTGTGGTAGAACATAACATCTCTTGCTTCTCTTGAATGCCGACGACGATGGCGTAACCAACAACGTTGTTATGTTCCACGTAGTAGATTCTATCGCCAATTTGTAGGTTCTTGGGCTTTGTGGGGAGCTTTCTAAACCAATACTTGGCATCACTTTTTGCTTCTAATGCGGAATTGAGGCTTTCGGCCTTTGGCGTCGTGACAATTATGTCCATGGTGGCCTACTCTCCTTAGGAGCGGGTGTTTTTGATTCATTGGTGACAACTACTTGAGTAGATGAGGCATTAACTGCCCGCAAACAGCTTAGGCAAAGCGTTTCATCCTCAGGTACCTTATCTTCTACTTTAGAACCACAGATTTCACAATAGCGTTTTAACATAGTAGTCTAGAGCCTCTTCCACGCACCATCTTTGAAATATTCAAAGCCCGGCCCATTGACTTCCATGCAAGCCACCCAAGTCATATCTAGGAACTTAGGGTTGGGTGGTTTAGGATCATTCGCATCGACCCCATCGAACATTGCTCTTAGGTACTCATAGGATGACTTGAAGTTGCTTGGTGGCTTTTTCACTAGCATAAAATCGCGACACAAATGAACTCTAGCCAACAGATATAATGCCTCAGGTTTATATAGCTCAGAGGGCACATGATTGTTGTGTAGCCAGTTATGGACTATCCGGTTTACCAGGATAAGGTTGTCAGCTACGTTAGGTCCACCGTCACTCTTTTTGAGTATGTGGTGGATGGAGAGGTTATCTGTGATGCCTGTGAATTGACAACGGTGGTTGTCACGTTCATAAACCTGTTTCTTAACACTACTGGGGATGTCATCTATGATCAGATCATTATCTCTATAAGCCCACATATTAGTCTCCTAGATTGTATGCGTATCGCATTGCTGACACTATATGTTGTAACGAAAATGCACCATGACTCGTCATAAGAAGTTCGCGATAATGATCCACTTGATTGAGGATTGGTGTCACTGTTTCTACAGTAAAATCCTCCTTCAATCGTTGGACTAAGAAGCCTAAAGCCCGTGAAAGAGTTTCCGTGTCCCAGGCTAGATCCCTTGCTCCATCAATATCATAATATGGCTTTAAGTACCCAGGTGCTGAGTTGGCGTATTCAACAAATTGTTGCGAGATATTCATGTTATGTACTTCGCTAATTGACACCTGAATACTTCTTTCTCGTTCCTGAGTTCTTCAAGAGCTACGGTAGCATCTTTGATGTAGTCTCGATAAAGATGTGCATTGTCAGGATCGTGTTCTTGTAGCTTAGTTTTGAAGTCTATGCTATATTGTACGTTGCTTTCCAAGACTTCATATTCTAGCCATTTTGCTGCTTGTTCCGTGGAAATCCTCAGGACTTGTTGGGTAGTTTTGAGCGCGACCGGAGCCACATCAACAGCTTGTCCGATTTCTAGTTGTTCAATTCTTTGCTTAATGCCTTCGGGTAAAGAGTAGAGCAATAGAAGTTCATCGAGTTCATATACAGTCTTATCGCCTATCTGAGCAATCCACGTACCCCAGAGAGGCGAGCTTATGACTCTGGTATCATTGCTATGGGCACGGTGTTCTTCCACGAAGACAAAGTATTTGTTCAACTTTCACCTCTTGACTATCTTCTTCTCAAGATATTCCTGGCACGCTGTATAATAGATGGCTTTAACATCTCTTCTAGTTCAATTAGCGCCTCTCGGATATCGTTCTCTCTTGTAATCTGTTCTAGCTCATCTTCTTCGATTACTGCTACTTCAATTGCCTTCGCGACAAGTCTTAGCTCGGCCCCTTTTTCTTTGGCTTTTACAATTTCTTGTTTATCGGGGTCTTTGGCTTTTACAATTTCTTGTTTATCGGGGTCTTTGGCTTTACTCTTTGCCGCTTTAGCGGTTCTCAGCCTATAGTTGTCAATTACTTTAATGGCGGCATTAATGGTCTTTTCGTCAAAGAACCTTTTACCTGTGCGCCACTTTGTTTCTTCTACCTTTTTGCGAATCTCTTTAGCTGAACAGCCTTCGTTCCGCCAATTCTCTATATCATTTAGTAGTTTACGGAATGGATTGTCAAGGAACTCTATAGGGGCAGAGGGGAGATTGTAGATACTTGAACAAGAGCGACAATAGTTTTTCCCATCCACTGTGGATACATCATCACTACCACAAGCGATGCAGGTTTGATTGCAATGCATCCTTGCAGGAGAACCAAAAGTGCTATTGCAGTCGCGGCATTCGTACCACGCTGGAGTATCAAGGGGGAATATGTTTTTCGTCTCACCACATACAGGGCACATTAGGCTGTCCTTAGTCGTTCTAGTACAGTTTGCAGGATCTTCTCAGTAGAGCCTTTACCACATTTGATGCGTTCATGTGAGATCGAGAAATCATTAAGGAGTGCTTCTATCTTCCCATCTACAACAATCGCTTCATCTACGGTTTGAGTTCTACCGGCTTGTCTATAGGGATGGTAATCCAAATCCCGTGTGAGCAGGAAGTTAAGGTTGTTGAATCTATCAAACCACTCATTGACTATGGCATCGAAGTTTTCAGACCCCCATTTGCCCGCATAGATGATGCCAAACAACAACGGCGAGTCGGTGATCATTACATCTACCTGACCCACGACCCGTTCCATACGCCATAGCTGTTTAGCTGTAACGTATGGTTGACATGCTAATGTTTCGTAGTCTTTTAGCCATGTTCTATCTTTGGCATACTCTGTGATGAGTTCACAGGATATTCCTTGTGTTTTCAAGTGATAGAACAAGCCCGCAGCCGTTGTGGATTTTGCAACGCCCGGCCCGCCAAACAAGTTCACAACCAAGGTGTTTGCCAACTTACACTTCCTTATCGACTCTTTCCATAGTCTGTAACGTGCCATCCCGAGCCTTTGAAGCAAAGGGCAGGAGGTGTCATTACCTTTCTGACCTCTTTGTGGTTACACTCGGGACAGGGTGGTAAATCTTCTTTGTACTTGAGCCGGATCTCCCACTGGTGTTTGCAGCTACGGCATTCTATCTGATATATTGGCATTCTACGATTTCCTTTAATGTTAGTAGCGGTCGTCTTCGGGGTGGGAAAAGCTCCCCAATGTCAAACTCCAACCATTCCTCAACTTTGTCATGGTGAATAATTAGGTCAATACGTTCATATGTAAACTTGTCTCTAATAACACTTTCGACACCCTTGAAGAAGGTATCTTCAAGATCATATCGACCTCGATCTAATTCATTATTACATACTTCAATGGTGCCATTTACCGTAATGATCTTTGCTGCGAATTCATGATTTAGCGCTTCATGGGCGGTAATCTTGTTGTTGCTGTCGTGAAGATATACGGTGTATACTTTATATGTAGGGAGTTTAGTCATTAGAGTGCCTTTATGTAGAGTGGCTTGATGGCGGGCGGATATAGCTCGGATTTATCTGGGTAGCCCCAAGTTGTTGAACCATAGATGCCATCTACCACATCATAGCATTCCACTTTAGGTTCATATCCCCACAAATCTTCTAATGCTTGAAGATAGCCTTCTATCTGAGCCTCAATCTTGTTATGATAGTAGTCACCGATTAATGCAATTACACCATCAACTGTAAGAACATCGATAGAACCGTCACCACCAATACACCTAGCATAGATTTCTTCGTTGCCCTCACCATCTTCACCGTCTTCATCCTCATAGCCATAAACAGTATATCTAGCAAGTTTAGACTCAGGGGTAATGACTACTTTGAGGGGTTCTTTGGGAATAGGTGGCGGTTCTGGGGTTGCTACGGGAACAGGGGTTTCTACTACAGGTTCTACAATTGGCTCGGGCTTCTTAGTGGGGAAGATACTCTCAATGGCACGATAAGCTATACCGAGAATTTCGCATAACTGCTCCATCTCGTCAGCGCCCCACTCATCCAACTCGTCACATTCCTTTGCACAAGCATTGAAACACGCCAGTTGTGTTGCCCTATATTCGCCATCGCGTAATGGGTGGTTTATATCTAGTTCACCATTTCTATACTGATGACCAAACTCTTCAGTCAACCAGATCGCATCCAGTAATTCCCTAAAGTCGGTAGCGAACGGACTTCCATCTTCCTCTAATTCGTCGCAAAGATCTGCGCACGTCTCCATAAGCTCTTCATCTAGTGGAAACATATATCTCTCCTCTATTGGTAAACTATGATGGTCTTCTCGACAGGGAAGACTTGATCGAACTTAACCTCAGTATCGTATTCAAAGGGGGCTTCCTCTTGGGACTCAGTACTCCCTTGTGAATATTTGACCGAATAGAATTTATCCATGTATTTAACTACTACGCGGTGATACGTTGACCAACGACCTTGATCAATTATCTCATTAAGTACAACATCCATATCGGGATAATCGCCGAAGATGGCGCATCTAGCATCTTCCGGTGAAAGTACGAGTGTTTCACGATGTTGACACATTGAAGTCTCCTTAGCCATTTATGACATACGGCAACACGTCACCATGGGTCTTTGGTGGATATTCGGAATCGATTGGAGTAACCATCCAATGAATGTGCTGATACATATTTCCGTCCTGAGCCTTCCAACCATGATACTTAGAATTGATTGCAACTCGCTTACGAGTTAATCGGTATTCTATGTCATTATCTGTAAGGGCTTTGAGGTACGCAGATGCTTGCTCTGAGAAATTCTCCTGATAAGAGGTATTGATAGCTACTTTACCATCTACTACCAATACACCCGCGACCGGAGAATCATCTAGTGAATTCTTGTACTCGCTTAAAAAGCGACCATCATGAACAAGATAGTATTCTACGTTTTTCATTGTCTTATCCTTAAACGCAGGTGTTTTTCACACCAAGGAATTGTCTTGGATTTAACTCGCTAATCATATTCCATGAATCCTCGCCAAGTACCGCGCGGAGATCAATCGATACTTGTTTCTCCGTTCGCTCTTCTAGATTGGCTAGTGGGAAGTCTGTTCCAAACAGAATCTTTTTGCTTAGTGTCGCATCTGTCATCAAGACTTTGAGGTAATTATAGAATGACGGGTGTGTAAAGATAGTGTAGGCAATATCTGCATAAACATTAGGGTGTTGTTTCATAAGGTTAGAGATTGAATCAACCCAGGAATCTTCACAGGAGTCGATTAAACCCAACTTTGCTTGCCAAGCTTTTACTCCACCGTAATGAGCGAAACATAGATGAAGCTCATTATACCTTGCTAATACCGAAATGTATTTATATGGTAAGCTCTTGGCGTATGCGTCAGCTTCTGAGGTATGTTTTCCTCTAACTGAGGTACCTCCACAATGAGTAATGATAGGTGTCTTGTTCTCGCAGGCATATTCATATACAGGATCAAGACGGGAATCATTGACTTCATAGCCAAGAGCGGGATATAGCTTCAATCCCGCGAACCCTTTATCTTCGATCCATTTCTTTACAAAACCCATGATGTCTGGGCGGCGGGGATCGACAGGGCAGAATGGGATAATGGGGCGAGTTTCGGCAAGCGACTTCAGTATGCCAAGTTGGGTTTCAGTAGATGTATGTGGAGGATGATAGCCCGAGAATTCAAAATCCATCGGGAGCACTACAAACTTAGTACCCTTGGGGTAGTTACTGGCAAGATTATCAAAGATATCAGCTTGTGATTCTTGATTCATTAGCGTTATGAACGTTGCTAAACGTTCAGCGATATCGCGCGCAGTTAAGGGGTCATTCATTTGGAGAAGTCGGATGATGACTTTTCGGAGTAAAGGGTTCCTGCTCAACTTGCTGAGTTTGAGGGGGAGAAAATCATCTGGGACATTGTTAATGCTGAAGGTGTGAGTATGGCAATTAATCATTCGATTTTTCCCATTCTGCCTCTAGCCTAGTCTTTGTGTATTCGGCCCAATGGTCATCTTTTTCAATACCAAACCCCATTCGACCCATTTGCATAGCAGCAATAAGTGTAGAGCCGCCCCCACAGAATGGGTCTAGAATGAGATCGCCCGGATCAGTGTGCGCTGCAATGACTCGTTTTAGTGCTTGTATCGGTTTATCGGCAGGGTGAGTACCAAGAGGCTTCTTTAGTTGCTCAGGAACATCAGTCCAAACATTCGTGATACGCTTCTTCTCATTAACTTGCGTACCACTCATACCCTTTTTGAATGCGTTGGGCTCATCAGAGTATTGGGCTTCTTTGTTCCACACGAAGTCTTTAGGGTTTACAACATACCAAAGCAATTCTTCGCGAGTATATAGCCATCCTCGACGCATACCAATGCCGCGTCGTTTTTGCCAAGTAATTAGATCTTTGAATGTAAAATGTTTATCGAGCACCTGGATAAATTCAACTAATGAACGAGATTTCTCCCCCATGCCACACCAAACATATATAGATGCATCAGGTGTACAGGCTGCTTTGATTTGCTTACACCATTGATCGGTAATATGTCCGCTTTGATCCCAGTCATCTTTGAGGACCTTACCATATGGGGGGTCAGTAAGGACAAGGCGAGCTTCCAACCCCTTCAAATCATTGAGCGTGTCATGGCAATCACCGTGTATTAGGCGGTAGTTCGGTGACTGGTAACGAGGTAGCATGGCGTGGTCCTTTAGGATCGTTATAGCGCCCCCGCGCCGACTCTACAAGCTAGAATTGGCCTCAATATTTTAGTTGGACCTATATTCAGCGTAGCATATTGCTTGTTCGATGTCAAGCTTGACATGGCACTCCGAGTGTGCTATCATAAAGGATGATGGCAAGGAGACCATGATGCTAAGTAGACAATTGAAATGCCGTCTTCCTAATTACCAAGTAGGGGACAAAATCTACATGCAATCTGTTCGGACTAATGAATACTATGAAGTGGATGAAAAGCTGCTTCAACAGGTGTTCGATGGTTATGCGGGAACGGGTTATCGATTTGATGTCTTCATTATGCGTAATGATGAAGTTGTCGATTATTACGGCACTATGGTTAAGAAGATCGAGAAAATGGTATTCGATTCTGTCGCAAAGGCATTGGTAGGAGCGAAGTAATGGCGAACTTCTCAGGAAATATCCCGCAGCAAATTACCATCATTGCAAAACCTGCACAAGATGTTAAGTGGCGATTTGATGATATTAGCGATCAGCCCGAAGATGAACAGATGACTTGGCATGTTCGTCCCGCGTTTGTTTCCGACGCAACAAATGCTAAGACCCTAGAAACGGGTCGAAATTGGGCAGGCGATGGTCGAGTATACGATTACGCGACGAGAGAATATATTAAGGTGGGAGATGTTACAGAAGTAACTGTCAACAATCTCCCCTTTAAGGGCCTTCGTGTCATTAACCTAGAACACCGCGCAGAAGGCGGTCGTGCCTGGAAAGTCGTGACTGATGACGGTTACTACTTTGACATGCGTGAAGATGTGTTGCTAGAGTCTTTGCGTATGTGCGGCACTTCACCCGGCGGTATCCTTGAAGGTGAGTATCTATGGGCTAAAGTTGGTTCGCAGATGAAGATCATCCGCGCTGGCTCTGAACTCCATAAGCGATTGATGCAAGCCACTACTCGTGGCACTTATAGCAAGATTGCCATGGGTAAACTCGTGCCCGGTGGTGTGTATGAGACAAAGGCTGGTAAACGCTTTATCTTCTGTGGCTACTTCCATAATGTCGTATATAGTCGAGAAGGTCACCATCAGGGTTATACTCGGGGGTACGTTTACACAGATCACAAAAGAGTCGAGAACAATAAGCTAGCTATGTTCTTTGAGATTACCGACTATTACTGGAAGGCCAAGAAGCCCGAGGAATGGTTCAATCTTCTTATGGAGCAGGTTTCCGAATCCGACTCTGAATCCGACTCTGATTGGATCCATGGTTTCGAGTTTAAGTCTTCTTCGAGTTTTGTGATGCAAGTCGGTACGGTTGATTTGCCGGAAAATCTTGCAGAACTACTTAGGAATAAAGCGCAGCGGATTGCTTTCCGAAAATTGTCACAGAAGACCACATATGAAGATAATTTTGTGTATTGGTACTATAATTCGAGATTCCTGAATCTTTACCCAATAGATGAACCTATTGTTGAGAACCCCTATATGGCAGCAATTTGGGCAAATCATACCGAAGAAAAGGAGCTTCCTGATGACTTGGCGCGACTTCTACCTTAAAGTATGGGATCTTCACCAAATTCACCAGACTGAGAATAGCTACTTGGGCCGAAAGCGAGATAATGGGTTCCGAACCTATTATGAGGCGATCTTACACCCTGAAGAAGTATCCTACTCTGATCTAGTGTTGACCTGGATCACTGGTGGTGCAGAGGGTGGAAACTGTTGGGGCGGCGAAGCTAGTCATTACTGTGTGCCTGATGGGCAACCCGAGCATAAACTACTAGATGCTATCTTGTTGGATCTTTGTCCACAGATGCCATATAGTAAGTTCCGTGATCTCCAACTTCTTCTCAAAGAAGATGATTACACAACTGATGGCTACTATGGTAACTTTGAAAGCGTATCGGTTCTACACATTAAGTTGACAACACTATATGACGCTTTAGCAAAGGAATTGTAAGAGATGAGTAATCAGGTTTGGTATGTTACGTCCCAAGGGGGGTATGTGACTTGTGAAAGCGCGACAGCAAAGCTCCCCGCACAAGCCTACGCCAGCGAGTATTATTCTCGTGAGGATAAGGTACAACTTTGTGTGCGAGAATTGCAGACAGAAAACAAGTATCTCTTCCCCAATAGTGTATCTCACGATATCGTGCGGGCAATCACTACATTCTGGGATAATGCTATTATTTACAGTAAGATGGGGCTACGACACCAACGGGGTATTTTGCTGCATGGTGAGCCCGGTATGGGGAAAACTGCTATTGCACAAATCGTTGGTCAGCAAATCATTGAGCAGGACGGTCTCTTCTTGATCTGCGAAGACTTCGACGACTTCATAGATGGTATCGAAGTAATTCGTCAAACGGAACCTAATCGACCGATGGTTGGCTTCATTGAAGATGTAGACTCGTATATCTCAAGTAATGAAGAAGATATTGTAGCTTTGTTGGATGGTGCTAAAGCAACTAAAGATGGTATCGTATATCTCATGACCACCAATAACCTCGATGCTATTCCTGATAGGATCAAGCATAGACCATCAAGAGTTGATGCTCTTTTTGAGGTGGTGGCTCCTGGGTATGATGTGCGACTGCTTTATGTATCACATCTACTAGCCAACATTAGTGGTATGATTCCCAATTGTGTTCAACTAGCGACTGAAATCGCCAAGCATACAGAAAACTACTCATTGGCAGTATTGAAGGAGGTAGTCTTGGGTATCATTGTCTACGATCTACCTCTAGAAGTGGCTGTCGCAAGATGTCAGCATTTGGTTGGAAATAAAGATGGCTAAGGTCTTCCTTGTCGTAGGACTTCCGGGGAGCGGCAAGACTCATTACGCAAAGGGTCTTGCCGCTTCTCGCGGTGCTCCTCTGTATGATGATGTTAGTAAACATCACCCTGATATTAAGTGTTTGATTCCCCAATTCTTGGAACATCAGGTTTGTGTTATCACAGATCCGCAGCTTTGTGTGCCCGGCGCACAAGAATACGCCAAGAAGATATTTAGCGAAGCAAACATTGAGGTAGAGTGGATCTGTTTCGAAAACAATCCCGAAGCGTGTTTGCGCAATGCCGATAAAAGAGAGCGGAATGTGGCTGTAGATATCCGTGTCCTGACCTCTTTGTATCAAATTCCCTTCGGTGCATCAGTGTTGCCGGTTTGGCAAGATGTTGACGAACGCCCCTTGTAGGTCCGCCCCTTGGGCGCTATAATCCCTATTGGAGAGCCCGCCATGCTAGACATATTTGATCTCAATCAATTCCTTTTTGAAGCGGAACACGAACCTGCCAAGACTGCCTTAAAAGCACTTGATAAACTCTGCGCACTCAATATGTTGGTTAGAGAATCTCCTTTGCTTCAGAGGACTCTGCCTTTTGATTTCTTTATCTTGATTGGCACCCTTATGGGTGGCAGAACTTTCATTGGGGAAAACGATCAAATCTCCCACAAAGTGTCTAAACTGTTGATTACTCAAGTCCATGAGGCGTTAACAAGAGTAAATGATATTATTGCGCAGTAAAGAAAACACTCATGAAACAAATCCCTAATTGCCAAGCTCATACTAAACAAGGCAAGCCCTGTAGAAATAAGGGGCGTTATACTGATCTTTCGGGTGATGCTTATTGCCTTCTACATTATCCCCAAGGCATAGCTCCGTTGAAATACAAGAACGCCAGGAGCTTTCTTGGTCAGAATCTTTCTCATTACATGAATTATGATTACGAATATTCACCCTGTGAATGTGAGGACAGATTCGACTACATTTGTCGCTGTCGTCGAATCGAGGATGTGGATATAAAGTCAATTAACCTTAATGATATTGCGAATCTTTGGACATGGGTAACCCCATTGGAACGATATTGCATTAATCGCATCCTAACTATCAATAATCTATTTGATCCCCAGTATTGGTGCCATCATATTAGGGGTGGCTATTATGGTGAAGAGCTAGAGGGCATTTACCTAGTTGATGCTGAGAAGCCAATTGAGCAAATTGATAAACTCCTCAGTCTTCCCTATCCCGCTGCTCAGGTAGAACATATCCTTTGTCTTGAGTATGGTTATCTTCTTGATGACATAAGGGATCGTCAATGGGAGATACAGGATATCCCCGTTAATCAAGTGACCTTTAATGACGGGTATCAGAAGAAGATTCAAGGCAAATATCCTTATGCTCCTGATGTCGTTGGCGTGGCTTTGACGCGCCGTGGACAGTACTGGCTGATTGACGGGTATCATCGTTTTACTGATGCGATTACAAAGGATCAAGAAAAACACAAGAAGTCTAAGAAGTTCCATTGGCCCACAATTAAGCTATTGGTGGGGAGAAAAGACTAATGAACAATATCCGTGTGAGACTCTATCTCTTCGTTATTCATGCTGATTGCCATGATAACGATGTTTTCAAGCAAATCTCTGAGCGCATTGGATTAATGTCTGATGATGACGTTAGCATTATTACAGAAAGCAAAGTGATTTGTGCAACCCCTGAGGAGCTAATCGAAGAGATGGTTCCGATGCTTTCTAATGGTCCATGGGAGGTTCCCAATTATGAGCGTAGTGAACTATGGACCCTTCTATACGTTGAGAAATGGCTTACGAAGCGTGAGATAGGGATCATGTCTGTACGTCCTACCTCAATACTCCCAGGATAACACGATGTCAACTAACAAAGAATATCAACCGGATTCCCGGCAAGACGAAATCGATTGGCTTGCCACAACAGAACACGAACGCCGTATTCACTTAGTCTATCAGTTCCGACCAACTGTGGTTACAGATACGGAAGTTGAATTCACTGTTTGGGGGACACTCGTTTTTCTCTCTAAGAACTGTTTCTTGGTACTCAATAAGCACGAAGACGTTAATCATTATGTAATGAAGCGTCTAATTTTAACCGCAGCACCGATTGATCGTGAGGGCTTGTGTAGTAATTCTGTTAGAGAAGATGCCACTACTCTTACAGAACTTGAGTTTATGCAACAATATGGTTTGTTCGATGTTATGCATGAGTCGGGTTGGTGGTATGCAGAACTGTCAAAATTATGGGCTGAAGAAGTAGAACGCCGTAGGGCAAATAGTATCGTCAGCCTATACGAAAAAGAACGGCTACAACTATTGCAGCATAAACCACGTTTCGATTAAGGATAGAGCTATGTATGTTGCAAAGTTTGTAACCAAGAACTTAGGCGGCGTGGACATCAAAAGGTTCGTATGCGACCCTAATAGTCCGGTTGTGCCATTTGAAGATACGTTCTCGGTGATTAACCTTAACGCACACATCTATGATCGGCTCGCGATCAATCCCATTCTTGCACTTAGTGGAAGACTGTTGGTTTTGCTTCATGTCGATGACATGGATATTGTTTCTTGGGGCGTACATAAGGACGGCACACCTAATGGACATATGAAAGTTAGGAAGGCAACCTTTTCAAAGTTCATTACGCCTCAAGACCCTGAATGGTGGCATATTGTTCACAACTCCAGCTATAACTCTTTGAAACCGTACTATGTTCGCTATATCATGTTCGATACTCAGCACTATGTGGTAACCGATATCGATCCCGCCGGGAGGCATACCCAAACAATCCATACCCCTAATGGTGATTTTGATTATGATCGTGGCCCCGCTTATCAGCGTGGCAACGTCGAAATGTGGTATTACCAAGACAAGTTGCACCGCCTGAATGGCCCCGCTGTGATTACCTATCACTCTAAGGGCATCTTCGGTCTCTTTAGGAGATGCACAAAGGACTATTATGTTTATGGGCAAAAAGTCAACATGCCTGATTATAGGAGGATTGTAAAAGCCTCTAAAGGGTATAACATTTTCGCATGAAGTTCTTATCTCGACTACTCCTGTTACTCGCCGCTGCGGGCTTGTTATTCATTCCCGTCTACCTAGTAGGTGGATGCGCGGCGTATCCGACTGCTTGGAGGGTTATTTCTAAGGTTGTAGAGCCGCCCGAAGCCTTTACTGTGGGTAGGCGCAATCCAAAAACCAAACAACCTGAGGTCTGGAAATACAAGGATGATAAGGACTATGTTTTAGTCGCGAGAGCCATGTATTCGTCTATAGGTAAAAGACGCATTTATGTGACTAAGGCTAAGTTCGATAAGTATAGCATTGGTCAAGTATGTACGATAACGAATGATGATTATTTCATGGATGTTAAACAACTAGAGATTTTTGTGGATGGTAAATCGGTTTACAAGAATAGTGAGTTTAGGGGACTGTAATGACAGTAGGACAAATTCAGAGTATGGCAGCCATTGGGCCAGGAGAATTCCTAGCCAATCAACTTACTAGTCTTATTGTGGGGTCTGTATGTAGCCCACTAATCCAAAAGCACGACTTAGTACTCGTAGTGAAAACTGCAAGTTATAATTCCACCTATCTTGGTATTCTACATAAGGATGGTCCACCTCTATGGGAATATTATTGGGAGTTTAATCTGGGAAATGAAACATTTGGGCCGGGTTGGCAGTGGGCCGAAAGTGACTACCCTGATGCAAACTTCTCGCTAGAAGAAGTTATGATAACCATTATTATGACACTAACGAGCAAATTGAGGGCACTATAATGAGCAATAGAATTGTGCGTATCACGGGACGGGTACGTATTAATGGCTACTCTATTCCCCTTTTACTTAGCTGGTTTGTGGATCTCGACAATGATCATGTAATGCCTGAAGTTGGTAATACCATCATCATTCGCGATAGAAGCCATATTGTTGAGGCCATTACCCATGATCTGAATGAGAATGGTGCCGTACTCACAGTAATCCTTAAGACCCCCGCCATGAATAAAGATGAATACTTAACTCATGTAGGTTTCCTAGAGTCTATTGCTATGTCGAAAGTTTCTGGGGTAGTTAAGTATGGCCCAATAATAGAAGATGCTTGTAAGTTCATTGATAGTCTAGCTGAGTATGAGATTAAGGAGACAGAAGATGCCGCGTGAATGTTTTTACGTTTTGAGCGATTCTTGTGTTTGTGTTGGATATGCGAGTCGAGAAAATGTTAGTAGTGGTGAACTAGTAGAAGATGTTGATGAGGCATACAAGGTATACGATCCTCAGCAGCTTCGTGATTTGAAACTAGAATATGAGGAAACTCTAGGTAATTTTCAGATTGTGAAAGTAACCGTGCAAACATCATTTACATTCCAACCTTTACCCGATAGGGATCAATAGCGCCAATTGTATAGCTTGACATCCGCCTGCCACCTATGATACAATAAGAGATGAGGGAGACTGGAATGCAATATGGTTGTATTTGCGGTATCATTGGTAACATGAAGTATTTGGCGGGGATCCGACTGCGAATTGACGATGCTAAGACCGATCTGTCAGAGGCTGGTGCTCTTTTTGTCAGTAAGAGCACTGACGAGAATAAGCTTCGATGGAATAATCTAGCTAGTAAACTGGCGACCCTTCGCCAACTTCAAAACCAATGGGCCGACAACACCAGCAAGCTATTGTCGGCAGTGGTTGACAAGAAGTGCAGCAACTGGGAGCGCCTAGAGGATCTTGTAAGTGAATTGATGCGTACTGTTTGGCGGTATTGCGATTTTTATGTTAAGACTGAGGAAGCCAAGCGGAAAATGGAGTTGGCATACGCCGATGTTACAACGCGAGCTTATTCTGAGCTGGATGTGATGTTTTACTATGACGCTTTTGGTAAAGCGTTGCAAGAGACTCTGCGGCAAGAGCAATCCTTTATGACCGAGCTTGTTAAGCTCATCCCTGAAACGTCGAATCAACCGTATGAGTTGTGTTACAAGCCGGAGACAAAGTAATGCCTCAGTCAAGTATTCGGCGTATTATGGATATTGTTGCCTCTAGAGGCACGGAAAAGGTTTCTGCTGTAGATGCTTTGGCTGCTGAATTAACGCCCGAGCAACTCAAAGAAGGGGATCAGATCATAGAAGATGTGATCAACCCCAAGCCTATGACTGATGAAGATTGGGAACGACAACTTCAAGGTTAGGAAGACTATGATGTGTCCAATTGTTGAGCCTTGGAATTTTACTTATAAGGATTGGTGCGGTTTGTCGGATGCTGAACGAACAGAAATTGCTCGTTGTGGACTTGATACCGGAGCCGATCTTTCGCATTCTAATTACCATGCACTTCAGGTGGATGCTGCTGTAATTAGTAAGCTCCCTGTTAAGCTAGAAGTTCTTCAGGAACAGGTTGCTTGTAGGCAACTGCATTATGCTTTGCAGATTTTGTGTCATGGCGAAGCAACTCAGGATGTTCTGGACTGGGCAGTTAATCTACTAACGCCCGAACAAGTAATTGAGTTTTTGGATAAACCCGTCATTGAGAAGTATCCTGCTTTGATGGAAAAGTACCAGAAGATTTCAGATGATTGGAAGCAACGATGACAACTCCTGTGAAATATATTATCGTGTTAACAGATGCAACACATCTACCAACCGATCAGTGGCCTGCATCTAGAGGCTTTTTTCATTCGAATTTAGTGCCTTCTAGTCAAACCAGGGCTATGCAGTGTTATTTGAACAACCCGATGTTTGGTGTTTTTGAAAAGGGTTCGTTTATTGTCGTTAATCAGATTGAGCCTATAAGGGAGTTGAATCTTCGGTGTCTCCTTCATGATTTTAGGGGGAAATACGATCCTAATCTTCTAGGATATAACCCTGGTGCAGCGATTGACTACAAGCAAGTCAAGGTGTATCAGCTTATAGATGGCAATCTTGAGGAAGTGCCCTACTCTATCGGGGAAGGTTTTGATCCAACATTCTTTCACGCCGAAGATCCGCAACTCAATGCTCTTCGTTATCTCATGTATGAGGTAGGTGAACCTGTAGATGTCGCTGAACGAGGCGAAATGTTTATTGGTGAGATTTCCGTCGAACTGCGAGTAGAAGCAGTTAGGGCCACGAATGATCAAGAAGCCATGAAGCTATTTGGCTCTGGCAATGGTACCCTGTTGGGCTCAAATATCTGGAGAACCGCAACTGTTATCCTTCCAACAAAAGAGTGGACAGCTAACGATTTGAAGGCGATTGGCTTGCCCGACCTACTAACTGAGTGGGATGAGTAATTGGGGATAATCATGGAATTTGATATCAGGAGAATTTGGCGACTTCAGGACCCTAAAGACCGTGAAGATATGTTGGCGCTCATTGCGTGTGCCGAAAGAGTTGACACAGGATACGTCCGTCACGAGTCTAATGTTCTACACGTCATTAATGAGATAGCCAACTACATTAAGATGTGGCCCTGGCTCCTTGAAGAAGCTACGCCACCAGGGCAGAAGATTAACGATGTAGTCTTTAGGCTATTGATGTCTGGTGTTAACATCAATATCGAGAATCTTCTTCGGGGGCCATTGTTGGACATTAAGGTTCCCCGTATTGTACTCGTTTTAGTTGATCGTCAGAAAGACGTTATCGGATTTAAGTTCCAAACGATGAAGCCCGCTGCGGGAAGAAGGTAAATGATGCGAGTAACGAAACTACAGGCTAGAATTGAACAACTGCACGACAAATTGGATATGGATGAAGTACGGAGGGCGTATCAACTTTCGGACTCGAACGTTTCTTATCGATTTGTTGGATTTACTGTTGATGGCGCGAATTACATTAAGTCTTATGGTGTTCATGAGGTATGTTCGGAGCCTTTCGTAATCCCATGGTCTTACATTGATCAATTCCAACAGGAGCGTAAGTTAGCCAAGAAACAGCAGAAGCCCCTGGTTGCTCGCCGGGAGCATCTGATGGCAGAACATGAGGGGTTGATTCGAGACCTTGAATCTATTTGTGATCAATGTAACCGCGCGATGGCCCCTCTTAGCGCAGAATTGGGTCGCCTGAAGGTAGAAAAGCACGCTAACCCCAATGATGGCACAATCCCTTTCCAACAGAAGATTCTAGGGATGCAGTTTGAAAGCCACAAGACAATCTATGGGCTAAGTAAGGAAGGCTTAAAGCGATTCCGTATGCCTTGTTTTGTCTTGGATGACTTGGAGAATCAGTTGAGTCAGTTTAATCTCTTGGTAGATACCCTTACGTCATTGTTTGACAACAATCCCTGGAAGAGTTGAAATGAAACTGTTTTATGCTGGCACTTTCGATCCCCCTCATAAGGGGCATCTTGACCTTGTGAATCAATGTTTGCAAATGGGTGCCGAAGTCATTGTTGGTATTGGCGTCAATGCAGAGAAGCCGCAACGACTACTGAGTTTTGAAACCACGATTAATCTGTGGTGGGATATTCTCGCGGATTGCCCATCAGACTCGATTTATGATGTCTTCTCCTATGAGGGATACACCGTTGATGTCGCGGTACAATGCGGCGTCAATGCTTTGGTGCGCGGCGTTCGTAATAGCGAAGATTATGAATACGAACGTAAGATTGCCGATTTCAATAGGGCACGATGTGGGTTGCCTACTATTCTGTTGCCCTCACGGTTCAGCTATTCTTCCACAAAGATCCGCCAACTAGTGAAACGCCCCAACCCGAATGCGGAAGAAATTGAATACCTAGAAGTAGCGTTGCCGACTACCGTAATGGACTATGTGAAGTCTGTCTTTCTATAAGGAGTCAAGAGATGAGTACAGAGATTACCAGTTTGAACCCGCCCCGCAATGAACTAGAGCGCCGCATTGTCAATTTGCGCGCGGAGTTTAACAGGCTCCAGGAAGATCGCTATTTGGTAATCCCAATTCAAGTTGACGACTATAAAGGTAACATTACCTGCGTATTTTCTTGGATTGATGATGATTACTGTACGGTATATTACCAACTAGAAGATGATAATAACGAGTATGGTAAGGCTATCACGGAACTGTTCTATGATATGAAGCCAAGTCGGGTCGGGGACGCCGAGGACGCATTTGATCTAGAAATCTCCAAGTGCTGTGACGAGTGGGACTCCGTAAAGGAAGTCCTGGGGATCTGCCCCATTTATGGGTTCAATCCTAGCGTCGATAATGAACCTCTTAAGCTCATTGATGAGGCTGTGGCAATCCTTGAATATCTTTTCGGCCCCGCAGTCAATGAAGAAGCCTAAAATGACAAAACAAGAAGCTAAGCAATATATGGAAGATCATATAGATGAAATAGTTCATCCATATATTTTATCAGAAGAGGTGTATGCAAAACAACCCCAAGCAATTGCTCGTTTCATGGATGAACAAGATCGTGATTTGAGGAATGCATACTCCTTTTCTCTGAGGATGTTGTATTTTGATAATCCCTATATACTGTTCCATATCCATCTGCCGGAAACGCCACGAAATTGGTTTGAGCGCTGGCAGTATAAGGTGGAACTATGGTTACGTAAAAGAGCTACAATCAAATATCTAAGACAATATGACTCATCCCTAAAGGAAAACGTGATCGTTTTTGCCTTGATGACCATTAGCGGAATAGAGGCGTTGATCCGAGCTTCGGCTGAGCCAATTAGAATTGCTAAAGCATTCGTAAAGGAACAAGAAACATGTGTACCATCAGAGTAGCCGAAATCCATTTCTGCTCCACTGAGCAGGGTGATCCTTCCTTCGCAACCCTTGCCAAAGAGCTTGCTGTTCTTCAAGAGCAGGGACTTATCTATCGTCAGGATCTCCCCGTTCATGACTTTGATACCGCAAGGTGTTGGGTCTGCGATAATCCTAACATTGACCTAGATGCTCTTTATGAGAGTATTATGGGCGGTACTGGATGGACTATCAAAAGTACCCTAGAGGACGGGATAGAATACCCCGACGAACTTGAGGGGGATGACTGGTCCATCCATGCTCTAGCCCCGGAAGATATTGAAGCTTATCGCTATATCGTCATTATGGACATCGACCTAGATACGCCCGAGAATTACTACAAGTGAGGTAGTGATGCAGCTTAATGAAAAGACGATCTGTGTCGATGTCGTTGTTCATGTCTTTGGCGAGGACAAGCAATTGAAGGGGGAATGGAAAATCCAAAGACCATGTGGCTCCTTAGCCTATGGTGCGAGCGAACTCTTCCTTTGTTGTAGTCAAAGCAACGAAGTCTATCCCATGCGAAGTGTCATGAGGTTTAATATCAAGCCATGAATACTTGGTTTATGTCAGATCTACATTTAGGTGTTACAGATGATCGCGCCAAGATTATGCAGCGCCCCTATAATTGGCGAAGCTTACTTTATGACTACTGTGGAGTAATTAAGTCGAAGGATCTTGTCGTCATTGTTGGTGATGTCTGTGATCAAGGTAACGCGGAACACCTAGAGCAACTGAATGAGATCCGAGGTCGTAAGTGGTTACTAAGAGGTAATCACGATCAGGCGATTAGTGATGAAGCGTTCGCGCCTTACTTTGAGCGCATCTTTCCTGAAGATCATTTGGTGATTACGGACATCCCTTGTGATGGTGCGGACTTACGCATTTCGATGAATCACTATCCTCATATGAGTTCGCCTTCCTATTTTCATGTAACAGGGCATATTCATGGGGCCTGGAAATTTCAACAAAATATGATCAATATTGGGATTGATGCAAACCACTTTATGCCAGTAAATATGACTCGTATCCCCTTCTTCCTAAAAGCAATTTGCGAATACTACGACAAAGATGTGTGGTGTTGGTCACACGAAACAAATTCAGAACATTGGGCACGCGGCAAGAAGGGCTATTACTTCGAGGCTGAGCCACAACACCATAGAATAGAACTAGAATGAACATCCAATCAGGTTGCGGGTATCCCGCTGGGGCGCTTTCTAATTTCGCGCCCCACCCCTTCACATTTCGTGGTATCCCCGTAACCTCGTGCGAGGGATTCCTGCAAGGCTTAAAATTCTCTAGCCCCGAGATGCAACGTGTTGTTTTCTTGTTAGCCGGTAAAGCTGCCAAGTCTAAAGGGGCTCGGAAGAAATGGCGCACAACACAAACGCTATATTTCCAGGGACAACCCATTAAGCGAGACTCAGAAGAGTATCAGGATCTCCTAGATGAGATGTACGAAGCCCTATTTACGCAGAATGAATCTGCTAAGAGGGCCTTGTTGGCAACCGGCGGCGCTGTACTAACTCATAGTATTGGTAAAAGTAACGCTTCTGAGACGGTACTTACTCGTTCAGAGTTTTGCACGCGACTAATGAATATGCGACAAAAACTCGCGGAGGTATAATATGCCATTACTTCCTAACGAAGAATCAATGCAAGCGTTATTAGATCCCAATAATACATGGAGTGCGCGACCGCCTGCCCGCTACCTTAATTACTTACGAGTGAACGCGAAAAAGGGTAATTACTTCAATGCCATCCTACAACACATAGCCGATTATGATGCTCCTTTGGAAGCAAGGATAGAGTGCATCATTAGGCTAATTGATGGTGGTTACGGTGAGGCAGATGACCAATCGCAACTGATTTTAGCCAAGCTCGGGGATGAGCTAGATGAGCAACATGAGGCTCAAGGCTTATTTAATCCCTATTGTACCTTCGTATCTGATCCTGTCGATCCTCGTTGTGTCACTGACCCTGTTGAGTCAGAGGACTTCGCACTTACTCCCAATGGCATTCGCTATTATATGGAAGCTTCAATTAATGCCACTCCTGACTTACCCGAAGCCTCGCGCGCTATGCTTTTGAGGCAACTTCATGATATGTCGGATGAGAAGGTGCTCCAACTTCACAAGGATGGAGTCTTTATGGTCAGTGAGCCCGTAGATTTTGACCAACTTTCTCCTTCCGAAAAGGAGAAGATCCTCGAAATGTATCCTCCTGTCGAGGAGAAATATATGGACCCATTGCCTGAGTGTCCGGTCATTACTAGCACCATGGCAGTCGTTTATACTCATTGGCAGCTTGAAGAACTGTCGTCGTTGCCCAAAATAAGCAAAGATCAAATTCGTGGAATTAGGAACAGATCACTAGAAGAGAGTAAGGCATCGGCAAGCTGGTTCTACTATTGGCATATTCAAGATGCGCTAAACCTTGAGCCAATGGAGCGTGAATATCTATTTGAGTCCCTTGGTTGGTTGTTTGCGCCCGGTATGATTGAACCGATAGCCGGGCCGCGTTTACTATTGGATAGAGAAACCATTGTGTGTGAGGGCATAAAGAAACTCATGCCCTTACTAAAACCACAAGAACTATGTGACTTTTTAATACAAGTAGAATATGACTATAACGAAGACTTAGGGCATGAAAACCCCGAAGGGCTAAAGCCCACAATGGAGGCCGTGACCGCCCGGTATAAGCAACAAATCATTCAGTTGCTAGACTCTCTCTCTGATAAAGCCTTCGATCACATTAAGCCTCGTCTGCTTGATTACTTGGGGGAAGCGCCCGATATTTCAAAGAAAGAACTTACACAAAAGGTCACAGAGGAACACTGGTGTTGTGGTGCGCCGGTTCTCGATTTTATTCGTGTTTTGCGTGAAGCTCAACGTCAAGACTGGTTAATGGAGCAACCCGGCTATGAGCGCCAACAGTTAATGAGAAAGGCTATGGAGAACCGATGCGACTTAGCACGCGGGCTGCCCATTTTCTCAGAAACCTCAACCTCAAACTCCTACCACAAGATTACAGGGGAACTCCAGCAATCTCTACTTGATATCATTGATATATTCGGTGAAGAGAATCAGCAATTACTAGTGAGACAACTAACGGGATATTTCAATCGGGAAATACTTGATGACAAAGAAACTATCAGGTATTTTGCTTCCTCTATCGATCCATTTGATTTGGGTATTATGGTTCAATCTATACTGGAGGCTTCTTCAACATATAGTAAAGATAATGACTTAGTACAAGATGTGAGAAAATATGTAGTAGAACAAAGTGGTAATTTTAATGCCCATCAGAAAAAGTGTAGTGAATATTTTCGCAACTATTATGGACCTCGGGACTACGATCCTATTCGAACATATTTGCTAACCAAAGCTATCGCCGAAAATAAGCCTTTCCCCTCTTGCTATTTTAGTCTGCGCGCAGAAGTCCCGCGCCTCGCTATGAAGCATAGAGCAGTACCTGGAGGTGGCGGTCTAAAGGAGCACTATATCTATGATGTCATGGGAAAAGCTATCTTAGCAATAGATCGAGGGGAGAGTGGTGAGGAAAACAATCCTGTTTGGCTCAAGAAAGATTTGGACGCATCTGATGTCTGGAATTCATCCGATGCAATCTTCCTGGGTGATAGTGCTTTTATTTGGAGTGACCCCGCTAAGCCCTGGCGACCCAGTTTTGTTCTAACTAATCTTACTGAGATCTATGATAAAGATAGTCTACCCCTAATCATAGACGCAATTAATCGTTTAGATCTATCGATTCATCATACCAATGACGAGAAACGAAAGCAGAAGCTCGAAGAAACTGCCGATAAGGTAGCTGATCCATTAGTTCAAGTTTACCAACTCCTAATGAATGAGATTACATTATCGGATGAAGAATACGCTATACAATTGTCTAACCATGCTCGTTATCTACCGGGAACAGATAAAAGGAGAGAGTTACTAAGGACGATGCCTTTAATCCTCAAGGATGAAAAGCTATTGGACTTAGTTCTAAGGGAAGCAGCAGAAAAGCAAGACAGTAATTCTCTCTTTGCTCTTGGTGCTGCTGCGGCGGGCGCTGCCGGTATCGGCGCGTTCAAGATGATGACCGATAATGCTAAGGTAGAGGTACAATCTCCTGTGCTCCCAAGGTTAACTGGTGAAGCTACACCTAATACTGTAAAAGTAAAACGATAAAGGGACTATTATGTCAATTTCCAACATATTCTACCAATCTTTATGTCAATACGAGCTAAAGACACAGTTACTAATAGAGGCGTATTTCGAAGATAATGAAGCCATGTTGGAATCATTCGAGTTTCTTGGTTTTACTAAGGATGGAATGAATTTTAAGTGTTGGATTATTGATAGCAGCGGGGATGAAGGTTACGTCGATGTCAAGCTAAGTTGGGATTGTCATGATAATCCACAGCTTTGCCGCGAACAAGGGAAAGAGAAACAATGGTATGTTGAAGGTTGACCGCTTGACAAACGGCTAGGTGGTGTGGTATCATAAGAGTAGGAGTTAGAATTGATGAGTACCCAACACACTGTTCGCTATGAAATTGTTGAAAACATGATCCCCGAAAACGATGAACTGTATTGTATCGGGGTCCTTGTGAATAATGACCTCCCCCTTGGTCATCCGTGGCGATACTTCGGTGGGCAATTCAACATTGATCTCGATAGGAATGTCACATCAATGACCCCCATCGGACCTGATTGCCTTTACCAGAGAGAAGAAGAAGCCAGGGATTTCGCAAAGTCTATAATCAAGCTCCTTTTCGCCCAGCGTCTTTATGAGGCAGCACACCAAGCCATCTATAGGTATTCGAATTGGGATCCCCGCTTTGAGGCCCGCGTTGCCAAGTATATCTTCGCTCCGCAGTCTTGGGATACACTTGGAATTGGCATTGAGGAATTTGTTAAGGAGCTACCGCCCATCGAAGGAATCACTTCTTCAGCGCGGATGAAGTATGTTATGCAGGAAAACTACAATTATCAACAGGCCCTGCGTGATAATGATAAGATTGGGAAGCCCATCTAAGGAATTGTCATGGAGATGATTAGTAGTGAATGGAAATGTGATGAAAAGGGAAGATACCTTGAAGTCATCACAGACCAAGCAGCATTATGTATCGTACCGTCTACTTGCCCCCTTATCTCAATCAGGGTGATGGGTGAATTTCAGGTAGGTGATTTTCATATGAAGGTAGGGAATCAGGACGAATTTGGTCTTGGTGTCATGGCTGCCCAGTTTGATCCTGAGACCATGTGTTGGTATATAGAGCGGGGTTATTTTCGCGCATATCGGGACGCTGATTGGATTGCAAGTTACTCAACACAGGCTCATTGCCACAACCCTACTAGTGCCCCATGGATAGAACAAGAAAAGGGTATAGCGGCTATCAAGAGCATCATTGATGACTTGGGATGTCTTCTTAATGCATTGGGTCGGAACCTAAGCCTGGACAAGTTGCGCCATACGCATAGATTTAATGCCGCTTGTGAGGCTTTGGCTACAGCTAAGGCTCAGCGAGTCTTAATCAATGAGCTAGTTAAGCATAATGAAACAGAGATAGCTAGGCTTAAGCTCATATTGGAATCAGAAGATGTCTAAAGAAACAGAACATGCGCAACTTCTTAAGCGCTATAGACAACTAACTAGATTTCCAGAAACTATAGATGTTCCAGTAGTTTTGTCTCTAGGGGAACAACGGTGGTCTGGAACCTTGGCGTACCATTACATTTGGAAACCCGGAGATGTTCTTGAGGAATGCGTGTGGTGGTGTGAACGATACAATGGGGCTCCTATCTTTGATCTGCTAAGTTCTGAGGCTATGGATGTGGCATTCGATGAAGTCGAAAATCTTCCATCAGAAGTCAAGAACAAACTAGCTGAATTCAACGCAATGATTACCGAAGTCCTTGCCACGGAGCGGGCTTTTAGGGAACGATACGGTTATAGTCCGTTGGATGGAGAATGACATGATGATGGTTGGTTTATCACTCTTTGTTGTGATTATGGGGACATTGTGTGTAGTAGCCGCAGTTGTCGTAGCCATTCAAGCTAATGGCTTTGATAAACTTCTGTGTCTAATCTGCTTGATATTCGGTGTTGTGTTCCTATATTCCGGTTACCACACTATTAGTGGTATCTCGGGTCGGCAGATTGAAGTGGCTCAGAAACACTTCGAGAAAATCACCAATGATTTTCGAGAAGATGGCTGGGTTGACGTATTCGATATGCCCGAGGCTCATCTGAAAGTCATTAGCAAAAACGGAACTGAACTGATGATTCATAGGGGGACTTTTGTTCCTGAAGTGACTCTCTTTAATCGTAATCCTAGTGAGAAGAAGCCTAGAATCCCGGATACTATAGATTAGGTGAGATCATGCAACTCATTACACCAACAGATCCTATTCCTGACATCCCAAAGATAGAGGACTATCTTAAGCGGTCAATCTTTTTGGCGGGGCCAATCAATAGAGATCGCTCTCTGTCGGCAACGCACTGGCAACAAGAGGCCATTGATATTCTAACGCAGATGAACTTTATCGGCACGGTCTTCTGCCCCAAGCGATTTGTGGTCGCTCCTCAATTTGACTATGATGAACAAGTCGATTGGGAACATGCCGCCATTAGGGCATCAAAGGTTGTTTTGTTCTGGGTGCCGCGTGATGAAGATCAACTGAAAGGCTTTACCACTAACATTGAATTTGGTCTTTGTTGTGGTGGTTGGAAGCCGATGACTCAAATTGTCTATGGGCGTCCTGTCGGCGCACCTAAGACACGATATATGGATAAGCTATATCAATCACTTTGGGGGCCGGGTGCAGTAATCTTTGATGACTTGCGAATGACGCTCAGGATGGCAGCAGCACTTGCTGATCATTGTCAAGTAATAGATGGCCTCAAGGACATTTTGGTGCCTCTTGAGCGGCGCGGCGAACACTTCCCCATTGAGCCCAATGAAGAATTGACTGAGTTGTGTGAAGTATATCTTAAGCGGGAAAACTTAATCAACATGATAACGAACCGTTGGAGGATGATTGGGTATCGCCCCGACACCTCCGTTGTTGTTGAATTGTATGATTCAGGTCATCCCTATTACTGGACAATCCCCGTTCGCACTCTATCAGAAATCCGGGATACCAGGGCTCATGTATAGGCACATATCATATGTGACCATATTCCCTGTAGTCTGTGTATGGTTACTGATTGCCTGTTGCCTAACTAGGAGCTAATGATGCTGAAGAAGCTATGGCAAAAGTTATTCCCGGCGGCAAAGCCGGGCAAAGAATACGATGAACTGTTGGCAATGTTGCATGATATCAAGGGTGACAATAAACTTACCGAAACAAAGCAACTAGATGATGGTGTTACGATTAAGTTTCATGATATGCCCCACCCTATCGCTTTGCGTATTACGTGGTCGTTAAAGCCTAAGGCTATTTCGATGACTCGTCACGAGATTATGGGTTATCCATGTCCTGATGTCGATAGTACTATGTTGTTCGTTCGTATGTATGACGCCTTAAATCTCACGATGATTAACATCAAGCTTGATCGTGGAGATAAGGTTTCAGGCATTACATTCTATGAAGACGAACATGGATCCAAGCGAACTCACACTTAATAGGTGGTTAGCCAATCCCAATAGAACGAGGAAGGAAATAGCTGCCTTTCAGAATGAGATAAGACACTATATGAAGACCACAACACAAGAAAAGATTAGATGCGATATAAAGAAGTGGTCAATGAATAGTTTGGCAGTAAACTAGTAGCTAAATATGGAGGGGGAAATGAAATCGTTACTTATATGTCTAGTGATATCGTCTTTAGTTTTAGCAGAAGAATTAGTGCCATTACCACTAGTGTTGCCGCGTGCAGCTTTCGCTGGCACACCAATGGTAGATGAGGAAGATCCTGCATTCGCTGATGTTGAAGATGTTCCCACTATAGCACAATATAGGGCTGCTCTACCTAAAGTGCCCCAATCAACAAAACAGTTGGCATTGAATAAGATTGTAACTGCCAGTAGTAGTGTTTATTCCCAATCTTTGAAGTTAGTAACTGATGGACAAAAAGAAGCCTATGAGGATACCTCGGTTGAATTGAGGCCGCGCACCCAATGGATTCAAATTGATCTAGGAGAAAGCAAAAACATATACAGTATTGTTATTTGGCACTTCCATCTGGAACCCGTAATCTTTCACGATGTTATAGTTCAAGTCAGTAATGATCCTGAATTTTCAAGTGGTGTCATAACCCTCTTCAATAACGACAAAGACAATAGCTCTAAACTTGGAGTTGGAACCAATAGTGAATATTGGGAGACAAATCTAGGTAAAATAGTTGACGGCAAATGTAGTTCTTGTAGATATATTCGATGTTATAGTAAGGGGAGTACATATAGCGATCCATTAAATCGCTACACTGAAGTTGAGATATGGGGAGAGTAATATTCTCTTCTCGCTATATGGCTTGACATCGCCACGGCTCCTGTGCTACCATAAGGGTAGAGGGAGCCGTGGCTCTCTCGCATCCAAATGCTAAAGGATACTTAAATGCGCGTTTTTCAATTCTCGTCGCCGCTTGAGGCGCACCACACTAACCCCGTACAACAAGCTGTTGTTCTGGACAATGTTACGCATTTCAAGGTTGTGCAGCATATTTCGGCTGCTTCCTCGCCACTGAAGCCACCAACGACACAAGATTACCGTTGGTCTATCGACTTCTTTGTGGTGGGTAAGACCAACCCCATTCACTACTTTGTTGAAAGCCATGAAAAGGCAATCAGCGAATGCAACGTGATTTGCTTTAAGCTCGAAAGTTGTTAGTGATGGAACTGAACTATACTCGTCGCGATCCCCCTGATGCAGATATCATTGCACTACCTGATGGTATGTGGATTGATCGATACTGCGCCACTGTTAAGATCTCAGAAGATGTTTGCGTTGAGATCACACACGATCAATGTTCTCCGCAATGTTACGAAGTGAATAACAATAGGCGCTTAAGAATCCTAGTAACCCACGAGGATCAAAAACGCTTGATTGGTTCGGTCGGGTTTGGTAATCCACGAGCTATATACTTTTTCGGTGGCGGGCCACTAGCCGTATACTTTACGGGCGATTTTACTGAATACCAACTAGCCGGTAGGTATCATCAAGGGGAGACTACTTTGGTAAATCTCCGATGGATCTCTGCTATCGGTGCGGCCCTAACGTTCTTTTCTGCGCTCGTCACTGCTGTTGTTTTTGAGGGATGGACAATGGATAATATGGAAGAGAAGCTAGTGGCTTATCTACAGAATTACGCCGCAGGAGATAAGTGATGACGCATCTCATTAACGTTGGATGTTACCGCAATATGGGGCTGCTGAGGGAAATCAAAGACTTCATTATGGCAGGTAATGAAGTTATGCAACTTGGTTGTATCCATTTCTTGCCACTCGAAAACGATGAATGGATTGTTTCTTCTCTCCCGATGCCATGGCCCGAACAACCTAGCCCTTGTGTTCCTTGGCAGTGGTCTCGCCTCGTATTCAATAAGGTGCTTAATCGAATTAATGATATGAGTCATGGAGGATGGGGAACCTATAGTTACAAACTTCCGTTCTTTACTGCCAACACACCTCATGATGAACTTAGTAACGTTCTGATGGAACTTGATGCTGATGGCATTAAGGTCATCCGAGAGGTAGTGAAGCCTTACTACCATATCTTCGAGATTGAATACGATGCCCATCTGTTCTACAATATGAACCTGGGGTAATACTATGCAAATCATGAAGGTTCGACTAACGAAGTACGGCACTCTTAATGCTCTTGTGCCTTTCTATAACACTACCGTAATTGGCGAGGTTATTTATCGTGAGGAGAATGGTTATTACGCTCTCTTCACGACGCGGACCAACTACCCCGACCTGGAAATTGATGGTGTGACCTATAGGTCCATATATGAAGAGTGGCAGGACGATAAATGGTTAACGCAGATCGCTTCCTACAAGCAGACTCCTTCTCGGGAACAAGTTGAGCCTCTGGTGGAATATGCTAAGCAAATGCTAGCGAACCCTGACTTTAGGAATCTTGCGCATCGGCATTATCTTAAGCAACGAATTGAAGATGCGGATAGTTCTATTAGGGAGGCACAGCGTCAGCTAAGTAAGCGACAGGCAGCCCGTGAAAAGCTATATGCGACTATGAGGGAAATCCCTCCGCTTGCATATATTTACAAAGAGGCAGAGGAATGAAATGTATCCTTGGGTGATCTTATGGGGAATTATCCAAAGCCCAATTTTCAAATTCGTACTTGCTGTCGCTGTGATTGTTTATGTCGTGGGAAAATTGTCAGAAAAGCGCCGGTTACGAAAACTTGAACTCGACGCCGATAAGGCTAGATATAATCTTGCTCAGCGAATTATGGCCTATTCAATTGGTCGGAGGAATCAAAATGGTAGCACTCAATCCTAGAATGTTTCAATAAGGATTGTGTTTTGCTACATATCAAGTTAATCGAGCAATCATATATCGCCCCAATATATCGCTTGACTTCCGACGCCGCCCGTGCTATAATAAGGGTAGTAGGGCGGAACGGAGCTTGCACGGATGGACGATTCTTCACAATTGGATAAAGCTCAAGCACAACTGATGACGATTTACAGCCAAGCTCTTGCTAAGATGGAGGCAGGGGATGTCACAGTATGGGAGATCGACAAGAAAGATTGCGCAGCAAATGGTACTGACAGAAACTCTCCTGAAGAAGAAGTGCTCATTTGGATGCTGACAAATTGGATGTATGGTAACGGCAATAAGAGATATAAGGGGCGACTACCATACATTAAGAAGCCAAAGGGCATGACGTTCGATCCAACACAGTTTCGCAAGATTGATCTAATCTATTTCGCGAGCCCACAAACTGCTTTGTCGAGATCGCAAGAACTAGGGGGACATGATGGGACTTAAGCACTCCTTCAAGGACAAGATTGATGTCGATGAATTCAGCCACGACAATAGTGGGTTAATTGTAACCGTTGATCGCTTTTGTCAACAGGTGGATAGGCTGTCCGCGAAATATAAGGCTACCATTCCCCCTGAAGACTTTAAGGGGCATAGTCTGGAGCTTTTGGTCGAATATCTTCTCCTGAATATGGGAATGGATAATCGCATTGGCATCTACGACTATCAGCCTGTTAAGGTAGGAGATACTGGCGTCGATGGTTTCGGTCTAGGTGAAGATGGTAATCCCGCTACAGTACAGGTTAAGTACCGTAGTGACCCGACCTATGTTCTTACGGCTGACCAAGATCATGTGACCAACTTCCCGCTTGCCTCTTTTATGAAGTATGGCGTGCCGCTTGATAGCACGAAGAACATGCTTCTTATCACGACAGGCAAGGGTGTCCATTACTACACTCTTGAAGAGATGTTGCTTAACAAGGTCCGTGTACTTGGTCGAGAACATCTAAAGGCATTGTTGGACAAGCGGCCTGAGTGGTGGGAACGTTTCTTCGAGACGATTAAGGAAGATCAAATTGCGGCTGATCCTGACGCTCTTCCTCGTGTTGTGCTAAGAAAGCATCAGAACGCCGCAGTTAGTGCTTGGAAAGACTTCCCGGAAGATTCGCGGGGCAAGATTACGTGCCCAACAGGAACAGGCAAGACCTATATCCAATCAGAAATCGCTTATGAAGTGATTCGGGCTAAGGGTTCACCTGTTATTCAGATCAACACCTCTCGTATCCTACTCTGCTGGCAGATCCTTGAGGAAGTCTTCAAGTATCTGATTAGCTGTGGTATTCACAATGCTGTATACGTCAACTACAACTCCGGTAGTTTTGACGAAGAAGAGTATGTGAATGCGATTAGGCTGAAGGGCGGTATTTACAACAAAATTCTTTCCTCGACTTCTACCGAAGATGTACGGAAGAAGCACCAACTCGCAAAGGCAGCGGGCGTACCGTTGGTTATTGTGAGTACCTATCATTCCGCTACTAAGTTGGCTTCTTCGGGGATTGTTCCCGATGTTGTCTTCCATGATGAAGCACACAACCTCGTAGCTGAAGAGTTCTCTCGAATTCCGAGCTTGAATCCATGCCAGCAGTTGTTCTTCACGGCAACTGAGAAGGAAACTCGTTCCGAGCATTCTTTCGGAATGAACAATGTCGATATCTTTGGCTCGACCGTTTACGAGGTATCCCCTCGTGAGATGATTGAGGCTGGCGAGATGTTGCCGCCTTGGATTCACATCATTCAGCCCGATCAGACTCAAACTTATGACAAGGAAAAGCTTGATAATGATTATGAGGCAATGTTCTCCTCTATCGTCAATGCTTTCCTGGCTCATAACAACCGGGTAAAAGAAGATTCGGTTGAGCCGGACGCCATTGGTGCCAAGATGTTGTCAGTGCTGCGGGGCCAAGAAGAACTCAAGGCACTGTTCCAGACAAAGGCGTATGCTAGGTTCCGTCGGCAATTCCCTAACGTCCATTTCTTCGCCTTGTCTACCGACTATGGTGTAAGGTGTGATGATGACTATTGGCCTGCGCCTGTTTCTTCGGTGAAGAAGCAGACTATGCTTGATAGACTTAAGGCTTTGACGGCACCTGAGCAAGCTATCGTCTTTCACATTGACATGATTGGCGAGGGCATTGATGTTCCTGGTATTACAGGCATCATGTTGTTTAGGAACCTTTGTGATGTCAAGCTTTACCAGAACATTGGTCGGGCTTGTCGGTTGCTAGGTGTTGATCGTGGACGCCTTTATGCGGGCGATATCTCGGTAGAGGATCAATATCCTTGGATCAAGCCGCGCGCCTGGATCATTCTCCCCGATCTGTACGCTGGGGCTCAAGACGCAATCGAGAAGACTAAGGATCTAGTTGCTAAGCTGCGAACCGAGTATGGTTTCCAATCTAGAACTAGTGTCTTTATCGATACTAATCGTGGCCTCTTCGAGCCTGAGGAGCTTGAACCGATTAATCCTCCTGATGACTCACTGCGGTCTGGGCATTCGGGCCTTGATGAGTTCATTAACACTTACGAGGATATCGTTGACATTCTACACCAAGATCAGGTTAGTCGGCTGCGCCGAAAGCGGGTAGTAGCGGAGAACTTGGTGGCTCGGATGTTGAGGCACCATGAGATTCCCGAGAAGTTCGAAGAGATCTACCCTGATCACTTCTTGGCTAATCTACTGTTTGTGTATCTTCATTCTCGATGCGAGGATTTTACCTGGGATAAGGTCACTCCTGAAGTTCAGGCAATCTTCGAGCAGAATGTTAATCTTGGTGGGGAGATGCATTTCCTGTGGCGACATGTTGTTACGCTACTAGATGCGAATTTCCCAAGATATAGTGCTGCTAATAAAGAACTGATGAACTACATGCAACTCAACTACGAGAGTTGGTTGCTTGCAATTGCCAATAGGGAACCGGAGATTATTGATATGGCTAAGTCATGCCTTTCAAGCACTGTTGCGAAGAAGCAGTTTGGTGAAGTGTTTACCCCGATTGCTCTTGTCGATGAAATGCTTGACAAGTTGCCTGTTGAGCTTTGGTCTAACCCTGATTTGAAGTGGATCGATCCTGCTATGGGGTCGGGAAACTTCTTGATGCGGGTCTATGACCGACTCATGGATGGTTTGGCTTCAGTCATGCCCGATTCTGCGGCGCGGCGCAAGCACATCCTAGAGAATATGATCTATGGCGTCGAACTTCAGCCTAAGAACGTATTGATTGCGCTCATGTTCTTGGATCCTGAGGGCGAATTCGACATGCACCTTGAGATTGCCGATTCTCTAGTGTTTGGCTACTGGGGTGGCATGAAGTTTGATGTTGTTGTGGGGAACCCGCCGTATCAGGAAGCCCGCGAAAAGGGCGCAAAAGGCCGTGGTCATGCGCTGTGGGCAAAGTTTGTCATTAAGGCATTTTCTTTCCTTAGCCCTAATGGTTTTTTGGTCTTTGTCCATCCTTCTGGTTGGCGAAACGTTATTAGCAAATATAGTGATCCTGAATATGCTAGTGTTCGACAACTTTTGCTTGAAAAACAACTTATGTTTCTGTCCATCCACAATGAAAAAGATGGCATAGAAACCTTCGGTGCCGAAACAAGATATGACTGGTATTGTTGCAAGAATACGCCCCGCACCAATGGTTTTGAAACGCTGATCGATGGTCAAGATGGCTGTCTTGTATCTTTCGATTTGTTTGGACTCCCATTCATTCCTAATGGTTGTTTCTCTCAAATCTTTTCGCTTGTAGCTAAAGAAGGAGACGACAAGGTATGTATTCTGAGTGATTCAACATATCACACGCAACGAGAATATGTCTCCAAAGAAAAAGACCATGAATATCTTTTCCCCTGTATCTATACGGTGCCGAAGGGAGACATTCCCAAGCTGCACTTTTCTAGTCGAAATGATAAAGGGCATTTTGGTGTTCCCAAAATGGTCTGGAGTAACGGTCGTATCATTTCAGTCGGAAGCTTTATCGATGATGAAGGGGAATATGGGCTGACACAGTTCTCATATGCAATTGTTGATACCCCCGAAAATCTACCTTACATTAAGCAGGCATTTGATTCCTCAGCATTCCGTTCTTTGATGGAAATGTGTTCGATTCTTGAGTTGAACATCAATTGCCGCATTATTGCCGAATTCCGCAAGAATTGGTGGACAGAGTTTGTTACAAGACAGTCTTAATCTGATATGTGGAACTTTCCTGTACTCAGAATAAGGGAAGAACAAAAACACAAAGAATGATAACAGAAGACCAATACAAGAAGATATTCGGCGAAGTGTTTACACCAGCAGCCTTAGTCAATGAGATGCTGGATAAACTCCCACCCGAAACCTGGAGTAACCCCGACCTGAAGTGGATTGACCCCGCTTGCGGGTCGGGGAACTTCTTGTATCAGGTCAAGTTAAGACTAATGGCATCTCTCAAGATAGAAGATAAAGAACGCCATATCTTAGAAAATATGCTATTCGGGGTCGAATTACAGCGCAAGAACGCATATCTGTGTATGTTCAAGCTCGACCCCGAGAACAAATACAACCTCAATATAGCTTGCGCTAATTCACTAAACTTCGACTATTGGAACCACACTAAATTCGATGTAGTCGTGGGTAATCCGCCATACAACAACGAGAAAATCCCAGGCAACCCGTACTCTTCCGATCTATACCCTGCCTTTGTCGATCTTGGATACCAACTCTTAGTCGATGAAGGACTCCTACTCTTCATTACTCCTAGTCGTTGGTTCGCCAAGAGTAATAGTCACGAGTTCTGCTATCGTATGACCCAACAGTATGGGCTCAAAGCACTATGGCATAACAAAGATAATAAACTCTTCGCTAACACTGACATAAAAGGTGGGCTCTCCTACTTCATTCTCCAAAAGGGGTACGAGGGCACAACACATCTTAATTTCCTAGATGACGTGTTTGACGTTAAGGCCCACCCCGACATCCTAATTGTTAAAAACGTTACAGGTCTTAGTATCTACAGGAAGGCAAAGAGAATGCAAAGCCTAGCCGATGATTGTTGCGCCCAATCTCATTTCGGTCTTCAGACCAATAGCGAACACTTCCGGGATACTAAAGGACCTGACGATGTTGATTGCTTCGTCTCCTTAACTAAGGGTGGTATGAAGTATGTGCCACGCGCAATCTTACGCAACCAACAGGATATCGATAGGTGGAAGGTGCTGCTGCGCGCTGCCGACGGCGTAGGAGGCGATTATACATCGTACCACATCCTTGCGGCACCCGGTCAAGTCTGTAGTAAGAGCTATATTTGTTTCTGTTTCGATACAGAAGAAGAAGCCAAGAACTTCGTTAGTTATTTCGAGACGAGATTCTTCAAGTATCTTATGACCCTCTCGAAGATTACACAAGACATTAGGCCATCTACTTTTACAATTATCCCAAGGTTAGATTGGTCACAAAGCTGGGATAATAACAAGATCTATAAGCATTTTGGATTCACCCCTGAAGAAATCCAGCTAATTGAGGACGTAGTATGGCAGCAATAACTCCGAAGTCTAATAAAAAGAACAAAGAAGATCCTTTGAAGCAAGTCTTTCTGGCTTGTCTCACAGCACTTGAGGCTGGGGAATACTATGCCAAAGTATTCAGCGGTAAATGCCCCCATACCGGCCCACTAGAAAGAAAGGTCGCTGTAGAAGAAGTCATCCACTTCATACTCTACGGTGCGACCTATAAGATCGAAGATCCCCGCTTCAAAGCATTACTGGAATATGTCTTGGTTCCCAATATCTCACAAGCCAATAAGCAAATCCTAAGAAACGCAACATCGCTAGATATCATGAATTTTGTTTCACCCGATAGTGAAGGATTCGCGGTCAAAAATATCTCTTGACAAACGCGCTCCGTTGTGGTACAATGAAAGCAATGGGAAAGATCGGGAGCTAGGCCATGGTGGATAAAGTCCGTAGAGTTGGCGAGGCAACCTTGCGCCACGTCGCTAAAGCAGTCATAGGGCTGATCATTGCGGGCATATTGGGCATTTCACTCCTGCTCCTATTTGTTAGTAATGCATTTGGTGCAAAATGAAGGGTTGGAATAATGTTAGTCATCGTTGATGCGCAAGAGGAATTCGTTAAAGAAGCTTTTGATCCCGACTTTAGTAACCGAAGGCAAAATGACCCCGAGCAAGCGACATTCTTGAAGAGGGATCGATACCGATTCATTAGGCATTTGAATGGCCTAATTCGGGAAGCCGTCGCGACCGAAACACCCATTTGCGTCCTAAGATACAATCATTGCGGACCTATGGTGTCTTCTACAGCAAAGGCACTAAGGGGGTATCCTAAAGCTAAGACTTACACCAAAAACTTTGATGATGGATCAGGAAAGGTCCTCGCCTTTCTTCGTGAACAGTCAAGTATGCCTGAGCAAATTACTCTCGTTGGTGGTAATATCAGTTACTGCCTATATGCAACGGCTCTTGGTGTAGCAACAGATGGCCCCGGCGTGGCGGTAATCGTGGACCTATCAGCCTCTTTTTGTTACCAGAGCCCCAAGTATATAGAGCAAGATCGCTTACCCTATTACAAGGCAAATAGGATTAAGCTCGTTGACCCTGTGAAACGATGGGATGACTTGAGCTGGTGACTAGGAACAACTCATGATTACTCGTGAAGACCTCAAACTTGGTCGGAGAATTTATGGTTTCGAGCAGGACGCTGACAAGCGCTATCGTGCGGTATCCTCCTATGATGGCAAGGTGATTGCTGTCGAAGATGATACTGTTGCACTTGTGGGGGAGCCGCCTTTCGATTATGATCGGAGCGCAGATTCTCCCCCTGAGATCTTCTTCGTCCAGTTCATTCCCGAGAATATGTTTCTAGACATCGAGGATCCTGCCAGACCCGAGAGATACAAAGCAATTGAAAAAGAAATGAACAATTGGAGAATGCTATGATTACCAAACTTCGCCCCAGTATCCCATATGTTGAAGGCGCTGATAATTCTATCTACTACGAAATCGAGAAAGATAATAGCGGCTGGTTCGTCACTGTCTCCTCCTATCCTGATAGGAAGAAGGAAGGCTACCTTGACGCGCTAGGTCTGCTCGTTAGTCATAAGATTTCATTCGGGACTGCTCAAGCAGCGCTTGATAAGCTCCTAATCGCCAAGCCAGTCACTAAGAAGATTGAAGCCTTCTATATCGAGATGGATAAACAACTACCTCAAAGGTGCGATGCTATCTTCATCATATATCGCGGGCCTCACACCTACACCGCAGACGCAAACATTGGGGGTCACTCAGTACGGTTGAGGCGATATGGTGAATATGGGATAGTGCCAAGTATCTCACCCCAGATCTATACCACCCTCGATGATGCTGTATTTGTCCTCGAAGAGTTTGTCAATGGGGCTCATCTCTACCCCAATGGTACGCCATGTAATGTTCACAATGATAGGTCCTGCTGCGTTTGTCATAAGCGATCTGTTGTAACGGGACCAAAATGTGAAGCCTATTGTCCTGACCATGCCCCCAAAGATATGTGTTTCTATGAGATGATGGACTGGGATAAGTACGCGAAGGCTGTTCAGGTATGGGAGATCGAAATCAAAGATCAGCCCGTCTATGAAATGGTAGTTAGATTCTACTCACCGGCCTCAGAAGTTAATCGTCCGCCACATGAGTTGCTTCTTAAGCACGCCTATGATGCTGATATCAGGGCCTACAGTATCGACAAGAAGATTCAGCCCGAGTACTGCATCTGAGGAGATATTCATGGTACAAACATTTACTGGTGACTACGTAGTCCCAGCCGACCTGGAAGATATCTGCGGTAATATGCTTTACGATTGGCGCACCTGTGGGGTTGAGGAAAGCAATTACGCCGATAAACTTGCACCGTGGTTTACAGATCGTCCCAACCCCCTACCTCCATTACCGGGCGAGAAATGGGGAGACTATCGAGAAATAGATTTGCCCGGCCCTCACTGGAATTCAGATCGAGAGCGCTTCGAGCCCAATTCTGAGCTTGGTGATGGTTTCTGGTTATTTCTTATGGTAGAAGATGTTCCGTACTCTCCTCTTCTTGGAGTAGGTACGTGCTTTACATTCATTCCCGGTTTGGGCAATCAGATCTGGTGGTCTTTTGGCTTTGATGGTGGTGGCTTCTGTCCATTTCCTGACAAGCTCCTACCAGTCACTGATGAATTCGCTGACTGGATGACGAATGTGCGGCATAAAACTCTCATCCATGCCGAATTGAAGAGATGGGTGGATAAAGATATTAGCGTCATGAATGATGGAACATTGGATTTATATGCATCGGTACTAGCTGATGACTATACGATTTAATATCACTTGACATCCGCGACCCCGTATGCTATAATGAGAGTAGAGCAACGGGGGATGCCCCGCTAGAGGAACCTTGATGCATACTCTATCTGCTGAAGAGCTATTTGGTAATGATCGTGAACTCGGACCATGGGCACAGTACGAATTTGTGCAGTGGTTAGTCAATGAACCCCAGAAGGCACTTAGCCATCTTATCTGGGCCTATCTTAAGGAAGAGGCTCTGCACAATCTCTTCCATGATGAACCACAACTGAATCTGCTGGTCCATCTATCCAATACCTCTCCTGAGGCTCATGCTTTTATCGATGAAGCTCTGAATCAGTGGATTAGGACTAATTGGGAAGATCCCAACTTCGGTCTTGGTGCCCTCCGTATTTCATGCTCGCCAATTGGTCGGCTGCGAGCCAAAGAACGAGTTCTTCATCTGGTCCGACGGGATCGCAATGGGGAGAAGCTATTCCCCCTGGCTTATGCCGCAAGTGTTGAGGTGTTCGAAGCAGTTCTCTTTAGCCCTGATGAACAAAAGGCGCTAAAACGAGTCATCAACTACCTTAATAGTGATTTCGTCATAGACCTAACGGGTAGGATGTTTGGCTGTTGCTATGACTTCGAAGGCATAGTGAACTTCTTCAATAAACTAGCCGAAACATTCGCAGGTTTCGAGGGATATCGGGGAAATCGCTACGCTGCCAATCTAGTTAAGGGACCTACGTTTCAGGAAGCTTTGGTGAAGATTGTTCGAGCCGCAGAAATTGAGAACATCCCATTCACTATGCCGGACTGGTCCGTTCTCGACGAATAGTATCAAAGGAAACATTACAATGATCACCGAACACAGCAAAGTTGTACCATTTTGGCGCTGTAGCGACAATGAAGAGTTCCCGACTCTAGACGCAGCGCGCCTCCATGAAGTTACTCTCCGTGAGCTTAATGAGGTTGAGGCGCGACGTATCTGTACTCTAATGGATCTTCTTGGTGTGCTGCTTAGCGACTATGACAAACAGAAAGAATGGACCCCTGTAGCAATCAATGAGATGTATGATGATGGGACTCCCCCAAGGATCAACCCTTCCCGAGTAGCTCATTATCTGCTCACCTCTTTCCTGGGTAGTATTGGCGTACTGGACGAACAGATCCTTAGGTATTGCATCAAAGTCGTATCGGGTACGAATGTGATGCTGTTCTTTAGTTCCACGCAACCGGGCGTGGATAGTATCGTAGCCAACAGGCTTGGCGCTGATACGGGAATTACTGTATTCGATCTCGATGAGCGTAGGGTGTTTGTCCCCGATCTGTCCATTATTACCTACAAAGAAGTTACGTGATGATTACTTCAGCAAAACTCAATAAGACTGGTGGCTTTGCGAACAAACTCCCCTGCTTGCAGGGGAGAACGTTCAATTTTGAACCCTCTAAGATTAATGTCTTGTTCGGCCCCAATGGCTGCGGTAAGTCTACCTTACTGAAGTTTCTCGGGGCTCATTGTTTCATCCCTGATAGAGAGGCAGGATGGACCCGATCTCCTGATCCTACGCAGATGTGTCCTTGGAATATATTCAGTAAAGGCCCGCGCCGTGACATATCCACGCTCACGTTAAAAGAGATTCAACAAGGGCTAACCTATAAATCGGAACAAAAGGGAACAGTTGATTGGTGTGGAACTTCATCGTTCTTCTATAATGCCACTGCCCCTTCCGACAATAGTGTTTTTGTATATGATCCCAACGATTCAGCCGATGGGTTGACCGACTTTAACTTCCAAATGTCGGATCTACAGTTTTCTCATGGACAAAGACAACTTGCGAGGTTGAACCAACTGTTTAGCACAACTTTAAGGAAGCCATTGGAAATAGTGTGCCCTTCACACTATAATAGCACATGGCAGGCAACTTACGACAAAACTAATGAACTGATTGACTCCCTGGAACATACAGGGGTCGTTACAGTACTTATGGATGAACCCGATAAGGGATTCTCTCTCCCTAATCAGTTCCAGTTCTGGAACGATCTCTTGCCTGCCGTTGCGAAACAGTACCAAATCATTGTCTCTACACACTCTGTGTTCCCAATCCTACTTAGTAGGTCTGACTACAATATCATTGATATGGAAGTTGGTTATGTTGATGAGTGCAAAAAGGTTCTTGGTCAGATTGGTTAGGTAGATGGTGGAGTAATGAATCCAAAGGAAATTGCCAGCATATTATTCAAAACGCCCTTCCTAACTCCTTGGGATAAAGGAGCTATCAGCGCCTGTCCTGTGCGGGAAATGGAAGAAGAGATTAGGTTGGCAATTGATTCCTTTAGTCTACCTGAAGAACGGAAGCAAAGCGCAAGGAAAGGGTTGGCTTGGTTTCTGGGACGACAGGGCAAGCAACATTCGATTATCATAACTGATGAAATTGCTGATAAGTTCTTTGCTTGGCAAATAACCCAGCCACCATGGAACACAGACATTAACCTTAACCGGCATAAGCAATCATTGAAAGAAAGAAGACATCTTTCTGCACATCACTACTATACAACCATACGCAATCGCATAGATACCTATTCTGTTCGACAAAAGGATTGGTTCGCTGAACATCTTGGCCTCTTCTTTGGTGATTGCGGCCTCTATATGTACGCCGAAACTCGGGACCAAGAAGAGATGCTCAATAGATGCATCCCTTTGCTTGACCCTAATGAGATTAACAACTTAATAGAACTCACTGAAGTTTCCTATAAAGAGTTTTATGCTAAGCCGGATGATGTTATCGATTATCCTGCGCGCAACGAAGCAATAAAACCCATACTTGTGAGCGAACGCCCCTATTTACTCGATCTTGTCGATAGTATCCCCGACGATCTGTATAAGGACATGTTGAGTAACTTCTATGCCCCCTATATGACTGAGGGACAGTGGCAATTTCCTAAGGAACAATTCAAAGTTTGGTGCCAAGATGACGACAACCTGCATCTACTTTATGGTGGTGATCAAAGCCCTTTGAATCCAAGGTTCCAGTTACTTAAGGCTCGCCGGGAAGAATATCTTCGCAACCTGTCGTCTTACAAAGACCTTAATTCAATAAGAGGGGCTCTTCTCAGAAGAAGGATGGTCATCTCTGATATCATCCCCTTTGAGGGGCTGTTTGATTTTAAGACCTATCCCGAACAAAGAGAAATACAAGACTACTACGATCAGACCAAGAGGATGCTACGAGCCTATATCGACGACTTCACCTCTGACGAGTTACAAAAGCTCCATAAACATCTGTGTGGGTATTTCGGGCGCACTATCCCCAATGATGAAGAGTCGATTAAGTTCTTCGTCAAGGGGTTGGATACAGATGAAGCAGCGGTATTGGTAGAAGAAAGTCGTGAGACAACAAGTCTCTTTAATACCGAACGACAAACTGGCGCGGCCTTTACGTTCACTATACGGCAAACACCATCAGATGGGCAATTGCTTTGCGATCCTGTAAATAACCAATATCTAGATATTGAGGATTTAACCTGGAAACCTATGCCCTCTGACATAAAAGGGCAGTCTCCAGTTGTGGTCTTTGTAAGTGACACAATTGCTCCGATACTGTGGGCTCGTCATGATTGTCCTTGGCGTCCGACTCTCTTTGCTCATTCTGTAGAGAAGAACATTTGCAATAGTGACCCCGAGAAGTGGCAGTTAGTTCAGGAAGCTGTCAATAAACGTCACTTTGAGAACATCCGTGCCGCGAGGCTCGCGGCACAAAAGGAAGTAACGGCAGAGATCCTTGAGGACGAAGAAGTTATGGAAAATCAAGGAGGCATCATATTGTCTACGGGATTAGATCATTACGCAAACTTTAACTCTAAGGAAATAGATAAGCCAGTAGATCCAACTATGTGTTTGCATAGGAAATATGCGATTCTTCAAGTTGCGCTTGATAGTTGGGAAAAGGCGACAGGGGAAAGTGCGCAAGATATAGCTCTTAGTATTCATGACGACTTCTATACCTTCTATGGTAACTTCATGTCTGAAGAAGACTCGCGGCGGAACAATCTCCTTGCTGTATCAAATCATCGCTTCGAAATAATACCAACATTAGAGAAGATTCGAAACACACATAGTTGTTTTGAAGAAGAAGAAGCCCTCTTAAAACTTAGGCTTCAAAACTCCCGTCGCTGGCAACAACTTACCCCAGAACAATTGGAACGTATTGATTCAGAAATAGGTCCCACAATCTCCTCTACCTTTGAGCCTTTAGCAGAAAAGCGCGTGTTAGATCTACTGGAAAACCAAAAGCCTATTCCTACAATCTTTACTAGGGATTACTTACGTATTCATACGCTCCAACTTGTTAAGCTTATCAATTTCCCTGATAGACAACCTGTAATATACGATTCTCTTTTCGATAAATACTTGGATGAGCGTAGTGGAAAATGGGTGAATATACCTGGAGCAATAAGGTCTAAGGATCCCATTGAAAGTCTATACTTGCATGGTACGGGCCAGAATGTCTGGTGCGATGCTGCTGAGCCATGGAAGCCCGTACCCTTCCTAGTCAAATTGGCTGAACTTCATGGACCCGAGACTCTAGAAAAGCTTTGCGAGGTTGTTAGTCAATATACAAATGACTATCTGTCTATAAGGCAACAATTATCTAATATAATGGTCTCTCCGCTGAAAACCATTAATCATCCTAATCTTGGTTCCCCAGAATTAGATAACAGATTCCATGAGTTACTAAAGAGTGAATACTATGTAAGCATGTTCTATGCGTCATTAAGCCAGAATTTGGGTCATAATGATAGGTTTATCTCTAGTGAAAAAGAACTGTCTATAATTCCTCCTATCTCCCATAACGAAAGACTAGCTAATCTTAGGCTAATGATTCCTTGCTTTGATAAGCAAGAGATTATTGACTCAATGGACGCTATCCACTTCATGGAAAGTACAGCGGGTTCAGAAGCTCGCATCGCCCGACGAAAACAGACAGCAAAGAAAATCGTCGAGGGTCTTGATGATGATGTAATATCCACGCTTTGTAGCGACTTAGATATCCATCAGCGCACCAAAAACGAACTCTTGCAAGCGATAGATGATGAAGAAACCATTAATTGTGATGGTTGGTTTTATGGTGCTTTCGCTGAGGCGCGAAAAACCCAACATCTTAAGTCATTGGGGGATTATTGGAATCGTCAAGTACTCTTGAGGCAAGCCCTAGCTGATAGAGCAACCCATATCTATCAATGCGGACTTGAAGGAGAAATGGACGATAGCAAGGCGTATGCTCGTTCCCGTCTCATTGAAACCATAGATGCACTAAACGAAGAAGATAGCAAGAAACTAGAAAAAGCACTAAGCAAATACTATGGGAGATTCATAGGCACGACTAAGGAGAGTGTTAGGTTCTTTGCTTTAGCCTTGCCGACCCATAAGTTAGCGGCAGTCTTCGATAGTTGTGGAGTTCATCCTGCTACACTAAGGACACTATTGGTTCCTCCCAAGGAAAGGCCGCAAATACGTTTAAGAATGGTCCCCGCACCAACTTTGGGCAAAGATGTTAAGTTAATCTACGACCCACAAACCCAGAAGTTATTATCAAAAGAAGGCAACTGGGTCAATTACATCCCCGGCTGCAAGATAGAGGGATTCCCCCCACACGTAGTCTATACAAGCTCAAGTATATGGCTTGACAGTGTTAGCCCTTGGCAGGATTGGTTACACCCTTGGCAACCTAATGAGTCCCTCTTAGCTTTGATGCCATACTATCTAGACCCCGCTAACTCCGACACCTTTATCACACGCCAAATCATAGAGGAAATGGAAATCCAACTCGTTTGGGATAGAATCTGTACATTCAGTGAAACTGCTGGGCATTTCGGCAAAGAACTCATAGAAGTCTACAAATCAGTAGTTGATGAAAGCGTGCCGACCCCTATTGGTTGGGCAACTCTAATCGCACAACATGCTGCCAGATTACCCAATGACGACAAGCGCAAAGAGCTATTGATGGCGCTGCCGGGCCTGATAGAGAATAAGCCTATCGTGGATGCTATCATTAGGGAAGTGTCACCAAAGTCACATACACCTAATGTGCTACCAATCATTGGTGCAGGGATTGCATCGGCTACATACAATGTGTTGCGTTCTAGTTCTAAACCAACGACTGAACAAGAGAAAATACAAGCAAGGATGGGGAATCAAAATGATCAAGTATCCAATGTTGTAATCGCCTAATCATGTCTCATACAAGAACGGACAAGTCATGTCTACGCAATTTCCCACTTGGACACCTAAACCAAAACTCGACCGTGATATCCAATTAATCCTGCACGCGGTTCGCCGCGCCAAACAACGATACGGCATTGACCTAACACACGACAAACTAGTAGCAATCACAAATCAAATCATCAGGAAGCAATCTCTATATCTAGGTAAACGATCCAAAGGTACAGAGATTCACGTCGTCACGCTCGAAGATAAAGAGCTTCCTGTGTACTGGTCGCCGGGGCTCAAGACCATTGCTACCATTCTACCACCTGAAGCCATGGAACGTCTTCAGGAACTTTATGACGCCGCCATGGCAGCTAAAGCCGAGCCGCCTTCTGTCCAGCTAGAAATTGAGGCTCAGCAGAAAAAGGCCAAGGCTCGACTAGAGCAGATGAGTCGCGAACACAAGTCTCACAAGGATATCAAAAAGCTCGCATCACAATATAGAAAACAATCTCTCGGATACTCGACCATTACCGAAGCACAAAAGCGTCTAGAAACGGGTCAGTTGTTCGATCAACAACATCCTGATAAAGCCATAGTGCTCAACAACTATGATGAAGCTATTAGGCAGATTAGGGATGGTGACTCCTTCCTAATTGAAGCCCTGTCAAGTATGCGAAGCATTCATGAGATTTGCATCAATGATCAAGTTTTCGCTGTACTATACAGAAAGTCAAAGAAGGATATTCCACAGGTATTGACTGATGAGGATCGTTTTAACATTAGGGAGAGGTTCCCTGATCTTCCATCTTATTGGCAGCACCTAAAAGAAAGAGAAGAGTATCAGGCTCTCTTTAACCAAATAGGTTTCTGCTCAACATGTGGTTCCGAAGGACCTATGGGTAAGTATTGCCTAAACTGTCACACTAGATTCGAGTAACTCAAGATGAATATCATTATAGCTACTTGTGTAATATCGGCGATTGTGTTGTATTTATCATTCGATGATGACTTCACTCTCGGTCTTGCCTTTCTTTGTCTGCTAATTGCATTAATTATCGGCATTATTATAGGCTTGACTTCTACGACCCTCTATGGTACAATGATGGTAGGAGGAGCGCCTACGCGCCTCCTTGTGGAGCTATAACAATGAGCAAGTTTCGCACTTGTGCCGATTGCGGCAAAGAAATTGATGATAAATGCCGGCTAACCTGTGAAGGACCCGATTGCACAGCAGATCTTCATGAAAATTGCGCCAAAGCTATTGAGACTCCTTCAGGTATTGAGATTCGCTGTTCCGCCTGTTTGGAAGATGTATGTAATACGGAAACAGGACTTCAAACGGTTGGCGATTTGAAGAAGGCTCTGGAAAACGTACCTGACGATATGGTTCTTGGTATCGCATATCGAATGAATGGTGTTGAATGGTTACAAGTTTCTTCGCCGCAAGAACTCGTATATGCCTATGGTAATCCCAATGGTACTGACAGCGTAGCGGCAAGCGAAGAGATTGTACGCCAGGATTACTTTGCAGCTTATATGGATGAGGAAACTCAGACACTGGATGATGTTCCACCAAGTGAATTTGAACAAGTTGTTATCCTAACTATCGGGATCGCGTCTGATCAATTCGTTCGTGTACAGGGGACGTAGCTAATGCGAAAAACAACTGATAACAGGGTAGTCATGATCTCCAATAGAGGCATGGAACTTCTGGAAGAATTATACAAGCACCACCGCGACTTTCATGATATTGATAAGATCGCCACCGCACCGGGAGATCTATATGAGATTATGGGTCTGATCCAATACGGAAGCGTAGTGATCCGTCTTGGCGTGGGCCTAAAACCATTGAAACTTATTGGTATCTCTACTGCTGGCATCAAATTGATGGAAAATCTACTCCCCGAAGCATAAGGATAACCAACATGAAAATCTATATTGGCTGCGCTGGTCCTGACGGCTCAATGATTCTCACCGGCGATCTGGCTCAGTTGTCATCAAGGGATCTTCGAGACGAAATTAGACGTATCGCACTCTTGGGATGGTCCAAAGAATTCCGTAAAGAGACTGAGGATTCACTCCGCGAAACCATTGCCGAGGAAGAAGGTATCACTATTGAAGAAGTCGGCAATGTTAATCTTGACATTCCGCCCTTTAGTGAAGATGATGTTCTAATCCGTCTTGATATTATGGATAATGGCCCCTTCATTGATAATATAGGGGACTTCGATCTCTATGAGTACAAAATGCCTGTTCAAGTCCTTCCCCCTGACCCAAATAACCCCCAACACAACTGGGGACAAGGATTCATTGGGAGCTATCAAAGCGAGACTGTATTTGGTTCCTTTTGGGCTCTAGTTGCGGATGACGACGGATTCGTGCATACCGTACCGTTCTCTCACATTCGAGATTTGTAGGAGTATACAATGATTGCTGCTCTATGGGTTATTCTCGTCATTGGTATTGTATTGTGCCTCGTTGCCGGTAAGCTCCTAGATGATAGTAATGTTTGGGGTCTTTGGCTCCTCATTATTGGTGGGCTTATTGTAGTTGTGAGCGTTGGTAGTCTTGTCACAACAGATCTGAAGAATCAGTCTGTTAAGGAGCAAGCCCATCTTACTAAGAGCCAAGCAGCAAGACAGGAAATGGTCAACACGCTCAAGGCTGATAACTGGGAAGAAATCCGTAGTAATGATACCGATACAGTAATGAAGCTCAACCATGCTGTTCTCACGATTATTCCCACCAAGAAAGATGACACCCCCAGTATTAAGCTCGAATTTTCGGGTACCACTAAGCCTGTTGAGCAAAAGTAAAGGAGATCACTATGTCAAGGTTCCAAATACTCTACGACGCATTCCGCGCCGAATACGAGAAGGGCCTGCCCGCGCAATGTGAACTAGAAATTCAGACCACACTCACTGATCTATATGAAGGTGAACATACTGAATTCCAAGGTGGACAAATCACTTCTTGGCGGCCCGAAGGTTCACCCAATATCTTTGTGGGTTATATATCAGGTGCAACCCAAATCGCTATTCTCCAAGTCTCTTGGTCCGTACCAGAAGATGGCGAACTTCATCGAAGGATTAGTCGCTATTCTCTAAAGAACCCATGGATGGTTGAGTTCACACAATATGTAGACAATTACGGAGACTTGTTTCCTAAGATTATGCGAATGCTCACAATGGCAATCATTCAAATTGAGAAAGACAAGAACTGATGACCCACCATACACTAGATGAGATCTTTACCCATATTCGTGATATTCGGACTGCGCTAGAAGAAGTAGACGAAAAGACCCAATTTGACGGTGAAGCTCACGCTGTAAGAAAAGCCTTGAAAAGCCTACGAAGACTATCTGATGATCTGTATAGGTTTGACTTCACACGAAGTGTTTCAAATGTTGATATGAAGTTCCTGGTCGTTACCGATCAATGGTGCAACTTCCCCGGTAATGAAATCGTAGCGTTACTGAAATTGGAAGTTAAACGCGAGAATGAAGAAGACAAGACTCAGTGGCGAGTTTATCTTGCAGGCATGGATGACGATGAACTTGACTTCTACTTCCCAGACCAACAAAGTGCTCGTTCCTATTGGGACTCCCTAGTCGATGGCGGGTGCAAAATGATGTTCAAGCTCCTTGCTGCTCACTGTGGCGGCACCCAAGTATAAAAGGACAAGAACTGATGGTTACTAATTGGCGCGATATCTACGATAGGGCTATGAATAGCAAGATTACCGACGGGGAACTTGCTGCTCTTGATACCTCTTCGATCCGACTAGGCACCCAAAAGCTCAACAATGACATGACAGACATGATCTATGCGGCCCGGCGGCGCATCAGCCGCGCTAAACGAATTGCAGCACAAGGGACCTGATATGTTCACTAATCATAAAACTTTTGGTATGGACACTGAAGAGGACAGGCTACTATTGCTAGCTATGTGCGCAGCAGGGAAACGAATAGACCCCAAAAGAGGATTGTACTACAAACAACTGATCGACGGCATTAATGCCCTCTCCGCATTAAGAGAACAATTCGATACCCTATGCGCGAAAGCAACTATCGATGGGAAATTGGATGACGATATCCTTAGTGCTTTGTGTGATGCCTTTACCACAAGAGTTCAGAAGATTCTCGTCAATGATCTGAACTTTGAAACACCACCCGTTATGTGGGTTACTATGCATCCCAAACCAATCCTTCCCATCCCAGGACCAAAAGCAGGCTTTAGATTCTATTCATGCGGTGATTAGTTGTTTGGGGGACCACAATGGGTAAGCACAAACCAATTAGTGTTTCACTACCACCAGAGTTGGTAGCTAGATTGCGTAAACAATTCGGTAATCTCCATACCATCGAAGAGTTCTGCGTAGCATACATTGATTATTGCCTCACTGAGCTAGAACAGCATAACGACCCTGAGTATCGTAGACAACAGAGTGAACTGAGGAGTCAGTATTGGCAAGGTTGCTTTGATAGGATGGCGAGCAAAAGACCACAAAATATCAAAAGACCACATGAATGCCGTAATGATGCTGATATCCTAGAAGCTGTGCGCTCGTATATGGGTTGACAACGGCGGGTGTGGTGTGGTATCATATAGTTATAGGGGCGGCTCGGGCCGCGTTCCCTGAGGAAACCAATGGCTGATCAATTTGATGATGATGACCTTGAGTACATTGTTCATACATTCCAAATAAGTGACGACAGAACAATTGTGTACCAGAAACACAAGGATACGGGTAGCGTCAACACATCGCTCAGTAGTCCTCGCTTTCATGGTGAAATTAGTATCTCGGGACGCCCAACATCCCCTGAGAAACCATGGTCACTCTTCTTCTATATGAATGGGTTGGACGGAGGAAGCCATTGGGATTACTTTACCTCACTAGCCAAAGACCTTACACTCTTTCAAGCACTAGGTGAACACCTCATGAAGATGAACGCCAAAGATATCAATGAGGCAAGAGAACTAACCTATAGCGCTCTGGAAGAATTTGTAACACAATACTCCTGAAAGGCTAATTAGTATGGAACCCTTGACCAAAGAGCAAATCATCGTTAAGTACGGTACCAAAACGTTCGTCCGAAGCCAAGATAACGTAGGTTTGCTGAAGTCTGAGGCGGCTGGTAGACAAATGACCTTCGAGGAAGTCTTCGCTCGATGGGGTGCGGATACTCTTTTCTGGGAGCAAATGGAAGAGTATGACTATGCGTGCATTGTCCATGATCGCGCCGAGCCCGCTCGCACGTTCTTGCGCCAGCGGCTCAGTTTAGGGTTGGAACAAGACACTGTAGCACAGATCGCCGGGGTCTCATGCGATGATATCAAACACGCAGAGAGGCTTGGCGGCAACTCATCTATTCACGTCCTAGATAAGATCGCCGCCGCAATCAACTTACCCCGAGATCGATACTAAAGGAAATCACATGGGCGAGCCGCGTAACGAATTGGAAAAGCGCATCAAGGATCTCTATACCGAGATCGAAAGTTTGACCGAGAAAACTAGAACACACGAATTCCCGGTTGTCATCAATGGACAAGAAGGCAAGCTGAAACTTGATTTGTCTTGGCAAAATGATGAGCAGTGTCTTGTCTTCTGGAGTTCTGGTGATAAGACTAGCCCGATCCACGAAGACATCAAATGCTTGGTAGATAGCTATATGGAGGGCGGCTGGGTGCCGCCTTGGGCAGCACAATATGAAGCAGACTTCAATGCCGAAATCAAAGCCTGCGCCGACCGCTGGGACAAGATCAATCGCGAAGTAGGATTTGAGGTTTACTACGGACCCCCATCAAATCTCCCCGAGTATTGGCGCGAGACGTGGAAGCACCTCTTTGATATGCGCGACGAAATGTTTGAAAAGGACTGGGTTCCCGATTCCAACTGCTGAGATAATGGGAAGATTACAATCATGCTAACATTCACTGTTTCAGTTGATATGCCTGACTTGCCCTTCACTAAGGATGACTTCGTAAAGCGAACCGTGCCCGGCGATCCTGATCGTGTTATGATCTTCCATGTCTATGATATGTGGATCAAAGGTGTCTTTGAACACTTCCCTGGGAATAACAATACTCAGCACCTAGTGAAATCCATCACTTATGCCCTGAGTCTACAGTACGATTCTAAAGATATGGGACCTGAAGGTACTATCATTTATCTCGATTGGCTCGACAATAAGTGGAACCCTGAGGATTGGGCTAAGACAGAGTATGACGGTGAAGTGACTGAACCCAACAACAACGAAAACTTCATGATCCACTATAATGCTTGGCGCGCAAGAAATCCCGAGAAAGCATAATCATGGAACACGTTATCATCAACCTCAGAACAATGATGGATGAGAAAAAGAAGCAGCTAGAGCCGGTCTTTCATCTCATGGCTCTATTGTCTGTTAATACTGAGTTGGCACTTCAGTCACTTGAGGCAACAGACGATTCCCTCCCAGACCTAGCTAAGCTAAAAGCGATTCAGGCTCTCAGGGATCTAGTGCTTGAAGCTATTCACGATACTGATCCAAAGGTTGTTGAACGACTTGACAAAACCATCGATTGGGTGCCCCGCAACACTAAAGACCAGATCAGGGATAGACTCAACCGACTAGATCGGGAAACTCGCTTCCTTGTAGGCGACCTGGAGCTAATGGACTTTGTGGACAACATTCCACAAATGCGCGGGGAGTCAGAAGAAGAAGCTCGCCCCAAAACGTTGCCACAATATCATCAACGTCGGGATAGAATCCTTGCTGCCTGCGCCTCCGCTAACCTAATTGAGTCATAAGAATTCACTAAGGAGATTTGAACATGAAATCGCTGAATCCTCTTGAAAAGCTTGCCTTCGGTGGTGGCTTTATTCTCTTGAGCTTCGCTGTCCCTTTGTTTCTGCATTTCACAACCCCGACGACACCAGGACCCGCAACTAACAAGTTCCATGTTACCATCACTGACCGTAATAACAACGAAACCGTAGCATATGACTGTTCCGATGTTGCAATTGCCAATAATGGCGACATATATGAAACGCTTTTTGTTACAGTCAATGGAACACAACTCGAATTCTCAACTCGGCACTTTATCCATCGCATTGAGCAAATCCCACAAGTTGAAGCACCTAAGCCAGAACCCAAAGTTGCTAGGTCAGTCCTCATTCTTCAAGGCTGTAAACGCTTCGCTGAAGGTCTCTTGCTCATAGGTGGCTCGATTCTCATCTTACTCTATGCGTCAACTGTTTGTGCGAATGCCTGCGACAGACTCAAGAAGCAAAGGAATTGGTAATGGATAACTCAAGATCAAATCCCGCTTTCATCGAAAGCGCCATCAAATCTACATTGAAAGCATTGGGTCTTCCTGTCCCCGATGATGATACTTACACGAGACATTTTAAGTTCGATGACGTGGATATCGATGCATCATACCAACCCACCATCACAATCCATAATGAACATCTTCTCCCCCTGTTGTGTCCCGGTATTACCGGCCCTGTAGGTGGATATATCAAGCTTCGTTTGCCTGATGATGAGACACTGCCTGCTAGACTAACGGAAATCCTAAGCATTGCTATCCCAGAGTTGCTTCATAAAGAATGGCTCTCTTGTGACCAACTAGCGACTGAAGTTGGTGCTTCTTTAACCCAAACATGGAATGCGGCACATTGGCGTGACTTTGTACCATCATTCCATACAGGTCGTAGTGGTTACTTCATCGCAAAGGAATATAGCGACCCCGACAAATACTGGCAAGCTATCCATGCGGGCCAAGATAGCTTCCTTGAAGATTATGGCTTTCGCCGCGCCGACGACAAGCGGGATTTGGATATCTAAAATGGCACTATTTATCTCACTGTGTCTCTTGATAGGTGTCATCATTGCAGGTAATATGGCTAGCAAGGATCTTAAGAACCCCCCGGCAAAAGAAGCACCTAGACTCAACCTCACATCTTGGCGGCTTGATAAGCCAGGAGTGCAACGAGCATGGTATCACATCACCAACAACGGGGTGGAAATCGAATTGTACCTGAATTGGTATGAAGATGATCTCCTTACTAACTCCGTAACCGTGGGCTTGAAAGACCTGAAAGAGTTTACATTGAGAAATCTTGCCGAGAGCCAATGGACGCCTGAGATCCATGATCTAATCCAACAAGCTACTGATCATTGGTTCTCAACAGGCCGAGCACACGCACAAGCAGTAGATGCTAGCAAACCCTCGCTACTTGATATCTTCCTTGGTAAACAACCATCTGAGACTTCCCTATCCCCAGCAGAACTGAACACAGATTCAGAAAACGGTATCAGTCGTACCAGTAGTCGTATGACTGGTGATTCAGAAAATAAGCCGCAACAACCACTAAGGAGTAACTAAATGATCCCCCATATCATTACTTGGACCATTTTCATTCTCGCTACTGTATATATGATTAAGGACAAGAATACCCGAGAAGAACCCCGAACATCTTACCTAATCGCACATTATCTCATGGCTTTGTGCTTCCTGCCTGCCTTTTTTATTCGCCCACCTCACCAACACACTTTTTGGTACGCCCTAACCAATATCACGGCTGCCATAATCCTAATCCTGGTGGGCCACCATGACTATCGGCGAAGTCTTCGTAGCATGAGGAAGACAACTGGAGAATAGATATGATTAAACCCGACGAGATCCCTGTGTATCTCGAAGAGCAACAACTTAAACAAGTAGAAGAGATCGCCGATCTCATCGGTGTCTACGCCATCGAAACGACTATAGATCATTGGATCGCTCACTACTTCAATACCAACCTGCAAGTAGCCACAATCCCATATGCCTGCTTTGTGGATGATGATACCACTGATCGTTTAACCATCTATGGCAGCGAGATTCTACAAATTGCCCTTAACACTGTCTACAGTGAATATTGGACTGTTACTAGATGCCTGTTCCAAAATGGTCAATTCAGTTTCAAGTTCATCCCTAAGGCTGAGGCTGTCGCCAATGACTAATTCACTGCTTGTCGTCGGCGATCCCGACTACAATTGCTATGAAGTTACCATCCTACCCAAAGAATCTATTATGGGTGGCAAATCATATGATACCCCCTACGATGCTTGGAAGGTTAGAGATAACTGGATGGAAGGTGGCATAGAATGCGTTGCCTTCCAAACCAAATTCTACGTCGTCTATCGCGATGAATGGGAAACACTCACCGGCCTATCATTCCCTGCCTGAGCCTGATAAAAGAAGAGATACCAATGAGTGAATGCCCAATCCTCGCAACTAGAAATCTAAGAGTCAAAAGCTTCATTAATGATAATGCTACGCAACTCATCCCTGAAGTCAAAGCCTTAGAACTTGCACGCATCAAAAGCTTCCCAGGCACCCCTGATTATAGACAGTTCCCTCTCGTCTATCAGCTAATGGAACTCGTTTCTCCTAATCACCCCAACGATGCTGCTCGGGATGCTATTGACGCCGTTAAAGATTGGGTCATGGATACATGGCTTGCTATTTATTGCGAGGAATATCAGCCCCCACCCCAATATTGGACTAGTCAGCGCCGGAAACTATAGGTCACAAACTATGCAAATCTTGACTAGATCACAATTCATGGTCCAATGGGCTCGTGACCACAATAAATCATTGCTCGGCGATGACCACGGCGCACTTAACTACCCTCACGGTATATCTAAGGCCGAACATCGCCGTATCACCAAAAGACTTGACGCCCAAGCTTCGAACACCCATGAAGCAGAAACCGCGTGGCAAGAAGCACTCCGTACCGGAACAGTAAGAGAACCAACTACTGTGGAAAGCTATATGCTCACAGCTACTTCTGAATTCGACTCCGAACGTAGACAAGCAGCGAGAAACTGCTTAGCTAAACGGGGCTACAAAATCGATTGGGAACAAACAGGCCACGACTTCATCATTGACTTCAATAATGGTGGCTACGAAGTCTCGGCACCAAAGCCGCCCCCCGAAGAAGGCACATCATGACAACGCAAAAGCTCTACACTGATCACTCCAAGGGCTTTCAATTTGAAGAGCCTTTTATAGCTAACGATCAAGGTAGCTTCATCGAAGAAGTTACCAATTGGGCTAAGTTTAGACAGTTTGAGGATGAAGTAAAATGGGGCACCCGATTCTGTGCTGTACGTCAAACAGACACAGAACACTTAGGACTAACTGATCTCGTTGGTATGGTTACTTTCCTCATACATCCTAAGAATATAGATATTTGTGTCATCTACGACCCCGATAACAAAGTCCCATACATAACTGATTGCCTTAGTTGGCTTCATGACCTCGCTGCTAATCTCAATAGAGAATACCCTGCCAATACATAAGGAACCACAATGTCTAACTATCATAAATTGCTAGATGCATACGATTCAATTCTCCGCGCCGGAGATCTATTGCTCGATGGTGATAAAGAAGCTTGTTGTCTACTCCTTAATGAAGCAATATCTGTCTTCCAAAAGCAGTCATATACTGATGACCTTACCATCACTCAATCAATCCTCACCAGGATTCTCAACAACCCTTCCCCGGAAGAAATAAAGAGAATTGTATGGGTCGATATTCGCGGAACAGTGAATTATACGGGCTGGTAATTAGCACCAGAAACAATAAGGCACTACAATGAATTCAACCATCGAAACTCTCTATGCACTACAAGATGCATTCTCGGGACACTATATGTCCCAATCCCTGGATTATGGCCTCAACGCCGTGAAAAGCTTTACCAAGAATCTAGAAAAGGCTTGGCTTGCCCCACTACATCAAGTGCAAACATATAAAGACCAACAAGAATTCCCCGAACTCTACGAAATTGTCGAAGTAGACAAAATCACTACCGTCGAGTTTGTCGCCCGGCCCATCACACAAACTCCATAAAAGCCACATGGTGGGATCACTACATGAAACAGATCACTAACTATATCAGACTATTGATGATTGCTCTCGGAAACTTCATCATCGATGGCATCAAGTATTGCTTGAATTACTTGGAACTAAAACCAAAACAGGATGTCGCTAAGCAAGTAGAAGCCGACCGCCTAGCTAAGCTCTTCGCCATGAACCAAGCCGGAGACATGCCCGACAATCTATTGTGGGATAGGGTGGAAGGCTTTACGAGTTTTACCCCCAGCCCTAACCCCAACAACGTAATGTGCGGAAAATGCAAGAAGCTGCCCGCTGTTTGGAATGTTACTTGTGGTTTCCCGATGTGTAAGTCTTGCCTTGAAGCATCTATAGATGAATGCATGAAAGATGTTCATGTAGGTAATGTCATAGAGATATTCGTTGACGGGCCTGATCCAACAGAAGAGGAAGAAACACTCATTGAAGCGCAAGCTAGGATAATTGATAGTACACAAGATCAAGCAATTACTGCCTGAGAGGTAAAGGAATTACTATGTGGATGATTATCGTAGCTATCATAGGCTTCATTATCGTCGCTATTAGCTACCACTGCATGGAAACATATGCTGAGGATATATTCGGGTACATCGGTGTCACCATTGGTGCCTTCTGTCTCGCAGTCTCCTTGTTAGGTTTTATCAATTACCTAAATGGCATCGGCTACAAGAAAATGCAACAGGGCCGCGCCGCCGAGCAAAACCAAGCCCAACATAGCAGAAAAACCTTAGCCTCTAAACTAGAAGCCCATGGCGGTAAACAACTCTACGCCAATGATTCCTCTACTGCGATTCAACTCAATCAGATCACTATCATCATTACTAATTCACCTAATTCCAGGGAGCCAGTTGTTTCCCTAGAATTCCCTAGTGATAACAGCGACAACAAAGCAGAACAACAATAGCTAGGAGCGTCTTCATGACCATATATGATCTCGTATCAATCACCTTGTCTGTAATAGCCATAGTCCTAGCAATCAACGCTCCTGAGCGCGCCGCGCAAGAACTAAGACGACGACAAAACCCTACTCGCTTTAAGTAAGTATGTGGCTCAAATACTACTAGGAAAACAATATGTGGACAGCAACATTGGTCGTGCTCTTGATCTGTGGTATCCTTATCGCTTGGCTCGGGAACGAGTTGACCAAAGAAATAGGCAGCAATTCAGGCTATATCCTTGTCGTCACTGGTCTAGCCATAACAGTAATTACTGCCGGTAGGCTGAACTATGATATCTACACCGCGCCCCGACGCAATGCGCAAATAGCCGAAAGACTCGAACGCAATAAAACTAACATCGAACAACAACTAAAAGCAAATGGCTTCTCAAAAATCTATTCTAACCCCAATTTCTCAGTGTATCAAATCAATAACGCCTGTGTAATCGTAACTTCTACCCCAAGATCAGATAAGCTAGCCATTAACCTGGAATTCCCTGATAAAGTTGAACAATGATGCCAATGACCTGGGAACAGTTTATATCAAAACTAGAACAGACCATTGAACAATACCCCGATTGTGAGTACATAGCCGATTCACTTCAGGACGAAACTCAATGCTACCTCGATATGCAGGACCGCTACCTCGTTAAATCTTGGCTATACAACGAAGCAACAGGCGGCAGTTGTTGGGGCAATAAGGCTTATGAAATAGGCGGCGACCCCGAACCCCCAGATACTGTACTCGAAATTGTAACCGACTCCTATAAACTCTCTCACGATCAGTGGATGAATATTATGTCCCTAGTTAGCGAAAACACAAGATTTTGGGGCGATGACTACTATGGTAACTACAGAGAGTATTCATATAGAGGCTTTAACCTCAAAGCCCTGTATGATATGTTAGTATCATTTGATTCCTGTGATTCCTAAATGGGAATGGTCATGAAACATCATCACTTAACACCCAACCATATAGGCACTGCCTGTCTCTTACTTGGCATCCTAACTGCCGCCGCGCCTCTAATCTACCCCTATGTCTGTGTCTGTACCCGTGTCCAACGACAACAACTAAAACAACAACAATTCCCAATCAAACTCAATGTCACCATTAATACCAAAGACGATCCAACTATCTTAGCGGTGATTGGTAAATAGCTAAGCAATTAAGGAATAACTATGATATGCCAAAGATGCGGTAGGGAATGGAACCAAGCCGGTTTCTGTAACATCTGTAAAGAAGAATACGACAAGAAAACAGCAAAACAAAAGCAGGAATACTCTGGATATTCTGGTTGTGGCTGCCTCTTGTTCTTCGTCGGCGTTCTTCTTCTGATGCCTGCTCCGCTCTCAGGCATCCTATGTATTATCCTAGCCTTTATATATTGGTATGTGGCTAAGCAGCAATCGCAAAAAGATGCTATAGCTGCCGGTTGTTTAACCCTTATCTTCTTACCAGGACTTTTTACGGGGCTTAATGAGAATAACCGCCATGCACGTCAAGTCGATAGACCTAACATAGCTCAAGTACGCCAGCTATGGGAAAATGGCGCGCAGGCAAAACAAGCTGGTGACCTAGATAAAGCTAAGGAATGTTGGCAACAAGCCCTTACACTAGAACCTAATAACTCCGACATCAAATCTAGTCTCGATGAACTTAACATCCTCTCCGATAAAGACTTTATGGAAAGTAAGGCAGGTAGGATATGGCTGAAACATAAGGACTGGAGTAAGAGAACTTGCTCCACCATAGCCAAGAAAAGTGTCCATATCGGAATGACAAAAGAACAAGCCAAACTGTCGTGGGGCGCACCCGAAAGAGTCCACACTACCTCATTTACTATTATGGGAAAATATCATAGTCGCGAACAATGGTGCTATGGATATAGCTCTTTCTTGTACTTTAATGAGGATGATATCCTAGAAACAATTCAAACTAGCCAATGAGTTAGGACTAAGAAAATGCCAATACTTATAGATGAGGGCTTGATGCCATTCATTATCCCCGCGCGCCCCCTACCCCTTTCTAATCCACACCATAGCGTTCCACGCATCGACGCCCCCGTAACTCCATACCGTACCGTCTCCACCATCCCCGTCGCTACAGTGCGCCCTTAGAAACGTGCCAGTAGCCAAATCTACCCCATTCACCGATCTCGTATCCTTGAGCCATAAATTGTAATCATCCAAAATCATAACCCCGCCCGGCCTCAAAATCCCCCAACAGTTCTCCATATCTAGTAAAGCCATCGCCTCACTATGATCCCCATCTATAAATACAAAATCAAATTCCCCCAGTGAACTGTAATCAATCTCAGCACTATCCCCTGTAATCAAAGTCACATTAGACTCATTGATACATACCTGAGCCACTGCCTCTACACTGGTATACCCAGGCAAATATGACTCTAGCTTTTCCATGACCCCCAAGAAATATCTAGATACTTCTTCACTCACCCATGAACCCTTAGCCCATGACTCTAACTCTTCTCTGCTAGTCCCCTTGTCTATGCTCACTACCTCTGTGACCCCTGCGATCCTACTCATTAACTTCGTCGTCCCGCCCCCAAATCTACCTATCTCTAAAATCCTAAACACTTTATCCTTAGATTCCTTAGATTCCCTAACCAAATCAGTCACTGTCTTGTATATGAACTCACACGACCCCTTACCTGATAACGTTACTGATTCTCTATTCACGACTTCCCAAATCTTATTGAACTCTGTACTATCTCTACCCTTCAACTTAATCCTGGAATCGCCGCCCGAAACAAAACACTTCCCCATCATCTCCTGTATATCAATCCTCCTCTGATAATCCCCTCCTTCTTTTACTCTCTTACTAACTAGCTTCTTGTATACAACTCCATTAAGCTCTACTTCCCTCTTACCTATAACCTCCCAGTTCTTCCCATTTATTGCTATTACTTGATTACGAATAGCATGAGGTCGATTACGAATAGAGTTACTAGTATCTTGATTAGTATCTTGATTAGTAACTACTGGTGTAGTACGAGATTGATTATCACTAGTTGTCTTAGTAGTTGTCTTAGTAGTTGTCCTCATTGGAGTATCTCCCTTTTTAAGTCTTTTAAGCCCTTGTGATCCATTTATATACTTGGTATCGTGACTCGTTGATTACTAATAGACTTCATCTCATATCACATATTCCCCTTTCTGTTCCTGTTTTGACCACCATCCCCATTTGTTCACACATTTCCCCATTTAGTCCCAAACGAAGTTTACATCAAATTGACCCATTGTTTACTTTAGCATGTAGGATCTTAATTTGCGAAGTTAATTCCTTAGCAACGCTAGTAACTGAGCGACGTAGGCACAAAATAACTTTGGTAAGTAATAGGGTGGATTGGTTTAGCGTCGAAATCTACGCCCCAAATAAACATCTCAATAAACTTCCAATAAAGAAACAGTTACTCTTCAATTATTACAGATAATAGTAACTATACGGGCCAATACAGGGGTTTCTATAGATAATCCTGCCGGATTCGATATACCCATAAGGGAACCTGCCGGTTCGTGGCCTCTCAGGGCTTGACAGGCGGGCTGGGGGTGTGGTACCATAAGGATAGAGGGATCCGACCATGGCTGGAAACGACTACGTAGCGACTCGTTATGAACTAAAGATGTGGCGGTACAGTCATGGTACTGTATCGCGTAAAGAGAAGATGTGGGCAGCAGTAGAAGAAGAGTATCGACTGCGCCATGTACTTAATGGTGGGTTGATGAGTGACAGTTACGACAAGTGGGGATTGAGTGATGAAGAACTAGCGAGGCTAGGTATCTGGACTAAGCCAATCCTTAATAGTGAAGGTGAGATCATCAGGACTAGTTGGTTGTACTGGATTGGGTTTGAGGATCTTAGTGAAGTCAAGACTTGTCGAGATAGTGTTCTCTGGGATAAGACGGGTGGTGTGTGTACAGAGGCATTGGTTATCAACAATGATTTGATTCCTTGTCGAGATCAAGAGTACACATCGCCTACGTTGTCACCTACAGGGATTGCGGTAGTGTGTAGGGCGCACTGGAATCTAGATGATTTGTACATGGAGTATCGAGCGGATGAAGTAGATCAAGGGAATGAGAGCTACTTGAAGATGCCGTGGGGGATCACGGTAAAGAATATGGCAGAGGCGCGGGAGAAGATGTATAAGCCTGCGAGTTACTGTCCGTGGTGTGCTGCTAATGGTGAATACTGTGAGACTATGCCGGTGAAGTTTGGTGGCAAAGTTAAGAACGGTGCGATGTGCATGTGAGGCGTATGTAAGGAGACGGAGATGAGTAAGCTAGAGGAGATGCAGCATGTACTGAACGGGTTTACTGGAACTGATCAGTATTACGCGGTAATGCCAGGGGTGGTGTGTAGTGATGGTGGGCAGTATTTGCGGGACAATGAACATGCTTGGTTGCTGGACATCATTGCTAGTGTACAGTCTGAGTTGAAGGGTGAAGAGTTTCAGGTGTGGGTAATGAAGCGAATTGGCAGAGGGTGTGTAGTAGAGGGGATGGATGATCGACCTGGGCGGATTTTGTACAAGCAAGAGGTAGAGTACACTGATAGTCCGTTTGAAGAGTTGGTCTTGTATTGTGACGCAGGGGTTTGTAGTGGAAAGCCGGTGATGGTGATTTATCTACCCAGTGAGTACTAATCGGATAAGTCAAGTAAAAGTCTAAATTCCCGGTGGGAGTTTCTAGAAAGCAAAAGGAAACATCATGTTGAAGGTACTACGGAATGGTAATGTTGTGATTGAGTTCCAGGACGAAGAAGCTGAAGAGGCATATGTATATATCCTGGACTGCGTACAGGGTGATATGAGGAGTTCAGAGTTTGCGGTATACCAGTTGCGTAATGAGACGCAGGTATTGCGGGAGGTAGTTGTTCGTATGCCTCAAGACCCTGAAGTCATGGATACTATTGATGGGTTGATCGGTGATGTTTACAATATGATTCGAGCGTCAATGGTTCCTGAAGCTATACGGTTGGCGATATTTGATCGTGCAGTTGAAGTAATCCTGGAAGGTAATAGTGGAATTACGCCTGCGGAGTTTGATTACAATCAGACCGTTGTGATTGGTGAGCAACGATGTGTTTCTGAGAAGTGGTTGATTAACAGTATGCGGGCGACGATGGGTGCAAAGGAGAACTACAGTGAGTGACATTAACAAGGATCAGTTGGTTGCTGCGTATTTGGTTAAGCATGGTTCTGCTGCTACGCCGCGCGGGCGATTCTTTGGACAGGATTGGGTATTGGATAACCTGCCTACTAGTAACGTACTGAATACTCATGAACTGAAGAAGAGTTTGGAGTATCTACTTAAGGAGGGTCAAGCGAAGCTAAAAGAGACTAGAGCTACTTTGGCGATGCTGGAGGATGCTTGGTATCTTGAGGTTGCTAAGCGGAACTTTTTGATCTTTGAGGCTGAGCAGGCAGTTCGAATCATCAAGGAAGACCTTACCCGATACAGTCGAGCGTTGACTAACATCTATTTGCAGGAACGTGTTGATGCAGCGGCGGCGGAACAGAGGTTCCATGAAGCCGTGGTGAGGTTTATGAAGAGTAGGTCGGAGGAGATTCACCCTCTGTTCAAGATCACCCCTCCTCAATTCTTTAAGATTGACCAGTATGAGGAACTCACTAATCCTACTGGCTGGAAGGATCTTAAGTTTTTCATCACAGACTGAAAGGTAGATAGAGATGGAAACATTCATTGCAGTGACGTTCGATGATGGGAGTGTTCGGCTGATTAATCTCTTGTTGGTACAAGAGTATGAGATTAGTCCTGATGGTGAATTCACTTACTGGTTTGACACGACGGATGGTGTACCACAAACTGGGTATGTGAGTGAAGCCATTGTTGGACATTTGATGCCGACCAAGGAGTTCGTTTACAAGATCACTACACCTGAAGAGTTGGAATCCCAGGCAGAGGTAGAGGAAGGGAAGTAAAGAGATGGCAATCGGGTATCTAGTAACGCGGGTACAGACTCGTGAGAAGCCCAGGAATCGTAAGCCACGGATTTACTTTGAGCATGTAGATGAGACGTTGTTTGATCGGATTGATCAGAATAAGTTGAGGGGACATGCTAGTTACTTCATTGAGTTGGCAAACAATGCGGTAGATATGTTAGGTGTAGGGCCAGTAACTGGATTGAGGTGGCGGACTGATTTTGAGCCTGAGCTTGGATCGGGGTATGTAGTGAGCAATGACTGGGCGTTTGATATCCTAGTGATGTACAAGCCAGTAGAGTCATTGAGGGAGTATCGATTAGGGCTTGGGTGACACGATCTGCATGTAGCATTGGTGTAAATGGAAACGGGCAGCCACTGATCAGGTGGCTGCCCGTTTCCGTTGTACTGTAGCTTGCCGAGCTTAAAGACATGTACTGCCTGAGTTTCCCCAATGACGTTGGGTCGGTCCACAATGCACGTTATCCAACTCTTGGATAAGGAGATGTAGCAGTTATATCGCCAACACTACAATATCAGCGCTTACTAACGTCACCCTAAAGTAAGATCGGGGCAATGTTTGTATAGTTGTTACATTACTATCAACTATGATGCTTTTGGGATTGGCGATCCGTTTGGCATCAATTTTGTAAAAGGGGAGTAGCGGGGCGAACCTAATCTGTACAGGTTTCGGTTCACCCCGTTTGTCTACTTGCAAGTTGCTCCGTCTAAGCTAACGACTTTGCGGGCCGAGTAGAATCACTGAGCGGATTACTACCATTTTACTGCCAGTATGTTTTATCGAACTCTGGTTTAAACGCTCTTTAGTATATTAACCCATGACAAAGAGAAAGAAAGGGGATGGGATATTTTACGGGAAATACTATCAAACCCGGTGATTAGGCGTTGTCTCGCCAGGTTCTGGGTGACGTGCCCTGTTCCATACTCTTATTATAGCGCTAGGTGTCGAAGGTGTCAAGGGGAATTTCGGGTGAGTTTTGGAGTGACTTGGACGCGGGCGCAACCAGAAGGGAGACTAGGGGATTGGGGTTGTACGGGCCAAGGTGGGGGGCCTTAGAGAGAGGCCCGTACATAGTCTACCTTCTGGTTGTTCGCGGAGCCCTGATAGAAAGGAGGAAAGAACCAGGGCTCATGTGAAGCAGGCGACAACTCCTGCCCCACAATTTGATCATAGCACGGCGAACCTGGGGGTGTCAAGGGGCATTTCAAGAGGTCGTCCGATGCGCTATAATGAAAGATATAGGTGGAGGTGCGATGATGGTAACTACTCCTCAGGATGTCTTTCTTGCAGATCGACGTAAGCAACTTCTCCAATTACGTTTCAAGTTTGACAAGCTACAGAAGATGTTTAGGAATTCAGAAGATGAAGTACTCCAAGATATTATGGGTGGATTTTCTGATGAACTGACAGACATTACGCGAAAGATGCGGGAGCTTGAGGAAAAGGCTATTACGGCTCGGCGTCTACGCGGGCGCGCACCACAGGTCTACGAATGGCCTGGGAGGCGGGGTGAAAGCCGACTTGAGGGATCGTAGCCAAGGTGCTATACTAATACTAGTGGTCCTGATTAGGGACTCAAATTGGAAAGAGGTGGATACTATGGAGCGAACCCCGCTTGATTCATCGTGGCTACTCGGTGTAGATGCAGAAGTTAAGGGCGACAAGGTTGATCTTATTCTTCACAAGGACAATGGTAAGGCTTTGGTATATGAGGGCTTGCCGACATCCGTGTTGACAGAGTTGAAGAAGGCCGACAGCCCTGGTACCTATTACCGTGAGCATATCATGGATGCGTATGAACCACAGTACAAGGGTACTGAGGTTTCTACCTGGAACGTGGCTTAAGGGAAACGACATGACAATCACGCAGCTAATCAACCGACATGGGATGCCCATTTCAATTCGTAGTGATCTTGATAAGAGCCATCCTATCCTTAAGGTAGTGGAACAAGTTGAGATCAAGGTGACAGGTAATCATGTATACAAGTGCATTCTACCCAATGAGCAATCAGTTTTAGTAGATGCTTGCATGGATGATTACGAGCTAGCTACGGGATAAGCTGCGATGTATTTCCTATTAGCAAGGGTTGTAGGACTCTTGGGGATAGGGTATTACGCGAGGGCGCGGAAGGACTCAAAGAGTCGCCGCGCCCTTGGCGATACTCCCCCTCGGGGCGCAAAGCCATGGACAGGGGAAGAGTATTTCCTAATCTTCTCAGGTTTCATTGGTATGGTATTTGTTGCTGCTTTGTCCCGAGTTGACTTAGATCCTAATATACAAGATTCTGCTTTCTTGTTAACCTTTGCTTTGTGGATTATTGGGACTGCCATCATACGCCATAAACTAAGTGAAGCTTTTAGGAGATAGTATGGAATTTGTATACACAATCAAAGTAATCAAGCGTGCTGATGAGCAAGTTACTTATGAGACACCTATCATTATTGGCATAGAAGAAGCTGAGAAGGTTAAGGCCAAATTAGAAGATTTCTATAACATTCTTCCTCCTGAGGATATTGAGGAAGCCATGGATAGATTGATCAGGCAGAATCCTCAATTAAGCGCTGAGCAATTAGAAGTGCTTCGTGAGAAGTTACTAGGGCCAGTCGCGATTGTGCTTGCTAACAAGGTAGCTGTATCCACCTGTGAAGAGTGGGAACGGGATCATTACAAAGTTACTGTTGTGAAGCGCAAGAAATCTCAGTGAAACAATTTCGGCCCAAATCGGAAACTCCCACTGGGGGAAAATAGGTTTAAGAGGGTTTGGAAACCTAATCGTAACATTATAAGTGTTACAGGGAGATTACTAGAATGACTCAATGGGAATACAAGCAGCACTATTTCTATCCCGATAGTAGTAAAGAAGATGTTATTGAGACAATGAACGAGTTTGGCGAGAAGGGGTGGGAGTTAATGTCTTACCTTTATATCCGTCGATCTCATCCTATTGATGGACAAGTATCCTTAGCCACATTCAAGCGTAAGGTATGTTACTATGAAGGCAAGGCCAGCCCCATCTAATAAGGCAGATTTCTATGCTCGTTACCAAGCAGGTGAGTTTGGTAATCGTATGCGGATATGGCCTTGTACCTGTGATCTGTTAATGGAGACTCGCCCGCCGAGGACAGTTAACCTACGATCAAAGAAGATAGCAGGTAACTTCATCCCAGGAGTTTCTATTACTGACGCGATTAATCTATTAGCTACGGGAAGCTTTGTAGCTAATGAGAACCCACCCGATGATTGTTTGCTTATACAGGGTGAAGTAGGTAGGACGGTCGAGGGGCTTTATCTATGGTATTCAACGGTCCCTGGTTTACGTATGCGGGATGCGATGAAACAAGGCATAGAGGCTAAGGGGTTAGTAGCGGATGCAATACTGGGGCATTACCTTGCTTATCGTGATTATGAACTAGTAATGTCCCTAGTAGATGCATATGATGGTGTAGTTGAATTTTCTGCGTATTCAGTTCCTGTTGGGATTGATCCTGGGTATCAAGTAGCTATATGGGAAGTTCGCGCATATTAAGGAGTAGAGAATGGTAACACATGGTTTCTTTCGTGAGAGTGGTACAAAGTATATCTTAGAGCAATCGGATGATCGTATCATCATTGATTTACCGGGATGTACACCTCGGCGTGTTGAAGTTAAGATTGGTGGTGACAATGATGTTTGTTTGGCGGATCTATCTTCACCCAATGAACAAATCACCATTTACGCGAAACCGATTTAGTAGGGAATTGCTAACTCCTTAGGGAAAAGTAGCTTAAGGAGTTAGCAATGTATCTAATTGAACGCTATGCAGAAATAACCGCACCGACCATCGAGGTTACTGATACCCCGACTGCCCTTGCGCCATATGATGAAAAGCTAAGACGATTACTAATTGCTCTAACGCCACAACAACGCCAAGCTTTAGCTATAGAACTTGAGGGTAAAGTTCGCGCCCCGATACTCAAGGGCATAGCACTTCAACTTAGCCCTAAGTTCTATAATTCAAATGTATCAAATCCCAGTTTTAGCCAAGATATACTCAACAATCTCCCGTACATCAAAAAGCTATTAACTAGTTTGCCGCAAGAGACGAATAATCAACATTTAACACCACAAGACATACTGCCGAGCGCACTAAAATCTACCCCTCCACCACATGATCCACTTAAGGCGATTAAAGGTGAGGCTAGTACAGCGCCTGTTGATGTTAATGCTGAATCTGATCCATTCTGGAAGCAAGCTTACGCATGGGCTAATTCTAATCCTGATGCTAAGATTCCTGGTAATCAGAACATAGCTAATGGTATAGCCAATAGATTTATGTCTAAGATCAATAGTGGTGAACTGGAAGGTGAAGGCAAAGTGTATGCCATGGATCTTATTGCTAAATTAAGCGATATGGGCTTTAAGTTTGGTAGTAACATTAATGTCCAACATCTAAAAGATACATCTAAGAAAATGTATCCACCTAAGCCTGTTACTCCCGCGCCCACGCCAGCACCAACTACAACTCCTAAGTAAGAGAAACTCAATGCTACACGAACGAAGATTGCGCTCTTTTATCACAGAGAGCAAACTTGCCGTCGCTACATTGTCAATCCTTTCTTATCCATTTATCTACGCGCCCGCCTTCTTAGCCCTACACCGTACACCCGTACACTGGGCTATAGCAACTGGGAGTGTATGCCTTGGGATTTACATTTGGCGTAAAGCATACGCACTAAGAGATGATACTATAACTCAATTCTCTCAAATGAAAATAGATCCATATTATGATTTAAATCAAGAAGAGAAGTTTGCTTTAGGTATAGTCAAGCTCCTGTACCATTATGGCATCCACTTCCTTAGCGATGATCGTATCTATAAAGATAGTCATGAATGTCAGTTGCTAGAGGAACAAACTAACCTTAAGGTCGTCAAGATTAACAAGGAACATATAGTGCTTCTCAATGGGGACGCCACTATTACGTTAACTAGGAAACGTCCCTTTGGAATTGTGGTGAATGATGGTACTGACTTAATAGTTATGGAGTGTAGTTTCCATCACGTTGTGTTACAAGAACACGTTGATGAAGTTCACCAACAAGCAATGGATAAGAGATTAGCAAAAGTTACGAGAAATATCTTTCCTACAGTGGAACGTAGTTGTTTCACAGATGATGAGATAGAGGAAATCCATCTCCTTGGTGAAGAAGACAACATCGAGGATCATGAATGGGTATCTGTTGAAGGGGTGCTACATGGCTAAGAAGATATTGGTAGTAGATGACGAGAAACAAATCAGACGATTGATTGAAATTACATTGAAGCGTGTTGGCTACGATGTAGTGACTGCTGCTGATGGAGTAGAAGCGCTATCCGCTATTGACACACACCATCCAGATATGCTAGTATTGGATTGGATGATGCCTAAGCTGAGCGGGATTGAGGTGCTCAAGCGGCTCCAGATGAATCCTAATACGAAGGACCTGCCCGTCATCATGCTCACCGCCAAGGCGGGTGACGCGGACGTGTTAAAAGGCTGGCAGAGCGGTGTGTACTGCTACCTGACCAAGCCCTTTAACCCCTTGGAGCTATTGGCATTCACGAAGAGGATCCTGAGTGACGATCCAGTAGATGAGGAAGACGAAGAACGCATAGAGATATAAGAGAAGTATACGGGGCGTGGTATAGCGGTAACACACAACTTTTGGGAAGTTGAGTCCTGAGTTCAATTCTCGGTGCCCCGATGTAGTGAATCCTAAGAAGGTACTACCTCCTTCGAGTCAGAACATAGACTCAGGAGGTAGTCATGGAAGTTCAATGTACATATTGTGGTAAGACCGTTCATAGAAAGCCGTCCCAGGCGCGGACGAATTACTTTTGTTGTCGTGAACATCATCAAGCCTATATCACCAATAGCACCAAGCAAAAATGTAACTGTAATCACTGCGGGAAAGAATTAGACCTAACTAGACAAAGGAGACAGCGCAGTAAGACAGGGCTTTACTTTTGTGATACACAGTGTAGAAATACATATGTAGCCAAACACTCTAGGTGGAAAGATAATCCAAATTCTCATAGGACTAGAATTATCTTTCTAAGGGAAACAGGTAAAGTTTGTGATCACTGTGGCTATGGTGAGACACTAGATATGCTAGATGTCCACCATATTGATGAAGACCGAAGTAATAACCAATGGAGTAATCTGAGCCTTCTGTGTGTGTGGTGCCATACATTACTTCATAGAAAGGTTGATAGTTTTTCTATTGCTCCTGTATATTGTAGTACAGAAGAGGCAGAGTTAGCTTTCCAAAAATTCTCAAAGAACCAATCTGTAGAAAATCATCGTATAGGCACGCAAAAGAGATTAGAGACTAACGCAGAGCGATACGGATATGAAGTTAGTGTGCGCGTTGATAAGAAGTGTCTATGTTGCGATAAAGAGTTTGTTAGTTCAAAGCTAAAGCAGAAATATTGCTCGCCCGAATGCTCAGCAAAAGCTCATCGCAAAATAGAGAGACCTTCCAAAGAAGAACTAGAGAATTTGCTAGCCAACAACTCATATGTCGCCGTAGGTAAAATGTATGGTGTTACAGACAACACCATTAGGGGTTGGCGCTTTCAGTAAAGAGGAAAACCAACATGGGAATATGGATTAAAAGCAAACCCTATTCAGACTATAGCTACTGTTATAGTGAGGATGAGGCCGACGCGGCGGGATTCAGAGGTTTCGGGTATGGCATACTCACAGGTATCTTCATCTGTATGCTATTCGCAGCAATCTTTGGGAGTTAAAGATGCGAGACAATATATTGGGATGCATAACCAATGAACTAACTCATGGTGGTCAAAAAGGTTTGTCATTGGGGCTTTTGATGGGCCTTATTCTTTCTCTCGTCGTGTGGCTACAAATGCGATAGAGGCCAACAAATGGTATCTTGTAAAGTACATCGCTGCCCATTCACTAAAGAGCAATGGGACGCTAGGCTAGCTGAAAAGCCAACAATGGCTGAAGTCGCTAAGGAAGTTACTGAGCTACTTAAAGAAGCTAAGGAATCTGGGGAACAGATCTTCCTGACTCAGCAGGTTGCCGCCGCTTCTTTATCTCATAAAGAGGAGTAAGGTGTTCAATTCCTTTTAGGCCGTATTCCCCTGCTCCGGGTAGATGCTGCCATGTCGCTTTCATCTTATGGACCGCATAGGCTTTCTTGGTGTCGATTTTATCGGCATATCCATAGTCATAGGGACCAACGGGGATGAAATAATGGGGTGGAAATAGGGTAAAATCGTCTAGCTTAATGGGTTTAACCTCTTTACCAGTTACTTTCTTAGCCTCAGGGTACATCACGCACAGTTTCTGTGCCGCGTAGAACCCTGCTGTTAGTGGAATATGGTTCCAAATCGGATCCCATTCAGGGTGTTGGTCGTACCAATCTTGCTGTTTTGTCACTAATTCCTCATAGAAACGGTGTCCTGGGACGCCGCCGAAGATACAAATCTCGTAATGGTCAATGATATATGGCTCGTCATACCCCTTAGGGAACTTCCGTGATTCGAATTTGTCATTGTAAAAGGCTCCGAAAGCAGTAATATCGTCCAATAATGGTTCAATATTCTTTCTACATTCCATATCCCAATCTAGATATATACCACCAAATTGGTAAACTAAGTCATAACGTAGGATTTGTGACTTATGAGCAGGATTAATTGCCTGATCAAATAGAGTTTTGTTGTATAATTCTGGTAAATTATCCATTGTCCAGAGGTTTATTGTCCAATCAGGGTGCAGATCCTGCCATCCTTGCATGTATTTGGTCGCCCATTTAGGCAAATCGCCATGAAGGCACATAAAATGGAAGATCTTGGGAATTTGTGTTGCCATAGTACTCTCATTATACTCGATTGGCTCCTAGAAACCTTGAATTTCGAAAATCGAACATGCACCCACGTATACGTATATGCATGAACTTGGAATTTCGAAAATCGAACATGTACACGTATACACGCACGTATATAGGACAACTTCCCTGAAGTGACGAAGAAGTTAATACTTAGGTCAAGGAGGGAAAGATGACAGAGTTATTGAGACAGGCTAAACTAGCTGATGCTCGTGGTGAATTCGAGAAGGCTGATCAGCTATTCGTTAAAGTATGCCAAATGGTAGATGAGCTTGAAGTTGAACCTGGGCAATATGCTCAGGCTATTGAATCCTTCAACGACTTGGGATCTGTTGAACATGATGGATGGGTGGATATTACAAAGCCTTTCCTTGTGGATGTTAAGGTTAATGCTTCACCTGAAGATGTCAGGACAATTATGTCTGACTTCAATCAGGGTGTATTGAATAGTGAGGGTGAAGCATGGGTGCGGCAGATCTTCAATGATATCATGGCTCTTGAGCTAAGTCAAGATGACATTCGATTGTTCAATGGGCATGTTGTTGTTTGGCTCGGCGACGAGAAGAATGAAGAATCAGAAGAATCGGAAGAAGAGAGCGATACCTATCAAGGCCCTGATCGATTAGAAGAGAAAGTCGGTTGGGACGGCCTTTAATACCCCTTGACAAACGGTCCCCAGGTGTGCTATAATAAAGGTATGCCTGGGGAACCAAGTACCTTGGAAGTATGCGCGAATGGTAAGCGGCAGACCTGCTAAGTCTAGGCCCAGGTTACACTGGTGAAGGTTCGACCCCTTCTACTTCCGTAAAAACCGGAGAATTGATAATGGGCCATTGGCAACACCTATCTGTTTGGGATGATAACTGTGCTGAATGGACAAGTGATGACGGCACCGTTTTTGGTACCATCACTATGAACTATCCACATGTTACTATCGACGAGTGGAACTCATCTGAGCCGGGGCAAGGGAATACTACTAGAGCCCTAGAGGAAATGAACGAAGAGTTCCCCGGCGGTATCGCCGTTAACGATCCAGGAGAAGAAGGTAGCAATACCTACAATTACTGGATGCACCTATTCGAGAAGGGGTTGGTCTCTACCATCTATGATGCTGAGGGCGACCGAATAGCACACAAGGAGTAGAGAACTAACCTCATGGGTACTAAGCTTTTGGTTCGAGACGTGTTGGTGTGGACCAACGACGCAGCAACTGTTCGCTTCGAGATAGATGAAGATGAAGTAGATCTTTCTGTTGGTATCTTTGGCTTTACGAATATCCGTCGGGGCCAAGATCATACAGCCGAGGCGCTAGAAGAACTGGGCTTAGAGTACCCCGATGGTATTCATATCTACGATGTAACTGAGGAAACGCTACCCTTCTGGACCAAACACTTTGATGCAAAACGGGTAGAAGCACTGTACGACAAAGAAGATAATATCATAATGGAGCAAGATCAATGAGAGCAAAAGCTCCTGATACCACCACTGACCCCGCGCCGCAAAACGACCTCGCCCTAAGGGACTCAGTGTTCGTGGAAATCGGTATGACACGTATGGTTTCTATCGTGTCAATGTGTTTCCTAATAGCTATGCTAGATCAAATCATCACTAGAGGGATGAGCCTCTTTGTCGGCGTAGCTGCTTTACTTGAATTGATCTCAATCTGCTGTAGCATTCAAGCTCAGGCTATGACAGCTTACGCAATGCGCAAAAGCTACGCGGTAGCTGCGGCAAATCCAGGAATCCAATTCCTATATGCAGCGCAAAACATCACTACCCTTGCCGGTGCTCTGATCCTAGTGATCGCTATGTTCCTGAGGACTTAATATGAGTGCTATCGATAACATCCAACGGATCAGTAATGGGTTACTCAAGCACCTAAATGGAATTGACCAACCCAACCCTATACAGGAAATCACCTACAAGGTCCTGAAG